>Ga0308309_10000045_pt1 | contig 116702 bp, 102 predicted proteins | sample HubBroMetageWFT5_FD_192491 | JGI IMG/M metagenome (GOLD analysis project Ga0308309, IMG submission 192491) | Warmed and freeze-thawed soil microbial communities from the Hubbard Brook experimental Forest, New Hampshire - Hubbard Brook CCASE Soil... | ecosystem: Environmental > Terrestrial >...
GGTCGCTAATCAATAAGCTGCCATCGTCCAGCACGTCGAATCCGTTGGGTCCCTCCGGAGGCTCGTCCGCGGCTCCCGGCCAGGCCGCCAGATTGGCAGAATCCCCATCTTGAAGTTCTGCGGATTCTTGCACGCTCAGTGCGCTGACGGGGATTCGTATTACGCGCGTCAATGCGATGGTACGAACCTCCGACCCAGACCCGCGTGGCCCGCCGCCGGCATTGCCCGCCATCAACGCAGTGACCAGAAAAAGGAAAATGACGCCAGAGGGTCGTCTCATGTGCCCCCCTGTGAGAGTGTGGAGAATACTACCTTAATTCAAAACCGGAGTCTACGGTCTCAAGAAATAGTAATGAGACTACGCTCGATGACAGGTGAGCCTAAGTGCAAGTCTGCGTAAGTTCCGGCAGTTACCCTGATTTCACTTGACGTTCGCAGGCTACGCGGGAATAAAATTCGCTCTTACTCTCCTTATCGCAAAGAAGACGGTGTTATCGTTCTTGTGATAAGCCTGTGTAACCTCTGTCAGTCCGGATCCCCGAAAATCCATAAAGGTCAATCCTTATTGGGGACCTCTTGCTTCGCAAGGTTCTCGTATTTCTGTCTAGCCTGTTCAAACATCGCCAGCACGATCTGCTTCTCCGCGTCGGTGTTCCACGCCGCGCTGCTGTGCGCCGCCGAGATCAACCGCTCCATCCACGCCACGAAATACGCTGCATCTTCCGGACTGTGCAGCGGAGCACCCACCATATTCACATAGACTGGACTAGTGGTTGCATACGGATACAGATCTAGAATCGGATACTCCGCCTTGTCGCTGAAGGCCCGCAGAACGCACCAGCCGCTGCTTTCGAAAGGAACCTTGCCTTCGACGTAAGCGGTTGTGCGATCCGCCCTCAGCTCGAGTTCGCGCGTCACTTTCCCATTGCAGACGATCTGCAGATGATCCACGGGCACAATGGACGCCAGCGCCGCCCGGAAAGACACATCCTGCTTCTTGTCGAGCCGGACCTCGCCTCCTGGCGGCTTCAGTCCAAGTTCAAAGCGCAGCAACGGCCCATTGGTCGCGAAGGTTCGTCCTGCTTTGATCGACTGGAGCCAGGGCTCAAGCTGCAACGGTCCGGCAGGAGCTTCTGCATAGACGCGGTTCAAGCCAATCGGTCCGCGCAGCGACGCGTAGTTCCCCATGAAATCGGTTCCGGCAGCGGTCGGCAGGTGGAAGCCGCAGTTCAGGAGCTTGTACCAAACTTGTGCCGTGGACTTGTGGTCGGAAAAGCCTACGACCTCGATGTAATCCACCTTGCCGAGCGCCACATCGGCTGGCAGCTCGAACGTGATCACGTCTTTCGCCGGATCCGGCACGCTGTCCAACGGATGAACATAGCCAACCAGGGCTCCCTGCTCGTGTGCCATGTCAGCCACATTGGCATTCGAGGGAAACAAACTGTCTGCCGCCGTGTTCGGATACCCGGCATAGCCAGGCAAGATCAGATTTTGTGTCAAGTTCAGAAGACCGAGATGTCCCCAGTAGCTGGTGTGAAACTCCTGCGCGTGCTGCAGCAGGTGGTCTTCGTTGGACGCCGGATCAAGCTTTGGCGAGAAGTACGCGATATCGGGGAAGCGCTGCTCTTTATTGACGACCAGATTTTCAATGATCGACAGATTCTCGGCCGCGGCCTGCTCGATCAGATGCGACGGTGTGTTCCGATACGTGCCGGCATAGTTCATGTGGACATGAGCATCTCCACTGACCCAGCGCGTGCCGAAACTATTCCACTCGATCGGTCGCAGCCGAACCGTGGCTTCGGAGGTTTTGCCCGCCGTAACCTCCACATCCCGTTCCTCGAACCGGTATTCGAAGCCGCGCATGACGCCCACACGCACCTTTCCGGCAGGAACTGTAATCTCAGAGCTCCCGTTGGTGTCAAAGTAGTGCGCCTCAAACGGACGCTCCCGGCGGTCAAAGCTGTCGTCGGCTTCCATCCATGCGTCGTCCGGTGCATACGCCAGGCGGTCTTCTGCTGTAATGAAAACTCGCGCGGCCGCGGGCTTGCCGCTGGAACCTTCGACTCGCAGCAGCAGTTTTCCCATCGGCTTCAGGTACTTTCGCTCGCGGATTACGACTTCGCTCTGCGCACCGCCCGGAATCGTCTGGATCCATAGTGAAGTATTGCCGCCGCGGTTCGAGATGAAAGCAATCTTTGATCCGTCGGGGGACCATCGAGGATTGGTGTTGTCGTACTCTCCATAGGAAATTGGAAAAGCGTCGCCACCCGCCGCCGGCATCACCCAAAGCTGGTGCCACGAGCGGCCTAAATACGAGGCGTATACCATGCGCTGGCCGTCGGGCGAAAAATCAGGACGAGCCTTCCAGGTTGTTTCTTCGTAGTGGATCTCGTGCGCCTCGGCGCCGGGTTGTGCCTTCATACGCCAGAAGCCGCCAGTACCGTGGATGTGTCCGCGATTCGAAATGAACAGAATCTCAGAGCCGTCGCGCGACCACACGGGGCTGATCTCGTGGTCCACCTGACTGTAGTAATAACGAGGAAGGGTGCTGACGTTTTCGGCAGTGAGTTGCTGGACGTTGCTGAGGGTGCCATCTTCGAACCGTCCGGCAAAGATGTGGAAGTGACCCTTGTAAGAAGTGGAAACGAACGCCAGCCGCTTTCCGTCGGGAGAAAACCGTGGTTCGAGATTCACCGCACCGCCGGAGGTGAGCTGGCGTGTGCGTCCATTGCGGAGATCGAGCGACCACAGTTCCACGGCGTCGTGGTCGTAGCGGGCAAAGACTATCCAACGACCGTCCGCCGACCAATCCGGCTGGTAGTTATAGCCAGGGCCTGCATTCAGTTGCTCGGCTACCGTGCTCCCCACATCCTGACGCCACAGGGAACCTGCCATCGAATAGATCAGGGTTCGGGAGTCCGGAGACCAGGCCGCTGCGCTGGGCCCGGTCGTGAGCTGAGGCAGGTATAGCTCGCGATAGTAGTAAGCGTGGGGAAGGTCAATCTGTTTGAGCACCGGCTCACGCTGCGCCACGCAGTTGACGGCCATCAAGGAGATAAAAATGCAAAGCCAAATCGTTCTGGATCGCAAGAAGATTCCTCCGCACTCGGAAAGCGGGTCAGATTATACCGTGCCGCAAGGCGAAGGAAATTAACCGGCATTCGAGAGGTTCATTTGTAATCACAGTGGGATCGAGGAAGAGGTGGGGACTCTATCGCGTGCTGAAGTCAACGTAGTGACCGAAACTGGAGAGCGCGACCTGATCACTTCCTGGAATGTAAAAGCCAAACCTGCCAAGGGTTAGATTGCCTCCCGGTTGCGTCAAGCGATCCAGGACGACCCAACTGTCTCCTTGCCTGATCTGGTGGACGATCTCATTCGGTCCGACCCGTACCTGGAGAGTCCGGAAACTCTTCTTGTCGACCTTGTGCGGAACCTTGGTCTCGGTGCCTTTCTCACCGTTTCGTACCACGGTGCGGTAGAAGTTATTGTCATCCATCTGAAACAGGACGTAGTTGTTGGCGTCAGTGTAGTTGAGAATCCACTGCAAGCGGTGCCCCTTGGTGAGCATGGCGGAAAAAACAAAGGTGCCCGTCGTGGGGGAGATACCGTAGGTCACGAAATCGCCGCCCTTGCGAACGAACGAGTCCTTCTCCTGTTTCCAGCCCGCGGGGTCGTCCCACTTGGACATGCCGCTGGGGGCAAGAGACAAATCCAAACTCCTGGATTGTCCGGCGGTGACGTCCACAGTGGAAGAGCGAGTGAAGTTGTCGGCTGTCTTTGCGGTAAGAGTGTAGGAACCGGCTGGCAGACTCAACGCGGCGCCGCTGCTCACCTTGATTGGAGCCTCGCCTGCTCTGGCCACGGTGACCTGCGCATCGGCGGGCGTGAAGGTGATCTTCAGTTCGCCCGGAGCGGCGTCCAGCGCCACATCGGCAGCGGCCAGGGTCACGCCTGCTCCGACCACGAAGTGTTTCTTGATCTGCTTTGGCTTGAACCGGTCTTTGCGCAATTCGACGACGTGATCTCCGGGAGTGATTGTTGCGACGGTGAGGGTTCCATCGGGCTGCACCGTTCCAACGGGTGTCTGGTCGATGAGAACCGTGGCGCCCGGAACTGCGCCCTGGATGGTCAGCGAAGCCAAATGAGGGATGGGTTGCAGATTGAAGATCAGCTTGCCCTGGCCTTTGCGAAGCCGGATCTTTTGTTCTGGAAGATCCTGAAATCCGCTCTTGGCGACCCGCACCGCGTAATCTTTAAGTTCGAGATTCGGGATACTCAACTGGCCGCCTTGGGTGAGTTGCTGCTGAAGCTTTCCGTTGAGAAAAACTTTCGCCTTGTCCTGACCAGTAACCACGACCAGAGTGCCAAGGTTCTGCCCGGATTCGAAGAAGACGCTCAGCGTGGGCGTTGCGCCCGCGTCAATATCGAGTTTGTATTCGTCGCTCCCGCGAGTCACAGATAGTTCGTGCGCGCCCGGCTGGATAGACGGAAGATCCAGACCGTTTTGAGGGACCTCGAGGGGCGCCTGACCATCGAGGCTCACCCTGGCCGCGGAGTCACTGGAATACACGCGAAGATGGTCGGCCATGCCGCTTACAACCACAGCCGTTACTCCTTTGGAAACGATGGGGCCATTGACTGCCGGCGCGGCTGCCGGGTTGCTCGAGAAAGTGAAAGACGCTTCTCCCCGCGATCCCGCATATTTCAGCTTGTGTTCCCCCGTCGGTATCTTGTCGAGAGTCCACTGCCCATCTTGAAATTCTGCGGGTGGCTGATCGTCGAAAGTCACATTTCCTGCGCCGGTGTCAGAAGACAGTCTCACTACCGGCAGTACCGGCTCTGGTGGCGGCGTTACTGGGAGGGTGACGGCCGGCGCCGGTTCGGCGACCTGGGTGACGGGCGGCACTTGATGTCTTCGTACGAACAGAAAGATCGCTACGAGCAAGACGACTCCCGCGGCCGCGGCAAGGATCACTGTGGTGTAACGCTGATTTGATCTTGCGGGCGGCTTCGGACTGGAAGAGGGCTTGGCTTTAGGCAGGGACGCCGGAGGATTGGCGGCGGAAGCGGCGATGCGTGCCGGAAGCGGCGGCGCCGGCGGAACAGGTGTGGCAGCGGGCGGCGCGGGAGCTGCTTCAACCGCCAGCGAAGCGGCGGGAACATTGCTGGTCCTGGTCAAAGAAGGCTCGGGCGGGCTGGCTGGCGGAGTGTGGTAAGTCAGGGTCGCGCTTTCGCTGTCGGGCGAACCGCTCAAATTGCTTCGGCTGACTTCCAGCAATCCCAGGCGGTGCAGAAGGCCATTGGCGACAAAAAGGAACTCTCCATCGTTGGGATACTTGTCCGCGACGGCTCGCACTCGTTCCCCTATAGCCGACTTCGACGCGGCATCCGTGGCTGCATCGATTTCGCTCTCCATGCGGCGAAGATCCTCCAGGTCGCGGCGCCGGGTTTGGCGACGCTGAATCTGGAGGTCGCGCTGGACGGTTTCCTGAATCTGAAGCAAGCGGGACTCGCGCGGATAGGTAGACAATCCTTCTTCGATTCGGCTTAAAGCCCCGGCTAGATCGGTGGAGGATTGCAGTTTACGCGCCTGCGAAACGCATTCCTCGACGAAAGTTTCCCGCTTCTGGTCGAGGATCAGGGATCGAATAGTCTTGGCCATGGGATGCCCTGGATTCAAGTCCAGAGCTTCCCGAGCCAGCTTATCGGCTTCCCGCCAATCGCTTTCCACGATGGCGTGAGCTTGTTCGACCAGGGCATTGGCCAGAACGGCGCGGGCTAGAGGATTGTTTTCATCCAGTTCATAAGCCTCGCGCAGCAATTTGATGCCCTCGGCAGCCTTCTGGTCCGCGAACAGCTCCTGGCCTTCAGTCATGAGGCGCTGGGCTTCGGTCTTTCTTTTTATGCCGTCCTGGGCGAGCTTCTCGAGTTCGGTCAGCTCCGCATCGTTGGGGAATTCGGCGGCCGCGCCTTGGAGTAAATCCAGAGCGCGAGCGTAGTCACTGGAATGCAAGCCGGCGTCGACCTGTTCGACCAGACGCGTTTTGGATTCGATCCGGATCTGCTGCTCGCGCCGCTTCTGCAGGCGTTCGGCCTCAAACGTCAATCCCGGGTACTGGCTGTAGATGGTGCGAAGGATTTCCCAGTCGTTCAGGGCATCGCTGTACGATCCCTGTTCTTCGTGCAGGTGGGCACGGGCAACGATGGAGTTGACCAGGTCGCGCTTATCCTGCACCAGCCGCAACGCGCGTTCGAAATGCGATTCTCCGGGATGGAGATCGATGGCCTCGCGCAGAATGTTCACGCGCTTGTCGAGGTCCGGTTCTGCCTCTACCTGACGATCGACGGAAGCGATGAACGCCGAAAGTTCCTGCCGTTGTTGCTCCTCAATGTCGTACTTGAGAGCCTGGAAGATGGCGTTGCTCGGGTACTTTGCCAAATAGGTCTGACACGCGTCCATGGCCTTGCGGAAGTTGTGTTCGCTGAGGTTTCTCCGCGCCTCGGCATACGCAGTGTTCATGGCGTCGTGTTCGGAGCGCACCTCGTTGTAGAAGCTCTGGTAGTTGGCGCCGCTCTCGCGATTGACAGAATCCGGAGCGCGCCGATCGAGATCGAGCACAACGCCCAATTTTGCGAGGGCGTTGCTGACGTCGCCTTTATGCCAGGCGTCCATGGCGGCGCGATGGACTTGTTCTTTCTCCTGCCGGAGTTTCTTGTATTCCTGCTCCTGGCGGTCGACTTCGGCCAGTAACTGAAGAGCGCGGGCCTCCTTGGGCCGGAGTTGCAGAACATTCTGCAAAGCCTCACGGGCATGCCCGTAAGCGTGATTGTCAATGTGCTGCCGGGCCAGGCGATACCAGTTGTCGATTTGGCGCTCGCTGCGCCGGTTCTCAATGCGGCTCTTCAGAGTTAAAGCGGCGGCGTTGTCCGGTTCGATCTGCAGGGCTTCCTGCAACTTCTGCAGAGCGAGCGGGTCCTCTTCTTCTTCAAACCGTGCCCGGGCGGCATCGAGCAATTGAGAAAGAGTCTTTCGCCGGACTGCGCCGTCGAGTTGCCGCCGAAGGGAGCCAATGGATGTGTCCATGTGGCCTTCGGCCTCGAGTTCGCCGAGAATCTCTCCGGCAAACTGAAAGTCGCCTTCTTCGAGGGCTTTGGTAGCGCGGTGCAGCCGCGGCCGAGTGCGTTCCGGATCGAAAAATTCGATAGGCTCGTTGCGCAGCGCTTTGTTGAGGGTGTCGCCAAAATCGCGAACGCTGGCAAAACGATGCCAGGACTGTTTTGCCATCGCCTTGTGGAGCACGCGGCTGACGGGCTGGCTTATAGTCGAATTCAATTCCGCCGCCAACGGCGGGATGTGATGAAGAATCGCGTCGACCACTTCATCGGCTCGGGCGCGCTGGAACGGGTTCCGGCCGGTCATGGCTTCATAGCAGACGACGCTGAGCGAAAAAATGTCAGAAGCCGGCGACAGCGTCTTCAACTCGATCTGCTCGGGAGACATGTAGAGCAGAGTCCCCTTTTGCGCCCGCGTGGTATGGGCGTCGGCCATGTGAGCTACGCCGAAATCAATAATCTTTACCGAGTCGTCTTCCATGACGAAAATGTTGCTCGGCTTTAGATCGCGGTGTACCAGGCCTCGTTCATGAGCCGCCTGCAGGCCGCGGCAGGCCTGGGAAATGATGTCAATCGTGCGCTCCACCGTTAGACGATGGCTGGCCTTGCGGATGAAATACTCCAGGGTAGTGCCGGGGAGCAGCGGCATCACGAAGTAGGGCTTCTTCTTACCCTCTTCCTCGAATTCTCCGATGTCGAAAATCTCGACGATGTTGGGGTGGCTCATGGAGGCGAGCACGTCGCACTCCTTATAGAACAACTGCAGGGAAGCGGGGTCGGGAATGTCGAGGATGGTTTTGACGGCTACTTCACGGCGCACGACAGGGTCGTAAGCCCGGTAGACCAGGCCCATGCCGCCCTGGCCAAGGATCTGCCTGACCTCGTAGCGGCCTGCCAGCTTTTTCGGTGAAGCGGGGTTCTCCATGGCGCACCCGGTGAAGGGGCCCTAGTATTTTAATCGATTTGGCCGAAAGGCGTTGTTCCGCGGGTCTCTGGGCGGCCGGGAGAGGCGGTATCTCAGACGCCATGACTCTTGCACCCGATCCCGGGTACAACCGTATTCGGCTCAGCCCTGGGTGAGGAGGTTGGAAAAAACTGCTTCTTTGCTGTGAATGGCCATTGCCGTTCTCCTCGCAGTGGAGGGTGTAAGTAGGGTCGGTTTTTGACTGAGTTTTCGCCATTCGCCACCAATTGTGCGGCGACCCTGCTCCTCCAAACGGCCCGCTGGGCTTGGGCGGGAGGCCCAACAATTGGTGCATTTTCGACAGACTTGTAATATCCTTAACTACAGGCGGGCAATAGTATCCCCTCTGGCCGGTGCGGTTGGCGGTAACCACACTCGATCGAGGAAGGCCATCGTGAGACTTGCATTCGCACTACCATTACTCTGCATGGGGCTGGTTACAGGGACAGCCCAAGCCCAGATCTTGAGCTTTAAGCACATCGTAGTCGTGGTCCAGGAAAACCGCACCCCGGACAATCTTTTTCAAGGCCTGTGTGCCGCTCCATATGGAGGATGTGCCGTACCTCCCACCGCCACGGCGCTTTACGATATTCAAACCTCGAATTGGTCGACCAAGAACGGGACGATCCAGCCGCTGCCCGTGCCCTTGGCCAACTCTTACGATCTGGTCCACTCGCACAACGCGTTCATCGTTATGTGCGATATCGTCATCGGCAACCCTCCGGTGTGCAAAATGGATGGCGCTGCCAGCATTCCTTGCACTCCGAACGCCGGTACCACCTGCCCCGCTAACCCGCAGTTCATGTTTGTCGATAATTCGACCGGCGTCCTGAATCCGTATCTCACTCTCGCAACTCAGTACGGCTGGGCGAATTACATGTTTCAAACCAATCAGGGGCCGAGCTTCCCGGCGCATCAATTTCTTTTCGGTGGAACGTCGGCACCCAGTCAACTGGACGACGCCAACGGCATTTTCGCGTCGTCAGACATGGCTAACGGCACCATAGCGGGGTGCATCGCTACACTCAACACGGTCGTCGAGCTCGTTTCCCCCAATCCAAATCCGCCTCCTTCCGGTGTCCAAAATTCCTCGATCTTTCCTTGTTTTGAACATCAGACCATGGCGGACCTCGTGACTGACTGGATGTACTATTCGTCAGGCGAATCTTCCCTCTTCACTGCTCCGAACGCGATCAAACACATTTGTGAACCCCTCGGGGGAAAGTGCACCGGCTGGGGCACGCATGTCGTTGCCACCGCTCCCACGCAGGTACTGACCGATCTTCGCAACTGCAATTTCCACGATCTGACCTGGATCACTCCGTCAGGGCTCTACTCCGATCTCGCCGGCAGAAACGACGGCGGTGGGCGCTGATTGGTTGCTACCATTGTCAATGCGATTGGCAACAGCGCCTGCACCGATACCGTGAACCACCAGACTCTTAATTATTGGCAGGACACGGCAATCTTCATTACCTGGGACGATTGGGGAGGCTGGTACGACCACGAACCGCCGACCATCCTGGCGGGTGTACAAGGCGACTTTCAGTATGGATTTCGCGTTCCCCTGATCGTCGTTTCCGCATATACGAACCAAGGCTACGTGGACAATAGCCGGTACGATTTTGGCAGCATTCTGCGTTTCATCGAGCAGAACTTTTCCACTCTCGGGCTCAGGGAAGGAGAGCTCGGCTTCGCGGATTACCGTGCCACCACCGACCTCACGGCGTTTTTCCACCTGAATCAAACGCCTCGGAAGTTTACGACCGTCCCCAGTCCCAAGGACGCGGACTTCTTCATCCATGACCCCAGGCCAATGGAACCGCCAGACGACTATTAGGGCGAACCTGGACTGAAATCCAGGATTGCTCCCACCCAAAGCGCCTCAATTCTACGTCGCTTGGTTTGTGAACAAGCTTCCCGTTGGGAATCCGAACCGTTTCCCGCGTGGTGAGCTGATTGGACGGCCAAAGCCGAACTGCACGCGATCAAGAAATATCCGGCATTTGCTTTTGTCGCGACGGCATATGAGGATATTAGTGAATGATCGTGAACTTCGCGGAACGCGCCCACAATCACAACTGGGAACTGGACCCGGTGACCCGGTCCTTGCTCGATACCGATTTCTACAAGCTGCTGATGCTGCAGTTTATCTGGAAGCATTACCCCAGGACGCGAGTACAGTTCACCTTGTTCAACCGTTCTTCCAGCGGTCCCGTAGATACCTTCGCCACCGAAGAACTGATCGCGCAGCTCGATCACGCTCGTAGCGTCCGCTTTCGCAGGTCTGAACTGGTCTGGCTCGCGGGCAACACGTTCTATGGCCGGCGCGGGATTTTCGAGCCCGCCTTTCTGGAGTGGTTGGAACGCGACTTCCGATTGTCAGACTACGAACTGTCGGTGAAGGACGGCCGCTTTCATCTATCCTTCGACGGACTCTGGACCGACACCACCATGTGGGAGCTGTATTCACTCTCCATCATCAACGAGTTGCGCACTCGAGCCAACCTGAAAAAATTGAGCGAGTTCGGTCTCGACATCCTGTACGCCAAGGCGAAGACCAAGCTGTGGAACAAGATCGAGCGGCTGCGCGGCGTTCCCCATCTCGCCGTCGCAGACTTTGGCACCCGGCGCCGGCACAGCTTTCTCTGGCAGGAATACGTGGTCGAAGCCATGGCATCGAATCTGGGCAGCGGTTTTACTGGAACCTCGAATGCCTTCCTCGCCCACAAGCACGACCTGGAGGCGATCGGAACCAATGCCCACGAGATCCCCATGGTCCTGGCCGCCCTCGCGCCGGACGATGAGGCCCTGAAGGCTTCCCAGTACCATGTCCTCGAGTTGTGGCAGAAAACTTACGACGGCTCGCTCCGCATCATGCTGCCCGACACCTTTGGTACAACGCAATTCCTTGAGGGCGCGCCTGAGTGGGTCGCCGATTGGACGGGTCAGCGCGCTGACAGCAAAGATCCGTATATAGCTGGGGATGAATATATCGATTGGCTGAAGGCCCGCGGCCGCGATCCCCGGGAGAAGTTGGTCATCGCCTCCGATGCCCTCGATGTCGACGACATCCTCGGACTGCATGCCTATTTTGGTGGAATGCTTGCCAGCGGAACCACAGCCGATTTCCGCAGCGCCGCCGACTTCGAGGATCGACGCAAGTGGATTCCCGGGCGTCGCATTCGCTTCAGTGCTGGTTGGGGCACGCTGCTGACCAACGATTTTCGCGGCTGCGATCCTGGCGGTGATGGTGGGTTTGACCCCATCAGCCTGATCAGCAAGGTGTCGAGCGTCGAAGGCCGGCCGGCAGTGAAGCTTTCTGACAACTACGCGAAGGCGCTCGGAGTGCCCTCAGAAGTCGAGCGCTATCGGCGCGTGTTTGGCACGGACGGAGTCAGTCATGCCCCCGTAATAACCTAAGATTATTAAAATGAGCAACTTAGAAGCGAACGCCCAGTCGCTAGTTCCTTTCTAGTAATGGCACAATAGAGCCATATACCTGTGGGTCGCACTGGGATAGTCTCTTTCTTGAGCAGCACTTGGGGGAGGGCTGATCAACATACGTCCCAAGACTCAAAACTGAGTCTGGGGCGTTTTGTTTTGTGCCTGGGTCGCCGCGGATCTTCTGACCAGCCCCGTGCGCACAGTTATCTTTGGAATAAACGCTGCCACCGAGCCGAAGCCGAGCCCAGGGCACCACGCGTTCCTCAAAAGCCATTACCAGCGGCACCAAATGCCGGGAAACTTCTTGACTCTATCCGACTCTGAATCGCATCATATTGTTGTCACACGGTGAAGGAGTTCACCGTTAACCGCTGTCCCTCTAGTTAGCCGGAACAGCTGATGACTCCTGACAAGCGGTGCTTGTCGCGGAGTCATGGCTCTGGCGACGACCCCGCAAACCAAATCAGAAGCAGCGCTCCTGTTTCGATGGAGAGTCAACTTGCTTAAATATCTGATGGTCGGAATCGGCGGTTGTTTGGGATCGATCCTGCGTTTCTGGCTGGGCAACTACATTGGCAGCAGAATGGGATCTCGTTTTCCCTACGGAACCTTCGCCATCAATATTTCCGGATCCTTTCTGATCGGCCTGGTCTTCGCCTTCTTGACGGTGAGGAGCCAATGGAGCCCATACTGGAGGTATCTAATCCTGATCGGCTTCATCGGCGGGTACACCACGTTTTCCAGCTTCGAGTTTGAAACCCTGCGCACCCTCCAGGAGGGCCAGTTCGGCATGGGACTCCTCTATGTGATGTCGAGCGTGGTGCTTGGGCTTGCGGCCGTATGGGGAGGCATTATCGCGGGCGGAATTCTGCCATGAGACTGAATACTTGAGTCTCATGCGATCAGGGGGAATTTGACCTCAGGAGGACATCGTGCTCACAGCGGGACCTGGCAAGAAAGTCGGCATCTACGTAACGGAAGATCAGCAGTATCACGGGAACTCCGCCTATGCCGCCATTCTGGATTTTCTTTTTTTCCATGGAGTTTCCGGCGCAACCGTAACCCGCGGCATTGCCGGCTTCGGGTCCGAACATCACCTCCGCACCACCCGTACGGTGGACTTGGCGACCCGGCTGCCGATCAAGGTCGAGTTCATCGAAACCGAGGAGAAAGTAGAGGCGCTCTTACCCAAACTCCACGAGATGACCGGTTCGGGCCTGATTGAGATGCAGGACACCACCATCGTCAAACCGGCGGAGAAGACACCAAAGCCCGGCACCGCAACGGAGGCTCCCGCGCTCAAGCGTGAAAGTAAGGCCAAGCTGATGCGGATCTACGTGGGAGAAAACGACAAATGGAACGGCAAGCCCTTGTATGAAGGCATCGTCAACGGCTTGCGGGCTCACGACATTGCCGGGGTAACGGTTTACCGCGGCATCCTCGGATACGGCGCCAATCGAAGAATCCACAAGGACGTTGCCCTGAGCCTTTCCCATGATCGTCCCATCCTGCTCTCCATAGTGGATGCGGAGGAAAAGCTGAGAGCATTCATGCCCCTACTCGACCAGATGGTGCAACAAGGGCTGGTAGTGCTCTCCGATGTGGATGTCATTAAGTACTCGCATGATTACAAAGACGCCGAGCGGCGGCAGGAGGCACGGCGATGAAGCTTGAGGGGAAAGCCAGGATGTTACGCATCCACTTTGGTGAGGACGACCGATGGCAAGGCAAGCCGCTCTATCAGGCCATTGTGGAGAAGTGCCGCGAACTCGATATCGCCGGCGCCACCGTGTTCCGCGGTATTGAGGGCTATGGCGCCAGTACCCTGATTCATCGCTCCCATATGCTGTGGTCTTCCGATCGTCCCATCATGGTCTCGGTGGTCGACACTGAGCAGAACATCAAGAAGTTGCTGCCCGCACTGGATCAGATGGTGGGTGACGGATTGATTGCCATGTCGGACGTGGAAGTGATCAAGTACGTTCACCAGGATGGAGTTCGATCACCCGAGTAGGCGCGCAGCCCGCCTTGTATAATCGATCTCCAGCCTATGCGACCCTTGTTTTCTGCGTGGATGTTCTTCCTGTATACCGGATTGCTGCTTTCTACGATGTTGCTGTCACAGACTGCTCCTGCCAAGCCTCCGGCAAGTCCGCCGCCGCAAAAGGTGCAAGAAACCGGCCTGCCAGCGTCCCTCCCGCAGTTTGAAGACATCGCCGCGAAGGCGGGGTTAACCGTTCCGCACATTTCTTCTCCCGACAAGAAATACATCGTGGAATCCATGAGCGGCGGCGTGGGGCTGATCGACTGCGACAACGACGGCAAGCTCGACATTATTACCGTCAATGGCTCCACGGTGCAGCGCTACCGCCAGGGCGGCGACTTGATGATCACGCTTTATCATCAAGAGGCAGACCTGAAATTCACCGACATCACCAAGTCCGCGGGCCTCACCCACAAGGGCTGGGGCATGGGCGTGGACGTGGCCGATTACGACAACGACGGCCTGCAGGATATTTATGTCACCGGCTATGGGGGCAACGCGCTCTACCACAATCTGGGTAACTGCAAGTTTGAGGATGTAACCGACAAGGCCGGCGTGGGCGCGGGAGGATTCAGCACAGGAGCGGCCTGGGCCGACTACGATCGCGACGGCCGCGTGGATCTTTTTGTCTCGCGCTATGTCCACGTGGATATGGATAATCTGCCCGAAGTCGGCAGCGACCCCAGGTTCTGCCGCTTCAAGGGAGTGCTGGTACAGTGCGGCCCTTGGGGAATGCCCGGCGAATCGGATTTGCTGTTTCACAACAAAGGCGACGGCACGTTCGAGGAAGTCTCGAAGCAGGCTGGCGTGGACGATCCGCATCATTATTACGGGTTGGGCGCGACCTGGGGCGATTACGATAACGACGGCTGGCCCGATCTTTATGTGGCGAACGATGCGGGCCCGAATTTCCTGTATCGCAATAAGCGTGACGGAACGTTTGAGGAGATCGGGCTGCTATCCGGGACGGCCTTGAGTGGCGACGGCATGGAACAGGGGTCGATGGGCGTGGACTGGGGCGACTATCTTCATGAAGGCCGCCTGTCGATGATAGTGACGAATTTTGTTGAACAGGGCTCAATCCTGTATCACAACCTTGGGAAGGACAATTTCGCGGATGTCACCGTGCGGGCGAAGCTGATGAAGCCGACCTATCCCTTCGTAAGTTGGGGCACGGCTTTCTTTGATATGGACAACGATGGCTGGCTGGATTTGTTCGTCGCGAATGGCCACGTCTACCCCCAGGTGGATACGATTCCAGGCGGCACGCCCTACCGGCAGCCAATGCTGCTGTTCCGCAATCACCGCGACGGAACTTTTGAGGACGTATCTTCGGTGTTCGCGAGCATGCCTCCAGAATCACGGCGGGGCGCGGCTTTTGGAGACATCAGCAACGACGGCAATATCGACATTGTAGTGCTCAACGTGGGTGAGCCCCCATCGTTGCTGATCAATCATAACGACAGCCCGAATCACCGGGTGTTGTTCAAGCTGGTGGGAATGAAAAGCAACAAGGCCGCGATTGGGGCCCGAGTTACGGTGAAGGCAGGCGCGCTGGTGCAGTTCAGCGAAGTGCGCGGCGGGGCAAGCTACCTCTCGCAGAATGACTTGCGGTTGCATTTTGGGTTAGCGGCAAACGACAAAATGAGTGAAGTAAGTATTCGCTGGCCGAATGGAGAAACGGAAATCCTGCGCGACGTGCCCGCGGACTACATTTACACCGTAGTCGAAGGCGCGGGAATTCAGCAGAAGGTGGCGCTTCCAACTTTGCCGCGGCCCTGAGGCTTGCCGTTTTCGGCAGCAGCGTCTTCGCCATGAGGCTGATTGTGAGGGCTCCTTGAGCCGTGTTGGTGCGTTCGCGGTTGCCCCCAGAAATGGGGTCAATGAATGAAGTGGCGAAGTTTACGCCAAGTGTCGCTTAGACGCTCTACCATGAACCGGTATAGAGTGTTTGTCTGCACTTTTGGGGAGGATTCGCGTGTCATATTCATTTTTCCGTCGTACAGCTCCTGCAACATTCTTCGCGGCCGTATGCGTTGCCCTGACCACAAGCGTGCATGCGCAGAATTCACCGGGCCCACAGCCCGCACCGCCGCCTCCGCCCATTGTTGCGCCGGCTGACACGCCTTATCCCGGTACAATTTCGTTGCTCGTCGATGTCACCAACGTCTCGGCCCGCATACTGAATGTGCATGAAACGATCCCGATAAAAGGCCGCGACATTACACTGCTCTACCCGGAGTGGCTTCCCGGGACGCACTCGCCATCGAACCCAGCGGGCGAACTTGCCGGCCTTATTGTTACGGCGAATGGCAAACGCATCCCCTGGGTGCGCGACCGCGTGGATATGTACGCATTCCACGTCGAGGCGCCGCAGGATGCAACCACGCTGGAAGTAAGCTTCCAGTGCCTGGCCCCGCTTGATCCAAAACAAAGCCGTATTTCCTCGAAGTTCGCCGACGTCACCTGGAATAGCGTGCTCCTCTATCCGGCAGGATACTTCTCGCGGGATATCAAATTCGAACCTGCTCTCCGTTTGCCCGAAGCATGGAAGTTCGCCAGTGCTCTCGACGTGAAGTCGCAGAACGGCACCCTGGTCCAGTTCAAAGAAACGACGCTGAATACGTTAATCGACTCGCCGCTTTATGCGGGCGCCAACTTCAAGCGCTTAGATCTCTCCACTGGGCCGGACAACCCGGTATACCTCGATGTCTTTGCCGACAAACCTGTCGATCTAGAGATCACGCCCGAAGAACTGCAATACCACAAGAACCTTGTGATCGAGGCGCAGAAGCTTTTCAATTCGCATCACTATGATCACTACGATTTTCTCTTTTCTGTCAGCGACGTAGTCAGCGGAAAGGGCCTGGAGCACCACCAATCGAGTGAGGACGGTTCTCGGGCCAATTACTTTACAGACTGGGGTGCCGGAATTTCTGGGCGGGCTCTCCTGCCCCACGAATACACGCATTCGTGGAATGGCAAGTTCCGCCGGCCGGCTGACTTGTGGACGCCTAACTTCAACGTGCCGATGCGCAACGACCTGCTGTGGGTTTATGAGGGCTTGACGGACTATTACGGCAACGTTCTCACGGCGCGTTCCGGAATGCGTACTCCCGAACAGGCCCGCGATGTATTCGCACAAACCGCTGCGGCCTTCGAGATCAGCCCGGGACGCACGTGGCGCTCTTTGAACGACACCACCAACGAGCCCATTGTTTCGTCTCACCGAGCCATCCCGCAGCCTTGGCCAAGCTGGCAGCGTTCCTACGACTATTACCCGGAGTCAGACCTGGTCTGGCTCGACGCCGACACCAAGATCCGCGAGCTGAGCGGCGGAAAGAAGTCGCTCGACGATTTCGCGAAACTCTTTTTCGGAATCGACAATGGCAGCTACGTCACCGTCGGTTATACGTTGGATGACTTGGTGAAAGCGTTGAACACCGTGCAACCCTACGATTGGGCGGCATTCTTCCGCACCCGGGTTTACGAGGTCAACCCGAACGTCCCCGAGAACGGGTTTACGCAAGGCGGCTATCGACTCGTGTACAACGATAACGAACCGGAGTGGTTGAAGAAGCCAGATAGCACCCGTGGAACGAGCTTTGCCACATCATTGGGCTTCTCGGTAAAGTCCGGGGGCAGCCCTGATTCAAATGGCGGCCTCGATAACGTTTGGTGGGACAGTTTGGCCTTCAAAGCTGGCATAACGCCGGATATGCAGCTGCAAGCCGTCAACGATCAGAAATACACTGCCGCCAGCCTGCGTGAAACCATCATTGCCGCCGAGAAAAGTAAGGAACCGATCAAGCTCTTACTTAAGCGCGGCGACGAGTTTGTGACAGTCTCTATCGACTACCACGGTGGAATGCGCTACCCGCACTTGGAGAGAGTCGAGACCACGCCCGATCGGCTGGATGCGATACTCGCGCCGGTGAAATAGAAGTCAGGACCGAATTGCGAGTAGCTCCGTCGACCCCACATCTCTTCCCTGAAGGAAGTGTCACCCTTATTCGATGCCCAGTTGTTTCTGGATTTGCTCCAGCGGTACACCCTTGGTCTCTGGAACCATGGTCTTCACCCAGACCAGTTGCAGAATCATCATGCCGGCGAAGAACGAGAAAACGTAACCGGGCGGGAACGAAGCGACCATCCGCGGGAAGAAGGTTGTGAGCAAGGCGGCGAAAGTCCAGTGCGTGAAGCTGCCCAGGGTCTGACCTTCCGCACGATGGCGATCGGGAAATATCTCGGAGATGAAAACCCAGATGACTGCGCCTTGGCCGATCGCGTGGGCAGCAATGAAACCGAAGATGCACACCGGCACGATCGAGAAATGGCCGGTAAAGAAAGCCCAGGCTACGAGACCGAGAGAGCAGATGTAGCCGAACGAGCCGATATAGAGAAGAGTACGGCGGCCCAGCCGGTCAATCAGCCAGAGGCCGACAAAGGTGAAAACGAGATTAGTGACGCCAATGCCGATGGACTGCAACAGCGCGGCTTTTGCGCCGAGGCCGGTAAGTTCGAATATGCGGGGCGCGAAATACAAAATAGCGTTGATGCCGGAGAGTTGATTGAAGAAGGCAATCAAGATCGCGAGCAGGATCGGTTTGCGAAGACGCCTTGTCCAGAAATGCCCCGACGAAGACTGCTGCGAGGATGCAGCTATAATCACGTCCCCCTCGGCTGCGATCTCGGTTTTCGAAGCATCCGGCTCGATTCGTTGCAGGACTCGCAAGCCGGCCTCGCGGTCGCCCTTCCTGCCTAGCAGCCAACGTGGGCTTTCCGGAAGGGCCAGGCAGAACACAGCGTAGAGCAACGATGGAAACGCAGCGACGCCCAGCATCCAGCGCCAGGCATTTTCGCCGATGCCTGCCAGCAGCGCGTTCGAGACGAAAGCGATCAGGATGCCAAGAACAATGTTGAACTGAAACATTCCGGCAAGTCGTCCGCGATGCTTAGGCGGTGCGATCTCCGAAATGTACATTGGGGCAACCACGGTAGAGATGCCAATGCCCAACCCACCGATGACGCGCGCGAGGATGAAAGTGGTAACGTTTGGCGCCAAACCAGAGCCTACCGCACCGACAAAGTAAAGAATGCCGATCCAAAGCAGCGTGGCTTTGCGTCCGAATCGGTCAGCGGGCCAACCTCCGAGAAGGGAACCAACGACGGTGCCGTAAAGGGCCGAAGCCATGGCAATGCCGTGCAGTCCGGGGCTCAGACCCCACAGCGACTGAATGGTTTTTTCGGCGCCGGAAATAACGACCGTGTCGAAGCCGAAGAGAAATCCGGCGAGCGCCGACGTGAGCGACCAGAAGAAGATGCGGCCATTCATGAAGTAGGTAGAGCGGTGCTTACGACAACAGCTGTGTTATTCAAGAAATAAAATACTGAGAACTGCGAATTGCTCCTTCAGCCTTTGGTGAGTGGACATCCCTTCTCCCGCCAGTCGCGGATACCGCCATCCATCGAAATCACGTTCGTATAGCCCATCTTCTGCAGATTGTCGGCCGCTAACGCCGAGCGGAATCCACCGCCGCAGTAAAGCACAATCTCGGCGCCAAGATCGGGCACGCGGGCCTCGATGTCGCGCTCGATGATGCCTTTACCCAGGTGAATCGCACCCGGCAAATGGTCCTTGGCGAATTCGCTTTCCTCGCGCACATCCACCAGGATGAATTTCCCGCCGTGATCCATCTTCTTCTTAACTTCCTCGACAGTCGTTTCGCGCACGCGCTTTTTAGCGTCGTCCACGATCTTCAAAAAGCGGGGAGGGTGTTGGTGGGCCATGAAAGTCCTTTCCAGTCAGCCGACGATAAACATCCTACCAAGTGCTGTTCGATTGTGCATCGATGAAGCAGGCGTCGGCTCCTCGTGGTTCATCGAATTCTCAGTTAGCATGAGCGGGTGAGAGAGAACGAAGCCACCCGGCAGATTGGCCTGGCGCGCACCTTGTCGAAGCTCGGCTATTGTTCGCGGTCGAGCGCGGCAGAGTTAATTCGCGCCGGGCGTGTGCGCCTGAACGGAGAGATCCGGCGCGATCCGGAGACGCCCGTTTCCGGGAAGCATGAGCAGATTTCGGTCGATGGGAAAGCAGTTCAGCCGCAGGGCAAAATCTACCTCATGATGAACAAGCCTCGCGGCGTGGTGACGACGGCGGCGGACGAGAAGGACTGGCGGACGGTATACACCTTGTTAGCTGCGGGGAAACCGTCGGCCGGCAAGAAGAATCTGCCGCGAGAAGGCCTGCCTTGGGTCGCGCCCGTCGGTCGCCTCGACAAGGCCAGCGAGGGTTTGCTTCTACTGACCAATGATTCCGAGTGGGGCGCGCGCATCGCTGCCCCTGAAACGCATTTGGACAAGACTTACCACGTGCAGGTCGGGAAGGTCGCCGATGAAGACTTTATCCAAACGCTGGTTCGCGGAGTGAAAGCGAACGACGGTGGAGTGCTGCGAGCGAAACAGGCTCGGTGCCTGCGCGCGGGGCAGAAAAACTGCTGGCTCGAACTTGTGCTTGACGAGGGCAAGAACCGCCAGATCCGGCGCATGATGGAGGCTTTGAGCACCGAGGTGTTGCGCCTGGTGCGGGTGGCCATTGGGCCGCTGCCGTTGGGCGATCTAGCCAAGGGGGAACACCGCTTCCTCACCGCGGATGAGAAGCGAATGCTCGATCAAGTCGTGCGAGGGGCCCTATGAACGACTTAACCTTCCTTCCTGCTGTTGTCATGGCCCAGCAAATCCAGAGGAAAATGATCTCCCCAGTCGAACTTGTCGAGGCACATTTGGCGCAGATCGAAAAGCTGAATCCAGGGTTGAATGCATTTGTGCAGGTGGGCGCGGAGCAGGCGCGGAGGGCCGCTCATGATGCAGAGGCCACCGTCATGCACGAAAAGTCGTTAGGCCCTCTGCACGGCGTTCCCGTCAGCATTAAGAGTTGTTTGGCAGTCGCGGGAATGCGTTGCGAGTCGGGGACGAGGTTGCGTGCCGGATTCTTACCTACGCAGGACGCGCCGCTGGTGGCGCGTTTGCGCGCAGCGGGCGCAATCGTGCTGGGTGTGACCAACACTCCCGAGCTTCTGATGGCGTGGGAAACCGACAACCTTCTCTATGGCCGCACCAACAGCCCTTGGGACTTGGAGCGCACGCCTGGCGGCTCGAGCGGCGGCGAAGCGGCCGCGATTGCGGCCGGCATGTCGGCGGGCGGCGTGGGCAGCGACGGTGGCGGGTCGATTCGCGTGCCGGCCCACTTCAGCGGCATCTGCGGGCTGAAGCCGACTCCGGGACGAATTCCCGCGACCGGGCACTATCCCGCATCCGCGGGCCCGTTTGCATTGATTGGGGTGGTCGGACCAATGGCGCGCACCGTTGCCGATCTCAAGGTTCTGTTCGAGGTGATGCAAGGGCCAGACATTGGCGATGCCTGCGCAGCGCCGGTGCCGGTGCGCTGGCCAAGTGACGATGACTTGAAGAAACTGAGAATCGGCTATTTTGAAGACGACGGCCGCACGCCGGTGACGCCGGCAACGCGCGTGGCCGTACGCAGAGCGGCAGCAGCCCTGCGTGATGCGGGATTTCAAGTGGACTACTTCCAACCGGAAGGACTCAAAGAGGCGCGGCAACTGTGGCACACATTCTTCGTGGTTGCCGGTGGAATGCTGTTGCGGCCGATGTTCAAAGGAAGGGAAGCCGACCTGAGTCCGCTCCTGAAGCAGTTTCTGGAATGGTCCGTGGCTGAGCCAGTGCTCACCGGCGAGACCCTGCTCGATGCCTGGATTCGGGTTGACGAACTCCGCGCACGGTTTCTCGCGCAGATGCAGCAGTATCCCATCCTGTTGTGCCCTGCGGCGGCGATCCCCGCCTTCCGGCACGGGGAGCGCAGTTGGCAGGTTGAAGGCAAGACGGTCCACTATCTCGATGCCTGGAGCTACACAGAATTCTTCAACCTGTTGGGCAATCCCGCTGCGGTCGTTCCCGTGAGTCACTCGCCCGAGGGCCTGCCCATCGGAGTGCAGATCGTCGGACGGCCGTGGGAAGAGGAACAGGTATTCTCCGTAGCCGCTGCTTTGGAGAAGCAATGTGGAGCGTGGAGGATCCCGCCGAAGGGCATTGTGGGTCAGCGCGCATACGGGCCTGCGCCGAAATCGACCAAATGACGATCGACCCAGTGAAGTGAAAGCGGGCAAGCAGCTCGCCCCAATGAATCCCCCTGTGTTCTGTGTGCCCTCTGTGGTTAAATCGTAGTCGAATGACACTCAGAACTTCAGCAGCTCTCGCGGGCATACTCCTGGCCGCTTTCGGCCTGTTCGCGACCGCACCGCAAACTCCACCGAAAGCTGCGAACCCGGCAGAGGCCGCGCGCCTGAACAATCTCGGCGCCGCCTACATGAACCAGCAGCTTTTTGAGAAGGGACTCAAGGCCTTCCAGCAAGCGGCCGAGCTTGACCCCAAACTGGAGATCGCGCGGCTGAATGAGGGCATCGCGTTACTGAACCTGCAGAAGATCGACGAAGCGAAGGCCGCGCTCGAAGGTAGTCTTAAGCAGGATCCAAAGAATCCGAACGCGTGGTACAACCTCGGCCTGCTGGCGAAGAATACGGGCGATGCTCAGGCCGCGATTGATGCCTTTCATCACGTAGTCGAGCTTGACGCCAATGACGCCGACACCTGGTATTTCCTGGGCTCGGCCTACGTGCAAGCCAAACAGTTTCCGCAGGCCATCGAAGCCTTCCAGCACGCGCTGCAACTCAACCGGCTGCACGCTTCCGCCGAGTTTGGGTTGTCGCGCGCTTACCAGCAGTCAACTGATATCGACCACGCCCGCGAGCACCTGAAGAAGTTCCAGTACATCACTCAGAACAAACTCGGCGCGCCCGTGAGCTTGGCTTACGGCGAGCAGGGCCAGTACTCGCGCGCAGTCGAGGCGGCGTCGGCAGTGTTGAAAGCGCCCGCGCAGATCAAGGTGCAGTTTGTGGACGTGACCAAGGAAGCGGGAATCGTGTCGAAGCCTTCCCTCAAGCAAGCAGACTCTTATGATGATCTCGGCAGCGGCGCGTGCTTCTTCGACTATGACAACGACGGCAAGATAGACCTTCTGCTCATGAATAACGGCGTCAACGGTGGCACGTCGCTCTACCACAACGTTGGCGGAAAATTCGAAGACGCTACCAAAAACTTTTTCGCTTGGGCAATCCCAGTCGCCAATGCTGGGCCGCATCGAGGCACGAGCTGCGCCATCGGCGACTATGACAATGACGGTTTTGCGGATGTGGCGTATACGTTCGGGACGGGGACTTGGCTGCTCCACAATGAAAAGGACGGAACATTTGATCTCAGATTTCCCCTGTCTATGGGACTGAAGGATGGAGCAACGGTTCAGGGAACCTCGCAAAAGAAGGATCGGGAAAATGTGCCCCCTGAAGGAGTCGTGGCGGGCGTGCCTGCTGCCATCTACACCGCAATGTCGCTCGGCGTGACCTTCATCGATTACGACCACGATGGAGACTTGGACCTCTACGTTACCCAGCCCAGCCGCATCAAGAAGAAGCCCGAATCAAATGATGAAACGTGTCCGCTCTGTCGTTCGTTGTGGCCGAATCCGGACCTGACTCTGTCTTCCAATGTGCTATGGCGGAATAACAGCGACGGAACTTTCACGAATGTTACTGACGTAACGGGGCTCGATGGCTCATATCGCAACATTGCAGCTGTCGGTACAGATTTCAATAATGACCGAGCCGTCGACCTCTTGATCACCGGCGGAAAAACGCCGAATTTGTTCGAGAACCCGCGGGAAGGCAAATTCCGTGACCGGAGCGATCTGACCTCTTCAATGCCGAGCTTCACCAACGGCGTGGCGGTCCTGGATTTTGACCACGACCAGTGGATGGACTACGCCTTTACACAGATGGGGCCTCCAGGGATTACGCTCTGGCGCAACAATCATGGAAAGTCCTTCGAGCAAGTAGCGTTGCCCGAAACCGGATGGGTTCGCGCCTTCGGTGTCGCCGCCATCGACTACGACAACGACGGTTGGGTCGACCTGGTTGCAGTCGGCGAAACCAAAGATGGCAAAGGTGAAGTGCGCCTATTCCGCAATCTCGGCGCTGACGGCTTCAAAGATGTCACGGCCGATGTTGGTCTCGACAAGATTCAACTCAAAGATCCGCGCGCCATCATCACCGGCGACTACGATGGCGATGGTGCGACCGACCTGCTGATCACGCAGAATCACGGGCCGGCGGTTCTGCTGCGCAATGAGGGAGGCAATCAGAATCACTGGCTGCGGCTTTCGCTCAAGGGACTGAACGACAACAAGAGCGCCATCGGGACCAAGGTCGAAGTGTTCGCGGGCGGCAACCGGCAGAAGTTTGAGATCGCCGGCTCGAACGGATATCTGGGACAGAACTCGACTGACATCGTGGTCGGTCTGGGTGATGCGAAAGAGGCCGACATCGTACGCATGCTCTGGCCGACGGGCGTATTGCAAGATGAAATCAATGTCGCCGGTGACAGACAGCAGAATTTCACCGAGATCGATCGCCGCGGGAGTTCGTGCCCCACGCTGTTTGTTTGGAATGGCGAGCGCTACGAGCTGGTCGCCGACATGCTCGGGGCGGGCGTGGTCGGGCACTGGGTTGGACCCGGGCAGCGCGACGTTCCGCGTCCGGTCGAATACATCAAGATCGATCGCAACGCCATTCGCGAGAAAGACGGCAAGCTGAGCTTCCGCTTCATGGAGCCGCTCGAAGAAGCCGTCTACCTCGATCAAGTGCGCGTGCTGGCGGTCGATCATCCCGCGGATCTCGACGTCTATCCCAATGAGTATTTCGCTTCGAACCCGCCGTATCCGCCATTTAAGGTTGTGATCAGCCGCGACGCGCGTCCGCCCGCGGGAGCGTGGGATGAGCATGGCCACAATGTGTTGCCCGATCTTCTGGCTCATCGCTACGTCGGCGATTTCGCGTTGACCCAGTTCCAGGGCTTTGCCCAGACGCACAGCCTGGTTCTCGATTTGGGCGAGGCCTACCGTGGCGGCCCGCTGTGGCTGCTGCTGCACGGCGAGGTCGAATATTTCTCGGCGAATAGCATGTACGCGGCCTCGCAGGCGGGCGTGCATGCGATCTCGCCCTATGTTGAAGCGATCGGCGCAAACGGCAAGTGGGTGCGCGTTGTCAACGACATGGGCTTCCCCGCTGGCGGGCCACGCACTATAACCGCCGATCTCACGGGCAAGCTGCCGCCGGGCGCGCAGAAAATCCGTATCACGACCAATCTGCAGATTTACTGGGACAGCATTCTGATCGACCGCACGGCGCAAGATGTAGCGCACGAGATCCCTCGCCCGGCTGGTGAAAGCGCGAGGCTTCGGGATGACGCCAGCGAGAATCGACCAGACAGCAACGGAGTCAGTAGAAGCCAAAATCAGAGCGTGCGCCTGACGCCGGTTCCGCTCGTCCGTGCCGATCTCGGCTTCCACGGATTCCCGCTGAAGATTGAAGGCACTCCGCCGGGGAACGTGCAGTACATCTACGAAAAGGTGAGCGCGACCGGACCCTACACGCGTCCGGCGGGAACTTACACGCGCTACGGCGATGTGTTGCCGCTGCTGACGACGCTGGACGATCAGCTGGTCGTATTCGGCTCGGGCGACGAGGTTCGCCTTGACTTTGATCCGTCGAAATTGCTCGCGCTGCCTCAGGGCTGGGTGCGCGACTATTTCTTCGCGGCCAACGGCTACGAGAAAGATATGGACTTCTACGCTGCCGAAGGCAACTTCGTGGCCCCGTTGCCGTTCCTCAGGATGGGCGACTATCCCTATGCGCCGGGCAAGTCGTTTCCGCTCGATGACGCGCACGTGAACTATCTTCTCGAATACAACACGCGGCACATGTCAGGAAACGAGCAGCCTGGGTACTGGTTCGACTACGCGAAATGAGGTCCACGGATACAAGGATAGAGAATCGTTTTAACATTGACATTCTCACGCTCCGCATAATTCAATAGGCGGACCCATGGAAACCACTCCCGCTGTATCTGTGTCGTCCGCACCGCGCTTGCGCCGTACTCTCACGCTTTGGGATTTGATCCTTTACGGCGTCATCGTGATTCAGCCGGTCGCACCCATGTCGGTATTCGGCGTGCTCAGCGATCGCGGCCACGGTCATGTGGTCACCACGATCCTCATCGCCATGGTGGCCATGCTGTTCACGGCGATCAGCTATGGCAAAATGGCGCGGGCGTATCCCAGCGCGGGCTCAGCGTTCACCTACGTGGGCCAGGAGATCAATCCTGCGCTCGGCTACGTCACGGGTTGGAGCATGGTGATGGATTACATGCTCAACCCGATGATTTGCATCATCTGGTGCAGCCAGATCTCGCGTGACTTCGCCCGCGGGACACCGGTTATCGAAAGCCTTCCCTATTGGGCGTGGGCCGTTTTCTTTGCGGCTGTTTTTACCGGATTGAACATCCAAGGGGTGAAGACATCGGCGCGGGTGAACACGGGACTGGCGGCGGGCATGGGAGCGGTGATCGTCATATTTTTTCTGGCGGCGGCGCATTATATCTGGGGGCATCCCCACAACGAACCCGCTTTCTTCATGCGGCCTTTCTACGACCCCGCTCTGTGGAATATGAAGGCCGTACTGGGAGGCACATCCATCGCGGTACTCACCTACATCGGATTTGACGGTATCTCGACACTTTCGGAGGAGGCGGAAAATCCGCGGCGCAATATCCTGCTGGCTACAGTGCTGACCTGCCTGGTGATTGGGATTCTTTCGGCCGTCGAGGTCTACGCCGGACAGCTCATTTGGCCTGCGACCCAGCCGTTTCCGAACGTGGACACTGCATTCACCTTTGTTGCGGGAAGGGTCTGGGCTCCGCTGTTCGGCATCGTAGGCTTCACGCTGCTGGTGGCAAACTTCGGCTCCGGCATGGGGGCGCAGTTGGGCGCAGCGCGTCTGCTCTATGGCATGGGACGCAGCAAGGCGCTGCCCCAGTCCTTCTTCGGCGTGGTTGACCCCAAAAGACGCGTGCCCCGCAACAACGTGATCTTTGTGGGCGCGATCGCGTTGATAGGAGCGTTTGTGGTCAGCTACGGTCTGGGAGCGGAAATGCTCAACTTTGGAGCCCTGATCGCATTCATGGGCGTGAATCTGGCGGCCTTCGTGCGTTACTTCGTGCGGGCAGACAAAAAGAAGATCATGAACTTCATTCCGCCACTGGCCGGGTTCCTGATCTGCCTGCTGCTGTGGCTCAATCTGAGCCGGCCGGCGAAGATTGTGGGTGCAATCTGGATGGGAGTGGGAATCGCCTTCGGTGCGATCAAGACGAAAGGCTTCCGTGGAAACCTGATTGATTTCGAGCTGCCGCCAGAAGAATAGGCAGTGCTGCGACGCCATCGACAAGGAGACATGGATGTTAGGCTCGATCGACATTATTGCTTTCGTTCCCACCAAGGACTCGGAGAAGGCACGGGCCTTTTACGAGGGCGTGCTGGGGCTGCGCTTTGTGAAAGATGACGGGTTTGCGCTGGTGCTGGATGCGAATGGAATCAAGGTGCGGGTGGCGAAGGTGCCGCCGCCGTTTACACCCGCTCCATTCACAATTTTGGGATGGCAGGTCACGGACATCGAGACGGTGGCGGCGGAACTGCAGCAGAAAGGCGTTCAGTTCGAGAGGTTTGGGTTTTTCGAGCAGGACAAGCTTGGGATTTGGACCGCACCGACCGGGGACAAGGTGGCGTGGTTCAAGGATCCCGACGGGAATATTTTGTCGGTATCACAACATGTTTGATGAGGTCTTGCAATCTGGCAGTCGGCTAATCGGATAAATTTGCCTGCTTTTGCCTCTTTTCTGTTTGCTTCTTCTTGTTTGCGACCCTGCGTAGTTACTGATTTCAATGGCAGTGATCACTACCAACACCGGGCGCCAGCCCTGGGCTATCCAGGGTAGCCTATCTTAAACGCCCTGATCAGATGTCCCTCTGTCCCTCACTCGCGTGGGGAGGTTGCGGGGGCCGTGAGTTTCCTAGGACTAGGCACGGCACAACATCCAGGCCTTACGATTTCAACGTTAGCGGGAGTGCCCTGTGGACGGCAAGGTTATTGGTCACACATGGCGAAATTAGGTTGTGGAAATAATTGCAGCTGGGTATGACACGGAACCGCCTGGCTGCGCTTGGCGGGACAGCCGAGGAGGCTGTCCCCACACGGACTGTCTTGTGATGCCTGCGCTTACTCGACATTCCAGCCTTTCACTTCCACTGCCGGCTTGGCTGCTCCCAGTTCGCTGGTGCGGTAGGTGGCGGTTACTTCGCGCTTCTCGCCGGGGAGTAGAGAGAGATAGTTGTCTTCCCAGACTACCGGCAAGATCTCTTCGCTTTTGGCGCCCTTGTCAACCTTCAATCTCACGAAAAAGGCCAGACTCGTGCTGGGGTTTTCTATCGTCACGTGAGTGATGGACTCTTCACCTTTGCGATCCGTGCGGCTGGTAACTTTAAGCTTTACCTTGGGAAGTTGTGCAAGCGCTGTATAGTCGGCAAAGGAGTCGGTTGGGGTCATCCACCAGTTGGTTCTTGCCCAGTCGAGGGTTTCGGGTTTCTTGGAGAGCCAATAGAAGTTGGAGCCGACCAGTTTGCCGGTTGAGTCCGCTAGCCGCAGTGCTACGAAGTACACGGGGCTTAAGCCATCCACTTCGGGGAGCGTGAAGATTTTGGCGGTGCTGTCGGCGGGCGCGTCGAGAGCATCTTGATGGGAGAACTTCTCGGTCATGTCGAGGTTGTAAATCTTCGTTGTGAGCTTCAGGCCTTTGACATCTTCATACTGGCTGCTGACCACCCAGATGGAATGATCGTCGTAACCGTACACCGGGTGCAGTGCCTCCATGGCGCGTTTGGCGCCGAAATAGCCGCCGCCGGGGCGTAGATAATAGTCGTAAAGATGCCAGATCATGGAAGGCCAGGCATTGTTGAGCATCCACTGGATCACGCCGGTCGACTCGTATTTGTTGCGGCTGTAGGCTTCGTACATGGCGCGCACGCCTTCGTATGTCTGCATTTGCGACTTGGCGGCGAAGTCTTCGACGCTGTCTGATTTGCCGTAGCGGTTGGCGAGCGCATCGCTGAAGACCTGGATGGTTTTGAATTCTCCGCCGCCGGCGTGGTAGTTCCATACGTCGTCGATCGGCCAGAGGTGATCTTTACCTAGCATGGTGCGGATGCTTTCCACGGGCGGGACGGCAGGCCCCATGCTGGTTTCGGTGTTGAAGCCGTAGGCTCCGCCGCATCCGCCGGGATTGCATTGCTTGCGGTTGGGCTGGCCTTGCGGAGTGTCCAGTTCCCAATAGCTTGGAGCTACGTACTCGTACGGCCCGGTCATTTTGACGCCGCTGTCTCCGGTAACCGTGGTGGGCTTGCCGGTGGCCGAGGAGACTACGGGATTAGGCCATAAAAGCTGCTTCTCGATGTCGAGGTACATCTGCTCGACATCGGGCGGGGGCGGATTATCGCTGCCGTTCAGCCACATCACCAGGCTGGGATGGCTGCGCAGGCGGTAAATCTGATCGCGCAGGGATTGTTGTGCGATTTCGAAATCCTGTGGCTTCCAGCGCGTCCAGCGTTCCCAGAAGTCGCAGCAGCACCAGCCGGCCATGACCAGAATTCCTTCGTGGTCGGCGAGATCGTAGAACTCCTGGGTTTCGAGCTTGCCTTCGAGACGGACCGTATTCAATCCCATATCGCTGACGTAGCGGAGTTCATCGTGCAGGCGTTGCGAGCTCTCGCGCAGCATCATGTCGGGAGTCCAGCCGCCGCCGCGGATCAGGATGTTCTTGCCGTTGATGTGGAAGGCGCGTCCGCCGGTGGCGTTGACTTCGGAAGTTACTTCGCGAATGCCGAATTCGGTTTGGGAACGATCGCTGGCTGTGCCGTTGACCTCAAATGCCAAGGTAAGCGGGTAAAGATTCGGCTTGCCCATCTGTGCCGGCCACCAGAGCCGCGGATTGGAGAAGACAAGTTTAGGGAACTGGTCAGGAGTGAAGGCGACGTCTTTGTTTTCGTTCGCGGCGAGTTCGACTTCCTGCTCGAATGCGACGCTTCCAATCTGGCCTCTCAGCCTGCCCTTCACCGGATGACTGGTGCCGTTCCTGAGTTGGGTGGTGACGGTGAGTTGCGCGGAGTCGTTTGTCGGCAAATTCAGTTTAGAGACAACAGCGGGATAACGCAGCGCCACCGGGCCGCTGGTGGTGAGGTAGACTTCGCGCCACAAGCCCATGTTCTTGTCGGGAGGAGCGGGATTCCAGTCAACGAAGGTGATGGCGAGATCGTTCTCGGTGGGAGCGAAGACTTGGACCGCGAGAACATTCTCGCGGCCTAGTCTTACGGCTTCGGTGACGTTGAATTCATAGGTGCGCCAGGCGCCTGCGACGTCATTGGAGTTGGCAATCTGCTTTCCGTTGAGCCATACGTTGGCGCGGTAATTGATGCCTTTGAAATTCAGCCAGACGGTTTTTCCGGCGTAGGAAGCGGGCGCCGCGAACTGCTTGCGATACCACCAGGAGACCGCGTAGGGGCTGTCGGGCTGCATGGCGATGTTAGAGAAATTTCCGCCGATGGGGTACGTCACACCGGCGAACTGGCGGAGGTTGGTGGCGAAGAACGGGTCGGGGAGGGTTTTATCGTTCACCAGCGCCGAGACTACCGTGGCGGGGACGGTGGCGGCGTGCCATCCCTTGGGAACGAAGGCGGCGGTGGAGACGATCTCGCCCTTGGCCTCGACTTTAGCGGAGGATTGCAGCGTCCAATGGTCGTGGAGAATAAGTTTCTCGACGCCCGCGCCTGGAGCAGCTGTTTTGGAAGCGGGGGTGTCCGCGGCCTGGAGGAACTGCGAGCCGAGAAATAGAATCAGCAACAACTGCGCCAATAGATGTCTGGGGAAAGCTGGATGTTTTCTAGAATTCACGTTGCTCCCTTGCGTGCCCGCTGGGACACGCATGCTGATGCCTTCCGTGGACCTTGGTCCGGGAATAAGATGGATAACACGTCTATTGATACGTTTCAATAGCGGAGTTGCGCATGGGCGGGGAAGCAAGGCGCCTGTGGCAGCGCCGACAGGTTGCCGAGGCTCCCTTCGGCTTTGCTGGGCAAGCTCTTGCTTCGCTCAGCGATGAGTGCTACTGGGATGACAAGACCTTAGGGCAGCGGTTGGTTGGTTTATAATTATTGATTCCACATACGATTCCGGAGTGACAAGAAGATGATTCGATTTCTGCAAACTGAAGGACCGATCAAGAAGATTGTTCTGAGCGGGCTACTGCTGCTGATTTGTGCGGCGATGGCCATCACCCTGATCCCCGGCGGCTTAGGTAGTGATTTGACGGGCGCGCCCGGCAAGGGCGTTGTGGCCAAGGTGAATGGCGAGGATATTACCGTCGAGCAAGTTAGGGAGTCGGCCCGGCAGATGGCGGAACAGCAGGCGCAGCAATACGGCAAGAATGCGGCGATGCTGATGCAGTTCCTGATCCAGCAAGACACTCCGCGAGCGGCCGACCAATTGATTGACAAGGGGGCGCTGCTGGCCGAAGCGCAGCACCTGGGGTTGAAGGCTACGCCAGAGGAAGTGAAGGACGAACTGCAGCACGGCCACTACGCCGCGTATTTTTTCCCAGGGGGTAACTTCATCGGCGAGGCGGAATACGAGTCTATGCTGCAGCGGGCCAACCTTACTCCCGCGACTTTCGAAGACAGTGTGGGCAAGGAGATTCTGGTCAACAAGTTACAGGCGCTGATCACCGGCAGTGCGTCGGTGAGCGATGCCGCCATCCGCCAGGAGTTCGCCAAGCAGAATACGAAGGTGAAGTTTGAATATGCCGTCTTGAAGCAGGATGACATCAAGAAAGGCCTTCATCCCACCGTAGAAGAGCTCAAGGCTTTTTACGACAGCCACCAGAAGAACTACGCGAATTCCATTCCCGAGAAGCGCAAGATCAAATATGCGGTACTTGACACGGCGAAGGTTCAGGCGGGAGTACAGGTCACGCACGATGATTTGCAGGCTTATTACAATCAGCATCGGGATCAGTATCGCGCACCGGAGCAAATTAAAGTCAGTCACATCTGGATCAAAATGCCGCTGCCCGGATCGGATGGCAAGATCGACGAGAAAGGCGTTACGGAGGCGCAGCACCGCGCAGAAGACCTGCTGAAACAGTTGAAGAACGGAGCCAAGTTCGAAGATGTAGCCAAGAAATATTCGGAAGACACGGGAAGCGCCAACGTGGGCGGTTCGCTAGGCTGGATTGGCAAGAGCCAAATGGGCGCTGAGTTTGAAAAGGCTGCATCGTCCCTTCCCAAGGGAAAGATCAGCGATGTGGTGAAGACCCTCGATGGCTTCCACATCATCCGCGTGGATGATAAGCAGGACGCGCACTTGAAGACGCTCGACGAGGTCAAAGGCGAGATCGAACCCATCCTGAAGCAGCAGAAGACGCAGGAGGCAGCGCAGAAGCAGGCGGACGATTTTGTGCAGCAGGCCAAGACGCGGGGACTGGACGCTGCCGCGGCTGCCAAGGGCGTGTCGGTTGTGACCTCGGACTTCTTCAGTCGCAGGGATCTGGTGCCTGGATTGGGGCCGGCGCCCCAGTTCATGGACGCAGTGTTCAAGGGGGCGGAAAAATCGCCACCGGAGATGGCTGCGACCTCGCAGGGCTTTGCCGTGTTCCAGTTGCTGGCAGTGAAGCCGCCGTCGACGCCCGCGTTCGAGGAAATACGCGCTCGAGTGGAGGAGGAATTCAAGAATGAGCGCACGAACCTTCTCCTGTCACAGAAAACCCAGGAGCTTTCCGATCGAGCCAAGACTGAACACGATCTGAAGAAGGCAGCGAAAGAGTTGGGGGCCACTGTGAAAGCGAGCGACTTCGTATTGCCGGATGGGCAGGTTCCCGATATCGGCTCCATGACCGGACAGGCTTCGGTCGCATTCAGCATGAAGCCGGGAGACATCAGCGGGCCGATCAACAGCGGGACCAACGGAGTGGTGATTTCGGTGATCGAGGTGCAGGCTCCCACGGACGCGGACTTCGCCGCCAAGCGCGACCAGATTCGCGATATGCTGTTGCAGGGGAAGCAGCAGGAGCTTTTCGGACTGTTTATGACCAACCTGCGCGCTCAGATGGAGAAGTCGGGCAAGATCAAGATCAACCAGGACGAGATGAAGGCGCTGACCCGTGCGGGAAGTGAACCGGGAATTTAGCCGCTATTGCTGTGCTGTATCTCTAGATCGACTGTCATCCCGAGCGAAGCGAGGGATCTTGGCTCTCGGCGGCGACGGCGATGGTGCTGGAGAAAACCAAGATCCCTCGCTTCGCTCGGGATGACAGAGTGTCTTCAGAGTGTCTTCAGAGTGTCTTTTATAGTGTCTTTATAGTCCCAGGTCGTGACTGAGTTGCATGCCATTTCCGCGCACCGCAGGCATTTTGTTGCATCCCACGTCGCTGCCTTCGCGCGGCGGCATCGGTGATTTCGGGCCGGCCGCTTATCAGTTCGTCGACTCTCTCGCCTCTGCCCGCCAGGGACTCTGGCAGGTGCTTCCGCTGGGTCCGCTGGGTTACGGCAATTCGCCCTATTCTTCCACCTCGGCGTTTGCCGGCAATCCACTTCTGATCAGCCTGGAGCGTCTGGCTGAGCACGGCTGGATCGATCCAGCAAAGCTTTCTTCGCTCTCTACCGGATCCGGTGCGGTCGAGTATGACCACGTCTTTGCCACGAAGATGCCGCTGCTGTTTGAAGCGGGCCGCAATTTTGTTGCTTCCGCGCCGGAGAACGCGGGGCAGCGCTTTGAGCGTTTCTGCTCGGAGAACTCTTGGTGGCTCGACGATTTCGTTTTGTTCGATGCGCTGCGTGCGCAGCGGAAGTTGGCGAGCTGGAATGAATGGCCGGCAGGATTGGCACATCGTGAACCCGGCGCGCTGGAGCAGGCACGCAAGGAGTTGGCGGCCGACCTGAAGATCCGCAGTGCCTTGCAGTTTGCCCTCTACGAACAGTGGCAGGCGCTGCGGCGGTACTGTTCGGAACGCTCGATCCGCATTGTGGGCGATGTGGCCATCTTCGTTAACTACGATAGCGCCGACGTCTGGATGCACCAGGAACTCTTTCGGCTGAAGGAGAATCTTGAGCCCGAAGTGGTCTCTGGTGTGCCGCCTGATTTCTTCAGCAAAACCGGACAGCGCTGGGGCAATCCTCTTTACCGCTGGGATGTGATGAAGGCGCAGGGATATGAATGGTGGGTGCAGCGCTTGCGTTGGGCGACGCGGCACTGCGACTACATACGGCTCGATCATTTTCGCGGGTTCGACCAGTTCTGGGAGATTCCGGCGGGCGAACCAACCGCGATTAACGGCCGCTGGGTGGATGGGCCGCGAGACGACCTGTTTCAGAAGGTGCGTGAGGCGCTTGGGGGATTGCCGTTCTTCGCAGAGGATCTGGGCTACATCACGCCGGAGGTGCATGCTCTGCGGGAGCGCCTGCAGATTCCGGGGATTGCGGTGCTGCAATTTGGTTTCGGCGACGAGGGCGCTCACATATATTTGCCGCATCGCTCCGCCGGCAAGGTCATCTATACGGGAACGCATGACAATGACACGACGGTGGGGTGGGTCCGGTCTGGAGCGGCCGACCATGAGCGGCGCAATGCGGAAGCCTATCTCGGCCGCTGCGACGACGGGATTCATTGGGCATTTATCCGGGGGGCGCAGACCTCGGCGGCTGAGTTTGCTCTTATCCCGCTGCAGGATGTGCTGGGCCTGGGCAGCGAAGCTCGCATGAACACGCCCAGCCTGCACGGAGGAAACTGGAAGTGGCGGTTCGCCCCGGGGCAGTTCACGGCTGAATTGACCGCGAAACTTGCACACCTTGCCGAAGTCACAGACCGGCTGCCTGAGTCCTTTCCCATTCTGGCGGATGAAAACTTCGCTGCCTGACGGCCACTCATCGACGCGTTCCTCCCGGTGGGCAGATCACGCTCTTTCGACCCAATATGCCATTTCAGAGACGTCAGTTCTCGATTTCTACTGCAACAGCGCCGGCGCAAAGCGTGGTTATTCAACATTCGATCCTCCGTCTTCGGTCTCGGGCAATTGGCACAGCCTAGAATCTGAGGCGAGCAATGTTAAAAGACGTGTAAAGGCTTTGCGGCTTACGCTGGATCGTGTATAGAAGTTACGGAGAGTTTTTTCTTGGCGAGCGAACCCATTATCGAAGCGCGGGCGATCGAGAAGTCCTACCCCCAGCCGGACGGGACGCGCATTCAGGTGGTGGGGCTCACGGATTTTTCCATCGAACCGGGGAAAATCATTGCTCTGTTGGGCGCGTCCGGCTGCGGCAAATCGACTTTGCTGCGCATTCTGAGCGGTCTTTCGCAACCTTCGTCGGGAGCGCTGTTCTGGCACGGCAAGCCCCTGGGCGGTGAAGCGCCCAACGTGGCGATCGTCTTCCAGAGCTTCGCGCTGTTTCCCTGGCTTACGGTGCTGGAGAATGTGGAGGCGCCACTGGAAGCGCGGGGCGTGGCTGCCGTGGAGCGCCGCAAACGCGCGCTACGGATGCTGGACACGGTGGGTCTTGATGGTTTCGAAACGGCGTATCCCAAGGAGCTTTCCGGCGGCATGAAACAGCGTGTGGGCTTTGCGCGCGCTTTGGTTGTCGAACCCGAAGTGCTTTTTATGGACGAACCGTTTTCCGCTCTCGACGTACTCACGGCGGAAAACCTGCGCGGCGAACTGCTGGAGCTTTGGCTCAACAAGAAAATGCCCACCAGCGCCATCTTCATCGTGACACACAACATCGAGGAGGCGGTGATGCTGGCCGACCGTATCGTCGTGCTGGGAAGAAACCCGGCGCGCATCCGCTCGGATTTCAATGTGAGGCTTTCGCATCCCCGGGAGCGCAAGTCGGGCCGTTTTGTGGAGCTGGTGGATTACATCTACAAAATCATGACGGAACCGGACGTCGAACATACTCTGCCCGATCCGGAGAGCACGGGGGAGATCGTGGTGCCGCGGGGAGGGTTGAAGAGGACGGAAGCTCCGGTCAGGACGAGCAAATACCAGATTCTGCCGCACGCACGCGTGGGTGGAATTGCCGGCCTGCTCGAACTGCTGCACGATCGCGGAGGACGCGAGGATCTTTTCCGTCTCAGCGAAGAGCTGGTGATGGACGTCGAGGATCTGTTGCCTATTCTGGAAGCCTGCCAGTTGCTGGGATTCGCGTGGTTAAAAGAGGGCGATGTGCAACTCTCGAGGCAGGGAGTTGCGTTCGCGGATGCCGACATTCAGAAGCGCAAAGTCTTGTTTCGTGAGGCGGCACTGGAGCACGTAACCATTTTGCGGCAGATCGACAGCGTTCTGAAGCGAAAGTCAGACCACTCCATCGCCGACGAGTTTTTCCACGATATTCTTGACGAGCATTTCTCCGAGGAGGAAGTACAGCGGCAGTTCGACACCGCCATGAACTGGGGCCGCTACGCGGAAATCTTCGATTACGACCGTGAGAGTGGACGGCTGCTGCAAACGGAAGCGACGCAGACCGAACCCGCACCGGCCGGCGCGGCGCCGGTGGCGCCCACTATTGAGAACCACGATTCGACGCCTACGCCAAAGTCTTGACCGAGCGTTCCAGTTGAGGGGAAAAGCCATCGCATGAAGAAGAGCATCACCCTGCGGGGATTCTCGGCCTACCGGCTGTGGATGCAACTGCCGAGGATCGAAGTTTCGCACCTGCCGGATGTCATCATGTTCGGCGCGGGGATTGCGCTGTTTTATGGCGTCGCGATGGTCGGGCGATCCTGGTTCGGACCGTTCACGCCTTCGGTGGAGATTTCGCGCAGCCTGTGGGCGCTGCCGGCCTATGCGGGGTATTCACTGTTGCGCATCACCATCGCCTACGCATTGAGCCTGGGATTCGCGCTGGTGTACGGGTATGTGGCGGCGTATAACGCGCGCGCCGAGCGCTACATGATCCCGCTGCTGGATGTGCTGCAGTCGATCCCCGTGTTGAGCTTTCTTCCTCCCGTAATGCTGGCCATGGTGGCGCTGTTTCCGGGGCGGCAGCTGGGAGTGGAACTGGGTGCAATCCTGCTGATTTTTACGGGCCAGGTATGGAACATGGCATTCAGCTTTTACGCCTCGCAGAAAAGCATTCCGAACGAGATGCGGGAGGCGGCGACGATCTACCGTTTCAGCTGGTGGCAGCGGTTCACGCAGATGGAGCTGCCGTTTTCGGCGATCGGGTTGGTGTGGAATTCCATGATGTCGGTGGCCGGAGGATGGTTTGCGCTGATGGTTTGTGAAATGTTCGTGCTGGGGCCGCGTGATTTTCGCCTGCCCGGCCTGGGCTCCTATCTTCAAACCGCAGCCAGCGCGGGCGACACGGCTTCGATCTTGTGGGGTGTTGCCACGATGGTTGCCGTGATCGTGCTGCTGGATCAGTTTGTGTGGCGGCCGGTGATCGCATGGGCGGAGAAATTCAAAGTTGAGCAGGTGGAGAGCACCGACGCTCCACGATCGTGGGTGCTCAACCTGGTGCAGCATTCCAGCGCTCTCGCCAGGATTCGGCAGAAGACTTTGCGGCCGCTGGGGGAGCGTCTGCTTCTGCATTTTGCCCGGAAGCATAGGGAAGAGAGTCGGGAGGAAGTTGCGGCTCCGTGGCGGGACTGGCTGCTGCGTGGGTTGGCGGTGCTGGCGCTGGCTGGCATTGGCTACGGCGTGGTTCGGGTGGCGATTATTCTTAGCGGCCTGCAGAAAGCCGAACTGCATGAGACCGCCCTCGGGCTAGGCGCAACTTTCCTGCGAGTGAATCTTGCTTTGCTGTTGGGGGCGCTATGGACGATTCCGGCGGGAGTGGCGATCGGTTTGAATCCTCGACTGGCCCGCATCGCACAACCGCTGGCGCAGATAGCAGCTTCGGTTCCGGCGACCGCGTTGCTGCCCGTAATCCTGCTGGTGCTGATTCGGCTGGGAGGCGGACTTGGGCTGGCGTCGATCGTCGTGCTGTTGCTGGGTACACAGTGGTATGTGCTGTTCAACGTGATCGCGGGTGCGATGGCGATCCCGACTGACTTAAAGGAATGCTGCTCGGTGTTTCGGCTGCGGGGCGTGGAGCGCTGGAAGAAACTGATCCTGCCGGGAATTTTTCCCTATCTCGTCACCGGGCTGGTGACGGCTTCTGGCGGAGCCTGGAACGCGAGCATCGTCGCCGAGTATTTTCATTTCAAAGGGCAGATTTATACCACGACGGGGCTGGGTGCGACCATTAGCCAGGCTACGGATAGGGGGGATTTTCATTTGCTGCTGGCCGCGACCATGATGATGGCGGCAACCGTGGTGACGGTTAACCGGCTGGTGTGGCGCAAACTCTATGGGCTGGCGGAGACTCGCTTCCGGTTGGAGACGTAAAAGAAAAGGTTCCGCGCGGCTTACTTCTTCGGCCTTAGCTTGGTTGCCTCGTTGGGCAGGATGCAGGATTGCGCGGAGTCTATGAGGGCAGCTTCCAACTGCTTTCCCAGAGCCGAGAGTTCTTCGGGAGTCATCAACTGTTGAAGGCGCTCGAAGAGTTGACGTTCTTCTTTGCGGATATGGCTGGAAAGATGTTGGGCGAAAGCGGGCAGGCTTTCCGTGGACATGCGTTTTGCCTTGGCTTGGGAAAACGACTCCCGCAGCGCGGCGTGATCGGCGATTAGCTCTTCCACGAGCGGAACTAGTTCTGGAGACTGGCGAGCGGCGGGGAACAGCACTTGTTCTTCGGCAGAGAAATGGATTTTGATGTCCCGTTCGAAATGCTGATCGATTTCTGATTGCCAGGCTTGCAGGTCCGCGACGGCGATGGGCTGGGCACGATCAATGCGCACACATAGGGCCAACGCCTGCTGGTGTTGGTGAGAGAGCGGAATCAGGCTCTTATCGCGGAGCATGGAATTGTCAGCAAGTGTTCACGCATTAGAGTGGATGGCATCACGCCGCGCTCACCGGTTCTGAAGGCTCGGTGATGGCCGGCCGCACCGTCAGCCAGTCGGTGCGAACGCGCTCCCACTCCTGAATGAGCATGCCATTGGCTTCGAAGAAGCTGCGAATGCGGGCGCGTTCCCATCCGGCGACCTCTTCGAGAATGGGCGCCAACACGGCGAAGGCACTGGTGCTAAGGACGGTGCGCTTGGCGATTTGTGAAACGTGAGGCGACTCCGAGACCGCGATGGTGAGGCCGTCGCGCGCGTTGACTTCCAGCATGACGTGAATGTCGGAGCTGCCATCTCCGGTATAGATGACGTGATCAGGGCCGGTCACATGCTGGACCAGCAACTGCTTGAGGACCGCGACCTTGCCGTAGCCCGCAGTGGCGCGAATGATGGAGTCGATCTCACCGGAAGGCTTGTAACGGAACTCAGTGCCGAAAATGTGATCCGCCGGGACGATACCTTCGAGGGCAGAGTGGATCACCTCGACGGGGGCGGCGGAGAGAACGTAGAAGTCGAAGAAGTGGCCATCCACGCCGGTCTCGAGGATCTGGTAAAGCAGTTTGATGTCGCCTTTGAGCCGAATGCGTTTGCCTACCTCGTGGAGATGCTCTTTCCGGACTTTGGCTTTGAACTCGGGGTCGTGGAGCAGTAAGTAGGCGAGCTCGGCTCCCTGCTGCACCAGGTTGATCTTCGCCATGCCCTTGGCCTTGCGCTCGAACTCCGCGGTGGGAATGCCAACCAACTCGGCGAGCACGTAGCCGGAATCGTTAAACGTGAGCGTCTGATCGAAGTCGCTCGCGAAAATATAGCGTTTTAAGGGCTTATCTGCCATATAGCTTTAGATTCGCGGTGAACTCGGAGGGCCCATTAAAAGAATCAATAGAGATTATAGGCGTTCGGAGTTAAGTGATTGTTAACGAACGAGAAGGGAAATGGCTGGATTGGGAGTTTCACAGTGCGATGACCGAGGCCGGCCGCCTTTACTAAATCCGCCGACGCGTCCAGAATAAGAAGTCCGGCTCGCGACGTTGCGCTTGATAGGGGAACGGGCAGAGAGCCGTCAGAGTCAGCCGGAAAAGCTGACAAAGTACAGGAGCACTCATGCCAGTAACTGGTGAATTGATCCGAGCGATGAATTACGTGGACGATATCACGACCACGTTGCGCCGTATCTGCATTTATATTCCCAACATGACCACCGAGGAGCGGCAGCGCCTGGCGGAGTATCTGCGTGCCGCTGGGGGCGCGATCAATGCGGCGATCGCCGATCTGGAAAAGGTGGGTCCGTAGTGGCGCAAGTTAAAGCCGTCGCGGTGATCGGCGCCGGCATTATGGGCCGCGGCATTGCGCATGCCGCGGCGATTGGCGGCTACCGCACTATTTTGGAAGATCTGCTGCCGGCGGCGCTGCGTCGGGCCGAAAGCGAAATCCGGGCCAATCTCGATAAGGCGGTTGAGTTGGGGAAAGTGCCGGCGTCGGATGCCGACGCGGCTTTTCAGCGACTGGAATACGCGGGCTCGGTGGAAGAGGCGGCGCGCGAGGCTGATTTGGTGATTGAGGCCGTGCCGGAAGAGATGGAGTCGAAGATTGAGATCTTCACTTTGCTCGACAAGATCTGCCGCCCGACGACGATTCTGGCGTCCAATACGTCCTCTCTTAGCATTACGGAAATCGCGAGCGTGACCTACCGCGCCAAGAAGTGCGTGGGCATGCACTTCTTCAATCCCGTGCACAAGATGAAGCTGCTCGAAGTGGTGCGGGCGTTGGAAACTGACGAGGATACGCTCTCGACCGTCGTCGAAGTGGGGAAGCGGATGAAGAAGGAAGTCGTTGTGATCAAGGAAGCACCGGGATTCATCACCAGCCGAATTAACGCGATGATCGGGAATGAAGCGTTCTATATGCTGCAGGAGGGGATTGCTTCGGCAGCGGACATTGATAAAGCACTGAAGCTGGGGCTGAACCATCCCATGGGGCCATTCGAACTGGTCGATCTGGTGGGCCTGGATACGCGACTGAACATTCTGGAGTACCTGTACAAATCTCTGGGAGAGAAATATCGTCCAGCGCCGCTGCTGGTGCAGTACGTGAAGGCTGGGCGGCTGGGGCGGAAATCAGGGCGCGGGGTGTATGAGTATCCCGAGGTTGCGGCGAAAAAGGATTCGCTGGCGTCGTCTTCACAATAGCATTTGGCTTCAATTTCGGGCACACACCGCCAGGCTTCGCCCAGGCGGGACAGCCGAGGTGGCTGTCTCCAGATGGATTGGCTTAGCGCTTGCGGCCAAAGTTCAGACCCGATAGAGACTCGATCCCTTCCCGCTCGACTCCCTTGGTTGCAATCAAAACTTGAAAGCTCTCACCCATGCCTGCGGGCGTTACCAGATGCTTGAGTTGCAGCGCGACTTTCGCGCGCTCCTGTGGCAGGCGGCATTCTTCGAAGGCGTCGGCGAACTGGTTGGCTTCGCCGATGCCCATGAGGAATTGGGATTGGGTGACGAGTTTGTGGGTTTGCATGCCATGTTTTTCGGCAACGGCGGCGAGCGCAGTGAAGTTGACGTCCGCGGTAATGTCTTGTTCGCCGGGGGCTTCGTAGGGATTGGCACTGACCGAGTGCTGACGAATAGTTTTCAACGTTCCGCGATGGCGCCCCGCTAGCTGCTCTTCGCGAGTGTAGCCGTAGTCGATGGCGAGGATGAATCCCTGCTGGATGCTGGCGGCGATGCGATCCATGGATTGCTGCGCAGCCAGAGGCGCTTCGACGCGCTCGTCTGGCTCCGGATGAACTGAGTAGCGGTCGAGGAACTCCAGTTCCTTGGGGGAAGGCTGCGTCCAGGTTTCGATGAAGTGGCCGTCCCGGGTGCCGATGCGGAGGGAACCTTTCGGGCTGAGTATTTCGACGGGCAGGGCGTCGAAGAATTCGTTGGCGAAAATGATGGCCGGCGTGGGCGGATGCCTTTCACCGATCTTCAAGGGATCGAGCGCAGTGAGTTCGGCCTTTCCGGACGCAAAATGATGTCCCAGAGTTTCTTTGATTCGCTGGCACAAGACGTGCGAATTCTCGATCAGGACGTAATGCATCGCGCGGAAGAACTCGGGGAACCTCTTTTCCGACCAGTCGAGCATGTCCTGCGCGAACAAGCCGCGCCCAGGGCCAAGTTCAACCAGTTCGATGTTCTGCGGTGAGCCGAGAGTGCGCCATATTTCGTCAAACTGGCGGGCTAGAAGACGGCCGAAGACGGCGTGGACGTCGCTTGAGGTGTAGAAATCGCCAGCCTTGCCGAACTGCTCCGCGTTTCGCGAATAATACCCATGCTCGGGATCGTAGAGGCAGAGTTCCATGTAGCGCGAGAAGGGAATGGGGCCATACTTGCGGATTTCCTCTTCGATCTCCTGGCGCAAGAGGTTCACAGTTCCTTCCGGCGGCGATCGGCGCGGTCTTGCGGTGTGCGGATGAACATTTCTACGAAGTAGTCGTGCAGGGCGTCGTAAAGCTGGCGCTGGAAGGTCCATTCGAACTGCGGATGGTCGAGGTCGCGGGGATGGAAGTCGAAATAATAAGTGTGCACGGGGATGGATGCATCTTTGAATTGGATGATGACTTCTACGCCTTCGCCCTTCGAGCGCGCGGAAAAGTTCAGCAGGGGATGCTCGTAGAGGCGCAGCTGGGCGAGGACTCGATCGAGGCGTGTGGTGGCGGTTTCGGGCACAGGGGGATTGTAAAGCAGGATGAATCGCGATGGGCGGGAGACGCTGGCGGTGGCACAGCGGAGTGAGATCCTTCGACTGTGTTGTTCTTCGCTTCGCGGAGCAACAACTCCACTCCGGATGACAGTCCAAAGAGGACAGGCGTTTACTCGTAGCGTAGAGCTTCGATAGGATTCAGCCTGGCGGCCTTGATCGCCGGAAGCATACCGCTGATGATGCCTACGAAGCTGAGGATCGCGGTCGACCAGATCAGGGTCGCGGAGTCGATATAGAGGTGAATGTCGCCTTCGCTGGCGTTCTCCTGAAAGGCGCTCCACAGCGTGAGTGAACCGACGCTCCAGGAAACCAGATACGCCAGCACCACGCCCAGCAGGCCTCCCAGAGCCGTGATGGCCAGGGCTTCGGTGAGGAACTGGAACAGGATGTGCCAGCGATGCGCGCCCAACGCCTTTTCCACGCCGATCTCGCGGGTGCGCTGGGTTACCGAGACCAGCATGATGTTCATCAGGCCTACGCCGCCGATGCCCAGGGTCAGCAAACCGATGAAGCCGAGCAGGATCTTGATGCCGGTGCTGATGACCTGGAGATCGAGCAGGTCAGCAAAAACGTCGAAGACGAAGATCGCGCGTTGATCCTTGGGATCGAAATTGTGATGGAATGCCATCGAATTGCGCACGGCCGTCACGATCTTGGCGTGGTCGCCTTCGTATTCCATCACGATGGAATTCAGGTAGTAAGTTTTGGTCAGGTCGCTCATGGCGCTGAAGGGAACGTAGACGTGGGCATTGATGTTGTCGTCGCCGTTCTGCACCTGGTGGCGGAGCACGCCGATCACCTGGTAAGAAATACCGTCGAGGCGGATGCTTTCGCCCAAGGCATTCTGGCCGGAGAAAAGCTTTTTTCTTATGTCCGATCCGATGATGGCCACGCGGGTGTGGGTGAAGTCGTCGGATTCGCTGAAAAAGCTGCCTTCAGCAGCGTCCAGGCGCCGCATGCGGCCATAGGAAGCGTAGACGCCGCTGACGCCGTAGGTAGCGCTGCGAGTGCCGTAGGCCACGAGACTCTGCTTGGCGACTTCGGGAGAAACATGCTTGAGCAGGGGCACCTCGTCGCGGATGTAGTCCAGGTCGTCGGCGGTCAACTTCACCTCGGCGCCAGCCTTGGTTCCTCCTGCCTGCAGCTCGGTGCGGCCGGGGAAGATGAAGACCAGATTCGTTCCGAAAGAGCGAAACGCAACCCAGAGGCCGCGTTCGAAACCCGATCCATAGGCCAGCAAGAGCACGACCGTGGCGATTCCCCAGGCCATGCCCAGCATGGTCAGCACGCTGCGGCGGCGATTGTGGCGAAGCGCGTTGTAGGCTTGATTGGCGAGATCGACGATCATGAAGTGCTGCTCCTGGCTTTTAGCTGCTGGCTGCTGGCTTCTGCATCCGACCGATCCCCTTGTCATCCCGAGCAGAGCGAGGGATCTTGGTTCTTGCTTGCGCCATCGTTGTTGCCCGGGCCGGCAAATACCAAGATCCCTCGCTTCGCTCGGGAAGACAGCGTAGTGGCATCACTCTTGCCTCAGCGCTTCTACTGGCTCCATCAGCGCGGCTTTGCGTGCGGGATAGAGGCCGGCGGAAATTCCGGCGATTCCGAGCGAAACGATGGCCGCAAGCGCGGACGCGGGAATGATTCGCGGTGTGTCGAACCCCTCGGGCGCCGGCAACATCGCCAGCAACGTGACAAAGGCCGTCGCCAGACCGAGCCCTATGCCGCCACTGAAGGCGGTCAGGAAAGCTCCCTCAACAAAGAATTGCGTCAGAATGTTTCGGTGGGTTGCGCCCAGAGCTTTGCGCAGTCCGATTTCCTTGGTGCGCTCACTCACCGAAACCAGCATGATGTTGACGATACCGATCGCGCCGAGACCGAGGGTCACGACGCCAACTACACCCAGAAACCAATCCATGGCATTGAAAATCTTGCCAACGCGCTGCATGTTTTCAATGGTGTCCCAGTCTTCAAAGGCATCTTCCAGTTTGGGATCGAAGCCGTGACGGCTGGCGATGATCTGGTGAATCTCATTCTTAGCTTCGGTGTGGAGGTCTTTGCGAATGGGCTGGTAGTTGATAAAAGAAATGGCGTCTTCGGAATTCGCCTTGGTCAGGCGAAACAGGTTGCGCATGGTCTCGATGGGGATGAAGATGCGCGAATTGGTGCCGTTATTGCCATCACGGCCAACCTTGGCGACCACTCCGATCACGTCGAAACCGATTCCGTTCAGAAGAATCGTGGAGCCCACGGCGGGGCGTCCGGGAAACATGTTCTTGAGCATCTCCCAGCCGACGACGGCGACGCGGCGGCGCTCGGCGTTGTCCTGTTCATTAAACCAGCGCCCCGGACTAACGGGCACGTTGCGGATCTGGTTGTAGTCGGAGGCTACGCCGAAGACCTGGCCGTTGGTCGAGCCGTAGTCGCTGACGGCGCGGATATCCTCACGATTCAGCACCGGCGACAGAGCGCCGACGAACTTCGCCTGTTGGCGAACGGCGGAATAGTCCGCGTAGGTAAAGTAGTAAGTTTGCCCGGACTGCGTGCTGCCCTCGACGGCCGGGATACGCCCCGGAAACATGAACATTATGTTTTGTCCCAGTGACGCGAGCTGCCTTTCCTGACCGCTGCGGAAGCCTTCTCCCAGGCCTACCAGAAGCAGCAGAGAGCCCACGCCCCAGGCGATTCCGAACATGGTCAGGAAGGAGCGCAGCTTGTGCGCCCACAGCGTGGAGAGCGACTGGCGGATGATGTCGAGAAGTATTCGCATTTGTTATGCCCCCACGCCTCCGGGGAGGTGCGTGGGGGTCCCGGGCAACGTTCAGGCAAGGGGTCTCAAATCCTGCCCAACGATCTGATCAGTAATACGCAGCCGGGTCATGCGAAGTTCCCTGCTGCGATTACATCTTTAGACCGCTGGAAGGCGAAAAAGGTTAGCCGGAACTGAGGATTAGGGACAAGTGACGCGATCCTCGGGAGGATCTGCGTTGAAATTCGGACCGAACCTTGGCACGGCGCGAGGGAAGAAAGCCAAAGCTCTCGAACTGACCCCAAAGAACGTCTCTTACACTTAAACCCTTACCCTTAACTCTTACTCTTTGTTCTTGGGCCGTTCGAAGGCCTTCTGGAGGTACTTGCGCGCTTCTTCGAGGGCGCCGAAGGTATCGTCGTTGGTCTGGATGGCCTGCCGGTATTCGTTGATGGCGCGTTCGCGCTGGCCGGTGATGTCGAAGATCTTGCCCAGTTGGACATGGCTCCAGACTTCGGTCCAACGGGGATCCCCGTCGCCATTAATGGAGGAACGGTAGGAATTGGCCGAAGATTGGTAATTTCTTTGCTGGAAGAAGATTTCTGCAATGCGGTAGTGGGCAAGAGAACTGTTCTTGTTGAGGTCGAGTGCTTTATTGAACTCGGCGAGCGCGCCGGCCAGGTCGCCCTGCTGCTGGAGCGCCATGCCTCGGAGAATGGAAGAACGCAGCTTTACATCGGAAGAGTTAGTGAGCACGTGGTGGTCGGGATCGACGGCGATGCGCCGCGGGCGTCCAAAAGTTTCGACGGTAAAGGGTGAGTTGGTGCCTACCACTTCGAGCTTCTTGTCTTCTGTTTTTCCGTCGGTGTCGATGCGCAGGTCGACGGGCATACGGAACAGGTCGAGATCCTGGGAAATTTCGCCGGTGACGCGGAAACCCTTATTGCTGCCGAGGCGGTAGGTAGTGTACTTCACCTTGAATTCGGGGGCGCCGGTGGAATCGAGCCACTGGGAGAAGAACCAGGTGAGCTGGTCGCCGTAATACTTCTCGGCGATAGTGCGGAAGTCGTCCATGGTAGCCGATTTGCCGGCGTAGGTTTCGGAAAAGTCGCGCATGGTCTTGAGGTATTTGTCCTCACCCAGCACCCAGCGCAGCATGTGCAGGATCATCGCACCCTTGTCTGTCACCAGCGACTGAAACTCGGTGGAGAACGGATCAAGCTTGCTGGCGCTGGAGAGCGGGACGGTGTCGTAGGCCAGCGCGCCCACCGACATGTCCTTCACCACTTCTTCAAGGCCCGCTGCGCCGGCGGCGTTCTCGACGTACATGGCCTCGGAATAACGGGAGAAGCCGTCAACCAGCCACCAATCGTCCTTCGTGGCGGGGCTTACGGACACTCCCCACCATTGATGGGCGATGGCGTTGGCGAGCAGGCGGTAGTTCGTCTTCTCGGTGATGGAGGGGCCGGCCAGACCGGCGATTTCCGGAGCCCAGGCGTAGGGAACCGTGTCGCCCGGCAGTTCCACGACGTTGAGTTCCTGCGACAGAGGCGTGCCGTAGAGAGTGATGTAGTAGGTGAACTCCTGGACTGCGGTGGTGGTGTATTCGGGAGCGAACTTCTGGTGGTCGGGTTTGAAGAAGACGTGCAAGTCCATGCCGGCTTCGTCGCTCTTATATTCCTGGAAGATGCCCGCAACGATGGTGCCGGGGAAGCTCGGCTTGGCATAGACGAATGTAAATGTCTTGGTGGGAAGACCGTTGGTATTGGGTTTCTTCGACGGAGGATTGTCCGCGACCGTGGATTTTCCGCTTCCGATCACCAGCATGTGAGCCGGGACGGTGACGCTGATGGTCGAGGTGAAGCGGTTGAGACCGTAGCCGCTGACCGGGAACCAGCGTCCGGCGTAGAGCAGGTAGCTGGTATCGTCACCAACGTAAGCCAGCTTGAGTCCGGGAACCGGGCCGTCGTCGGCGGTCTCGAGCTGGCCTTCGTATTCGAAGGTTAGAGTGGTGGAGGAGTCCTTGGCCAGGCCGGCGGGAAGCGGCACGCGCACCGTCGAATCCTGGGTGACGCGCTCGGCGGATAGAGGCTGGTTCTGGTCGTCGAGAACCCGGGTGACGCGCAAGTCATTATGCAGTTCGAAGACGGCGACGCTGAGATCCTGTAAAGCAGTGAATTTGACCTTGGCGCGCGCCGAAATCTGATGGAGATGAGGCGTGAGTTCGACCTCGATCTGGTAATCGTCGACGCGCAGGTGGGTCTTCTCGGCGGCCCTTGCGGGGATCGCGACGAGAGCCAGCAGCAGCGCGAGCGAACCCGACAGGACGCTCTGGGCGCGCCGAAGACGAATCTGCATTAAGGAGAGTCTCCCGGAAATGGCCTACCACTTCCCTATGATGAAGATTCTCCTCTAAAAGATGCTGGGAGCACAAGGTTTAGGGGGGAGCTTTTAGCTCTTGGCTCTTGGCTTTTAGTCTGAACCACGATCCGCCAGGGTCAGGATGATCTCCGCGGCGCGGTCTGCCGGGTGCGGAACCGGGTCTGCCGTGCGGCTCTGCGGCGGGTGCAGCAGCGCTTTTACCTGGGTCAAGCCCTCCAGCATGCGGTCGCGGGCGGGGCCGTCTGGGAGGAGTTTCTGCAGGTTGGTGACAACATTTTGCGATGTGAAGTCGTGCTGAACGAGTTCGGGGACAACTTGCCGCCCAGCGATCAGGTTGACCATGGCGAAGCGTGGGACTTTGACCCGCGGTTTGCCCAGCAGGTAGGTGAGCGACGAGACGCGGTAGACCATTACGAATGGCGTGCGCATCATGGCGGCTTCGACCGTGGCGGTGCCGCTGGCGATGATGCCGGCGCGGGAGTGCCAGAGTGAGGGCAAGGATTCAGGGACGAGTGTGATGCTTTGCGAACCGATCAGGCTTTGCAGGAAGGCACGGTCGAGCGTGGGTGCTACCGGGAGCAGGAATTCGTAGTCGTTTCCGAGTTGCGCGGCCGCTTCGAGGATCGTCGGCAAGTTCATGCGGACTTCTTTGACGCGGCTGCCGGGCATCAGCGTGATCCAGTGGTTTGCCGGGTCGAGATGAAATTGCGCGGCGTAGTCGGTGCGGTCGATTGCCGGGTGGGGCAAGTCGGCCAAGGGATTGCCGACGAAGGTTGCATCCACTCCGCGGTCGCGGTAGAACTTTTCTTCGAAGGGAAAGATCACGAGCGCTTTGTCGACGTAGTTGCGAAGCAGGCGGACGCGTCCCTGGCGCCAGGCCCAGAATTGCGGTGCGACGTAGTAGACCACAGGAATGCCGCGTTTCTTCATCTGCCGTGCTACGCGCCAGTTGAAGGCGGGCGAATCGATCACGATGGCGAGCTCGGGTTTGCGCTTGTCGGCTTCTTTGATCAGGCGACGGTAGAGGCCGTAGATCTTCGGGAGATGGCTGAGAATTTCGGTGATGCCAACGACCGACAGATCTTTCGCATCGACGACCGTGTCGCAGCCGGCGGCGCGCATGCGGTCTCCGCCGACGCCGAAGAATTGGAGCTGCGGGTCGCGGCGGTGCAGGGCTTCGATGAGCTGCGCGCCATACATTTCTCCGGAAGCTTCGCCGGCTGAGATCAGGATTCGCAAGAGAGCATTGTAAGGCTAGAACACGCCGCAAACAGTTCGATGGAAAATCATTCCTCGTAAGAGTGGCCGGAATGAGCGTGATAAAATAAATATCGGTTGAGGGGAAATTCGATGCGACGCCCCGTAAAGCTCGATTTCAAGCCGCTCTCTCTACGAGAGACTGCAAAGCGCCTCGGAGTTCCGCCAGCGAGAGCGCGGAAAATCCTTGCGCTGGTCGGTGTCGATTTTGACGGACGAATGATCAGCGCGGCATCCCCCAAGAGGCAGGCCCGGATGGGAAAGACATCATCCCGCAGAGCGAAGACGTCGACGAGGTAGCAGATTCTCACGATTCAGGGCCCTGGTGACCGTTCTGTCGCCATGCCAAAAACCAAAGAAGCCGTTTTTCTCAACATCCCGTACGACCCGCAGTTCACCCGGCTGTATCTCGCCTACATCGCAGCGCTGAGCGCCATAAGCTTCCTGCCGCAAGCCACGCTCGGAATCACGGGCAATCGGCGACTCGACCGGATCGCTAGTCTCATCGAAAGTTGCGCCTATTCGATTCACGATCTCTCACGAGTGCAACTGGATCGCCATGCTCCCCGCACGCCTCGTTTCAACATGCCCTTTGAACTCGGTCTGGCAGTGGCCTGGGCTCAAGCAAATCCGCGGCATAAATGGTTTGTTTTCGAGTCCGTGAGGCGTCGTTTGAATAAGTCTTTGAGCGACTTGGACGGAACCGATCCCTACATTCACGGGGGAACTGTGGGCGGTGTGATGAGGGAAGTCTGCAACGCGTTTGTGTCTCGGGGAACGCAACCTACGGTTCCCCAAATGATGAAGATGTATCGCGAACTGCGCCGGGACTGTCCGGGAATTTTGAAGAATGCGGGGGCGCAGTCGATATTCACGGCGCGTGTGTTTTCAGACCTCTGCGTGGCGGCGGCAGGTTTGCGCAGCAAGTACCTGGGATCGGACTGAAAGGTTGATGAGCTGCGCGCCGGACATTTCTCCGGAAGCTTCGCCGGCTGAGATCAGGATTCGCAAAAGAGCATTGTACGAGGAGATTCGTTAGTAGTTATCTAACCCACGCCCCGAGGTGGATACGGGCCAACCACTGCGACCATGGGAGATTCGTCGAATCGCCTGCGAAAATAGGTCCAATCCGGAAAGAACGTTCCCCGTTCCTCCTGAGCTGCCCTTGTTCCCTGATCTTCGCGGAAGCGAACCCACCGCCACATCGCGGCCGAAATTAGCGCCATTAACAGCGCCATCCAATGGCCCGGGTAGCCACTGTGCGCAGCTAACACAGCCAGCCCCATGACAAGCCAAGATCGAAAATAGCGGGAGTACCGTCTTTCCGCCTTCCTCTTGACTTCGGCGAACTGGTTCCATTCCCAAAGCTGTACCTTGGCAAGTTCTATGCGGAGTCTTTCCGCTTCTGCCTGGTCGAGAGCGATGGGAGAAATTACGTTCTCTCCGTGCTTTAGCAGCTTAAGCTCATGCCCCTGGAGGCAAAGGTCGAGTCCATGAATCTCCGTGCTTATGACTCTCTCCGACTGGGACATTAGCTTTTACTCCTTGTCAGTTTTAGGAGGACTTGTTGAACCTGAATTTAGTCATCCGCTCTGGCGGTGACTTCCGCATTCGCGGGCGAGGGCGCCCGCTCCACATGCCCCACATTTAGTTCCTGATCTTTGTATTGCAGTTGGTAGAGCTTGAAGTAAATCCCGCGCTGGGCTAGGAGTTGCTGATGCGTGCCCATTTCGCGGACCTGGCCTTTGTGCATGACGATGATTTTGTCGGCGCGCTGCACCGTGGAGAGCCGGTGGGCGATGATCAGGGACGTGCGTCCCTCAACCATGTGGCTGAGCGCGTCGCGCACTCGGAATTCGGTTTCGGTGTCGACGCTGGAGGTGGCTTCGTCGAGAATCAGGATTTTCGGTTCATGGGCCAGGGCGCGGGCGAACGAGATGAGCTGTTTCTGGCCGGTGGAAAGAGTGGAGCCGCGTTCGCGGACTTCCTCGTTGAAGCCTTTCGGCAGGCCGCGGATGAAGTCGGCGAGGTTCACGTCTTCGGCGGCTTGCTCGACGTCGGCGTCCTGGATGCGCTTGGTGCCTAGCCGGATGTTTCCGCCGATGGTACCGCTGAACAGGAATGGATCTTGCAGGACTACGCCGAAGCCTCTGCGCAGCTCGGCTAGATCCATGTCTTTGACGTCTACGCCGTCGATTCGGACGGCGCCTTTCTGGACATCGTAGAAACGCAGCAGGAGCGAGATTAGCGTGGTCTTGCCGGCGCCGGTGTGGCCGACGATGGCTACGGTTTCGCCGGGTTCAATGGCGAAGGTTACGTCGCGGAGAACCCAGTCTGGGGAGGGGGCTGCCGACCCTGCGGGTCGGGGACGGGCAGGAGTGCCCGTCCCCACACGGGCTTCTGTTTCCTCTGGCGCTTCACGGTAGGCGAACCATACTTGGTCGAATTCTATGCGGCCGGGGCCCTCGGGATGTTTGGCTAGCGCGGGCGAAACCACCTGCACCGGTGTATCGAGTAGCTTGAAGATGCGTTCGCTGGCGGCCATGGCCGATTGCAGGATGTTGTATTTCTCGCTGAAATCCATGATCGGGCGGAAGAAGCGCAGAGCGTACATGATGAAGGCCACCAGCACGCCGAGCGATGCCACCCCGGGCACCAGGCTGAATGCCAGCAGTGTCTTGCCGCTGAAACTCACGGCAACGCTGGTCACGTGAACACTTCGCATCACGTCGCCGCCGCCGAACCAGATTACGCAGGCAATCGCGATGGCGGAGAGAATTTCGACCGCGGGATAGTAGACCGAATAGGCCATGATCGCGTCTTTGAACGCGTCCATGTGGCTGCGATTGATTTCCGAGAAGCGGTTGTAGGCTTTGCGTTCGCGATTGAAGAGCTGCAGCACGACCATCCCGCTGACATGCTCCTGCAGGTAGGAGTTGATGCGGGCGATAGCGATGCGGATGCGGCGGTAGGAATCGCGCACCCGATCGCGAAAAATCTTGGTGGAATAAACGATAAAGGGAAGCACGGCAAAGGTGATCAGCGCCAGCTTCCAGTTCATGCACAACATGACGCCGAGGATGCCAAACAGCACGAACAGATCTTCGAAGATGGAGACCACGCCCGAGGTGAACATCTCATTCAAGGCGTCTACGTCGGTGGTGACGCGCGTCACCAGGCGGCCGACGGGGTTCTTATCGAAGAAGGCGACATGCAGGCGCTGCAGATGGCGGAAGATCTGGCGGCGAAGGTCGAACATCACTTTCTGTCCGGTCCACTGCATGTAGTAGGTTTGCAGGAACTCGAGCAAGAAGCTGAAGACCAGCAGTCCAACATAGATGGCCGCGATCTGCGCGATGCCGGTAACGGGGCGTTGGCTGAGCCAACTCCATATGCCGGAGGACGCTCCCTTGACTGGGGCCAGGTAGCGATCGATCGCCACCTTGGCGAGATATGGGCCGAGCACGTCGGCGAAGGACTTCAGGACAATCGACGCTAGGGCAATCGCTACCTGCCAGCGATAAGGGCGCAAATACTTGAGCAGCCGCGCCATCAGGCGGCTGTCATAGGCTTTGCCTAATACTTCTTCTTCCTGAGCCATCGGTTTCTTGGCGATCGGTGGTGAAACGGCGCCCGGCGGCGCTGCTAACAGGGTACCTCAATATGGATGGCCGAGGCAGTCCGGAGGATGGAAAAGGTTTGCCGTCGGGCAGACGGGATGCAGATGGGATAATAGTCTTGCATGCCGCTGGGGGTTTACATTTCGGTGCCCTTTTGCCGGACGAAGTGCAGTTACTGCAACTTTGCCTCCGACGTGTTCTCGCGGGCGGTGTTTGAACGCTATGTGGATGGGGTTTGTGCCGATATTGAGAAGGCGCCGCAGGTTGGGGCGGAGATGGGCGGCCAGACGGAGCGGGCGGTGGATTCCATCTATCTGGGCGGGGGCACTCCTACGGTGCTTGAGACCTCGCAACTGGAGCGAATCTTCGGCGCGGCGCGGCGGAGTTTTGACGTGAGTCCCGATGCGGAGGTCACGGTTGAGTGCGCTCCCGGCACGCTTACCCCGGCCACGATGGGGAGCCTGCTGCGCTGCGGGGTGAACCGCGTGAGTCTTGGGGTGCAGTCATTTGTGGATCAGGAGGCGGCGGCGGTGGGACGCCTGCACAAGCGCGCCACCGTGCTCGACGATATCGCCCAGTTTCGGGCTGTGGGAATTACGAACATCAACATCGATCTTATCGCGGGGCTGCCGCACCAGACACCTGAGAGTTGGGAATTCTCTGTGGCGGAAGCCATTGCAACCGGCGCGGGGCATGTGAGCGTCTACATGCTCGAGGTGGATGAAGATTCGCGGCTGGGGCGCGAACTCATGGCCGGAAGCACTCGCTACCATGCGCACTTTGTCCCGGATGAAGAAACCATGGCGGATTTCTATGTCGGGGCCTGTGGGCAGCTGGCGGCGGCGGGGATTGCGCAGTACGAGATTTCCAACTTTGCGCGCGAGGGTTTCGAGTCGCGCCACAATCTAAAGTATTGGACCCGGCAGCCTTATTTCGGTTTTGGTGTAGACGCGCACTCGATGCTGGCTTCTGCTACTCCAGACATCGACGCGGTGCGATTTGCGCCCGCGGATTCTCTGGAACAATACATGGGCGGGGCAGCTTTGGGACGGACCCCGGTTTCGCGCAGGGCAGCGTTGGAGGAAAGTTTCTTCCTTGGGCTGCGGTTGAACCGTGGTGTCAGCCTCGGGGAGCTGTCCACGAAATTTGGTGAGAACGCGGTCGAGAACGCTCTCGCCGCGACTGCCGAGCTTGTCGAGTGCGGGCTGATGGAACAGCGAGAAGACTTCATCTGCTTGACGGCGCGCGGGCGGCTGCTTTCCAACGAAGTGTTCGAGCGATTCATTCTGGCGGATGAAATCGCTCGCTGATCCTCGAGCCGGAGCTAGAAATCGACTGGAACCGGCTCTTGTGCAAACCATCCGGTCGGTTGGACCGCGGGCTTTCATGGTCATAATCCCTAAGGATGACGCGGCTGGCGGCATTTTCCCCTATCCCTGCCCGAGGTAACTTTTCCCCCCTCCGCCTCTATGTTCTAATCAAAAAACCGCAGCCGTGGAGGAGTCTTGGATTTTCAACTGAGCGAAGAACAGCAGCATTTGAAGAAAAGCGTCCGCGAGTTTGCCGAGCGCGAGATCGCGCCCAACGTCATGAAATGGGACGAGGCCTGCGAATTTCCGCTGGCGATCATCAAGGACCTGGGCAAGCTCGGGCTATTGGGCATGGTTTTCCCCACCGAGTACGCGGGCGCGGGCATGGGCTACGTGGAATATGTGATTGCCATCGAAGAGTTGTCGCGAGTGGATGGCTCGGTGGGCATCATTGTTGCGGCGCACACGTCGCTCTGTTCCAATCACATTTTCCTCGCCGGCAGCGAGGCGCAGAAAAAGAAATACATCAGCAAGCTTGCCACCGGCGAATTCATCGGCGCATGGGGACTGACGGAGCCCTCTTCCGGATCGGACGCGGGCAGCGCCCGCATGACCGCGAAACGCCGTGGAAACAACTGGGTCCTCAACGGCACGAAGACTTTCTGCACCAATGGTCACTATGCCGATGCGATTGTAGTGATCGCAGTGACCGACCGTGCCGCCAATACGCACGGGCTTTCGGCATTCATCGTGGAGAAGGACACGAAGGGATTCCGACCCGGCAAGAAAGAGAACAAGTTGGGGCTGCGGGCCAGCGACACGGCCGAGATGATCTTTGAAGATTGCGTGATTCCGGCGGAGAATCTTCTGGGCAAGGAAGGCGATGGCTTCATCGACGCCATGCGCGTGCTGGATGGCGGCCGCATCTCGATTGCGGCTCTTTCGCTCGGCATGGCGCAGGGCGCATACGACGCCGCACTGAAGTATTCCAAGGAACGCCGGCAATTCGGCAAGGCGATCGGGGAGTTTCAGGCGATCCAGTGGAAGCTGGCCGACATGGCTACCGAGATTGATGCGGCCCGGCTGCTCACTATGCGGGCGGCGTCGATGAAAGACGCCGGCATGAAGACTACGCTGGAGTCTTCGATGGCAAAACTTTACGCCAGCGAAGTTGCCGTGCGGTGCGCCAACGAAGGCGTGCAGATTCACGGCGGGTACGGCTTCATCAAAGACTATCCCGCCGAGAAGTATTACCGCGACGTCAAGCTGTGTACGATCGGCGAAGGGACGAGTGAGATCCAGAGACTGGTGATTGCCCGGCAGTTATTGAAGGATTAGCGGGCGTCAGGCCAATATCTTCGTCTGCGGCTGCGACTTATGCCCAACCCGGCCAACCTGAAAACGACAGCGATTCTCGATCATCAGAATCCGGCAATCTGTGATCTTGCGACGCGACTGAGAGGCGAACGGCGTGAAGACCGGCAACTTCTTCAGGCAGCGCACCGTTCCCTTGTCGAGTCGGTGAAGCCGGTTTACAGTCTCGACGAACTTCAACCGGCCTCTCGAACTCTTCGCAGAGGGAGGGGTTCCTGCAGCCAGCGCATGGCCTGTCTGGAGGCCGTGTCCCGCGCCTGTGGCGTCCCAACAAGATCGCGGGCACTCCAGGTCAGCGGGCGGTTCTGGTATCCGCGCTTCCGTATCTTTCGAGCCTTCATACCCAACAGAATCCTGCTGGTCTGGCCGCAGTTCTTCGTCGATGGGATCTGGGTCGATTTCGACGAGCTCTACGCTCCGGCTGCGGTGCTTGCTGAGAAAGCAGAGCACGCATTCAGAAACGACGGAGAATCGATCTTCGATGCGGTGGATCACACGCCAGTTGATTTCATGGCGAAAACCTGCGGCGCGGGGTGCGCTTGTTCCAATTTCGATCTCTCAAGATTCGTGCTGGCTGACGAGGGCTTCTTCGATACTCGGGACGAAGTGTTCGAGCGGTTTGGTTCGTTTCACACTGCGATTCGCGGGCGCATGTTCGAAATCCTCTACGGAGGCCGCGCCAGCTTCTCAGCCTCTGGTTCTTAACCACACCTGCCAGATAAACAATCCCCAGTAGCTGCTGGCCAGCGTCACGAACAGGCACGTCAGCAAGGAATGTCCGATGACGAACTGCTTTCCTTTGGGCCAGTCCTCGTGGGAGAAGTAGAAAGCGTCCACGAGAACGCGTGCCGTCCAATAGGCGCCGATAAAGCAAGTCAGTCCCAGGGCGGCTCGGTCGCCGCGGAGCAATTCGTCGTGCAGTGCGAGCGTCAGCGTGCCAAAGGCGATGATGGTTAACACGGTAAAGCCACTCTGCACCCACAGCAACTTGCGGTTGAAAGGCATAAGTTGCGCCAGGTCCTGCTTCCAGCGGAGACGGGACGGGACTTGAGAGCTGGCAATCAGAATCACGAAATGACCGGCACCAGCCAGCCACAGGTCGAGGTCGAAAAGACGCTCTGCCAGAGAGTTCGTCATAGGGCGTGAATCGCCTGCATAAACGGAATTATCACATTCCGCACGAACGGAGGGTGAAAAAGCCAAAAAGCCGGAGCCGCTGCGACGACGAACATGAAGAGCCATGCAGGCATCCCATGCTGCAATCCAAGCCGCTTTCCTGCCCGGGATCGCTCCAGGGTTACGCCGAGGCCTTGCAGAATAAAGTAGGCAGTCGGCAGTCCGTATCCGCCGCGAGCCGGGAGCGAGATAACCAGGTCGTGAATCAAGCCGGAGGCGAGGAAGACCAGCAGACTGGCGACGGCTACTCCGGTCTTTCGGTGCAGCGGCTGAAAGATCAAGTCATAGGCGAGTTGTCGGAAACCGAGGTTCCAGCTCTTGCCCCAGAACTCGCTCAAAGTCTTTGCCAGGAGCGGCTTCGACATGATTGGCGCCGCGTCGATACCAAGCGTTTGCCAGAACAGAGCAATCATGTGGAAGCTGCCGAAATGAAGAAGAAAGATCAGTCCGAAAAGTCCGACCCAGCCGCGGACGAAGGCGTGTGGCTCTGGAACTCTGCGAGCGATCTGCCAAAGAAGCACAGCGCCCCAGAGTGTTTTCGAGAGCGCCCAGCTCCACTCCCGGAATCCAGGTGTGGGAACGCGCCGCCGTGAATCCAGAAAGGCCTCAGCGTCCATTCCGGGCCAAGCCGCCAGGTAGGCGACCGAACGCCCTGAGCTGTGTGGAACGTGGTTGCGAGCCTTCCACCACGTAATCCATTTGAGTCCAGCGAAGATCGCAAACGCGAGCAACCACATGAAGAGCCACGCAGGCATGTGATCGCGAAACCAAATGACCAGCAGCGGCAACAGAACGAGCGGAAGCCAGCCCAGCCATGATCCTCGCTCGGAGGCAGCGGGCACGGGTTGCGAAGTGGTTTCCAACCCCGGATCGGCCTCCTGCGGTCAGTTTCAATCTACCTCGGAGCAGGTCACCGGGCAATGAACGTCGGTAATTTAGTGGTGTCGAAGCTTTCAACAACGTCGATGGTTTCAGTTTGTTCGTCCCTGCTTTACACTGATCGTTTGAACCAACACCTCCAGACATGGATTGAGCAGTTGCGTTCTGGCGACGTGCGCGCCTTGGCTCGCGCCATTTCGACCGTGGAAAACCGCGCGCCGGGATGGTCTGAACTACTGAAGGCGCTGTTTCCGCACAGCGGGAAGGCGCGTGTCCTCGGGCTGACGGGGCCGCCGGGAGCGGGGAAGAGCACGCTGGTCGATCAACTGGCTCGCTTCTACCGCAGAGGGAATGACAAAGACAAGCGCACCGTGGGCATTATCGCGGTGGATCCGACCAGCCCCTATACCGGCGGGGCGATTCTGGGCGACCGCATCCGCATGCAGGAGCATTTCTCCGATCCGGGGATTTATATTCGCAGCATGGCGACGCGCGGTTCGCTGGGCGGGCTGGCGCGCACCACGGCCGATGTGACCACGGTGCTGGATGCTTCGGGGCGCGACCTCATCATAATTGAGACTGTGGGAGTGGGCCAGGATGAAGTCGATATTGTGCGCCTGGCCGATATCACGATTTTGATACTGGTTCCGGGCATGGGCGATGATGTGCAGACTATTAAAGCCGGCATCATGGAGATTGCCGACATCTTCGTCATCAACAAGAGCGACCGCGACGGCGCTGAGAACGTGGAGCGCGAAATCCGCACGCTACAGTCGCTGGCCATCCGCCACGATGGCTGGACGCCTCCGATCGTGAAGACGTGTGCCAGCGAAGGAACGGGCGTGAAGGAATTGGCCGCGGCCATCGCGGACTATGAGGCGTATCTGCGGGAGGGAAATCTGGCATTGAACAAAAGCGTCGAGAACTGGCAGGAGCGCCTGATCGAGATGCTGCGCGATGTCATGCTGGAGAAAGCCCGCACCCAACTCGGAGACGGCAACCTGGCGCGGCTGGCGGCGGAAGTGGCCGAGCACAAACGCGATCCCTATACTCTGGTGGAGGAGATCGCGGCCAAGGTGGGGAAACGCTGATGTTTCAGATCGATCATCTCGGCATCGCGGTGAAGTCGCTGGCGGCGGCGAAGTCGATCTACCAGAAACTGGGCCTGAGCGTGTCTTCGGAAGAAACGGTGGAGCAGGAGCAGGTGCGGCTGGTGATGGTTCCGGTAGGTGAGAGCCGGTTGGAGCTGTTAGAGGCGACCTCGGAGGATTCGACGATCGCAAAGTTCATCGCCAAGCGTGGCGAAGGCCTGCACCATGTTTGCCTGCGGGTTCCGGATTTGCCCGCCGCCGTCGAGCGTCTGAAGAAAGACGGCGTGCGGCTGGTCTCGGATGAAATCAAGACTGGCGCGGGCGGGCATCAATACGTGTTTATTCATCCATCGAGCACGGGGGGTGTGCTGCTGGAGTTGGTAGAAGGCTAGATCGGCCACGAATTCTCGCGGATCTTCACGGATAGGGCGACAAACTTCTTCATGCTTCTTCTCGCCATTGATACGTCCGGCAGGCAGGGCAGCGTCGCTCTGGCGCGCGCCGGGGAGCCAACTGCCGACGGCGGCGACTTCGAGGTCATAGAGATCGCGCCGCTAGTCGGCGGCACTTTTTCCGCACAACTTATTCCCCAAATCGCTGAGTTGCTCTCCCGGAACGGATTCATGAAGACCGCCATCGGCGCTTTCGCCGTGGCTTCCGGGCCGGGATCGTTTACCGGCCTCCGGATCGGCCTGGCCGCGGTTAAGGCTTTGGCCGAAGTATTGGACAAGCCGATCGCGGCGGTATCGCTGTTGGAGGCGTGCGTCTTCGCCAGCGGTGTTCAAGGCAAGATCATGGCTGCACTGGATGCGGGCCGCGGCGATGTCTACGTGGGCGAGTACGAAATCCCGGCCAGCGCTGGCCAACCCGCGCGAGAGCATATGCTGACGAGAGGCGAGTTTCTTTCCCAGGCGACAGGATGGACGGTAGTGACTCCGGATTCCGTTTTATCAGATGCGGCGGCTGCGGCCGGATTGCCTGTGTCAGCTTTGGCGCCGATCTCCGCGGCCGATGTTGCCCGCCTGGGCTGGCGCAAAATTCAATCCGGTGAGACGGTAACACCCGAGCAGTTGGAGGCGAACTACATTCGCCGCACCGATGCTGAGATGCTTGAGAGAATCGGTTCATAGCTTGCGGGTCCGAAGGGCAAATGCCGCGGATGTCCCCGCCATGAGGGACCTGGAGCGCCAGAGTCCGAGTGCCGCTCACTGGTCCGGGCAGCAGTATGAGGGTTTGGTTGCGGCGACTAGCGTTCCGCAGCGGTCCGAGCGCTTCGCATGGGTAGTCGACGACGAGTCCGTGGCGGCTGAGATTCTTGCATTCCTTGTAGCGCACCGCGTTGACGCGGAGTGGGAACTGGAGAACATCGTGGTCGCCGAAACGTCCCGCCGTCGAGGCGTGGGCACGCTCCTGCTGGGCGAGTTGGTCATTCACGCCCGGTCCGAGCGCGGCAGCGGAATATTCCTGGAAGTCCGCGAGTCGAATCAAAGCGCCCGCGCCCTGTATCGGAAGATGGGCTTTGAGGAAGCGGGATTACGCAAGAGTTACTACGTGAGTCCCCCGGAGGACGCAATCCTTTGTCGTTTAAGGCTTTACTAGATCTATCTCATATCGAGACTGCACCAGAATTCGGCATTGAACCGATTTTGGTGCTGTGGTAGTTTTAGGCGTGAATCCCGGTTGGAGGTCTGCTGGATGCTGACTCCGAAAGACACTCTCCTGACCAGCCATGATGAATTCCGCAAGCTGGCTCAGGAGCATTTGCAGTATTCCACACGTCTCGATTCTCTCACCCAAAAGCGATATCTCAGCGAAGATGAAAAGCTAGAGGAAGTTCGGCTCAAGAAGCTGAAGCTGCGGCTCAAAGACCAGATGCAATCGATTGAGCGGCAGTATCGGCAGCAGTTTGGCACTCACGTCGCATAATATTTTGGCCCTTTGAATGGCGGCCGTCGCCGCTACGGGCATTTTGTATCTACCCTCCGGCATTCATCAGCGCCTTTCTTTATTTGCACTTACACACTTTCTAACTGAACCTGCGCCAGTGCCGCTTGCCCCTGCTCTATAATGGTTTGCTCCCATGGTTCGTGACGGCTACCTTTATGCGCTGGCGTTGATTGCGGCTGCAGTTCTGGTGGGCTGGTTCGCACAGCCCGCCTGGGCCCTGGCGCCGCTGCTGCTGGCGGCGTTCTTCCTTTGGTTCTTTCGCGACCCGGAGCGGGCCATCCCGGCTGCCCCTGGCGCCGTAGTGTCGCCGGGGGATGGAAAGGTAACGGATGTCTCGTTCGTGACGGTCGGCGGCGAGAAGCAGGCTCGCATCAGTATCTTCCTGAGCGTCTTCGACGTGCATGTGAACCGTTCACCGATCGCGGGCGTGGTTCGCGAAGTTCGCTATCAGCGCGGGAAGTTTCTGAACGCCATGAATCAGGCCTCCGCGGAGCTGAACGAGCAGAATATTGTCCACGTGGAAGGTGATGGAGAAGTGGTGGTCTTCAAGCAGATCGCGGGAGTGCTGGCGCGAAGAATCGTCTTCCATCCGAAGGTGGGCGACCGGCTGGAGCGCGGCCAGCGCGTGGGGCTGATCAAGTTTGGTTCTCGCGTGGACGTGCTGTGCGATGCCGCCGCCGCGCTGCAGGTGAAGGTCGGCGACCGGGTTCGGGGTGGGGCGAGCGTCCTGGCTTACCTGCAGCCGAGAAGCGAACTGGCAAGTGCGGGGCGCTCCGCCACCGAAGGGGCACGCTGATGGATCTTCCGATTCCACGACGCCGGCGGGATGAGCAGCGCCCGCGCCGCATGAGCAAGGGGATGTACATTCTCCCTTCGCTGTTCACCACGGGGAATATGGCAGCCGGATTCTATGCCATTCTCGAGGTGGTCCATGCGAGTGCCTCAACCTTCTGGCATTTGGACAATGCCGCCAAGGCGATTGGCTTCGCAGTTTTGTTCGATGGCCTCGACGGGCGCGTTGCCCGCATGACTGGAACCAGCAGCGACTTTGGCAAGGAGTTCGACTCGCTGGCGGACGTGATCACATTTGGAGTGGCTCCGGCGATGCTGGCGTGGACCTGGGGATTTCACCTGATGCCGCCCGTCGCGCTCACGGAATGGAACATCAAGCTCACCCAATTAGGGGCGATTGCCAGCTTCCTGTTTCTGATGGCCGGAGCCAGCCGCCTGGCGCGGTTCAACATCACATCGAACGCCCAGCCGTCGAATCCTGGGCGCCCGGGGAAGAAGTATTTCGTGGGCATGCCGATTCCGGCGGGTGCCGGAGTAATTGCGGCCGTGGTTCATTTCCAGTCAGGCGTGCCACTCGAATCCTGGTACACAGCGATGACCTGGCTGGCGATGGTGGCCGCCGTGGGCTACCTGATGGTGAGCACGTGGCGCTTCTACAGCTTCAAGGACATTGATTTTCGCTCGCGCCGTTCGTTTCGCCTGATCATTCTTTTTGGTGCGCTCTTCGCCGGGATCTGGTTTTTCTCCAAGCCGGTACTGTTCGGGGTTGCGCTGCTTTACACGTTCTCTGGAGTGTTCTGGCGTTTGCAGTGGATGTTTCGCCGCCGGCAGCAACCGCCACCACCCCCTTTTAAGGAGGCTTCGCAGACTTCATGAGTACGCCGTCCAAAATCGCGGCACCGTCTCCGTCATCTGCTGTCCGCGGGCAACTTTTCCGCGCGGCCATTGTGGGCGCCGCCACGCTCAAAGGGAAAGAAGTCGCCGAGATGCTCAATGAGCGTAACTTCCCAGTCGCGGATGTGCGCCTGCTCGACGATGACGAGTCGATCGGCCAGCTCGAAGCGACGGGCGATGAAATCAACTTCATCCAGAGCGTACGCGCGGAGCAGTTTGCGCATGTGGACTTCACCTTTTTTGCCGCCGACGCGGAGTGTACGCGGCAGAACTGGAAACGGGCTCGCGATGCCGGCAGCGCGATCATCGATCTTTCCGGCGCGTTGGAGGAAGAACCGGGCGCCACCGTGCGTTCTCTCTGGATAGAGCGGGAACGTGGAGAGATGTGGCAACCAGACCTGCAGCCGGCCCCGTGCATGGTAGCCAATCCGGCCGCCGTGACTCTGGCTTTGCTGCTGTTGCGGGCGCGCAAGGCTGGCGCCATTCGGGGCGCGGTAGCGACGGTGTTCGAGCCCGCCTCCGAACAGGGACAGAAAGGCATGGACGAACTGCACCAGCAGACCGTCAATCTGCTGTCGTTCCAGCCACTGCCCAAGGATGTGTTCGATGAGCAGGTGGCGTTCAACATGCTTGCCCGCTACGGACAGAAATCGCAGTTGTCGCTCGATTCGCTGGAAGCACGCGTGCGGCGCCACTACCAGAAGATCGCCGGAGCGGACGCACCGCAGCCTGCGGTCATGCTGCTGCAGCCTCCAGTGTTTCACGGTCATGCGCTGTCAATCTTTTTGGAGATGGAACAAACGGTCGATCAATCCCGGTTGTCGCAGGCCCTTGCCGGAGATCACGTGACGCTGGCGGGACTGGAGGACGATTCGCAGCCCAGCAACGTGAACACGGCGGGTCAGGCCAACATTCTGGTTTCACTCAAGAGCGAAGCGTCCCGGCCCAACGGAATCTGGTTGTGGGCGGCCGCCGACAACCTGCGCATTGCGGCCATGACGGCGGTGGAATGTGCCGAGAGCATGATCGCAACCCGCCCGCTCGGAAAAATCCAATGAAGTCGTGTCGCGGCGCGTGCCTGACTGTGCTCCGCCTGACATTGCTTCACCTGACATTGCTCTGCCTGATATGGATCGCAGCGAGCAGCGGTTGCGGATACCACACAGCCGGCCACGCCGTGCAACTTCCGGAAAATGTCAAGACCATCGCCGTTCCGGCATTCATAAACGAGACCAGCACGTATCGCATCGAACAGTTGCTCACTTCGTCGGTGGTGCGCGAGTTCACGACGCGCACGCACTATCACATTCTCAACAGTCCCAATGACGCGGCCGACGCCACGCTGCGCGGCACCGTGATCTCCACCTCGGCATCGCCGCTCACTTACAACTCCGCGACCGGACAGGCCGCCAGCGTTTTAGTTGTGGTGAGCATGAGGGTGTCTCTCACCGACCGCCAGGGCAAGGTGCTCTACCAGAATCCTTCCTATCTGTTTCGCGAGCAGTACGAGGTGTCACAGGACCTGGCCAGCTTTTTCGAGGAAGACTCGCCCGCCTTCCGGCGCCTCTCCCAGGATTTTGCCCGTACCCTGGTCTCTAACATTCTCGAGGGCTTCTAGATGCTAGAGTCTGTAGCAACGGTTGGTTCTGTGACGGAGGAGTTCTGATGCGGGCTTTCGCCCAGGCGGATCGGTTTGTCAGCGAGATCGAGTCGCGCAAGCTGCGTCCGGTTTATGTGTTCGTGGGCGACGAAGCTTTCTTCCGCAAACGCTTTCGTGATGCCATCCTCGAGCACCTGGTTCCGGCCGATCTGCGCGACTTCAGCTTGTTTGACTTCGACCTTGCTGAAAACGATCTGGCGGAAGTTCTCGACCGCGCCCGCACGCCCTCTCTGATGGCCCCGTTCCAAGTGTTTTTCGTGCGCGGGGTGAAGGCTCTTTTTGGCCGCGGCTCGAACGAAGAAAAGCTCGCTGCCATCGAAGACTACTGCAAGAACCCGAATCCTGACGCGATGGTGGTGTTTGTCGCCGACCACATCAGTATTCCCGCCGACGTCCGCCGCATGGAGATGCAGGACAAAGAACGTTACCAGCGCATCCGCGAAACCATGGGCCAGTACTGCGGCATCGTCGAGTTGGCGCGGGTGGAGGAAGGCGAAGCGGTGCGCTGGATTTCCGATTACTGCAGCAGCCGCGCGGTACCGGTAAAGATTGAGCCCGATGGGGCTCGTGAACTGGTGGACGCGCTCGGCGGCGACATGATGATGATCTCCAACGAACTGGAGAAGCTCATGCTCTACGTCGGGGCCAGAAACCGCATCACCCTGGGCGACGTGGAGACGATGGTGCTGGCCGCCAAGCAGCGCTCGCTGTACGAATTGACCGATGCCATCTCCTCCAAAGACCGAGTGCGCGCGTTGGAAGTGCTGGATGCAATTCTGTCTTCGGGCGATGGCGAAGAAGCCGCCATCGGACACATCTACATGCTGGCCAAAACCTTTCGCCAGATGCTGGTGATTCTCGAGCGCAACGTGCGCGACCAGCGAATGCTCTGGGCCGCGCTGTGGCAGGGCTTCCGCGTGCCTCCGTTTGCCGCCGATGACATCATCAAGCAGGCGCGGCGCTACAAATCCCGCCGCGACTTGACCCGCGCGATCCGTCAGGTAGCGAAGGCGGATCTGGCCCTGCGTTCTAATCCTGTGAGCAAGCGCATGGTGCTGGAACGTCTGGTGATGGATTTAACGACCGAGCCCAAACTCGAAGCACCGGGATGGATGCAGGACCAGTTGCCGGTGTAAGACCGGATCTCCAGATCAAAATTTTTCCAGATCATCCTGCTAAATTATAGGGAGATAAGGAGTTGCGCGTTCGAAGGCGGCGCGATCCGCGCTAAAATATTGCATCCAAATGACTTACTGTAAAATATTGGATCTAAAGACTTTAGCTTGGAGGGAAGCGCAATCGAGGCGGCAAGTCCTTTAGAATCAGTCCATACTTGATCCGTGGCAGCTAAAATATTGAGCGGCAAGGACTTAGAGTGGGGACCAGCTGGATTTTCAAAGAAAGCAGAAGTTCCCGGCCTAGGCCGGAGGAAACGTGTCCAGATAGTTTAGCCCGCTCGGTGGTTCCAGAGATGTGACAAATTGACATCGAGGGCTTGTGGAAATCGGATGACAGGTAGCTGAAAAATGACCTGGAAACCTCTGATCGAAGGCGCGTGGATTGTTTGCGTCGTTTATTGAGCGGTGGGGGCGCTCAAAAACCCGGCGCGCGAATCGTACACCTCGCGTTACGGCATCCTCTTCATTGAGATTGCTGGCACACGGGGTTTCTGTCTCCGCGTTTGGGGCAGGACGCTCCGGAATCCGCGTAAGGGTTCGCCTTAGGCTAGAATGAGCCACCTCAATTTTGTCTCGCGAGGAGGTCGGAATGTCCCACTTACTGGTCGTTACCCTGCTCTTGACCTCTGCTCTTCGCATGGTCGCCCAACAACCGCCACAGACTCAAGCCCCGGAAGAACCGGCCATGGGTCCGCGGACTACCGCGGGGAACGAGGCTGCCGGATGGGCCGATATAGTCGCCCGCGTTCGACCTGCTGTGGTCGTCGTAGAGACTGATAAGGGCCTTGCAAGCGGATTTGTGGTCAGGCCGGACGGAACGATCGTGACCAATCATCACGTGATTGCCGACGCTACGGCAATGGCGGTTAAATTCGCATCGGGTGAGGTTTACCGGAACGTGTACCTCCTTAGTTCGGACCCCGTTGAGGATCTCGCGTTCCTGAGGATTGAGGGGGTCGACCTCCCCACGGTTTTGTTGGGTAACTCGAGTGCCGTACAGGTAGGGGACGACGTGCTTCTCGTTGGTGCCCCGCGAGGGTTAGAGCAGACCGTCTCAAGCGGTCTGATCAGTGGCATCCGCCTCGACGAAGGCGTGCGTGTGATTCAGACGTCAGCTGCCGCAAGCCCCGGAAGCAGCGGAGGGCCCCTGCTAAATCGTCATGGAGAAGCAATTGGTGTGATGTCTTTCAAGGTCGTGAATGGGGAAAACCTAAATTTCACGATACCCATCAACTACGTGCGCGGCAAGCTGGAGGCGCTAGCATTTTCATCCAAGTCGCGGGCTATTGAGTCCCTGAAATCCGATACGGCGAAAGCTGAAAAACATCCGGGTGTTTGGGTTGCTGGATATGGATACCCTTTGGGGTCGTTCCAAGCCGTCTATATGGGGATGGTTGACTTCCTTGGCTCCAGAGGAGTGGAGATCGCCAACTACGGTCCTCAGAAGTTCGGCAGTCCTAGCGAAACTGGTTACATGCCCCTGTCGACCCTGTTCGACCTAGTCTCGAAGGCTGGGGCTGACAGTCTGCTGTACATGAATGTAGGGCAGAACAGGTGGGGCACCGTGGTGACGATCCACATGCAGTGTTTTGATTCCGCTGGGAAGCTATTGTGGGAAGAGAAGGCCCACCAGTCCGTCCGCCGACGGGTCCGCTGGCGTCTTTAGATCGGGATGGAAGAAGAAGCTCGCTCCTCACGTCGGCCGGACAGGGTTGACAATAAAGCAGAACCAGCAAGCAGAGCAAAAAGCCGACGGGCAACAGCCTACTTCATCGCGGTAACGCGCTTGCCCAAGCGGGACTTGTAACGGGCGGCGGTATTGCCATGCAGCGTACCCTTCTGGATCGCCTTGTCGAGCGCGGACACCGTCTCGCGGTAGGTCTTCTCGGCGGCTGCCTTGTCGCCCTTTTCGATGGTCTCGCGCAGAGTGCGCAACGCGGTGCGCAGGCGGGAGGTGTTGGCGCGATTGGTGGCAGTGCGCTTCACGGTCTGACGGGCGCGTTTGAGCGCCGAATGATGATTAGCCATGTGTGGTTCGTTACCTTCGTGTGTCCTGCGAGATATTCGGTGAGTACCGAATTGCTTATTATAGGGCAGTAAGTCTCGACCGGTCAAACACATGGCATCGCCAACTATCCCGGATCCGCTGGCGCGACTGAAAGTCCTGCTGGATTCCTCAACTCCAATTGTGGTGATGGAGACAGTGGAGGAAGTGCGCGCCGTTCGCCTGGTGCGCGCGGCTTGTACTGCCTTGAACCTTGCGGCCTTTGAGTGGACGATTGCCAGCGGCCTGGTCCGCTGCGGCAGCGAGGTGGGTGAGGTGGTGGCCGACACCCGGGACTCGACCTCGGCTCACGGCTTGGCGCCTCAAGAAGCGCTGGCCAACTCGAAGGCGATTTACAACAGCCAAGACCCAGCCCAGATGCTCGGCAACCTGGAGGCGATTTCTGTGGGTGCCGCGTTCATTTTGAAAGATCTGCATCGCCATATGGAGGAACCGGTGGTGATTCGGCGTCTGCGCGATGTAGGGCAGAAATTTTCCGATAACCGGCGCACGATCATCCTTACCGCGCCGAAGATTGAGATTCCTCCTGAGTTGAAGGGGCTGGTGGAATTTCTCGAGTTGCCTCTGCCCGACCGGCAGCGTTTGCGCCAGATCATTGACGAGGTCGTCGTCAGAGTCGCCAGGAACCACACCTTACAGCGAAAGCTCGACCCGAAGGGGTTTGACGCGGTGGTGGAGAGCCTGCGCGGCCTGACTGAAGAAGAAGCAGAGCGGGCCCTGTCTCAGGCTCTGGTGGCGCGGTATGCCTTGTGCCCTGAAATTGTAAGCGATGTGCTCGAGGCCAAGAAATCGCTGCTGAGACGCTCTGAAATGCTGGACTTTGTGGAAGCCGGCGAAGCTTTTTCCAGTGTTGGGGGGCTGGATAATCTGAAACGCTGGCTCGCCCAGAGGCGCGGCGCATGGGAAGACTCAGCGCGCGAGTTTGGCTTGGAACCACCGCGCGGCGTGATCATCCTGGGAGTGCAGGGCTGCGGGAAATCGCTCTGCGCGCGGGCGGTCGCGGGAGAGTGGAACCTGCCGCTGGTGAAATTTGACACCGCGGCAATCTACGACAAGTACATTGGCGAAACGGAAAAACGAATTCGCAAGGTCTTCGAGGTCGCGGAGGGGCTTGCGCCGTGCGTCCTCTGGATCGATGAGTTGGAGAAGATATTTGCCGGCAGCGGGCCGGATTCGGCGTCGGTCGACGCCGGAGTTTCTTCGCGGCTGCTGGCGTCATTTCTTTCCTGGATGCAGGATCGCAAGGCGCCCGTATTCGTCGCCGCCACCTGCAATAACGTGACCGCGTTGCCGCCCGAACTGATTCGCAAAGGCCGGTTTGACGAGCTTTTCTTTGTCGATCTACCGAGCCCGGCGGAACGCAAGCAAATCCTCTCGATTCAATTGGCGAGGCGGAAACGCAATCCCGCGGAGTTCGACCTCGACCGCATTGACGCAGCTGCAAAAGGCTACTCTGGTGCGGAAATCGATGCCGCCGTGCAGTCGGCGCTCTATGCCGCCTTCGCCGAAAAGAAGCCACTGACAACTCAGTTCCTGCTGGACGCCCTGGCACAGACCGTACCGCTCTCGGTTACTCGTGCGGAGGAGATTCGAGCGCTACGCGAGTGGGCGAGGACGCGAGCCGTGCCCGCGTCGGCAGGGGCCGAAGGCGGATAGACCGGGCCGCCATTGACTCCCACCCCGGCGCGGGGTAGGCTTTGATCAATGGTAGTGACTTGCCTTCTGGGCATGAGCATTCCGGCTGGTCCCGTCTCGAAGCATAATCCTGTTTTGTCCGCGAAGTGGCTGAGGTGTGCATTTGTTCAAAGAGACTGAATGAAGAAAAGCATTGGGATAAGTCCCAACATCGAGGCTTTGTTTGGCACCCGCGACGAGAACGTGCGCGTGCTCGAAGATGGCTTGAACGTCACTATTGACTTGCGGTCGAATGCCATCGAACTGGAGGGCGCGGCTCGCGATGTGGCTCGCGCCGAGCAGGTGTTTGCCGATTATGAAACCCTGCAGCGCTCCGGCTACAGCTTCAACAACGGCGATCTGAACAGCATGCTGCGCGTGCTGACAGCGGATTCGACCGCCACCTTGCGCGGACTGGCCGACGCCGGCCGCCAGCGCTCGCTGGGTCGCCGCATGGTGCAACCGAAGAGTGCGAACCAGCGGCGCTATGTCGAAGCCATCGAGAAGCACGACATGGTATTCGGCATTGGACCGGCTGGCACAGGCAAGACCTATCTTGCCGTGGCCATGGCGATCTCCGCACTGCTGGCGAAGCGAGTGAACCGCATTATCCTGGCGCGTCCGGCGGTGGAAGCGGGCGAGCGGCTGGGCTTCCTGCCGGGCACGTTGCAGGACAAAATCGACCCCTACCTGCGCCCGCTGTATGACGCGCTCTATGACATGCTCGATCCGGAGAAAGTGGACCGCTATCTGGAGAAGAATGTCATCGAGATTGCGCCGATCGCATTCATGCGAGGGCGCACGTTAAACGATTCGTTCGTGATTCTCGACGAAGCGCAGAACACGACTTCAGAACAGATGAAGATGTTCGTCACTCGTCTCGGATTCAACTCCAAAGCAGTGATTACCGGAGACATCACGCAGATTGACTTGCCCAATGCGCGCCGCAGCGGGTTGCTGGAAGCGATTGACATCCTGAAGCGTGTGGAAGGTTTGACGTTTGTTCATTTCGACGAATCCGATGTGGTGCGGCATCATCTGGTGCAGCGCATTATCCGGGCCTACGACGAGCACAAAACGCACATCGCGGAACAGCAAATGCTGCTGCTGGCCGGCGGGAGGAACGCCGATGGGAAGGGAATTGAAGGGAAGAATCCCGAGGCACCGAACACCAACGACCGATCCAGAGAAGCCTCGGGAAAATAGGGCCTCAGGCAGTGCGGGAGGGCTGAAACCGGGCCCTCCTGTTCATTTTGTAAGGCCTTCTCTTATCTATTTAAGCGCGCGTGAACGAGTTGATTATCTTCCGAAAAAGAATCGCGGGGCTGAGGTCATCGACGCTTGAACGTTTTGTATTGCGGGCGAGGCGTTTGGTCCATTTGCGTGGGACGGTGAATGTGCTGGTGACCAACAGTTCCGAGTTGCGGCTGCTGAACCTGCGATTCCGGGGCGCAGACAAAGCGACGGACGTGTTGTCTTTTCCATTGCCGCCGGGGAGCCGTCAGGCGATGCGCGTGGCTGGGGATGTGGCAATCTCCGGCGACATCGCCCGGGAGAACGCTGAGCGCCTGGAGCATTCCGTGGCGGACGAGGTGAAGATTCTGGTGCTGCATGGCATCCTGCATCTGGCGGGCTTCGATCACGAGCGCGATAATGGCGAGATGGCTCGCAAAGAGAGCCGGTTGCGGCGGCAACTGAACCTGGAGGCTGGTCTGATCGAGAGAGCACAGCAGCGGGCCGGTAAGCTTTTGACGGGCAAGAAACGTGGCGATCGCGTGCCTGCTGCGAAGCGGAGAACCGCATGAACTGGGGCGTTGCACTGGCGCTGGTCCCGCTGCTGGGCCTGCTGGCGTTGGCCTCCTACGTGGACCGCGTCTATCAAGAGATCGGCAAATTTCTCTCGCGCGAATTTCAGGACAACATTGACGTCTTCGAGCAGAAGGTTGAGCCCAACCTGCATGTGAGCCGCGCCCGGGCATCGCTCTCCATGGCCGTGCTCAAGCAGTTAACTACGGCGACCATGGCCTTGCTTGTGGGCTTCGCGGTCTTCGGCGACCAGCGCTGGAGCATCTACGAAATCCTGCAGGCCGCCATCAGTCTGATTCTGATCATCATCGTGTTCAACCAGTTTCTGCCGTTTGTTTTCTTTTCGCGCACCAACGGCGCCTGGCTCATTCGCTGGACTTGGCTGCTGACCGTGCTGATTTACCTGGTGCTGCCGGTGACCATTGTTCTCGGCTTCCTGCAATCGGTGGCATCCCTCACCCGTCAGAACACGCGCGAGGAACCGGAGAGCGCTGCCGAGGCTGTGGATGCTTTGATTGAGGCGGGCCAGGAAGAAGGCATTATCCAGGAGGGTGACCGCGACCTGATTCAGTCGGTAGTGGAATTCAGCGGCAAGACAGTGCGCGAAGCCATGAAGCCGCGTCCCGAAATGTTTGCCGTACCGGTGGAAACCACAGTCGAGCGCTTCATCCAAATGCTGGGCGAGAAGCACTACTCGCGAGTTCCCGTGTACGCGGAAAGCATCCACAACATCAAAGGCATCGTCTACGCTCAGGACGTGCTGCAGGTGCCGGACAGCGATGCTTCCCGGCGCACGCTCGATACTCTGATGCGGCGCGACGTGTATTTCGTGCCGGAAAGCAAGCTAGGCAGCGATCTGCTGCGCGAGATGCAGAAAAACAACATACGCATGGCGATCGTGGTCGATGAATATGGCGGCGTGGCTGGGTTGGTAACGATCGAAGATCTGGTGGAAGAGATCGTGGGCGAAATCCGCGATGAGCACGAGAAGCCGGAAATCGTCAGAGAGAACGATCAGTCCTACATCGTTTCCGGAGGAATGGATGTGGACCGCCTCGCTGAACTGTTCGGGACAAAACCGGAAGGAAGGGAATCGGCCACCGTAGCGGGTCTGGTCAGCGAACTGGCGGGACACATCCCGCAGCGCGGCGAAACTGTGGATGACGACGGCCTGCGCTTCGAAGTTCTGGAGTCGACGGACCGCAAGGTGGAGCGCGTCAGAATTACCACAGTGCAGCCCCGGCAGTTGAAGCTGATTTGAAGATAGCTTCTGGCTGCTAGCTTCTAGCGAGCCCGCCCACATTCCCCCGTGTGTACCCTCTGATGTCTCATCATTCATGAAATACTGTAGGCGAGGATGAACTCTGCCTCGCTAGTAGCCAGAAGCTAGTAGCTAGAAGCTTTCTTATGCCCTTCCGCTCCGGTTTTGTCTGTATTCTCGGTCGCCCCAACGCCGGCAAGTCCACGCTGCTCAACGCTCTGGTGGGCGAGAAACTCGCCATCATTTCGCCCAAACCGCAAACCACGCGCAACCGGATCCAAGGCGTCGTCAACCTGCCTAAGAGCAAAGGCCGGAACGCCGCGCAGATCGTTTTGATCGACACACCCGGCGTGCACAAGCCGGACAGCTCGCTGGGCCGCAAGATGATGGTCGAGGTGCGGGAAGCTCTGGAAGGCTGCGATCTTGTCCTCCTGATCATGGACGCCACCCGCAAGCTCGATCGGCGTGATGAGTTTGCCATACAAATGCTGAAGCATTCTTCGACGAAAGTTTGTCTTGTCCTTAACAAGGTTGACTTGCTGCGAGGCGGCAAGGGCAAGCTGCTGCCGTTGATCGAGGAGTACAAGAAGCTGCATCAGTTCCAGGAGATCGTCCCGATCTCCGCGTTGAAACGGGATGGACTCGACATACTGCTGAAGCAAGTGACGGCTGCACTGCCGGCGGGCCCGCCTTATTTCCCGGAAGACCAGGTCACCGACCAGCCGGCGCGCTTCATGGCCGCGGAAATCGTTCGCGAACGGGTGCTGGTGGAGACCGAGGAAGAGCTCCCCTACGCAACCACCGTGATTGTTGACAACTTCGAGGAAGGCGCCAGGCTGGCGCGCATTTCCGCCACGATCTACTGCGAACGCGAAGGCCAGAAGGGCATTCTGATTGGCAAGAAAGGTCAGATGCTGAAACGCATCGGCACATCGGCGCGCCTGCAGCTCGAGCGCATGCTGGGGACAAAGGTCTTTCTCGAGCTTTACGTCAAGGTGCAGCCGAACTGGCGAGAGTCGCGCGGCTTTGTGGAAGAACTCGACTGGAGAAGGCAGTTGGAGCATCTCACGGACGGGCGGGTTGAACTGCAAAAAGAACTGCAAAAGGCACTGCAAAAAGCCCCGCAAAGAGTCCTGCCGCGAGCAACAACCGCGAAGAACGCGAGGGCCGATGAACGCGACCCTATGCCGGATTAGCTCTGGCAACGCCCGTTTCGAGCGTGCCTGCGTCGTCGGCCATATCGCTTGGAGATTGTCCTATTCAGTGTTTAGCAGCTAGAATCAAGTAACAGCAGCTTTGAATTGCGAACCACGGGCCCAACTATGCTATCGTCGGATTCTTCCGAAAAACCTCTTCCCGAAAAAGACTTTGATCCGGATAAGTTGACTTTACTTTTGCGCGTAACCCTTTCCGCTGACCGCAAGGCCGTGGATCCCGTGGTGCAGGAAGTGATGGCCGTGGTCCGCCAGATGAAGGGTGTGGACGGCAAGGAAGATGCAATCGAGCTGGCGCTGCAAGAGGCGCTGGCCAATGCCGTGATTCATGGCGCCAAGGAAGATTCCACCAAAACGGTTGAGTGCCTGGTAAGCAGCGATGATGAGCGTGGCGTTCTGATCGTGGTGCGGGATCCGGGTACTGGTTTTACGCCCGAAGCCATCCCCAATTGCGTGGTCGGCGAGAACGTCTATTCCAATCATGGACGCGGGATTTTTCTCATCAACCAGCTCATGGACAAAGTGGAGTTCAGAAAGAACGGCACCGAAATTCACATGGTGAAGCGGTAACGTTGAAGCGCTAGCGCGTCAATGCAGCCTTGTGCGCGGGCAATCCTACTCCTTTCCCGCGATTCCCAATGTTTTCATCTTGCGGTAAAGGTGGCTGCGCTCCAGGCCCAGCACTTCGGCGGCGCGGGTGATGTTGCCGTGGTTCTCGTCGAGCTTCTTGAGAATAAAATCCCGCTCGTAGGCGTCTCGCGCCTGGTGCAAGGTGGAGAACTCGCTGCGCGCCGCGCGCCGGTGGCCGTCGCGGTAGACCAGCGGAGGCAAATGCTTGCGATCGAATCGCGTGGTCATGGGATTCATGATCACAATGCGCTCGATCACGTTGCGCAATTCGCGCACATTGCCCGGCCACGAATAGCGCATCAGGGCGTCGACGGTGTCATCCGTGATCTCGCGGGGGCGACGTCCGTAGGTTGCGGCCAGGTCTTTCAGAAAGTGCCGCGCAAACAGCGGAATGTCTTCCTTTCGATCGCGCAGCGGCGGCACAAAGAAAGGGATCACGTTCAGCCGGTAAAACAGGTCCTCGCGAAAATTTCCCCTGGAGATTTCTTCTTCCAGATCTTTGTTGGTGGAAGCGATAATGCGCGCATCCACCATGATGGTCTTGTCGCCGCCGAGCGGGGCGACGCGCTGCTCATCCAGCGTGCGCAGCACTTTCGACTGCGTTTTCAGGCTCATGTCGCCCACTTCATCGAGAAACAGCGTTCCTCCATTCGCCTTTTGAAACTTGCCGTCCTTGTCGATGGCTGCTCCCGGGAACGACCCTTTGTAATGGCCAAACAGTTCGCTCTCGATGAGATCTTCGGGAATGGCTGCGCAATTGACCTCAACAAACGTCTCATCCTTACGCAGGCTCTGCGCGTGGATCGCGTGCGCCACCAGTTCCTTCCCGGTTCCCGACTCGCCGTAGATCAGAACGCGGCCGTTGGTGGGCGCCATGAGGGTAATCTGCTGGCGCAGCGCTTTCATGGGAATGCTGTCGCCGACGATCACGCTCTTGGCGTGGAGCTGCTTCTTGAGATCGACATTCTCGTGCCGCAGTTTCTTGGATTCGATCGCATTCTTGACCAGGATCAGCGTTTTGTCGATGGAGAGCGGTTTTTCCAGGAAGTCATACGCGCCGAGTTTGGTGGCACGCACGGCGGTTTCGATGGTGCCGTGGCCAGAGATCATGATCACTTCGGGCGGGTTATCCATCTCGTGGATTCTTTCCAGCGTGTCCAGGCCATCGATGCCAGGCAGCCAGATATCCAGCAGCACCACGTCGTAGTTATGCTCGCGCCGCAAGAGTTTGAGGCATTCTTCACCGCTTTCGGCCGTCGCAGTTTCGTAGCCTTCGTCGGCCAGCACTCCCTGCAGCGATTCGCGAATGCCGGTTTCGTCGTCAACGATGAGAATTTTATGCATGCTGAACAGTGGCGGCGGCAAGCGCGGGTTCGGGAACAACCGGCAATTCCACGATGAAGCGCGCTCCGACCGGCTGGTTTTCCTCGACGCGAATGGACCCGTGATGCTCTTCGATAACCCGGCTCACGATCGCCAGGCCAAGACCGGTTCCGCGCTTTCTGGTGGAGAAATACGGCAGAAAAAGCTTTTCCTTGAGCTCGCGCGTCACGCCGTGCCCAGTATCTGCGACGGTGATTTCGACCGCGTCGCGGCTGGCCACCAGCGAAGTCGCAATCTGGATCTCGCGCACCAGAGAATCCTGCATAGCCTCGGCCGCGTTGTCCACAAGATTGGCGACCGCTCGCTTAATCGCCTCCGCGTCGGCCATCACTTTCGGCAGATCGGGTGCGAATGACTTGTGCAGGCCGATGCCATCCAGTCTCCCGTTGAACATGGAGAGCGCACTCTCAATGACTTCGTTGATATCGGTGGGACGCGGATTGGATGCGGGAAAGCGAGCCAGCGTGGCGAACTCGTCCACCAGCCTGCGAACTGTTTCAACCGCACCCGCAATGGTTTCGGCACAGGAGCGGACGATGTCCAGCGATGCCTTGTCGGGAGGCGTGGCGCGCTCCAGATGACGCTGAATGCGCTCCGCGGAAAGTGCGATGGGGGTAAGAGGATTCTTGATCTCATGCGCGACTCGGCGCGCCACCTCCCGCCAGGCGGCCTGTTTCTGGGCCTTCAGAAGATCTGAGAGATCTTCGAACACAATCACGTATCCCGATCGCTCGTCCTGATGGTGCAGGGTCGCCACCGTAACCGCGACGTTCAGGGATGTCCGGTGCAGCGCCATCTCCATCTGGCTGGTAGTCATGCCCATGCGATCGGCGCGGCGCAACAGGGGTTCCAGGTCCTGCAACACTTCCGGAAGAAATATGTCCGCCAGGCGCGCCCCGCGCAGCATGTGTTGTCCGTCCGCATAGCCTTCCGGGTGGAACATGCGCAGCAGGGCCTGGTTGGCGTGAGTCACGCAGCGGGCGGCATCGAGTGACAGAACACCGGTTGGGATGCTCTCGAGGATAGTCTCCATCTGGCGGCGGCGCTGGTCGAGTTCGGCGTTGGCCGCGCTCGCATCGCGGCCGGAAGCTTCGATCTGCCGCCGGCTGGTTTCCAGTTCCTCCGCCATCCGGTTGAAGGAGCGGACCAGGTCCCCCATTTCATCGGCGGCGCTCACGTCGATGCGGTACTCAAGACGGCCGCGAGAGATCTCCTGCGTCGCCTCGGCCAATGCAGCCAGCGGACGGGTTACCAGTTTTGAAAGAAACAGCGCCAGCCATGTCGTCACGAACAGCACCATCATCGTCAGCAACAGCAGCAACCCCATGTAGGTGCGGCGTACCAGCCTGCGTTCATGGGCCAGTTCAAAATAACGCTGCTGGCTGCTTTCCACCTGTCTTACGGTTTGGGAAAACTCCCTGGGAAGCGGAATTGCCACCAGGATCAAGCCATCCCTTCCAACCGGGGCGCTGCCCAGAGAATATTCGGTCTGGTCCCAGGTGAAATGTGCGGACTGGTCCGCAGCCGCTTCTGCCAGCGGGAGCCTGGACTTCAGCAGCGGCCAGGGCGCGGGCGCATTGAAGCTGGCCTCTGCGTTGCCATCCTGCACGGCGATGGCGAATCCGCCTTGCAGCGTAATCTCATGATTTTGGAATTGGCTTTCCACCGGCGAAAATCCATGTCCGGAGAAACCCCGCTGGGTATCGGCGGAAGCAGCAATCGCCGATGCTTCGGCGCGCGCATTTTGTGCGGCGTATTCGTCCAGAAGGGAGGCCATGGCGTGAGTGTCGGCGCGAACCTCCTCCACCGGCGTGGAGAACCACTTGTCAATGGAGCGATTCATCAGCCCGTATGCAAACCAGTACATCACCATGACAGGAACAAACGACAGCAGCAGCGCACCCGCTACCATGCGGGTGCGGAACTTCGAGCCCAACACCCCCAGGCGGCGTTCGGCAAACAATTTCAGAAGATTGCGGAGCAGGACGAAGGTCAGAGCTACGAACAGCAGGAAGATCAGCGCCGAAAGCGCGGCGAACACTATGATCTGCTGATTATTTCCCGGCCGCAGGAAAGTGAGATCAAATGCCGTCTGGGAAACCAGGATCGCCAGCAGCAAGAAAACTGACGTTGCGAGCAGGAGAATGACCCGCTTGCGATTGGACGTCCTGGGGGGTCGAGTTGGAACGGTCTGGCGCACGCAAATCCGGCCATCCAGCCGCCGCCGGTCAGTCGCGGCCTGCGAGCGGAGAACGGACTGAAAGTCATTATAGATGCAGACTCAGCCCCCGGAGACGCCTCAATCGCCGCCCGGACGGTTCATGGTCAATGCGGCGACGAGCGTCCCGCGGAGAGTTCTTCTAACACGGCGCGGTAGGCGGGCTTGTGCTGGTACGCTCGATCAAAGGGCAGCGCCTGCCCGCGTGTGTGCCGCGAATGGGATCCGATCCAGGAGTATCTGTCGGTGAATCCCCAGGTCTGGATCGCCGTACACCCCGGATTGTCTAAACATGCTCTTACGATGCCACGATAGAGCTCGGCCTGGCGGGCCAAGTCTTCGGGATGAACCGAGCCGTTCGAGTCGATCGGAAGCGAAACGTCAAGCTCGGTGATGTGAACCTGCAACCCAAGCGCGGTGAGCCGGGCAATGTTCAGAGAGAGGTTCGCAGAGATGTTCGCAGCGGTTGCCGGAACGTCCACCTCGAGCGCGGGTACGTGCATTTGCAGTCCAACGCCATTGATGGGGACACCGCGGCGCTTGAAATCCCTGACCATCGCATAGATCGCATCCGATTTGCGGTTCAGTCCTTCACCCTCCGCTTCGTTGTAGAACAGCAACGCCTGCGGATCTGCCTTGTGCGCCCAGCGGAACACCTGTTCGATGTAAGCTGTTCCTTGCTCCGACAATCCGATGCCGGGCCGGTTGTACCAGAGAGAATCGCGCACTGCGCCGTTCTCATCCAGAGCTTCGTTGATCACGTCCCACGCGAAGACCTGGCCCCGGTAGTGCTTCATCACCCGGGCGATGTGTTGGCGCAGAAGCCGGGACAATTGCCGCGTAGTGAAGTGGCCATGCGTCAGCCAGTCCGGGTTGTCGTGGTCCCAGACCAGGCAATGGCCGCGGATTTTCATCTGATGAGCCTGCGCAAAGCGAACCAGTTCGTCGCCCTGCCGAAAATCGTAGGTGGTTCGGTTCGGCCGCAGAGTCCACCACTTCATGGCATCCTCCGCCTCCACCATGCTGAATTCGCGAGCCAAGGTGGATGCGTAGGCAGTTTCTGAAAGCTGGGAAGGACGGACGGCCGCGCCGACGAGCAGGCCGTCATGGTCTGCCTGCTGCCGCAGCGATTGCGCCCAGCAGACAGAAGAAAGCAGCGCCGTCAGAATTGCAAACCGCCAGGAATGTTTAAGCAAAAGGTCCTTCCAGAATGCTTTTCGTAGTCGCTTCCAGGGTCCAAGACCTGACACCAGGACCTGAGAAGCCTCCACTAGTTAGACCCAGGCGGGAACTTCTGTAAAGGGCATGCGTCACATCGCGCCTGTGATTTTCTGCAGTAGTTCTTCCCCACACCCACGATAAGGCCGTGCATCCCGTGATAGACCCGCGCCAAAACCGTGGGCTTCGCCATGCTCATTGCCGAAGCACGTCCGAATCTGGTGCTCTCTCTCCGGTCAATCCGCAACGTTAGAAGGGCCTCTTGCCTGAGTGTACGCCGGACGCAAGTAAGGTCGCGCCGGCTGTGGCCGAGTTTGCCGGCGCTTACCGAAGGGCATGTACCTCAGCCCGAGTTTCGAAGTTTGCGGCGAAAAAAGCTCATCTGGCGCGGGTTTCGAGGGACAGCTCCCCGCAGCCTCGAGATGACGGTGGGTCCAAGTACTACGGTAACTGGTACGGTAATCCACTTGCTGTGACACTTTATGTCACCACAAAGACACTGCTCTTCTCCCCACAGTAAAAGCAGCGATTTGTGCACATGCCGGCAATATTGCCCGGCATCGTTCCACTACGTGGGTTAGGAGATCGACGTATGTCTCAACGGCTGGGTGACCTTCTCGTCAAAGAGAAGATCATAACCCCAGAGCAGTTGGAACAAGCGACTAAGGCCCAGAAGGAGCAGAACTGCCGCCTGGGGTCCGCCTTGGTGAAGCTCGGCTTCCTCACGGATGAGGACGTCACGAATTTTCTTTCCCGGCAGTATGGTGTCCCTGCCATCAATCTTTCGTATTTTGAAATTGACCCGGCCGTGGTCAAGCTGATTCCGTTTGAAACCGCGAAGCGCTACCAGATTCTTCCCTTAAGCCGCGTGGGCGCCTCGCTGACCATCGCGATGGTCGATCCCACCAACGTCTTCGCGATGGACGACATCAAGTTCATGACCGGTTTCAACATCGAACCGGTCGTCGCCTCCGAGAGTTCCATTCTGGCGGGCATCGATAAAGCGTACGGCGGCAAAGAAGGAGAAGATCTCGAAACCGTAATGCAGTCGATGTCGGAGATGAACGACAGCGACATCGAAGTGCAGGCGGAAGAGCAACAGATGGAGCTGTCGCAGCTGGAGAAGGCGGCGGACGAAGCTCCCGTGGTCAAACTGGTGAACCTGGTGCTTACGGATGCGGTAAAGCGGGGCGCCAGCGACATTCACATCGAGCCTTACGAAAAAGAGTTCCGCGTGCGCTTCCGTATTGACGGCGTGCTGCAGGCGATCATGTCGCCGCCGATGAAGCTCAAGGATGCCATCACTTCCCGGCTGAAAATCATGGCCAAGCTCGACATCAGCGAGAAGCGGCTGCCGCAGGATGGCCGCATCATGTTGAAAATGAATATCGGCGGCCGCAAGAAGCAGCTCGACTTCCGTGTCAGCACTCTGCCCACGCTGTGGGGCGAGAAAATCGTGCTGCGCTTGCTCGACAAGGAAAACCTGCGGCTGGACATGACCAAGCTGGGTTTTGAGCCGGAGTCTCTGGTCAAGTTCGAAAAAGCTATTCTCAAACCCTACGGCATGGTGCTGGTCACCGGCCCCACGGGTTCCGGTAAGACCAACACGCTCTATTCGTCCATCTCGCGCCTCAACCAGCCCGACACCAACATTATGACGGCCGAAGATCCGGTCGAATTTCAGTTAGGCGGCGTCAACCAGGTGCAGATGAAGGAGCAGATTGGCTTGAATTTCGCTGCAGCCCTGCGTTCCTTTCTGCGGCAAGATCCAAACATCATCCTGGTCGGCGAAATCCGCGACTTCGAAACCGCGGAGATTGCCATTAAAGCCGCCCTCACGGGCCACCTTGTTCTCTCGACTCTGCACACCAACGGCGCGCCCGAGACCATCACGCGTTTGATGAACATGGGCATTGAGCCCTTCCTGGTCGCGACCTCGGTTCACCTGATCTGCGCCCAGCGCCTGATCCGGAGGATTTGCAAAGACTGCGCGGAGACCGTGGAAGTTCCGGTTCAAACCTTGATTGAAGAAGGATATTCGCCCGAGGAAGCCAAGACCATCAAGATTCAGAAAGGCAAGGGCTGCGGTGTCTGCAACAACACGGGATACAAAGGCCGTTGCGGTTTGTACGAGGTCATGGAAGTGGACGATGAAATCAGGGAACTCGTGCTGGTTGGAGCTTCGGCAGTCGAATTGAAAAAGAAAGCCATCGAGCGCGGCATGATCACGCTCCGGCGCAGCGGTCTGATCAAAGTGGCCGCGGGCATCACTACCTTGGAAGAGGTTGCCCGCGAGACGATTCACTAGTTCGTTACGAGTTGAGAGTTAAAGAGGCAAGGAAGGGACCACGATTATGGGCTTGTCGTTAAGTGATTTGCTGAAAAGGATGCTGGAGATGAGTGGCAGCGATCTCCACATCACCACCAATTCTCCGCCCCAGATCCGCGTTCACGGGCACCTGGTGCCGCTCGATCTTCCGCAGATGACGCCCGCCGAGACTAAGCAACTGGCTTACAGCGTCATGACGGACTCTCAGAAGCACCGCTTCGAGGAAAGCCTCGAGCTGGATTTCTCTTTCGGATTGAAAGGGCTGGCCCGCTTCCGCGCCAATGTGTTCAACCAGCGCGGCGCCACGGCGGCCGTGTTCCGTCTGATTCCCTTCGAAATCAAGTCTTTCAACCAGCTCGGCCTGCCCGCGGTGGTGAGCAAGCTCTGCGACAAGCCGCGCGGCCTGGTGCTGGTGACCGGACCAACCGGCTCCGGCAAATCCACGACCCTGGCAGCCATGATCGACAAGATCAACAGCGAGCGCCACGACCACATCCTCACCATCGAGGATCCCATCGAGTTCGTGCACATGAACAAGAACTGCCTGGTCAACCAGCGCGAACTGCACGCCGATACCAAGAGCTTTTCAGATGCCTTGCGCGCTGCTCTTCGTGAAGATCCGGATGTGGTGCTGATCGGCGAAATGCGCGATCTGGAAACCATCGAGTCGGCCCTGCGCATCGCCGAAACCGGTCACTTGACCTTCGGCACGCTGCACACCAATTCGGCAACGTCCACCATCAACCGCATCATTGACGTCTTTCCCGCGCACCAGCAGCCGCAGATTCGTGCGCAGCTCTCGCTGGTGCTGGAAGGCATCATGTGCCAAAGCCTGCTGCAAACCCCAAATGGCAAGGGCCGCGCCATGATTATGGAAATCCTTATTCCCAACCCCGCCGTGCGCAACCTGATCCGTGAAGACAAGATTCACCAGGTGTATTCGGCGATGCAGTCCGGACAAGACAAATTCGGCATGCAAACGTTCAACCAGGCGTTAGCCACAGCGTACTTCCAGAAGCAGGTTTCGCTGGAAACCGCCATGCTGCGCTCCAGCAATCAGGACGAACTCCAGGAAATGATCAACCGCGGCGCCAGTCTGTTGAACCGGGGTGGCGCGCCCGGATCGGCCATGGCGAAGGGGGCAGCACCCTCCAAGCACTAGAACGTATCAACCGGCATCGTGAACGGCGGCTCACGATGCGCAGCAAAAACGGGATTGCGCCGTCTGAACTTGACGAATTCGCGACGATACTGAGGAGAGGCCAATACCATGCCAGTTTTCACATTTTCCGGCAAGGATGCCTCCGGACAGAAGATCTCCGGGGAGCGCGTAGCACCAAACAAGCAGGCGCTGGGGCAGCAATTGCGGCGCGAGCGCATTACACCGGGGGCAATCCGGGAAAAGGGCAAAGAATTTGTGATGCCCACCTTCGGAACCAGCAAGGTCAAGGTCAAGGACATCGCGATTTTCTTTCGCCAGTTCTCGGTCATGATCGATGCCGGACTGCAGCTGGTGCAGTGTCTGGAAATCCTGGCGTCTAACCAGGAAAGCCAGACCTTCCAGAAGACCCTGACCGGTGTCCGCACCACGGTGGAAGGCGGCTCGACGCTGGCCAATGCCATGCGCCAGTACCCCGTCGTCTTTGACGATCTCACCACCAACATGATTGAAGCGGGTGAAACCGGCGGTATTCTGGATGTCATTCTCCAGCGCCTGGCCACCTACGTCGAAAAGGCAGTGCGCCTGAAATCTGCTGTGAAATCGGCGTTGATCTATCCCATCGCCGTCGTCAGCCTGGCTACACTGATTGTCGGCGCCCTGCTCAAGTGGGTAGTGCCCATCTTCTCCAACCTTTTTGCCGGCTTGGGTGTCACCCTGCCTCTTCCCACCCGTATCGTGATGGGGATGAGCGCGTTCGTGCAGGGTTTCTGGTGGGTCTTCATCGCGGGCGGAATTGGTTTGAGCTTCGGCCTTAAGCAGATCCGCAAACACCCGCGCGGACGGTATTACTTTGACAAAGCCCTGCTCAGAATACCCATCATCGGCACCCTGTTGCGCAAGATTGCCGTAGGCAGGTTTACCCGCACTTTGGGCACATTGATCACTTCGGGCGTGCCCATTCTTGAAGGCTTGGCCATCACCGCCAGAACTTCCGGCAACGCGGTGCTGGAAGAAGCGCTGATGAAGGTGCGGAAGGCCATTGAAGAAGGCCGCACCATCGTGGATCCGCTCAAAGAATGTGGAGTGTTTCCCAACATGGTGACGCAGATGATCGGCGTCGGCGAAGCCACCGGCGCCATGGACAACATGCTGCAGAAGATCGCAGATTTCTACGAAGAAGAAGTGGACGCAGCCACCAAGGACATGCTGGCCATGTTGGAGCCAGTCATTATCGGCGTGCTCGGCCTGACGGTCGGCGGCATCGTGATTTCGCTCTACATGCCGCTGTTCGCCATGATCGCCAAGCTGTCTGGCTAGGAAAACGATTCGGCTGGCAGGCGGCATGGTCGCAGACCGTCCTGCCAAGCTTTGCAGAAGCCTGCCAGGTGCTGGCAGGCTGAGATCCGGTCCGGCGGATCGAGGCTCGCGCTGGATGGTTCTTCGAGAGATCTTTCTTCGAGATATGTCTCTTCGAGATATGTCTTTTCGAGACATTGGAACCTCAATGCAATCAACATTTGACGAGCGGAACTGGCTGGCTTGGCTGGTTAAAGTACGGATCCTGATCCTCACCTTCCTGCTCGCAATCCAGTTGGCGGTCGCGGAGTTGACGCCCACACGCCTCCCTCTGCGCCTTTTCCTCAGCACCATGTTGCTGTGGTACACCGTCTCGCTCTTCTATGCGCTCCTGCTGCGCTTCTGGCACGAGCACCGGTTGCAGGCATCCCTGCAGGTCCTGACCGATCTGGCCCTGGTCAGCCTCGTGGTGCACGAGACTGGTGGCTGGGACAGTTCCCTGAACTTTCTCTACCCACTGGTCATTATCGTGGCTGGCATCCTGCTACCGCGGGTGTGGGCGCAGTTGGTCGCGGCGCTCGCCTTCATCCTTTACGGCACGGTACTCGAACTCAACTATTACGGAGTGGTGCGCTCCTACTGCACGACCCATCCGGAACTGAAGGCGCTGCAGGGAATCATTTTCGTGAACCTGTTTGCCTTCCTCGCCGTCGCTTACCTGGCTGGCCTGCTGGTCGCCAAGTTACGTCAGGCGCGGGTGCAACTGAAACACACCAGCGGAGCGCTGGAAGACCTCCAGATCCTGCACGAGAACATTATTCAGTCCATCAGCAGTGGATTGATCACCACCGGTCTGGATGGGCGCATTACGCTGGTCAACAGCGCCGCGCAGAAACTTCTGGAGCGGACGCCGGACGAATTGCTGGGCAAACCGGTCACGCAGTTATTTCTCGACGCGCTCCCCAATGGCGAGTCCCAGACCCACGCGGAAGTTCGTTTCGATACCACGGGAACCTTCCGCAGGACAGTTCGAGTAAGAGTAGCCGCTTTGAACGTGCCGGAGCGCGGTCCGCTGGGCTATGTCTATGCCCTGGATGACCTGACCGAGATCCGGCGCCTGGAGCGTGAAGTCCGCATGCAGGACCGTCTGGCAGCGGTAGGCCGGCTGGCGGCAGCCATCGCCCACGAAATCCGCAACCCCCTTACTTCCATCGCCGGTTCGGTCAGCATGCTTTCCGGCGTCCCCGAAATGAGCGAGGAACACCGGCGTCTGCTCGAGATCGTGACCCGGGAATCGCAGCGCCTGAACGGTATTATCACCGACTTTCTGGCGTACTCGCGCGGCAAACAGTATCACTTCGACAAAGCCGACCTGGTGCGGTTGCTGGAGGATACACTCACGCTCATGCGTCACCGCATGACCGCTGAAAATACCGGGATCACCATTGAGAGCCGGTTTGCCGTGCCCGAGGCGTGGGTGATCGCCGACGGGGACAGAATCAAACAGGTGTTCTGGAACTTCGCCGAGAATGCGGTCCGCGCCATGCGCGACGGCGGCACCCTGATCGTTGCCATCGAACGCCTGGCCGACGACTGGCAAGTCAGTTTTGCGGATACTGGAACCGGCATGACTCCGCAACAGACGGAGAAAATCTTCGAGCCTTTTCAATCGAACTTTGAAGGCGGCACCGGCCTCGGCCTGGCGGTCGTCTACCAGATCGTACAAGCGCATGAAGGCAAGGTATGGGCCCGCTCGAAGCCTGGGCAGGGAACCACTTTCGTCCTCAGGCTGCGCCGGCTCGACGCAGAAAGATCAGCTGCCGGCACTTCCTCGGCCGGAATCATAGCCGCGCCCGCACTACAAGCGGCCGCACCCTCACAACTCGCGGCTGCCGCGGCAGAAGGGAGGCCGCGTGGCTAACATTCTGGTTTGCGACGATGAGCGTTCCATTTGCGAAATGCTCGACATCGCCCTGCGCCGCGACGGACATCGCGTCGAAACTGTGCAATCCGGCCAGGCCGCCAAGAACAAGATTGATGGCGCTCTCTACGATTTGATCATCACCGATATCAAGATGCCGAACATCGACGGCATCGAAGTGCTGCGCCATGCCCATCGCGTCTCGCCCGATTCCCCGGTCATCCTCATTACCGCCGTCGACGACTACGAAGCCGCGGTGGAAGCGGTAAAAGCCGGGGGCGCGTCGGATTACATTCGCAAAAGCCCCGGCCTGGTGGATGAAATCAAGTTAGCCATCAACCGCGTGCTCGAAAAACTTGTTCTCAGCAAACAGAACTTCGCCTTGCGCCGGGACGCCGCTTCCCACAACTCGCTCGACAACATCATCGGCTCCAGTGCGGCGATGGAGAAGCTGAAGCACACGGTGCGCACCGTCGCTTCCACCGCCAGCACGGTCCTGATTCACGGCGAGAGCGGTACGGGTAAGGAACTCGTAGCCCGCGCCGTCCACATCTGTTCGCCGCGCGCCACCGATCCGTTCGTGTCGGTGAACTGCGGAGCCTTCCCGGAGACGCTGCTGGAGAGCGAACTCTTCGGTTATTTGAAGGGAGCCTTTACCGGGGCCACGCAGAACAAGCGCGGACTGTTTGAAGTGGCTGGCGGCGGCACCATCTTTCTCGACGAAATCAGTGAGATGACGCTGGCCATGCAGGTGAAGCTTCTCCGCGTGCTGCAGGAGCGCACCGTGCGGCCGGTCGGAGGCACCAGCGAAATTCCCATCGACGTGCGGGTCATCGCGGCCACCAATCGCGACCTCGATAAAGCCGTCGCCGAAAACCTGTTCCGCGAAGATCTCTACTACCGTCTTAATGTCATTCCCATCCGCGTGCCTAACTTGCGCGAGCGTTGCGAAGATATCCCACTGCTGGCCAATCACTTTCTGAAGAAATACGCGACAGCCGCCAACCGAAGCATCCTGCGCGTCAACAAGAATTCGCTCGATGCCCTCTGTGGATACGAATGGCCGGGCAATGTGCGCCAGTTGGAGAACACTGTCGAGCGTGCGGTTGCCCTGGAGATGACGGACGAATTGCACGTCGAGTTGCCGGTGGAACGCCCCAAAGCCCGCGCCGCCGCGGCGGGTGTTTCGGAGGGAATGTCCGACATCGAGCCGGGCGCGGTCCTTCCCGAAGGTGTGGGCATGGAAGGCTACGTGGCCAGCATCGAGCGCACCCTGCTGCAAAATGCTCTCGACCGCTCCAACGGCGTCCAGACCAAAGCCGCCGACCTGCTCGGCATCTCCTACCGCTCGTTCCGCCACTTGATGAAGAAGTACGAACTCTAGCTCTCAGCCTTCAGCTCTCAGCCAGATTCGCAGGTGCGGGAGACGACCCTGGGCCTTTGAGCTAAAAGCTAAAAGCTGACAGCTGACAGCTGACAGCTAGCTCTTCTTCAACTGCTGCTTCCATCCCAGCACCCGCGCCTTAGCTCCCTCAGCCTCCGCTTCAGGGATCATGCCCTTCTTCTGATAAAGCACCGACAAGCTGGTGTGGGCAAGCACATCATCCGGATCAACTTCCGTAATCTGCTCCGCCACTTTGATCGCCTCGTCGTAACGTTGCAGGTCCTGCAGAGCGCGGGCCAACCCGTGCATAGCCTCGGTAAAGGCAGGATCGACGGCCAACGATTCCCGGTAGGCTGCGACCGCCTCTTCCAGTTTCCCATCCGCCATCAAATCAAGCGCGGCATAGTAGTGGTCTTCGGCCTTCTGGCGAGTGTCTGCATCGGACATGAAAGGAAATCCCCGGCGGAGTCAGGATTCTAACATGCACATCACCGCGAACGGTCATCCCTCCCAACGAACCGTCGTCCCACGACGAACCGTCATCCCTCCCAACGAACCGTCGTCCCCACGACGAACCGTCATCCCTCCCAACGAACTGTCATCCCCACGACGAACCGTCATCCCGAGCGACGAACTGTCATCCCCACGACGAACCGTCATCCCTCCCAACGAACTGTCATCCCGAGCGAAGCGAGGGATCCTGGTGTCAGCCCGCAGCGCCAATACCCGCGGTGCAGCCAAGAACCAAGATCCCTCGCGTTGCTCGGGATGACAAGTCGTTTCCTATGGCGCTAGCAGAACCTGCTCTGCGCATAGCCGAAGAGTGCAATCTGTGGTTATCATGCTCCATGCGCTATCGGCTCCGCTTTCTCTGGAACGCCACCAGAGGCCATCGTCTGGCTCCGTGGCGGAGCCCTTATCTGCTGTGGCGCATCGAGACTTACTGTGGCGTCAAAATGACGCAGATTGGTTTCCTGGAGTTTTGGGAGTTTCTGTGGCGGGAGCGAACCAGTCTTTGGCGCTTTCTCAAGTGGACGGCCGAGATGGAGCGCTACGCTCACCCCAAGCCGAAGACGTAAGCAGTGTCAGCGGCAGTCAGTGTCCAGTGTCCAGTGGTCAGTGTCCAGTGATCAGTGTCCAGGAGTCAGTGTCCAGTGTCCAGTGTCCAGCAAAAGTCCGTGGTCGGCCAATGACCTCTTTTGGTTCACTGGCCACTGCCTTACGCCCCCTTGCCGGCGGCGGCAGTGTCTCCAAGGACGATGATCACTTCGTTTCCCTTGCCAACGCCGGTTAACTGGGCTGCGGCTCCGCGATTCGAGGCAATCTCCAGGAAACCCATGCTGCCGAGAATGCCGAAAACTTCTCCCGGAGCGCCCTCGGCGTAGACACTGTGCATTTCCGTGATCTCGCGGCTGCCGACAACGATCTTGAACCCCTGCGCTCCGGCTCCGAAAAGCACGGGAGCGTCTTGCGGCGTGATGTTGGTGACCAGGTTGCCGAACCGGTCAACCTTCAACACCACTCCGCGCAGGTGGCTGGCATCAATGGCCTTTGGCTTCGGGGCATTGAAGCGCACATAGTCTTCCACCTCGTCCCCAAACTTTTGCGTGTCAACCTCTTTGGCCAGCCACGCGGCCACGGGCGCAAAAATATCCCGCGCGTGAAAGGTATTGCTAACCGGCTGCAGAAAGTAATGTTTCGAAGTGACATGCCGCACGTGCATGCGCTCTTCCCGGGCATAGACCAGCGAAAGCACGCCGTTGTCGGGCGCAATGAAATGATATTTGTCACACGAGGCCAGGATCGGCCGCCGCGCCGTCCCTACCCCCGGATCTACCACCACCACATGCACTGTCCGGGTCGGGAAGTAGGAATACGCCTGCGAGATGGTGAGCGCGCCATCGAGCACATCGAAGGCCTGCACCGCGTGGCAGATATCGACAATCTGCGCCTCCGGCGCGATATCCAGAATGACGCCCTTCATGGTGCCTACAAAATGGTCGTTGCTGCCGAAGTCGGTGGTCAGAGTAATGATCGGACGGGCCAAGGTTTCCTCGCGGGGGAAGACGAAGTGCTCCCAGAATGTCGAAACTAATTGCTGGCGACTGCGGAGTCAAGGCACGGAGGTAATAAGAAAGCAGGGATTAGGGGTTAGGGGCCAGCAAATCCCGGTTCGGTTTTACCGAGCTGGTTTTACTGACCCCTAGCCACTGGCCCCTGACCACTGCTACTCGATGTGAATGTCGCCCGATCCGGTGCGCAATGTGAGCAACGGCCCGCCGCCGCGCACTTTGCCGACGATCGATTTACGCGTCTCCTGCACCCGCCCCTGCACCGTCATCGTGATCGGCGCATCTACATCCAGCGTGCCGGAACTGGTGGAAATATTGGCGTCGAAAGCGGCATTCTCCGGCAACCGCACATGCACGTTGCCCGATCCCGTCCGAATCTCCCACGCGCCAGTTTGCGCGCCCTCGGCCGTAATGTCGCCGCTGCCTGCGTCGGCGCGAAACCCGCCTTGAATGCCGCGCACCGTAATGTTGCCGGAACCGGTGTGCAGATCAATATCGCCCGCTCCCGTCTCCTGCACCTCGATGTCACCGCTGCCCGTGCCTCCGCGCACCGGACCCGAGATCTCATGCGCCCGCACATCGCCCGACCCGGTCTGCAGGTGAATTTCTCCTGCCAGATGCGAGAGCTTCAAATCTCCCGATCCAGTCTGCAGGTCGGCGTTCCCATGAAGATCTTCAATAGTCTGATCGCCCGAGCCGGTGTGGGTGCGCAGCGTGGTATCGGCGGGCACGGTGATTTCGTAGTCCACCGAAATGTCACGCACGTTCACGTAATCGATGTGGATGTTATTGCCATCCTGCCGCAGGGGAGGGTGCTGCTCAATATCGGACACGTCCGCCTGCCGGTTCCCGAACAGCCAGTGGTCGCCTACGTAGATCTTGCCGCGAATCGAGACGGAGCCCGCCGGCCCGCTGCGCACAATGACGTCACCCGAGTGGGTTTGTACTTCCAGATCCACGCGCCCGCTGACCTGGAACGTTTTCTCGAATGTTCCCTGCGGCGTGGAAGCCGCGGCAAAGCTGGAAGCCAGCAGCACGGCCAGCACGATCGCCAGGTAAGAGGATCGCGCCGGAGTAGAGGTCGCAATACGCGAAATGCGCTGTTCATTCATGTTGAGTGACTCCAAACAAAGTTGTAAACGCCCGAAGCCCAAAAGCCTGCCCTATTGCAGCACTACCTGATCGCCTTCCTTCAACCCACCGAGAACTTCCGTCTTCGCGCCGTTCGAGATCCCGATGTTGACCGCGATCTTGTCCTTACCGTCCTTACCCTTGGAATCGGGGATTTCCACCGATGCCTTCTTGTCCTTGTCGTACAGCAGCGCCCCTTCCGGAATCTGCAGCACGTTCTTGTGTTCCTCAAGGATGATTTCCGCGTTGGCGGTCATCTCGGCCTTGAGTTCGCCGCCCGGATTCTGGATCGAAACCCGCACTTCAAACGTGGTCACATTATCCTTCTCCACGCCCATCGGAGAAATCTTGGTCACCTTCCCGGTAAAGGTTTTATCCTTGAACGATTCCACCTTGATCCGCGCCGGCTGGCCCAGATAGACCTTGCCGATGTCGCTCTCGTCCACTTTGCCCTTCACATACACTTCACTGGTATCGCCCAGCGTCATCACCAGCGTAGCCGAAGAGCCCAGCACCAGGATTGAGCTCACCGCGTCGCCCATCTCCACATCGCGCGAGAGCACAATGCCATCGATCGGTGAAACAATGTCAGTGTAGCTGAGCTGCTCCTCCAGTTGCGTCAGGTTGGCTTGATCCTGCGCCACCTGCGCCTTGGACTGCGCAATCTTCGCCTTCAGCACGATCATCTGCGCCTTCGACACATTCTGCTTGTTCAACGACATTTCATAATTCTTCTCGGCATCGTCCAGCGCCGAGGCGGAAACCACGCCGTCCTTCGCCATGCCCACGGCGCGGTCATAGGCGCGCTTCAGCAGCGGCACGTCCGGTCCTTCCGCGTCCACCTTGGAGCGTTCGTAGTCCGCCTGCGAGCTGTTCAGGTTCGCTTCGGCCGCATCCAAAGCCGCACGCGACTGCGCCACCTGCGCCTCGATCTCCACCTTGTCGAGTTGCGCCAGCAACTGCCCCTTCTTCACGCGATCGCCGTAGTCCACCAGCAGCTTCTTCACGATGCCGCTGGCCTTGGACTTCACCTCGACCTTGGTGATCGGCGTCACCTTGCCCGTCGCCACCACGCTCTTGGCCAGGTCGCCCTTTTCCACCTTCGCCAGCTTCGACGGATCAATCTTGGTGCCGCCACGCGTCGCCGCGAACACTCCGACCGCTATCAGCAGGACAATCCCCACCCCAATGCCGCCCCAGATAAACAGTCTGCGCCGCTTCTTCTTATTATTTCCGTTTCCGTTCACAACCGCCTCCTAAAGCATGCTGGAAATAGAGCCGTCCTGCACTCTCATTAGTTTGTACGAAGCCGGAGTTGCCTTTGTTCCAGAGATTTCGAGCCGTGCCAGAACGTCCGAAGCGGCGTAAGCGACTAGCCACCTGCCAGTTAGACCGTCCCCACAGAAAAAAGGTAGCTTTACGAGAGCGAAATTTTTCCAGCCTTCCCACCAGAAGATGATTCTTTAGCCAAATCCAGCTCAGGAACGAACTGACCCTTCCAGTTTCCCCACGCACTCCTGGCGAAGTCCTCCCAGCCCCTTTGGAATGCTAGAATTACCTGATCAGACTTGCCCCTCAATGATCGCCTTTGTGCTGCTCCGCGTGCTCTTGATCCTTCTCCTGGTGGCGGCAAATGCGTTTTTTGCGGCTGCCGAGTTTGCCCTGATCAGCGTCCGCGACACCCGCATCCAGCAGCTCATCCAATCCGGCCGCACCGGCGCCCGCAACGTCCAGCGCCTCCACCAGCATCTCGACGAAGTCGTCAACGGAGTGCAACTGGGCATCACCATGGTCAGCCTGACCCTGGGCTGGATCGGCGAACCCATGGTCGCCCGCCTGGTCGAAGCTCTCCGCTTCGTCCACGAGGTTCCGCACGCGGCGGTCTATGCCCACGGCATCGCCATCGTGATTGCCTTTAGCCTGATCACCTACCTGCACGTGCTGCTCGGCGAACTCGTCCCCAAGACCCTGGCCCTGCAGCGCGCCGAACAGATCGCCCTCGCCGTAGCCGCTCCCATGGAGGCGTTCCTAACCCTCACCCGCCCCGTGCTGTTTTTCATGCGCCGCTCCGGCGGCCTGGTGCTGCGCCTGTTCGGCGCCCGCGACGCCCGCCGCGGCGGCGCCGTCCACTCCCCCGACGAACTCAAGCTCATCGTCACCGCCAGCCGCCAGTTCGGCCAGATCCCCGAGTCGCAGGAAGAAATGATCCACAACGCCATCGAACTCGACAGCATCACCGTCCGAGAAGTCATGGTCGCCCGCCCTGACATATTCTCCATCCCCTCCGACCTCACCCTCGACGAAGCCCTCAACCGCGTAGTCGAAGGCCAGCACTCCCGCATCCCGGTCTACGACCCGCAACGCGGCCCCGAGCACATCGTTGGCGTCCTTTATTACAAGGAGTTGGTCCGCTGGGTGCGGCTGAAGCTCGTCAATCTTGGCCAGCCTTTGGCCTTGCGCATCGCCCGCACCCAGATCGGCCAGATCATGCATGATGTTCTGGTTGTTCCGGAAACCAAAGTCCTGGCAGAGTTGCTGTCCGAATTCAAACTGCGCCGCCGTCACCTCGCGGTTGTGGTCGATGAGTTCGGTTCCACCGCGGGCGTAATCACAGTCGAAGACATTCTGGAGCAGTTGGTCGGCGACATCGAAGATGAGTTCGACGTTTCCCCGCCCGAGCCAACCTTGGCGGACGAGTCCGTTCTCGTCCTGGAGGGCGCGGTAAATATCCGCGACCTCGAGACCCAGCACGCCCTGCTCCTGCCCCGTGACGCCGGCTTCGAAACTCTAGCCGGATTCGTCCTGGCCCGCCTGCAGCGAATCCCGTACCTGGGCGAATCCTTCGATTATGAAAGCCATCGCTACACCGTCGAAGAGATGGAAGGTCATCGCATCGCCAAAGTGAAGATCGAGAAAGTAGAAGGGATCGAGGGCAAAGAGAGTCAGCAAATCAGGCGGGAGGTTGAAAGCTGAGGGTGTTGTATTGTGCGGGGACAGCCGCCCTCGGCTGTCCATTCGAGCGCAGCTCGACGGTTTTCCTTCGAACGTAACGATTGCTGTACCTTAGCAAAGAATTGTCATCAGCTAAGAATTGTCATCCCGACCGGAGCATCTCATTCCCGAAGGGAATGAGATGCGGAGTGGAGGGACCTGCTGTACAAGCCACTGACCACGAGCCACTGATCACAAGCCACTGACCACTACCCAACCCATGCCGAAAGCGCTCCTCCAACGCGTCCTCTACACTCTCCCAGTAATCTGGCTGGTAGTAAGCCTCGTCTTCCTGCTAATCCACCTGGTCCCCGGAGACCCCATCCAGCAAATGCTGGGCGAAGGCGCCCCACCGGCCGACATTCAAGCCACCCGCCACGCCTACGGCCTCGATGCCCCGCTAGGCGAGCAATACCTCCACTACTGGAAAGGCGTCCTCCACGGAGATCTAGGCCCCTCGTTCCGCTACAACCAGAGCGTGACGCACCTCCTGACCCAGCGCTACCCCTACACGCTGCAATTGACGCTGGCATCGCTCTTCGTGGCCATCATCCTGTCGATCCCCGCCGGCGTCCGCTCCGCACAGCGCCGCAACCGCTGGGACGATCGCCTCCTAAGCGTAGTCAGCCTCTTCGGCCTGTCATTCCCCAACTTCGCCCTGGGTCCAATCCTGATTCTTCTTTTCGCCATTAAGCTGGGATGGCTCCCCGTCTCCGGCGCCGGCTCCTTCGCCAACATAATCCTCCCCGCCATTACCATGGGCGGAGCGCTAGCCGCCATCCTCACCCGCATGGTCCGCACGTCGATGCTGGAAGAGCTAAGCCAGGACTACATCCGCACCGCCCGCGCCAAAGGCCTGCCTGAGCGCACGGTAGTTTATCGACACGCCCTGCGCAACGCCATGATCCCCATCATCACGGTGCTAGGCCTGCAATTCGGCGCGCTATTAGCAGGCGCAATCGTGACCGAAACCATCTTCTCCTGGCCCGGCATTGGCCGCCTCACCATCCAAGCCATCTCCAACCGCGACTATTATCTGGTCCAAGGCTGCATCCTCGCCATCGGCTTAACCTACGTAGCCGTAAACTTTCTGACAGATGTGCTGTACTCGGTAGCGAACCCGAGGATCAGACAGTGAGGAATCTTAGAGTGCCGCGAAGCTGCGCCGACGAGGGAAAGCTTTCTCCGCGTCTGGTATTCTTCCAAGGCGTCCAAATAGGGAGGCTTGAGTGGTTCACCTAATCACGCATGACCTCAAATCACCCAACAATACCTCCGAGGACTACACGAGGGTCATCGACGGACTAAAATCAACTTACAAAACCTGGTGCCACGTGGAGAAGTCCGTATGGATTGTCTCCACCGAGCAGGAGGCCTCAGCAGTCAGAGACGCTATCAAGCAGCTCCTGTACCCCACCGACATCCTTCTCGTGGCCCGGCTGTCCGGTAATTGGGCGAGCTTCAATTTGTCGGCCGATCGAGCCAATTGGCTGAAAGGGCAAGGGCAGCAATTCTAGCTTCGCTCGTGCTTGTCGCGCTCTTCGCGACAGGGTGGGGATTTTGACTTTGAGAGCGGCCAAAGGAACCCTTGACGCGTATATACCAATATCCTAGTATGTATATACGAAGAAATGAGGGAGAGACCATGGCCGTAACCATGACATCGATCCGCTTGGACACCAAATTGGCAGACGAGGCGGTAAAAGTCCTCGGCGCGAAATCCCGCACAGATGCCGTTCACATCGCCCTGCGCGAGATCGTCGCGCTGAAGCGCTTCAAAGCCTTGATGAAGAAGTACGAAGATAAGGCTTCGTTCGAAGGGTACATTGATTGACCTGGTCATTTTCGACTCGTCGGTCATCATCGACGACCTCCGGTCGCCACGCCTTCGGGAGAGACTCCAGTCGGTCATCGGTGCCATCCGAACCTCGTCTGTGGTTCTCGCGGAGTTAGGGCGGGGCGCAGCCAAGCCTTCGGATCGGGAGTTTCTCAAGGCTTTGGCGAGGAGACACCCAATCCTGACTCCGACCGAAAAAAACTGGCTGGAATCGGGTGAGATACTGGCTAGCATGCGAGCCGATCAAGGCTTCGCCCCCGCCAAATTGCGTGACCTGCACTTCGATGTTCTAATTGCTCTCACCGCTCGTTCCTACGGCGCCCGCCTTATCACAACCAATCGGACAGACTTCGAGCTAATCAATCGATATCGCGAACTCAAGTTGGAAGTGTGGTGACGTCTGGGCTTTCCACAGCCCCCCTGTGACATCTAACCTTGCCATCCACTCGTAATTAGCCCATCATGGTCGAGGCGAAGGCAGTACGGGCCGCCGGGAGAAGAAGGGACGTAAGTCCCGTGTTCTCAAGATTTTGACCTCTAAGCTCTTTGCCATCAAGATTTTGCAGACACTTTTTGCAAACCCCGCGCCCAGCAGGATTTTCAAAGGGTAGGGGGGAGGGGGGTATACCCTCTGCGAGCGGGATTCGCCCTCCACCGCGGTGCCTCGCTAACAGACGACAGCAGAATTATTACGAGTAGAAATTCACAGCCTAACTTGTCCACCGCCGCCATCTCGTTCCGTCGCTCGGTAGCCGCAAACGCACGCCGCAATCCGCTCGCGGCAACAGGCGCGGTGTTGGTCGTAGTTTTCGTAGTATTCGCCCTGTTCGCTCCCTCGATCGCACCCCAGGATCCCGCCGCCATCAATCTCCCCGCGCGCCTCGAGGCTCCATCGCACGCTCACTGGTTCGGCACCGACGAACTCGGCCGCGACATTCTCTCGCGCATCATCTACGGTGCGCGCATCTCGATGCTGGTCGGAAGCAGCGTCGTCGTCACCTCGCTCACGCTCGGCCTTATCATCGGTTCCATTGCTGGATACTACGGCGGAGGCATCGACCGCTTCGTCAACGTCGTCCTGATGAATGCGTTCCTCTCGTTCCCCGGAATCCTGCTTGCCATTGCCTTCGTTGCCTTCCGCGGCCCCGGCATCTTCAATCTTGTTCTCGCGCTCTCCCTCGCGGGATGGGTCGGCTATGCGCGCTTGGTCCGCGGGCAAGTGCTCGCCGCGCGCGAGCGTGAATTCGTCGAAGCCGCCCGCGCCCTCGGCGCCAGCGACCTCCGCATCATCGTCCGCCACATTCTGCCCAACATCATTCAGCCTGTAATCGTGCAGGCCGCGATCGGTATGGCCGGAGCCATTCTCGCCGAAGCCACCATGAGCTTTCTCGGACTCGGCGTGCCGCCGCCGACGGCAAGCTGGGGAGCCATGCTTAACGACGGCCGCGCTCACTTGTTCGACGCTCCGCACCTCGTGCTCTTCCCCGCGATCGCCGTGATGCTGGCCGTGTTGTCGTTCAACTTCATCGGTGACGCCTTGCGCGACTATCTCGACCCGAGATCGCGAATTGAGGCGGGGATATAACCGCCTCGAAAAGGCGTCTACAGTAAATACTCTAAGTAAACTCGGATCGTTCCGTAGTCTCCTCGTCGATGCTCGGCGTTGCTACAAAAACTTTTGAAGCGCATGCTGTTGATTCATCGAACATTAAAGTTTTCAACGCTTCCCGCGCACCATTTGGCGCAACATTTCTTTACACACTGTGTTTTCTTCTTCGTGCCACGACGTCCTAAATTCACACCAATTCGCAGGAGGAAGAATTCTTATGAAGAACCAAAGCAAGTTCATACTTTTGAGTGCAGCGCTCGCAGTCTTTACCCTGCCAGTTGTGGCGCAGAGTACCGACGCATCGGCCAACGGGCAAGTTACCGGACAAACCATTCAGGAGCGTAAGGACAACCAGCAGGACCGCATCGCCAACGGTGTGATGACCGGCCAACTCACCGCCGCAGAAACGTCCAATCTGGAGAAGAAAGAATCCGAACTCAACCACGAAGAGAACGACATGCGCAAGCAGGACGATGGTCGTCTGACTTCCGCCGACAAAGCTGCGCTCACCCAGCAGCAGAACCAGCTTTCCAAGGATATCTACCAGGACAAGCACAACTCGGCCACGCAAAACACCGGGAAAGATCCGGTCGACGAGCGAGCCCAGAGCCAGCAGGAGCGAATTGCCCATGGCATCAAAAGCGGGCAGTTAACCGCCGGCGAGGCTGCGCACCTGGAGAATAACGAAGCGAAGATCAACAACGAAGTGAAGAATGACCGCGCGGCGAACGGTGGCAAGCTGACCGCCCAGGAAAAGGCGCAGGTGAACCGCCAGCAGAACCGCGAGTCCCACCAGATTTACAACGCAAGGCACAACGGCCGAGTGCGTTAGACCTTTTGTAGACCGAGGAGGTTAATAACGCCCCCGGGTCATCCGGGGGCGTTTTTCTTTGCCCACCATCCGGCGTGTGCCAATGCCCATTTGTAAGCCCCTCAAAACACGCCGGATTCACTTCTTGACAAACATCGCAGATTGCAATATACATATGTCGATCTGGGATATGAAGCTGGGAGAGAAAATTCGCTACCTGCGGGAGGTGGAAGGCTCGATGCGCGGCCTGGGCCGTCCCATGACTCAGCAAGTGATGGTGAAGGCCATTCGGCAGGAACTGCGCAAGAGCATCAGCCAGTCGTACCTGTCGCAGATCGAAAGCGGAGCGCGCCCGCACATGACGCAGTCATCGCGGGCGCTGCTGGCGAAGTTTTTCAAGGTGCATCCCGGTTTTCTGGTGGATGACCCTGAGGGGTATCACACGGAATTGACCTCAGACCTGCGTACGACCGAAGGCCAGCTTGACGTTTGGCTGCTGCAGGGGTCGGAGAAATTCGTGGGCGACGCGGAAGTGAGCGACGTCCTGATTAAGGCGGCACGCGAGAAAGACACAAGACGCTGCCTGCTGCTACTGGGAGCGATTCTCGACACGCCGGGCCTGGCGGAGCGCCTGCTGGAAGCGCTGAGGCCGGAGTTGATGGCCGGCGGAAATCATCGCCGGCAGGATCGCGGACGCACCGCGAGTGCAGAAGGGAGGAGAATCCGATGACCTACTCCATGACCTGGGCGAACTTCTACCTGATCTGTTTCGCGGTGGGCTTCTGTTTCAGTTTCCTTTCGTTTCTGTTCGGAGGGGCACGCACGGGCCGGCTGCATCTGCCGCATTTTCATGGGCACGCCGGCGTTCCGGCGCATGGGCCGGCTGCCATTGGTCACGCGCCGGCCGCAGGGGATTCGAGCGCGGCAGCAGGACGCGGACAGGTGCACCACTCGGGCGGAGTCTCGCCGTTCAACCTGGTTACGCTGACGGCGTTCCTGGCCTGGTTTGGTGGCACGGGATATCTGCTCACGCGTTATTCCGGCCTGTGGGTTGGCTTTGGATTGCTGGCGTCAGTGACTAGCGGATTGGTTGGAGGATGCATCGTGTTCCTGTTCCTGAGCAGAGTGCTGATCTCGGAGGAAGAGAACATGGACGCCGCGGACTACGAAATGGTGGGAGTGCTGGGCCGAGTTTCCAGCTCCATTCGCGAAGGTGGGACGGGCGAAATGGTTTACACGCAAATGGGAACACGGCGGGTCTGCGGTACAAGAAGCGACGACGGGAGCGCCATCGCCAAGGGAACGGAAGTGGTAGTCACGCGTTATGAAAAGGGGATTGCTTATGTGCGGCTGTGGAGTGAGATGGCGGGGGATGAATAGGAGGCGCTAGAAGCCGCGCCCTTTCAACGCGTCGTTACATTTGATTCTTCAGGACTGCATTTGTAGTAAGGAGGCGTTATGCCAGAGATGTCACGGATGGTAGAGATTTGGGTCTTCGTTGGGCTGGGAGTGATGGTCATCCTGTTCCTGATGAGCGGAATGGCCAGGCTCTATCGTAAAGCGGGGCCGCACGAGGCACTCATCGTGTATGGCCTGGGCGGGACGCGGGTGATACAGGGACACGGCACGCTGGTGCTTCCCATGGTGCAGGTCTGCAAAGATCTGTCGCTCGAACTGATGTCGTTCGACGTGGCGCCGCAGCAGGATCTTTACACCAAACAAGGCGTTGCGGTGACGGTCGAAGCGGTGGCGCAAATCAAGGTGAAGTCCGACCGGGAGTCTGTGCTGACGGCTGCCGAGCAGTTCCTCACCAAGAGCGATCAGGAGCGGGAAGGCTTGATTCGACTGGTGATGGAAGGCCATTTGCGCGGCATCATCGGGCAACTTACGGTGGAAGAAATCGTGAAGCAACCGGAAATGGTTTCCGACCGCATGCGGGGCACCTGCGCCGAGGACATGAACAAGATGGGGCTGGAGGTGATCTCGTTCACCATCAAAGAAGTTCGCGATAAAAACGAGTACATCACGAACATGGGGAAGCCGGACGTGGCACGCATCAAGCGCGATGCCGATGTGGCTACGGCGGAAGCCGATCGGGATACGGCGATCAAGCGCGCGCTGGCGCAGCGGGAATCGGCGGTGGCCAAGGCGCAGGCGGACCAGGAGCGGGTGTTGGCGGAAACGCTGTCATTGGCGAAGCAGGCGGAATCGCAGCGCGACCTCGAAGTGAAGCGCGCGCAATTCCTCGAAGTCACCAAGCGGCAGCAGGCGCAAGCCGATAAGGCGTATGACATCCAGACCAACATCATGCAGCAGCAGGTTGTGGCTGAGCAGGTGAAGGTGCAGCAGATCGAGAAAGAGCAGCAGGTCAAGGTGCAGGAGGCGGAAATCAACCGCCGCGAGAAAGAACTGATCGCAACCGTGCTGAAGCCGGCCGAAGTTGATCGGCAGCGGATCGAGACTCTGGCGGCGGCCGAAAAGCAGCGCCTGATCGCGGAGGCCGAAGGGCACGCTTCGTCGATTCGCGCGCAAGGCGAGGCCGAATCCGAAATCATTTTCAAAAAAGGCGAAGCCGAGGCCAAAGCCATGAACGTGAAGGCGGAGGCTTATCAGGAGTACAACCAGGCGGCGGTGATCGACCGGCTGTTCGCCACTATGCCGGAGATTGTGAGGGCGCTGGCCAGTCCGCTGGCGAACGTTGACAAGATCACAATCGTGTCCACGGGAAACGGGGATGCTTCCGGGATGAACAAAATCACGGGAGACATCGCCAAGATGGCGGCGCAGGTGCCGGCGTTATTCGAGACGCTTTCGGGCATGCCGCTGGCGGAACTGCTGGGCAAAGTGCGGCAACTCGGCGACAAGACGCCGAAGGCGCCAGTGGTTGACGCGACGAAGTAATCGCTGGAGGGACGGGCTTCGGTTCGTCCCTCTTATTTCCTCTTGGGCGCTTTCAGGAGCAAGGAGATGGCGAACAAATCGAAGCACACCGGGTTGGGCATCGCGCTGGGAGCGGCGCTGGGCGCGGTGGCCGGAGTTCTGGCCGGGCATATTGCGATCTGGCTGGGAATCGGGATTGTGATTGGAATGGCGCTGGGCGCATCGTTCCGGCGCTCGGAAAAGGAGTGTCCGGAGTGCGCAGCGATGCACCAGAAGCATGAAGTGAGAAAGCAGTTGGAGAGCTAGAAAGGGCGAGTCTGTGGCAGAAACGCCTTGCGGAGTCGAAGGCGCCGTTGACAGGCTAGGGGGCCTTCGACTCCGCGTCTGGCTCGCTTCGCGCACCAGACGCTCCGCTCAGGATGACAGTTCGGATAGAGGTGCAAGCTACGAGGTAGAAGCTAGAAGCTGAGAAAAGGAGTCCACCATGGCATTACTAGAGCGTGTTTCCACATTAGTCCGAGCCAACCTCAACGACCTGATTGATAAGGCCGAGGAGCCGGAAAAGATGATCAAGCAAGTGATTCTCGACATGCAGAACCAGTTGCTGCAGGTGAAGACGCAGGTGGCGATCGCCATCGCCGACCAGCACCTGCTGGAAAAGAAGCAGAAAGAAAACGAAGACAAAGTGGCCGAGTGGATGCGCAAGGCTGAACTGTCGGTCGACAAGAAACAGGATGACCTGGCGCGCGCTTCACTACAGCGGGTGGAAAGCTATCGCGAGATGAGCGAGAGCTTCACGCAGCAGGTGGCTGACCAGAAAGCGCAGGTGGAGAACTTGAAATCCGCGCTGCGCAAGCTGGAGCAGAAGTTGACCGAAGCGCAGGGCAAGGCCGACCTGCTGATCGCGCAACATCGCCGTGCCCGCGCCGTGGGCAAAGCCAGCGACGCACGCCTGGCCATGGGCGACGGTTCGAAAGCCGCGGCGTTCGACCGCATGAAGCGCAAGGTGGCGCATTCCGAGGCGGTGAGCGAAGCCAAGTCGGAGATTGCCGGAGACAATATGGAAGACCGGCTGGCCGCGCTGGAGAAAGAGGATCGCATTGAGCAGTTGCTGGCGGAGTTGAAGACGAGGCGCGGAGCGTGAGACACGCCGGACGAGCGAGAGACCGTGCTTTGGAAAATTGAGTTTTGGCTAGGGTCCCGGAACTGAGATTTAGAGTCGAGAAAAGTAAGGCAAGGACACGCTCCGCTCAGGATGACAGGGAGGAAAGACACGTTGGCTGATGATCACTATGGAAAAAGCTAATCGAGCGCGGGCCATCGGCATGGTGATTGGTATCGTCGTGCTGGTGCTGGCCGTATTGTGGAGGCGGCTTTCGCGGTGAGGGGGCGGCTCGGAGTCTGGTGAAGGCTGGCGCGCCGGCCGCGCGGGGCGGGCGTCCAAGCCGACCTGGAATATCGTGTCCGGCTTGCATCCATTGACTGGCCAGCCTGCATCTCTGTAATCTTGGAGCAGAAATCCTGCGTTAGAATCTTTGCGTTTAAATCTTGGATCGGATTCCGGGCTGAAGGAAAATTCATGAAAGAAGTTGCAATCCTACTGCTGTTCGCGCTGCTACTCAATGGCTGTGGCAGCAGCACGCCGACGGTTCAGTCGACGGCCGGCGGGACCTGGGAGGCACAGTTGCTCGGGGGAAGCGGAGATGTGACCGCCCCCAGCTTTGTCACCGTGTTTACGGTGAACAGCAATAATTCGCTGAACATTTCGAGCTTTGAATTCCTTACCCACAACAACACAAGTTGTTTCCCCATTAACGGAGGAACCGTGAGCGGTCAAGTAGTCTTGACCATCAATACAAACGACACCGTGAGCGGCCCCTTTACGTTCACGGTGCAGTCGAACGGGAACACCCTTACGCTCGACGGAACCGTGACCGGAACAGCGGTCGTTGGATCGAATAATTCGGCTACGCTTACGGGCGCCACGATGACTGGGAGTTGGGGCGTGACCGGCGGGACGGGTTGCAACGATACGGGCGGAAGTTTCACGATGAGCCAGACAACGACCACCTGAACTTAGAACCAGTCGCTGCGGTAGGCAACCCACCATGCAATGAAGACGATGGGAACAGTAGCGGCCAGGCCCCACCAAATCGGCAGCAGAAAATCCGCCAGCAGGCCGAGAAGCGTGAAGACCGTCCAGAAGATTTTCCGTTCCATGGAGTGATTGTAGGCCTGTGGGCCCCAGGGCGCAGCCAGGCTGCGGCACCAAAGCCGCACTTTCGTCACGTCCGTGCTCTGCTATAGAGTGGGAGCCATGAAGCGCTTGCTGCAACAGATTGCGGAGGCAGTGGAAGCCCGCCTGCAAGGGGACGGGAATGTCGAGATTGGCGGCGTGGCCAGCATTGGATCCGCTTCCCCGGGCGATTTAGTGTTTGTGGAAGAAGAAAAGTATTTGCAGCGGGCGCTGCAGTCTGGTGCAGGGGCGGTGGTGGCGGGAGAGTTTGCCGCGGGGGCATCCGGCAAACCGCTGTTGATCAGCCGGCATCCCAAGCTGGCTTTTGCGCGGGCCGCGCGCTTTCTGCGGGATGGAAATCGCGAGGGGCGCAGGGCCGGTGTGGACGCGAGCGCTGTGGTGCGTCCTTCGGCGCGCCTGGGTGCGAGCGTCGTGGTAGAGGAGCATGCGGTCGTTGGGGAAGGTGCGGAAATCGGCGAGAGCACATGGATCGGCGCGGGCTGCGCCGTTGGGCGAGGAGTAAAGATTGGGCGGGAGTGCGAGATTTATCCGCATGTGACAATTTATGCGGGGACAACGTTGGGCGATCGAGTGATTGTGCATGCGGGCGCAGTCCTGGGAAGCGATGGCTTCGGATATGTGCGTGACTCGGAGAGCGGGCGGTACGAGAAGTTTCCACAGGTGGGCAGGTTGGTGATTGAAGATGATGTGGAGATTGGCGCCAACACTACCATCGACCGCGGGGCGCTGGATGAAACGCGCATTGGACGGGGAACGAAGATCGACAACCTGGTGCACATCGGGCACAACTGCCGGCTGGGGCAGAATGTGGTGATCGCGGCGCAGACCGGGCTTTCCGGCAGCATTGTGATTGAGAATGACGTTGTGCTGGGAGGACAAGTGGGCATTGGCGAGCATGCGCGCATTGAAGAAGGAGTGATGCTGGGCGGGCAAGGCGGAGTGCTGCCTAATAAGGTGCTGCGCGGCAAAGGCGTGGCCTTCTGGGGAACTCCGGCGCAGCCAGTGCGGCAGTATCTGAAACAGTTGGCGGCGCTGGCGCGACTGGGGAAGAAGAAATAGACGTGGCGATCGTAGTGATTGGCGGGCATTCGCGGAGTGTGGGAAAGACCAGCGTGGTAGCCGGGCTGATTTCCGCGTTGCGGGAATACGACTGGACCGCCGTGAAAATTACGCAGTACGGACACGGAGTTTGCTCGGCTAATGGTGCGCCCTGCGACTGCGCGACGGCCGATCATGCTTGGGCAATTTCAGAGGAGAGGGATCGCGGAGGAGAGTCAGACACGTCTCGCTTTCTGGTGGCGGGAGCGGTGCGGGCGTTGTGGGTGCGCACCGAGCAGGGCAGGCTGGCGGAAGCTATGCCGGCTTTGCGGCAGCGGCTGGGCAATGGGAATGTGATGGTGGAATCGAACAGCGTGTTGAAATTTCTGCGGCCGGATTTGTATCTTACGGTGCTCGACCCAGACACGGAGGACTTCAAGACTTCGGCGCGCGAGTTTCTGGATCGCGCGGGTGCTGTGATACTTCACGAAAGTGCGAAAACCGGGAGATTGCGCTGGCAAGGAGTTTCATTGAAGCCCGTGGCCGAGCGGCCGGTGTTCCGAATCACGCCGCCGCCGTATGTGACACCGGAGATGGTCGAGTTCGTGAGGAGTTCCGTGGCGCTCGCAAGGAAAGCAGATTCCTCGCGGGCTGACGCCCGCTCGGAATGACAAAAGTAATGACGCCCGCTCGGAATGACGAGGGATCAGCCCGGCTCGGAATGACAGGTCTGGCTTTCAGCCCGGCTCCGATGAGAGGACTGTTTTGTTATCCTTGCCGGTGCGGCAAATTCATTACAGCGCCTGGTTGTTGGTCGCTCTCTCGTCACTGCTGCAGGTCCTGATTTTCCCTCTTGCCGGGTTGTACATTCTGTCGTGGGTCGCTTTTGCTCCGTTGATCGTCGCCCTCTTGCGCGCGCGGCCAGCGGGAGTGCTGGAGATGGATGGCTCGGTCAATCTTCAGGCTGCGACGCCGGGGCAGGCTTTTCTGCTGGCATACATTTCCGGAATCCTCTGGTATGCGGGGTCGTGTTACTGGATTTATAACACCATGCATGAACACGGCGGCCTCGGCGTGCCCGTGGCATTGCTTGCGCTCTTTCTATTCTCTCTTTATCTGGGGCTTTATCACGGCTTGTTCGGCTTGCTGTTGAGTTTGGCGGTTGGCCCGGGCCGTGACAACCGTCGCGCTTTGGCGGCGGCACCATTTCTGTGGGTCGCGGTGGAGTTGGCGCGGACGCGCATCACGGGCTTTCCGTGGAATCTGCTGGGCACGGCGCAGGTGGATAACATCTCGCTGAGCCGCATTACCACATGGACGGGAGTTTACGGCGTCTCGTTCGAGATCATCCTGGTGAATGTCGCGGTGGCGGCGGCGTTCGTGGTGCCCAGAAAAAAGCGCAGCATGTTGCTGATTGCGTCGTTGACGGCGGCTGCGGTGCTGCAGGCGGGCAGGCTGGTGGATGCTCCGGCGCTGCCGGCGGATCACGCGGCGCTGCTGGTGCAGCAGAACATTCCGGTGGATACAAACTGGACGCGCACTATTTACGAGCGCACACTTCGCGAATTGACTGATCTCAGCGTGAAGGCGGCGGGCTCCAGTTCATCCGCGGCACACAATTCGACGCCGAGCAAAGTCGACATGATCATCTGGCCAGAATCGCCTGCGCCCTTTTTTACGAGCGATCCTCTATTTCGCGACCCCGTAAGCCAGATGGCACGCGACGCGCAGAGCTGGGTAGTGACCGGCGCCATTGGAACCACACCCGCAACGCAGAGCGGCAAGTCAGGCTCTGAGGGCTTCAACTCGGCTGCGCTCATCAGTCCTTCTGGCGATTGGACGGCGCGTTACGACAAAGTGCACCTGGTGCCCTTTGGAGAATACTTACCGTTTCCGCGGCTATTCAAGTTTGCCGGAGGGCTGACCGAGGAAGTGGGAGAATTCGAGGCGGGGGCGTCGCGAGCGCCGCTGAACGCAGGCAGCACGCGGCTTGGAGTTTTCATCTGCTACGAGTCGATCTTTCCTGATGAAGTGCGGCAGTTCGCCGATAAGGGCGCGCAAGTCTTAGTGAATCTATCGAATGATGGCTGGTATGGCGACAGCGGCGCTTACGCGCAGCATTTGAATCAGACGCGCATGCGCGCCATCGAGAACGACCGCTGGCTGTTGAGCGCGACGGACACGGGAGTAACGGCCTCGATCGATCCTTTGGGGCGAACCGTGGCGCGGCTGCCTCGCAAAGAACGCGGGGCGCTGGTTGTCCCCTACGCCCTCACCTCGGTAACCACGTTCTACACGCGCCACGGCGACTGGTTCGCGTACCTGTGTGCGATAATTTCAGCAGTAGCATTGCTCACGCGCTTCGGGCTTCAACCGAAAGCAGGCACAAAGGTAAAAACATCCTCATGAATCAAGAGTTCGAACAGGAATATGGGTTACTGAGCAAAAAGGTACGCGAACTCCGGGAGTATCTTTGACGCGGGCAAGCTCCGTCCGCAACTAGCCGAAATCGAGAAGCAGTCCGCCGAGCCGAATCTGTGGTCGAACCCGCAACGTTCGCAGCAGGTGATGCGGGAGAAGAAGCGCCTGGAGCACTTGCTGGAGACTGACGCCGACCTGGGCCGGCGCGGCGACGACATTGCCGCTTATTTCGAACTGGCGAAAGAAGGGGAAAGTGTCGAGGGCGAATTGCGCCGCGACATCGACTCGCTGCGCGAACTGGTGGACAAGCTTGAGACCGAGACGCTGCTGTCCGGCGCAAACGATCCGCTGAATGCGATTGTGACGATTCATCCTGGAGCGGGGGGAACGGAATCCCAGGACTGGGCCGACATGCTGCTGCGAATGTATTTGCGGTGGGCGGAGCGGCAGGGGTTCGAGACCATTCTCTACGATTACCAGCCGGGAGAAGAAGCGGGGCTAAAGTCGGCCACCTTTGCGGTGAACGGCGAGTATGCCTTTGGGCTGCTCAGCAGCGAAATCGGCGTGCACCGCCTGGTGCGGATTTCGCCGTTCGATCAGGCCAAGCGGCGGCATACTTCATTTGCCAGCGTGTACGTCTCGCCGGAAATTGACGACACCATTGAAGTGGTGATCAAGCCCGAGGATATTCGAACCGACACGTACCGTTCGAGCGGCAAGGGTGGGCAGCACGTCAACACAACGGATTCCGCGGTACGCATCACGCACATTGCCACCGGCCTGGTGGCCAACTGCCAGAACGAACGCTCGCAGCATAAGAATCGCGAGCGCGCCATGAGCATGCTGCGCTCCAAGCTCTACGAATTCGAGATGGAGAAGAAGCGCGCGGCCTCGAAGAAAATTGAGGACTCAAAACTCGATAATGACTTCGGCTCGCAGATTCGTTCGTACGTGTTGCAGCCTTACCGCATGATCAAGGATCACCGGACGAAGACCGAGGTGGGCGACGTGGACCGCGTCCTCGACGGTGATCTGCAGCCTTTCATTCGAGCGTATCTGCTGGCGCGGCGCGGAGAGAAGTCGTGAGGACGGCGGTGGCAAGAAAAAAAAGTCAATCACCCTTCGGCTTCGCTCAGGGCAGGCAGAAGGCGCAGAGTCAGCTCGCGGTAAAGCTTGGCCCGCGCTTCCTGCGTGCATTTCGTTTTGCGGCGGAGAAGCATGCCGGGCAGACGCGCAAAGCCTCGACGATTCCTTATATTGCGCACTTGATGGGAGTGGCGTCACTGGTGCTGGAGTTTGGCGGCGACGAGGATCTGGCAATCGCCGCGCTACTGCATGATGTGGTGGAAGACTGCGGCGGCGTGCCCATGCTGAAAGAAGTCCGGCGGAGGTTTGGGAATCATGTGGCGAAGGTGGTGGAGGGTTGCACGGATTCCTACACTGAGCCTAAGCCACCGTGGCGCGAGCGGAAAGAAACTTACATCCGGCATCTGAAGAGTGCCGATGCCGGAACCAGGCTGGTTTCCGCTGCCGACAAACTAAACAATGTGCGCTCCATTCTTTCCGACTACCGGGAAGTCGGAGAAGCGGTCTGGGAAAGGTTCAGGGGTGGACGCGAGGGAACTCTTTGGTACTATCGGGCTTTGTTGAAAGAGTTTGTGCGGGGCAAGCCGAACCGGTTGATTCGAGAGTTGGAACTCGCGGTCCGGGAGCTCGAAGCCAAAGCGAAGCTGGCCCGTCCTCGGGAGTTTTTTCCTCGTAAGCCCAGGAGGTGAACTTATGTCGCGGACAATCGATCAAATTCGCGCCAACAAGCTGCCCTCGAACATGATGCAGTTTGCGGCGAAGGGAGCGCTATCCGTCCCGCCCGACGAAAACATTGAGATTCTGGTTCACCTGGCCAAACATAATAAGATTTTTGGCGACCTTGCCCGGATCACTTTGGCGGGGTGGGACGAGAAGGCTTCGCTGGCCGCGGCCTCCGACCCGAAGACGCCCCGCGAAGTGCTCGACTACCTGGCTGTACCCGAGAATCTTCGTCCCGCTCTGCTGCCTGTGTTGCTGGAGAATCCGTCTGTACTGGATAGTCAACTGGCAAAGATCGCCATCTCCGCATCGCCCGAAGGAATCACAGCCATGCTGCAGAGCGCGCGCGCACGGGCCTCGGCGGTAGTTCTGGAGTCCCTGCGATCGAACCCATACTTGAAGGCCAAGGAAGCATCCACGGTGGCCGAGCTGCTAAGGGCGGGCAAGGCGGAGCCGCCGGCGGTTCCCGTTGCAGGCGGGGGGCCGCAAGTTGTGGCGGCGCAGGCCGCTGAACCGCTCCACGCCGAAGCTGTGGACGAGCCGGCCCCGGTGGCAAACGACGAGGCAGGAGAAGTTCCCGAAGAAGTTGTTTCTGCTTACCTGGCCGAGCACGCGACGGAGATTGCCGCGGAGCAGGATAAGCCGTTCCAGCCGGTGGGCGGGATCGTGGACTTACTGGGAGCAGATTATTTTCCCGTGTCGGAAAACAAAGAGATGGCGGAGATCGCCAGCAGCGGGGAGAAAGCTGCTGCGTCGGCTAGCGCGGCCTCCGCCGCCGCAGCACGTTCTAAACCTGCCGTTGGAGTGAAATCTCAACCTGCCAAACGTGACAATACAGTGCAGAAGATCAATCGCCTTGATGTGAAGGGGCGCATCCAACTGGCAATGAAAGGCAATAAGGAAGAGCGATCCATTCTGATTCGCGACGGCACCAAGGTGGTAGCGCTGGCGGTGCTCGATGCGCCGAAAATTTCCGACGGCGAAGTCGAAAAGTTTGCCCTGCAGAAGAACGTGCTGGAAGCGGTGCTGCGGCAGATTCCGTTGAAGCGCCGCTTCATGAAGAATTACATTGTGGTGCGGAATCTGGTGGCGAACCCGCGCACGCCGCTCGATCTCGGATTGGGCTTGATGAAGCATCTGCAGACGCAGGACTTGAAGAACATCTCTGCCAACAAGGAAATCTCTGAGACCGTGCGCTCGCTGGCCACGAAGATGTACAAGCAGAAGATGGACTCGGCGAACAAGAAATAGAAATAGAGAAGGCTCCGTGGCTTCGTTCCCGCAAACCGATCCCATCACCGAACTTCTGAGACAGGCACGAACCATCGCCGTGGTCGGGCTCTCCGAAGATCCGCTGCGTCCGAGCCATGGAGTTTCGGCCTACATGCACAGCCAGGGATACCGCATTATTCCAGTGAATCCGCACATCAAGTCGTGTCTGGGCGAGAAGGCTTACGCTTCATTGCTCGAGGTGCCGGAGAAGGTCGACATCGTGAATATTTTCCGGAGGCCGGAGTTTGTGGAGGAGATCGTGGATCGGGCGATTCAGCTGAAAGTTCCGGCAATCTGGATGCAGGAAGACGTGATTAACGAGAAGGCTGCGGAAAAGGCGCGCCACGCAGGCATGTTGGTGGTGATGGACCGGTGCATTCTCAAGGAGCACCGGGCGCGATTCCGATGAGCCCAGCCCTTAGCGCCCAACTCCAACGAAGACCACGGTAGCATCGTCGCGCACCCCAGAGGCGCTCGCGAAGGCGCGGACGTCGTCAACGATGCTGACGGCCGATGCCCCAAAGGTAACTGCGTGTTCTGCCAGCCGTTCAAGGCCGTACTCCTGTTCATCCGTGTTCACGGCCTCGGTAATGCCGTCGCTATAGAAGACCAGCCGTGAGCCTGGAGATAGAGTCACGGTAGTCTCTGAATAATCTCCGCAGCTCAGGCCGAGTGGCAGTCCCCGCTCGGTGTCCAGGAAGTGCGCACCATGGTCATCGATAAAGAGCGGATGCAAATGTCCTGCGTTGGCAAAGATGACGGTGCGAGTCGCGGGATCGAGCACGGCGTACACCAGGGTGACGAACTTGCCTGCTGGAAAGTCCTCCACCATCAAGCCGTTAAGCTTGGTCAAAACCTCGCCCGGAGGGCAACAGGCTTCGGCCAGAGACCGCAGCATTCCACGGGTGGCCGACATCAGGAGCGCGGCAGCAGTGCCTTTTCCGGACACGTCCGCCAGCACCAGACCCCAGCGGCCATCGGGAAACGGAATGAAGTCGTACCAATCCCCGCCAACGGCGCCGGCGGGGACGCTGAGACCGGAAATCACATAGCCCGGTATGTATGGCGAACTCTTGGGCAACAATGCCTGCTGCATGATGCGGGCTTCCTGAGCCTCGCGGCTCATGGTTTCCCGCTCCGCGCGTTCCGATTGGAAGCGGCGGGCATTGTGCACGGCGACAGCCACGTGATCGCATAACGACTGAAGAATTCTCAACTGCTGGCGAGGGAACGCATCCAGTTCGGGGTGGGATGCGGTGAAGACACCCACGAGACGTTCGCCGACATGAAGCGGAATTACCACTTCGGAGAGCGTGGCATGTTCGCAGCCGATGTAGTAATCGTCCTTGCGCACGTCAGGCGCATAGCGCATCTGACCGGTTGAAGCGACGTGGCCGACCATGCCTTCCTTGCCAATCTTCAAACGATAGCCTTTGTGGTTGACGCTGCATCCGTGCACGCCGGCGAGGACCATCTCCCCGTGTTCCTCGTCGTGCAGGTAGATGCCGGCCTCTACGCAGCCAAAAGAATGCGCCACGTCATTCACGATCTTGTCGATGAGCGGATCGAGGTCGAGGATCGAGCCGATCTTCTGCGCTGCTCTCTGCAGCCTTTGCAAATCCTCTACCTGATCGGGCCGTAACGGGCGAAGGGGAACGGCATCGGCGGGAAACGCTCTGGGACTGGTAACCATAGTTCACTCAGCGCTCTCTGCCCTGCAGGCCGGCGCGCGGACCCTACACCTGCGATATGCCAATAAGATGAGCCGCGGAGTGTCTAGGATTCTTTCTTGAGGCGAGAGGTTGTGTTTCCACCCACCGGGGAACGCAGTTTCTTGATCTCTTCCATCCGTTCGCGAATGCGCTTTTCGATGCCCTCATTGGTGGGGCGATAGTAAACCTGTTCGCGCAAATTATCCGGCAGGCATTGCATGTTGGCGACCTTGCCTTCGACATCGTGCGCATATTGATAGTCTTTGCCATAGCCCAGGCCTTTCATCAGCCCGGTGGGAGCGTTGCGCAGGTGCAGCGGGACGGGTTCGGCGGCGGTTTGTTCGATATCCTGTTGCACGGCGCCGTATGCGGCGTAAAGGGCGTTCGACTTGGGTGCGACCGAGAGATAGACGACGGCCTGCGCCAGGGCGAGATTTCCCTCTGGCATGCCGATGAAATCCACGGCATCGCGCGCAGCCATGCAGAGGGCAAGAGCATTGGGATCGGCCAGGCCAATGTCTTCCACCGCCATGCGCACCACGCGGCGCGCAATGTAGAGCGGATCTTCGCCCGCTTCGATCATGCGACCCAGCCAATAGAGAGCGGCGTCGGGATCGCTGTTGCGCACCGACTTGTGCAAGGCTGAAATCAGGTTGTAGTGTTCTTCGCCGGCCTTGTCGTAGAGCAGCGTGCGTTTCTGCAGGGCGTTGCGGACGATGTCATCGGTAATTTCGGCAGTCTGGTTTCCGGCTTGCTGCGCCAGTCCGGCTGCAACCTCCAGCACGTTGTAGGCGCTGCGGGCGTCGCCGCTGGTGTAGCTGGCGATTTTCTTGAGAACATCGTCGGATGCGCGCAACCTTATTCCACCAAGGCCGAGTTCTTCGTCCGTCAGGGCGCGTTTGAGCAGTTGTACGATCTGGTCTTCGGTCAGTGGATTCAACACGTATACGCGGCAGCGCGAGAGCAAGGCGGAGTTGATCTCGAATGACGGGTTCTCAGTGGTAGCGCCGATGAGGCGGATGTTGCCTTTTTCCACGTGAGGCAGGAAGGCATCCTGCTGGGCCTTGTTGAACCGGTGAATCTCATCAATGAATACGATGGTGCGCGTGCCGTATTGGCGGGCGCGCTCGGCGTCAGCCATGACCTGCTTGATCTCTTTGATCCCGGCCAGGACGGCGGAGAATTCGATGAACTCCGCCTTGGTCATGCTCGCGATAATCTTTGCCAGTGTAGTTTTGCCTGTGCCCGGCGGTCCCCAGAAGATGAACGAGCCGGTATCGTCGCGCTCAATCTGGGTGCGCAGAGGTTTGCCGGGACCGATCAGGTGCTCCTGGCCGGCGTAGTCTTCGAGCGTGCGCGGACGCATGCGATCGGCCAGCGGCCGCGTGCGATCGCTGGCGACGTTCGGGATAGGCTGGAAAAGTCCCATAAGAAGAAGCTCTTAGCTCTTAGCTTTTGGCCTTTAGCTAAAAGCCAAGAGCTAACGGCTAAGAGCCCTATCCCCTTTGCCTTGCCGCTTCGTACAATACGATGCTTGCCGCCACGCCGGCGTTGAGAGATTCCACTTGTGGCGTGTGCGGAATGACGACGACTTCCTCCATTTTCGCCATCACGTCCCGCGGCAGGCCGGAACCCTCGTTGCCGAAGAAGATTGCAGCTGCACCTTTCAAATCTGCTTGATCGAGCGGCGTTCCCTTGTGGGACGAGGTCGCGATCAGGCGTACGCCTTGCGCCCGCAGCTTCTCTGTAACTTCCTCCAGCTTGCTTGTCGCTGCCGTGCTTTGCCCATGCCCATGCCCATGCCCATGAACGATGGGCAGGCGGAACACCGATCCTGCTGAGGCGCGAACCACTTTCGAGTTGAAGGGACTGACCGTGCCTTCGCCCAGGACTACGCCGGCGCTGCCAAAAGCCTCGGACGAGCGCAAAATCGTGCCCAGGTTGCCGGGGTCCTGCAGTCCGGCGAGCACGACGACCGGGCCTACCTGCAGCCTTTCTTCCTCCGTGACATCGGCGAGCGAGAATTCCTTGAGGCGTACCAGCGCAGCCACGCCCTGCGGGGATTCACTGGGCACGAGGCTATCGAATAACTTGTCTGGAAGAAGCAAGGTCTCGACCTGGGCTCCGATCTGCGGGAGCAGGCGCTGGGCCCGGTCTTGCGCCGACTCGCGAAAGAACACCGCACTGAAACGCAAGCCGCTGCGGATGGCTTCTTCCAAAATGCGCAAACCCTCGACCGCGCAGTCTCCGCCTTCGGTGAGTTCGGCACGCGAGAACGCCTGGCGCAGTTGCTTGACCAGCGGGTTGTGGCGTCCTTCAATGCGGCGGAGCCGGTGCTGCGCGCTGAGAGTGGTCTCCAAGGTTCTTTTCATGCCGGGATCGTGACTGCAGAGTCGTGACAGACAGTAATGATACGCCGCTCGGTAGTGTCCTGACACTGCGTTGATGTAAACTGTTCGCTAGGAGACTGACATGGAAGCCGCCCGATTGGTAGGCATATTTGCAGCCATATTTGTGGCCCTATTTGCATCATTTTTCTTTGTGTTTATCAGCGCCCTTGATCTAAGCGGAGAACGAACAAAAGCTGCGCGGGATAAGCGGCTCGCTGAGCATAGGATGAATGCAAGACTCCTGAAACTCGACATCTGAAAAAGCCGCCTTTCGGCGGCTCAGTCGGTCGGTTTCTCGGATGACGGTTCGTTCAAGCTAGCAACGCACGATTAGGACACTACCCGCCGCTCACCCGCCTTGCAGGCCTTTGCCGTATTATGGTAGGTTCCACGGGCAAAATATTCCAAGTGGAAGCAGGCGGGAAGGGAGCGCTGTGCGCGCCGAAATCCTAAAAATTAGTAGTGAGGTTCCTGAGATTTCCCTGGTAAAGTACGCCGCCGACCAGATTCGCGCCGGCGAAGTGCTGGGCATGCCGACCGACACGTTCTATGGGCTGGCGGCCGACCCTTTCAACCTGCGCGCCGTCGACCGCGTGTATGACATCAAGACCCGATCGCGTCACAAACCTCTGTCGCTGCTCATCGAAAGCGTGGATCAGGCGGAAGAACTCGCCAAATCGCTATCCGAGGAGTTTTATGCGTTGGCGCGGAAGTACTGGCCGGGCCCGCTCACCATCATCGTGAAAGCAGGATCGCGTCTGCCCCTGAAGGTGACGGCCAACACCGGCAACGTGGCCCTGCGCGTGCCGAACGCCAAGATTCCGCTGGCGGTGGTGGTCGCGGCGGCCATTCCGATCACGGCTACTTCGGCGAATTTGAGCGGAGCTTCGGAATGCACCAGCGCCGAGCAAGTGCGCGACCAACTCCAGGGCCGCATCAGCATCATCGTGGACGGCGGCACTTCACCGCGTGACATCCCTTCCACCATTATTGACCTTACTGACGAGGGGGCGCGCTGGCGCGTAATTCGCGAAGGTGCGATTCCTGCCGATGAGATTTCCACCTTCTTTGCTAAAGGATGAGCGACGATTCTGTTAACCGGCATCCGCGACGCCGCTGGCTGCTGCGGCTCGAGGCGCTGGGGCTGGCCGCGTTGGCTTCGTTCCTGGCGCTGACCGCGGTTCGCATTGTGCATGAAGGATCGCTGCAGGAATTACACGCCGCCGATGCCATCGTCGTGTTTGGCGCGGCGGAATATTCCGGGCGCCCCTCACCCGTGTTGCGGGCTAGGCTCGATCACGCCTTCGATCTCTTTCACCAGGGTATCGCTCCCGTAGTCATCGTCACCGGCGGCGCTGCGTCCGATCCCAGCTTCAGCGAAGGTGGCGTGGGCAGCGACTACTTGAAGCACCGCGGAATTCCCGAGCGCAACCTGATTGCCGAGACGCAGGGCTCCGACACGGCTCAATCGGCGGTGCGGGTGGGTGTAATCATGCGGGCCAACGGACTGCACAGCTGCGTGGCCGTCAGCGACGCGTATCACGTGTTCCGCATCAAGCGGTTGCTGGAGCATGAGGGCGTCGGTCCGGTGTATGTCGCACCCCGGCCCGACTCCCGTCCGCACGGCGTTATGCAGCGCGCGTATGCGGTGTTGCGGGAAGCCAGCAGCTATTTGCTTTGGAAGGTGGGCATGACTTAGCAGCGGGCTCCAGGCTTCGACTGCCGCGTTTCTGCTGGTTCGGGCCACTCCCTACCAGCCGCTTCTCTCTCGCAGTGATGTGATGTGGGCCACGTGATGGCGTCCGTGCCAGGCGTAGAGCCCCAGATTCTTCTCCAGACTCATAGGGCCGAGTTCGGGATGGCGGAAGCTACGCTTCCAGTCGTTCGGCTGGAGCGAGCGCAGAAGGCGAACCCAGCGATCGTGCAGCGAATCCAGCAACGCCAGTGAGACTTCCACCGGAGTCGCCTGCGTGTCGGCGAGTTTCGCCCAGCGGTCTTCGGCATAAGGCTTGATCGTCGGCTCCTCTTCGGTGAGGGCCAGCTTGGTGCGGATATAGGCGTTGAGATGGCTGTCCGGGACGTGGTGCGCGACTTGGCGAACGGTCCAGCCATCGGGACGGTAAGGAGTGTCCAGTTGCTGGTCAGACAGCCCCTTTACGGCGGCACGCAGGCGGCCAGGCGCCTGGGAGATCTGGTCGAGCAGTTCCTGTCTCTGCTCGGGAGTGGGCGAGCCCTCGTAAGCGAACTTTCCGATGGGATAGCGCAGGTCGGTCATTGTGTCCTCCGGTTGAGAATGTTTCTTTCCAGATGATCGGTATCTGGCGGTCACAACACTTGGGCAAATGCGTCGGTCCACAGCCCGGCTTAACTGGCTCTCACTGGGGCACGGTATTCGAGCAGGATGAGCCGGGAATCAAGCACTGTTGTATTGACTAATTCAAGAGGCAGCCGTGGATACTTGGCGAAGATGGGCTCCCTCCCGTTCTCTCCCAGTATTAACGGAAAGACCATCAGCCGAAGGTGGTCGACGAGTCCCAGCTTCACCAGACTCTTCACCAGACGTATGCTGCCGATGCATCGGAGTGGATCTCCTTCTTGCTGTTTTAGTCTCTTGATCTCATCTGCAACGGCACCCTTTATCAAACTCGTGTTTTTCCAGGCAAGCGGCTCATGGAGCGTGCTTGAACACACCACTTTAGGAAGGGCGCTCATTCGGGCACTGACGGGATCCGTTGCCGATGCCGAAAACTGGGCCAAAATCTCATACGTCACTCGCCCCATGAGGATGACCTGGCGCTCGTCCAGATTTTTGCGCACCCAATCCCCAAGGTCGGGGCCGAAATAACCGAAATAAGCAGCCTCACGCACGCCGGAGGCGAAGCCATCGAGTGAAATGAACAGGTCTGCAGTGAGTTCTCTCATGTGGATTCTCCCATTATTTCCAGTGGATTATAATGTAGAGCGCTGGGAACCCATTCAGTTAACTACAACCCCTAGCGCTCAATCCCGGCTGACCCCATTCCCTCCGGCTTCGCATTTCGATTCCCCGTGCCCGAAGATTTGTGCATCCAAGCTTCGGTTGTAGGCTAAACTCCCAATTCTGGGCAGTTTAAGCGGCGATTCCATTACGCCGGTGCCCCGGTCGAGAAACAGCAGGTTCCTCCACTTGGTCGGAATGACAAGCACCGTGGAGGTTTCATGAACGAGGGGGATTATGGCAGCGTCAGTCTGGTCTGGACACTTAACTTTCGGACTCATCTCCATGCCGGTGCGTTTGTTCTCGGGCGCACGAAGCAGCGGCATCTCTTTCAACATGCTGCATCGCACCGACAAAGTACGAGTGAAGCAGCAGTATATTTGTCCGGTCGAAAACGTTGTGGTGGACCGCAGCGACATCGTCAAAGGCTACGAATTCCGCAAAGATGAATACATCATCATCGAGCCGGAGGAGATCAAGAAGATCGAGCCGCAGACCGCCAAGACCATGGAGATTCTGGAATTCGTCAAGGCTGGCGATGTGGATCCTGTCTATTTCGAGTCTTCGTATTACATGTTACCCGAAGAGGCTGGGCGACGTCCGTACGCGCTGCTGACCAAGGCTCTGGAAGAGAGCGAGTACGTTGCCATTGCCAAGATCACGATGCACAACCGCGAGTACACGGTGTTTCTGCGTCCCCATGAGGGCGGACTGATGCTGCACACCATGTACTACGCCGAAGAAGTGAAGAAGGTGGAAGGTTTTGGCGCGCCTGACGTGGAATTGAAGGAAGCGGAAGTGAAAGTGGCGCACCAGCTCATCGAAGCCTTGGCGGATGAATGGGATCCGGAAAAATACAAAGACAGCTTCCAGGAAAATCTCAAAAAGCTGATTGAGACCAAGCTCGAGGGCGGAGAGGTCGCCGCGGTCGAGAAGCCGAAGAAACTGGCTCCGGTCGTGGACCTGATGGCCGCCCTCAAGCAGAGCCTGGCGCAGATGGAAGGCCGGAAAAAGCCCGCGGCCGCCGCCAAGTCAGAGGAGCCAACTGTTGCCGCCGGTGGCAAGTCGCGCCGCGGACGTTAGGAGCAGCGTTCGGGCTTCGGCCGTCTGGCCGCGTCTTCTGATCTCGCCTTCTCTGGCCATTCTCTGCCGCGAAGCCGCGCCCGCTTGCCTCCCGCGCAACGACGGCAAACGATATCCTTGCGAGCGTCCAACTTAGGCTGCCGTTCAGGCATCCGAGAAAAGGCAAGTGGCCGAAGCCCGACGTCCCGACAGCCGAAAGCCGCACTCGGCACACTGACGCAGATCGAGG
>Ga0308309_10000046_pt1 | contig 116509 bp, 121 predicted proteins | sample HubBroMetageWFT5_FD_192491 | JGI IMG/M metagenome (GOLD analysis project Ga0308309, IMG submission 192491) | Warmed and freeze-thawed soil microbial communities from the Hubbard Brook experimental Forest, New Hampshire - Hubbard Brook CCASE Soil... | ecosystem: Environmental > Terrestrial >...
TGGCCGAACCCGCAAGGGACGGAGGTGCCGAAGGTGTGCCCGGTGAGGGGGGTGAAGTCGTAACAAGGTAGCCGTACCGGAAGGTGCGGCTGGATCACCTCCTTTTAGGGAGTGGCCCGAGTGCGTACGTGCAGCAATGCGCGTCACGGCACGGACCAGTCAACTCAAGTCGTGCAGTAACGCGTCATAGAGAACCGCGAAGAGTAGCGAGCAATCGCGAAGAGTACCGGGATGTAATGTGGCGCGGTCCATCGAGCGCAAGCACGGTGGGAAGGCCGGCCAGCAGGCAGTGGGAATCTGCAGAAAATTAAATGTGCGTCAGGAGCGCGGTGCTCCAGGCGCCCGAGGCTATTGCGTCGCCTCGCGGATGTCGCTCCACGCTTCAGCGGTCAAGGGGACCGGCTGCGCCGGGCCCACACGGGCCTTTAGCTCAGTTGGTGAGAGCGCACGGCTGATAACCGTGAGGTCTGTGGTTCGAATCCACAAAGGCCCACGCTCGTATCCGTTCGGGGATGTAGCTCAGCTGGAAGAGCACCTGCTTTGCAAGCAGGGGGTCGCCGGTTCGAGCCCGGCCATCTCCACGGGCAACGACCCTCCGCTCGACAGCCGGCCTCAAGGTCGGTCGTTTGTACGTTGACACGAGAATAGCGAGTCTGCGAGAACACTGGACGGTTTCCGTCGTCCAGCGTTCAAGTGAGAATCCTCAATAACAAACAACAAGCCAGGCGAAACACGTGTCGTGGTGACGCAGCGTCGTCACCAGGCCTCCTGCAGTCATTGAACAGTGACGATAGGAAAGGTCAAGCTACCAAGGGCACACGGTGGATGCCTTGGCACCAAGAGCCGATGAAGGACGTAGCGTTGTTGCGATAAGCCTCGGGTAGCTGCTAGCAAGCACTCGATCCGGGGATTTCCGAATGGGGCAACCCACCTGGAGGAATGTCCAGGTACTCCCGGTTGAATATATAGACCGGGTAGAGGGCACGCGGAGAACTGAAACATCTAAGTATCCGCAGGAAAAGATGTCATCCCCTGAGTAGTGGCGAGCGAAAAGGGGTGAGGCTAAACCGAGACGGCGTGATAGCCGGCAGGCGTTTCCGTCTCGGGGTCGCGGGACCTCAGCGTTCCCTCTGCCGAGGGGACAAGGAGTTACAAAGTCGTTGTCTAGCCGAACGGCATTGGAAAAGCCGGCCGCAGAGGGTGACAGCCCCGTACGCGAAAGGCACACGACCTCCTTTGAGAGCTCCCAAGTACCACGGAACACGTGGAATTCTGTGGGAATCTGGGCGGACCATCGTCCAAGCCTGAATACTCTTGGTGACCGATAGTGAACAAGTACCGTGAGGGAAAGGTGAAAAGCACCCCAGACGGGGAGTTAAAAGTACCTGAAACCGTGTGCTTACAAGCCGTGAGAGGGCTATGCCCCTAGTGGGAATGCCTGATTGCGTGCCTTTTGTAGAATGAGCCGGCGAGTTACTTCCATGTGGCGAGGTTAAGGGGTTGACACCCGGAGCCGTAGCGAAAGCGAGTCTGAATAGGGCGTGACCACTGTAATGGTGGTGGTAGTCGCATGGAGTAGACCCGAAACCGAGTGACCTATCCATGGTCAGGGTGAAGCGCGGGTAAGACCGCGTGGAAGCCCGAACCGACCCCAGTTGAAAATGCGGCGGATGAACTGTGGATAGCGGTGAAATGCCAATCGAACTCGGATATAGCTGGTTCTCCTCGAAATGCATTTAGGTGCAGCGTCGTCGATGGGTTTGTGGCCGGTAGAGCACTGAATGGGCTAGGGGCGATCACCTCGTTACCAAACCCAACCAAACTCCGAATGGCAACAAACTTTCCGGCGGCAGTGAGACGGTGGGGGCTAAGCTTCATCGTCGAAAGGGAAACAGCCCAGACCACCGGCTAAGGTCCCAAATCGCAAGCTAAGTGGAAAAGGATGTCACGGTGTCCAGACAACCAGGATGTGGGCTTAGAGGCAGCCACCATTTAAAGAGTGCGTAACAGCTCACTGGTCGAATGTCGTGGCGCCGACAATGATCGGGGCTCAAGCTTGCAACCGAAGCCGTGGATGGCCTTCCTTCACAGGAAGGTCGTGGTAGAGGAGCGTTCTGTTTGCTGCGAAGCCTGACCGTAAGGACGGGTGGAGCGGACAGAAGTGAGAATGCCGGCACAAGTAGCGAGAAACGCGTGAGAAACGTGTTCGCCGTAAACCTAAGGTTTCCTGGGCTACGTTAATCGACCCAGGGTCAGTCGGGACCTAAGCCGAGGCCGAAAGGCGTAGGCGATGGACAGTTGGTCAACATTCCAACACCGCCGCTGGTTCGTTATCAGCAATGGGGGAACGGGGAAGGATAGGCCTGACGGGGCGACGGTTGTCCCCGACGGAGCCTTGTAGGAGGTCAAGTAGGCAAATCCGCTTGACACTAACTCTGAGAAGGATCCCAAGACACTTCGTGTCGATGGGGCCGATTCCATGCCTCCAAGAAAAGCCTCTAGCGAGAACCACGGCGCCCGTACCGCAGACCGACACAGGTAGGTGGGAAGAGGATTCCAAGGCGATCGAGGGAAACGTGGCTAAGGAACTCGGCAAAATGTCCCCGTAACTTCGGGAGAAGGGGAGCCCTTGGCGGTGATCCGATTTACTCGGTGAGCTGACGAGGGCCGCAGAGAAAAGGCCCATCCGACTGTTTACTAAAAACACAGGTCTCTGCTAAAGCGTAAGCTGACGTATAGGGGCTGACGCCTGCCCGGTGCCGGAAGGTTAAGTGGAGGGGTGCAAGCTCTGAAATGAAGCCCCGGTAAACGGCGGCCGTAACTATCAACAATGACCGTGGTAGTTATAAAATTCGGCTATATGCTGGAATACCCGTCCTTGAAAAGGTGAAGTATCCCGTGCTAGACGCCGCACTGGTCCTCATGGATTCAGTCGGCTCTGACAATGCATCGGGTGCGGGCAATCAGCAGGAAAGGCTCTCCATCGCAACCATCGCATCAGACCGAGGCAACTTCCTTGCGGGCTTCGCCCTGGGGGAAGGTAGCTTCATGATCGTCTGCCGGCGGCGCGCCGACTACCGATGTGGATGGAAGATTTCCGCAGCATTCAATGTCTCCCAGAATGACGTCGCCCCGCTCGAGCTCTTCCGTAAGACGCTCGGATGCGGGACGATCCGTATGGCTGGGAACGGTGGCTGGTACTTCGAGGTGAACAACCTCAGAGACATCCAGGCCGCGGTGGTTCCATTCTTCCGCCAGTTCCCACTGGTGGGGAGGAAGCAAATCGACTTTGAGTTGTTCGCGGATGCGGTTTCGATACTGGCGCAGGCACCACTCACCGACACCGCGTGTCGCGAGATTCTCGAGATTCGAGAGTCGCTCAACGGAGGTGGCAAACGCCGATACACCATGGAGAGAATCCTCAGAGACTATACGCCGAACCCTTCGCGTTGAAGGGATGAGATAGTCCGATCTCATGGGCGACCATGAGAGCTGGTAATCAATCCGGCCACCCCAGGTCCGTTGCCCTGGGGGAGCAACAACGATGAACGGTCCTAAGGTAGGAAAGTAGCTGCCTTAGTAAAATCTGGCTATATGCTGGAAAACCCGAGAATCCCGCGCTACTGCGTTTTCGCGCAGTGACAATGCGGCGGGTGCGGACAATCAGCAGGAAAGGCTGCTCAGCGTGAGCAGAATCCTCAGAGACCATACGCCGGACGGTTCACGCGAACTGAAGATATGGTCCCATCTGCATGGCGACATGCAGGGGAGTGCACCGCTAGTGCCTCCCGCTCGAGCCACCCCGCTCGAGTAAGGCTTAAGCGAAATTCCTTGTCGGGTAAGTGAATAAACGAGCCCGTACCGGCTAATATCGGTGAAGCCCGAACGACAGCGTGCGGCTGTGCGAGGGTGATACCGAGGGAAGTCGTCCAACGTGAGTTGGATTGACCCTGTATCGACTGAGGCAACGTGCCGAAGGTTGTCACCGCATCACCCAGGTGATGCAATCCTTGTGGCAGCCAATACGCCGGCAAAGTCTAACGAGGCTTTGAAGTTATAGTCAGTGCCTCCAGTAATGGAGGGAAGACATGAAGTTCCGACCCGCACGAATGGCGTAACGAGATGGGCGCTGTCTCGGCCACGTACTCGGCGAAACTGAAGTACCTGTGAAGATACAGGTTACCCGCAGCAGGACGGAAAGACCCCGTGGAGCTTTACTATAACTTGCCACTGAAATGGGGTCCAGCATGTAGAGGATAGCTGGGAGACTGTGAAGTCGGGCCGCTAGGTTCGGTGGAGTCAACCTTGGAATACCAGCCTTGCTGGATTTTATTTCTAACCGGCGCCGTTATCCGGTGTCGGGACCGTGGCAGGCGGGTAGTTTGACTGGGGCGGTCGCCTCCCAAACGGTAACGGAGGCGCCCAAAGGTTCCCTCAGCCTGGATGGAAATCAGGCCTTGGCGTGTAATGGCGTAAGGGAGCTTGACTGTGAGGCCGACAAGCCGAGCAGGGACGAAAGTCGGGCATAGTGATCCGACGGCTCTGAATGGAAAGGCCGTCGCTCAACGGATAAAAGCTACCCCGGGGATAACAGGCTGATCTTGCCCAAGAGTTCACATCGACGGCAAGGTTTGGCACCTCGATGTCGGCTCGTCGCATCCTGGGGCTGGAGTAGGTCCCAAGGGTTGGGCTGTTCGCCCATTAAAGCGGTACGCGAGCTGGGTTTAGAACGTCGTGAGACAGTTCGGATCGTATCCGCTGTGGGCGCAGGAGATTTGAGGAGAGCTGACCTTAGTACGAGAGGACCGGGTTGGACGGACCGCTAGTGCACCAGTTGTTCTGCCAAGAGCATCGCTGGGTAGCCATGTCCGGATGGGATAAGCGCTGAAAGCATCTAAGTGCGAAGCCCACTCCAAGATAAGATCTCCCACCGGATAACCGGGTAAGACCCCAGAGAGACCATCTGGTTGATAGGCCGCGGGTGTAAGAGAGGTGACTCTTTGAGCTGAGCGGTACTAATCGGTCGAGGGCTTGACCTCCTATCCCACTTTTCAGCGACGAGTGGGATGGCGCCAAGGGTGGCGCCGCAGGAAAGTGCAACGCCTGGCAATGCGCTCAAGAAGCGCACTAGGATTCTCCGACGGTGAGCTCGCAAGCTCCCGTGGACCAGACTCGCATTCTCACTCGTCATGAGAGAGATATCCGGTGATCATAGCGGTGGGGAAACACCTGTTCCCATCCCGAACACAGCAGTTAAGCCCACCAGCGCCGATGGTACTGCCCTGGCAACGGGGTGGGAGAGTAGGTCGTTGCCGGGTATCTCTCTTTTGTTTTCTTGACACACACCGAGTATTTGTATTCGAAACTCAGTGGCTAATCGAAGCTGGAGTCAATAATCGAGGAGTCGTCAGATGACGCGGTACCTGATCTCGTTCGATGATGGCGCGATGACCTTCCCCGAGGAGGAGTTGCCCGCCGTGAACGACGCTGCGCACGGGGTGATGCACGAGGCCAAGGAAGCTGGCGTGTGGGTGTTCGGCGGCGGCCTGACAGCCCTCGAGGAGGCGAGCATGGTGGGCACCGACGGGACGGTCACCGACGGCACGTACTCGGACAGCAAACAGTACCTCGGCGGGTTCTCAATCGTCGATGTGCCATCACGCGAGGAGGCGGTGACGTGGGCTGCGAAGTTGGCCGTCGCCTGTCGCTGTGCTCAAGAGGTCCGTGAGATCCTGCACGACCCGCTCGTCTGATCGAGGGCGCACCGCGGCCGGGCATCCTATTCCCCATGCGGATCGAGGATGTTTCCCAAGTGGCAGGCCACGAGCGGCTGATCCAGATCGCAATGCGGTATGCAAACGTGTACCAGACGTTGACCGGAGCCCAGAGCCTGAGCGTGGAGATCTACGACAGCTCGTTCGATCCCTCCCTGTCCCACGCGGGACTGCTCCGCTCCGAGATCCCGTCATTCGCCGCCGGGTGCTGAAAGCTCTCGTACACGACCGGTCCACCTGCTTGTACCCGCCGTGGAGCCAGCGGTATGGTCCGTGGCCGTGGAGAGCCACGAGGTGAGCGTGTGGTTTGGTCAGTACCTTGAGGCCTTCGCAGCGTGTGGGCGAGGTGAGACTGAGGTTGGTTCGCTTCTTGCGTATTACGGCGTGCCCCTGTTACTCACAACCGACGGCGTGTTTCTCGCGCTGACGACCGACGACCAGGTGGTTGCGGCGGTGCAGCAGCAGATTGACGGGATGCGTGCGGCAGCCTACAGCCGCAGTGAGGTCCTCGACTCCGAGGTCGCGGTCCTGAACTCCAAGTCGGCTCTTTATCACGGGACGTTCTCGCGCCAGATGGGCGACGGTACCGAGATCAGCCGGCTCACGGCGACGTATCTGCTGACGGACGGTGCGGCTGGCCGCCGCATTTCAGTGCTGGCCGTGCAAAGCTCCTGACGCTATGGGTGCGTCAAGTGCAACTGACGATCGTGGTGGTCACCGTGTCGTAAGTGAGGCTCAGGCGGCCCACGAATCTCACCTGTGCCTTCGCGGGACCGTAGAAGATCACCCTGACTGATGGACCGATATCCACGCTGACAACCCATTCCCAACCCAGCGCTGCCGTCACCGCGTCTACTCTCAGCGTGCCGACGGAGGTCTGCCGGACCGAGACCTCCCCTGCAACCCCGACCACATAGGTCGTCGTCGTCTCGCGGCCGGGAGCCGGGACATGGGTGACCTGTTTCGGTCCGCATGTGACCGTAGTTTGGGCTGCCGGGGCCGCTTGTCCTGTCACCCCGGTTCCGATGCCTGCGAGCCCTACCGCTGCGCATAGAGCGCCCATTCGCAACTGTGCGCGTGCTCTGAATCCCCTCATCGCCCTCTCCTTGTCAACCCCCGTCGCTCAAGTTCCCGTATGAGCCTATGGATCTGCGTGTTCCTCTGTCAAGGAGACTGCCGTTATGGCCAGGTTAACGCTCGCCCTCCAGGAGAAGCCCGCGAGTTGCGACCGGCTGCCCTGATCGGCGCAGATAGACCGCAATCGCGATGGAGGTCAGCGCCGCCCAGGCGCACCACAGCGACGTGAACCCGGTGAATGTGATCCACCCGAGTGCGATCACGGCGCTGAGGTTTGCGAGCCCGAGTACAACGAGCCACCGGTTGCTCGCCGCAAGGCAGGAGCCGCACGTGGCGACAACGTAGAGCACAACGAGAATGTCGGCGTAGCTGATGTCCGCCGAGTAGGCGACATGTGACCCGTCGATGCTCGCGCCAACGGGACCTCGGATCACTGCGACGAGCAGCGCCAGCGATGTGATGGTGCCCACCACGAGAAACGCCTGCATCAAGCGGCGGCGATGGATCTTCGTCTCCACGCCGAGCATCGCGAACGGGACCCAGAAAGGAAGCAAGAACGCGATGGCCAGAAAGACGTAGATGGCCGCATGCTCGACCTGGTACGAAACCTGCCCGTGGAGTCCCCACCACACGAACGACTCGTCGATCTCGTGGACTGCAAGGAGGAGCGGCGTGGCTGCGAGGGCCAGCTGATGGCGTTTACGGACGTGGCGAAGCGCATCGACACCAATGGCACCGACCACAATTCCCGTGACCAGATCGGCCTCGGCGGAGAAGCACACTACAGGTCGTCAGGTCCGGGGTGCACGAGCGTTCAGGCTTTCCCAGATCGACCAGAGCGGTGTCATCCCAGGGTCAGTATGAAGTCCTCGGGAGGTTGATATTCCGGGCTCGTCGCGGCTTTGCCGGCTTCGACATATTCAGGGTGAGTGCGACGCGCATCCATGATCACCTCCTCGGTCAGGGTTCGCGCGTCGTAGGTGCACACGATGGTGGCGGGGGCTGACGCGAAGGAGAAATTGATCATCGCTTCGTATCGAAACCACTCAACCGCCGGGGCATCGGGTCGCCCGACCCACGCCGCATCGCCGAGAATCCGGATCCATGGGGACCCCGTTTCGAATCGATCCCGCACGAAATCGAGGTAACCGCGCGAGGCATCACGGAGCGACCCATACCATTCCGACGATTCCAGGAACTCGACGTGCTGCGCGTTGTTCCCGAGCGCGTCACGGAGCAGGTCTCGTTGCCACGCCGTTGGGACGGCCAGCACGGCCTCGGAACGTTCGATCCCCTCGGTGAGAAACGGGACCGCCGAGCCGAGGAACTCGTCGTCCGAGGTGAAGATCAGCACCTTGTGCCCGAGGAGGTGGGGAGAGACCGTGGCCGCACCGCCGACGAGATAGTCGACGCTCACTCCCAGCGCGCTGGCGAGCGCCACCAGACTGCTGACGCGAATCTCCTGGCGCCGGCCGGATTCGATCTGGGCAATTGCCGACCAACTGAGCCCGGAGTGGTACGCGAGCGCCTCGCGGCTCCAGCCCATGCGCTCTCGCGCCGACTTCAAATTCTGTGCAATCCGAGACGAGGCCATGTATCCCATTCTCCGCCCAAGGTGCGGATCACTGACGCGTCGATTCCTGATATTCTGTCATAGGACGCTGTCAATTGACACAGCCTCCCTGTACCGAAGTTTCCAGGTAGGACGATCAACAGCAATGGAGCGGATCTCCCCGTCGGTAGAGGGGGCCGATCGCCAGGCGCGCTGGGTTGCGATGTGGCGGGAGGCAGTGCGCACCAGTCCGCTGGCGGCCGGGTTGGTCGAGTTGGCCACCCATCGTTACGTTGAGATGTCACCGCGCGCCGCGCAGCTGTTGAGCACGACGCCTGAGCGCGGTGCGGAACTCAGCTACCTTTCGCTGACAGAACGCCCGCGTGAGGCAACTGAGGCCTTCCGCCTAGTTCGTGAAGGTGTGCTGGATGGCATCGATGGCCGGCGCCGCTTCCACGGGCCCGACGGCTCGATGGTCGAGTTGCTGGTAAGCGGCTGGGCGATCCGCTCGCGTTCGGGGCCAGACCTTGGACTGTGGATCGCGCTTGAGACGGCACCGGGCAAGTCGCTTTCGAATGGAGAGGAGGTGATGACCTCGCCGCCCCGGACCCAGGCGGCTGCGTACGCTGAGGCAACGCAGGTCACGCTCGACGAGCGATGGCGGATCGCCAACATCAGCACGAATGCGGGTGCGGTGCTTGGCCGGCCCCCAGCGGAGTTTCTCGGGTGTTCCATCCTCGAGCTCGTCCATCGTGACGACCTCGCTGCGCTGCTTCTGGCCTTCGCTCGAGCCACCACCGAGCCTGCAAGCGACGTTCGCGTCCGCCTGCGCCAGGAACGCGGCTGGCGAACCGTTCGGGTAGTCATCACCATGCTCGAAGGCGACGGGACGGTGCCGTTCTCACTCACCGCCTCCGGCGCAGAACCCCCGGCTCCAGACTCGAGTGCCGCGGCCCAGCTCGCCGGCCACCTCCGTCGCCTCGCGTCGCAAATCGAGGCAGCGGGCGTCATGGCGCCACTGGTCGTGACCTCCGCCGTGCTCGGGGTCCCATCCAGCGCCGAACTCTCGCCGCGGCAGTGGGAGATCGCGTCTCGGCTCGCTCAGGGAGAGCGGGTCGCCACCATCGCCGCCGAGATGTACCTGAGCCAGAGCACGGTGCGGAACCACCTGAGTGCGATCTTCCAGAAATTCGGCGTCCACTCCCAGCAGGATCTCCTCGCGGCGTGGCGCGCCGGCTCCAGGGGGAAACCTCCGGCCGGCTGACGCGATATGACCTCACTGCAAACGTTCTGTCGACATTCGGACGTCTGACCTCGCGACAAGCGATGATGCCGGGCGATGGAGCTTCTCCGCGCTCAGCGTTCCGGGCCCGCTCCCAAGGGATGGGCCGGCTTGATCGCTCTCGCGGGCGCGGCGCTGACGCTCACGGCCTGCGGTGGTGGCGGTGGAACGGCCTCGATCGCCGCTTCTCCCACCCCGACCCCGACACCCACACCGCAGCCGCCAGCCGGCGGGCAGTTCACCGACACCGGGGCGGTTCAGCTCGTGGCCACCGTCGCCGCGACTGAGGTGACCTGCTCGTTCCCGTCGCTCAACGGTCCGGAGATCACCCTGCAGGTCGCCACCGCCGACAAGTCGATGGGCGGGTACATCACCCTCACCTCGAGCGAGGTCTTCGTCCGTATCGGCGCAGGGTCTGGCGCGACGTACACCCAGCGGAACTTCGCCGGCCCCGGAGTGACCAACTTCAATGCGACGAAGGGCGCGCAGTTCAACGCCCAGCTGGCCGACACCACCCCGGCCGGCCAGCACACGGGCACGATCGGATCGATCACCGCGATCTCCGGTTCCGTGTCCTGTGGTGACAAGACCCCCGGAGCAGGGACCATCACGATCACCGGGTCCAGCACCGCAGGCGCAATCAGCGGGCCTCTCACCTCTATGCTCGTCAGCTGTCCCGCGGGCGCGACGTTCGCGCTCGTCAACGGGCTCACGAACGTCGGCTCAACGCCGGCGACGGTCGAGATCGGAGGCGGTGGTGGTCAGGCGTATTTCGGGGCCATCTCGACCGCGTCGACGGGCCTGTTCTTCACGTCGTCCGCCGCCGGCCTGTACACGCTCGGCAACGGCCACGTCCACTGGAACAACGCAACGCTCACCCAGACCGGCGCGGGAGGCGCCGGACACACGATCGTGATCAACGGCGACGCCACCTGCGGCACGTGACCGCCGGAGCGATTCGCTGATCGGTCTTGGATCGGGCCCGACGCTCGCCTCCGAGTCGCGGACGGCGGATTCCTGAATACCGCCCACCCGTATCCCGGAGGCCGTTGCATCCGACTTGATCTTCGATGAATCCGACCGGGGCGGCGCGAACCTGGCAGACACCAACCGCCTTGCTCAGGCGGTAGCGGCCGCGCAGCGTGGCGAGGCATTCGGCTGGAGCGCTCTCTTCGAGCGTTTCTACCCCGATGTGCATGCGTACGCGCTCGCTCGCCTAGGTGATCTGACAGCAGCCGAGGATGTGACGCAGGAAGTGTTTGTGGCGGCCGTGACGTCGATCAAGACCCTCCGGGATGCAAGAGAACCCGCGGTGCAAGGGTGGTTCCTGCACATCTGCAGAAACAAGGCCGTCGATCACATCCGCAAGGGCATCCGCCAGCGTGGGGTCGCATTCGAGCCACGTCCCCTGGATCTCGACCCAGGTGCCATCGCCGAGATGAACATCGAAGCCGGCCGGGTTCGCCAGGCGATGGTGCACCTCACCGAGGATCAGCGCGACGTTCTCATTCGCCGATTCGTTCTCGATCAGTCGCTGGAGGAGGTGGCCGCCACGACCACGCGGACCGTCGGTGCGGTGAAGTCCTTGCAGCACCGGGCGCTCGATGCCGTGAGGCGCGCGCTGACCCCGAAGCGAGCGGCATGAACGAGTGGATTGACCCCCAGCTCTCCGTTGCCCTCGACGCCTGGCGTCTGAGCAGCCGGCGCGCACCTCGCAGGCACGCACGCGAGCGAGCGCACGACGCGATGCTCGACGCACTCATCGTCGCCGCTCGGCGCCCGGTCGCCCGAGGATTCCTGAGCTTTCGGCGGCGATTCAGCCACGCCGGGTTGATCGCGTCCGCCGCAACCGTCATGGCTGCTGCAGGCGTCGCTGCCGCCGGGTGGAACGCGCCCCCGGGTTCGGCGCTCTTCGTGGTTCGCGCTGCCCGCCAGGGCGTCATGCTCAAGCTTCCGGGTGCCGATGACATCGCACTGCACCTCGAGTTTGCGGAGCAGAGCCTGGCCGAGGCGAGAGATCGGATCAATCCAGCCCAGAGCATTGCTGACGCTGCCAATGAGCTCGGTATCGCCTTCACCGAACTCTCCGCCAACCCGTCGTCGCCGCTCTGGCCGCGATACCGCATCGATGACGCCACCCTGCTCAGCGAGGAGACCGGGCTGCAGCAAGCGAGCCAGCCGTCTCCACCAGTGGCCACGTCACCTCCGCCGGTCGGCGACCGTACCCCCGAACCATCCGAACCCGTGGAGCGCACACCGCGTCCAAGGTCATCCACAAACAGTTCGGACCCGTCCCCGTCAGACAGCGGTGGAAGCGGCGACGACGGCGGCGGTGGAGGGGGCGACGATGGAGGCGGCAGCAGCCCGTCGTCGAGCCCCGGCCCGAGCCCGACACCTGACGAGTGAGCTCAGCCCTCGCGGTCGCGGAGCCGGCTGAGCTGGAGCGCCACGCGAGGGCATTCGCCCACCGCGCGTTCCGCCAGTCGCAGCAGCCGTGGATCGTCGATCGGCAACGGCGACACAATCGGGTACCCCCACTCGTCGAGGCCGATGAGTTCGGGGACGATCTCGGCGCAATATCTGGCTCCGTCGCAGCGAATCGGGTTGACGCGAGGCCGAGGACCTGAGCTGGTCATCGCCAGCCGAAGGGGGAGCGAGGCGGCGCCGGCAGGGGCCTTGCTCCCAACCCCGCACACGCGTGCCCGCAGGTGTGCCGCTCGACGTCGTCAGCGAAGGTCGTGAGCGCGGTACGGAGGTTATTGACGGCGCCGTCAGGGTGATGGCAGGCGCCGCGTCCGACGATCTGATCGCACCACCGAAGGAGGCGGCTCACGTCACTCCGGTCCGCCTCCCCCTTGGTGAGCCGGGCCATCGTCTCCGCGACGGCGCGAAGCCCGTGCACGCACGGGCCGCACTGTCCGGCGCTCTCGCGCGCCAGGTAATTCACGATCCTCGACGCTTCGCCGACGCCGCAGGCGTCGCTCCCGAGCACGCCGATCACACCGCACCCAAGCGAGACATCCTCGGGGCAGAGCGCGGCCTCGAGGCCGCGGTCGGAACTGAGCCACGTGCCGAAGTACCCGCCGATCAAGACCCCGCTGGGCCGCGAGACCACACCGCCGGCAGCAGCCACCGCGCTGACCAGCGATGATCCGAGATCCACCTCATAGACCCCCGGCCTCGCGACGTTGCCCGTGACGGTGACCAGCCCCGAACCCGCCGCGGCGTCTGTGCCACGTTCGCGGAACCACGTGTCGCCGTAGCGGGCGATCATCGCGACGTGCGCGATCGTCTCGGCGTTCTGGACGAGCGTGGGCCGACCGAGCACCCCGCGCTCGGACGGGTGCGGCGGGCTGAAGGCCGGCTTCGATTGCCCGCCGTTGAGACGGCGGACAACGGCGGACGACTCGCCGGCGACATAGCGATGCTGTGTATGCACGATCCGCATGCGAGGGGCACCACGCTCCTCGCCTCGGCGCTCCGCGAGCGCGTGGCGGAGGGCGTGCGTCGCGCGCCTCGACGACCGCGAGAGATAGATGACGACATCGTCGGCGCCGACAGACTCGGCGGCGATCAACGCACCGTCGATAAGCAGGTGCGGTCGCTTTTCGGCGATCAGCCGATCCTTCGCCGAAAGGGGCTCGCCCTCAGAGGCATTGACAACCACGACCGACGGCCCTCGCTCGAGGGCGAGGCGGCTCACCCCCCGCCATTTCCGGTGCGTGGGAAACCACGCGCCACCGCGACCGCGCAGTCCGCTGCGCTCGATGACGTCGAGGAGCCAGTCGCCTCCGATCGGTCGCCTGCCCAAGCGCTGCCGATGCCCGGCCAGCGTCTCACCTGGACCATCCACGCGCGGTCCGGCCAGGAGGCGCGGGCCACCTGCGAGCGCGATGCGTACGGGCGGCGACTCAGGCGGCGCAAGAACGGCGATCGGGGTCATCCGAGCGGCCCCGAGGTGACCAGATTCCCTGTGATCGACGGCCCCTTCCCGAACAGGGTGATGACAAGGCGTGTGCCGTTGCAGACAGCATAGACCGAAACTCCTGCGCGAGCAGGAACATTCAGGCAGACGGTCGCACCGTTGCGCGCCACCGTCAGCTGCGGCAGCGTCTCGGTTGGACCTGCCGGAGTGATCACCACCGTCAACGCGGTGTCCACGGTGTCGCGCAGCGCGATGTCGCTCCCGCCCGACGTGTGCGTCATCGTGCCAATCAGTCCGTCAGAGAATCCATGCGCCGCGGAACGGAGCGGTGGGGCGCTCGGCTTCGCGGCCAGGATCGATGCCGGAGTCCCGGCGGTCACCGCCCATCCGGGGCGCAGGGGACCGGCGACGGTCCAGGCACAGATCGCGTACGTGGCAGCAACGACAATCCCGGCACTCGTGAGCCGCACCGGCAGCGTCCGCACCCGTCCGACGAGCAATCGCTGCCCAAGGCTCACAAGAATGGCCGCCATGCACGCGGCGGTGAGCCCGAGCATCCAGGGCTCCTGAGAGTCCGACCCGGTGCCGAGTCCGTGCACCATCGCGATAGGCCATGAGGCGTACGCGCCCCAATGCACGACGCGCCACAGTCGCGGGCCGATGCGCCCGCGCAGCACGCTGGTGGCGGTGACCGCGAGCAAGACCTCGGCGGCCAGCACACCGAGCCCGAGCCAGAAGGTTCGGTACGCGCCCGCAAACGGGATCACCGCGTCGACGGCACTGATCCGGGCGAAGGGATCGAGCACCGACGTGACGATGTGCACCCCCAGGAGGACAATCGTGAAGAGCGCAAAGTTGCGGTGCAACGCAGCCACCACGAAGCGTGGCGAACGCTGCCCTCCCACGCGGAGCGACGTCGCGATCCCCAGGACCACGACGCCCGTCAAACACACGAGCGTCATCACTCCTGCTCCGCGCGTCGCGAACCACAGCGGGCTGGGGCTGGCCGCCGACCCCGCGAGCATCACGCCGGCCACGGACCAACCATCACCACGGTGCCGTCGTGCCGGACCAGCCGCGCCGGTACCCCGAGCGCCCCGAGCCACGACTCGGCGCCGTCGCCCATCACGATGGCTGCAGTTGCCGCGGCGTTGGCCTGCGCGCACGAGGCTGCAGCGACGCTCGCCATGAGCCAGGGAGACACGGCGGGGAGTCCCGTGGCGGGATCGAGGATGTGGTGGAGAACCTCGCCACCCCGGCGCCATGTCCTGCTGCCGGTCCCGGAGGTTGCGACGCCGCCGTCGAAAACGTGGATGTCCTGCCAGGCGGCTGCGTCCGTCCGTTCAGCCACCCGGACGCGCCACCCTTCTGCCGGGCTCGGGCCGGCCACCGAAACGTCGCCGCCGCACGCAACCAGCACGCCGGACCCGAGTAGCTGGGCCGCGATATGCGCGGCTCCGTCCGCAGCCCACGCCTTGCCGACAGCGCCGAGATCGAGTGAGGCTCCTTCCGGTAAGGTCACCGTGCGCTGCACCCGGTCGTGCGTGACGCTCTGCCACCCTGGCGCCGATCGGATCTCGAGGTCGATCGCAGGGCCGTCCACAGGCAGGTCGACGAAGGTCACCGTGTAGCCGATCCGTTCCATGAGGCCGCCGATGGTTGGGTCGACCAGTCCGTCAGTCGCAGACGCCGCCTCGAGCGCGGCGCCGATCGCCTCGTCGAGGAGCGCCGACACTTCGACCGGTCCTCGGCCGGCGGACCTGTTCAGCACCGAGAGCTCCGAGTCCGCGCGAAACCGAGAGCACGCCGCATCGACCGCCCGGATTTGGCCACAGACGGTGGCCGCTGCCAGCTCGAGGGCCTGGGGGTCGTCGACCGCCACCACCGCGGTCGTTCCCATGGTCCGGAATGTGGTCGACGTCAGCACGGATGGGTTGGCGTCGAATGACACGCCGGTGGTGGCGGCGCCGGGGGCGGTGGTGGTGGCTGCGATCCCGGAGGCTGGGACCCTGTGGGTGCTTTGTTCGGCGGCGAGATGCGGCCCGAACCGGTCGACGGCCCGGACGAAGCGGGAACGTGCACCACCTTGACGATGACGGCGGGCGCAGGCCGCGAAGACTGCACGGGCGCTGACTGCTCCGGGATGGACGGCACCGCCCGGGTCGGGCCGGCTCCCGCGTTCGCCGCCACGAACCCGGCGGCGCTCGCCGCCGAGAGCGCACCGGTGACGACCACGACACCGGAGACGCCGCCAATCGTCCAGGACCCGACGCGACGGAGCGCACGGTCGCGATCCTCAGGCTGATACCGAGCCACGTCAGTCCCCGCCGCCGCCGCCGCCGCCCCCATCGTCGCCACCGCCACCGCTGCCGCAGTCGTCATCGCACGGCGTCGCGGTTGGCGACGGTGTCGACGTGGGCTCGGGTTCCGGTGTCGAATCGTCCGAGGTCGACCGCGGCGTGTCGGTCGCTGCCCGCGGGTCGGCGACGATCGGCGGATCCGTGACCACGATGATCTGATGGACAGCGGACTGCGACGTCGGCGCGGGATACAGCTCGTCTGCGCGAAGCGGCGCCCCTGGAAGCTGCGCGGCGATGGTGCGTTGCGCTGTGCCACCCATCGGGGAGAACGGCCCGACGTGGCCCGCTGCGGCGGCGCCGGTGATGACGCCGCACAAGCTCACGAGGAGTGCGGTCAACAAGAGGCGAGAGCGTGCGTGAGGGGGCATGGGGGATTCCTCCACGTTGCGGGGCTACAGCGGCGCGGATCTCTGCCTCTAAGTCGCGCGGGACCCGGGGTGGGATACGGCTCGTCGTGTCGGGACAAAGGAGGACGATTCGCCGGTGCGCCCCGACGACCTTGGCTCGCTGCTCGGGTCCGCCATGGAGGGCGACCACCCGGAGGCGGCACTCACCAGCCTCGCCCAGCGCTATTCGTATGTCGTCCCCGACGATCGCTCGCTGGCGACACTTGCCGGCCTCGCTCCGCTCGTCGAAATCGGAGCAGGCACCGGGTACTGGGCCTCTCGGCTACGCGCTCTCGGTGTCGACGTCATCGCCATCGACCAAGCGCCGCCCGGCGGTGCCCGCGTCAACCGTTACCACGCGACGACGCAGACGTGGACCGACGTCATCCCCGGGGATCAGACGCTTCTGACCGAGTTTTCCGACCGCTCGCTGTTTCTCTGCTGGCCGCCGCTGTTCTCGAGCCTGGGGGACTGCCTCAGCTATTACCGTGGAAATATCGTTGCTGTGATTGGAGACGGCGGCCATCGCACTGCCCGGCTGCACGACTTGAATGACACGTTCACCAGGGTTGCCGTGTCGCCGGTTCGTGCCTTGGAGCCGTCCCCAGAACGTGCACCCACCCTCAGCATCTGGCGACGGCTCGGCACCGGATGACGGCGCCGGCAAAACCGCGCGATCGCGAACTACGTGCCGACGCTGCCTCGACGAACCGCGGACAATCCGGCGGTGAGCACGACGATCGCGGCCACGATCAGTGGCCAGTATCCGCCGATCACTGATTCGAGATCGGCCGCGGCCTCATGTGGGCCCCGCATCAGGCTGACGAGTTTCGCGACAGCGACCGCCACAAGCAGGACGACGGTGACGGCGATGAGAAACGAGAAGAAGATTCGCGTCAGGACCTGTCCCATTCGACCGGCGAGAGTAGCACGAGCCTGGCACCGTCACCCGGGGCGCCGGCGCGATTCAGCGCGGCGCGCCGGTCAGCTCGCGACGGGTGTGCTCCTCGACGTCGCCCGCGTCTCGCGGGGAGAGGTTCGCCTCCTCGAGCAGCCGCACCCACACCGTCGGGTCGGTGGGTGGCGGGTTCGCCGGAGGTTCGGGGTCAGGCCCGCGGTCGCCGCGATCGTCTGGGGGCGTGACAGCCGGCATCATGCAGGCGACGAAGAGTCCCGCGATGACCAGGCCCTCGAAGATCGCAATGGGTAGGAACTCGGCCGCCGAAGCACCGCTCAGCGTTCCGGCGACGACCAGGATCGTGAAGCACAGCAGGAGCGCCGCAGCGGGAAGACCCCAGGTGTACGCGCGATTCCCCCCGTGCGCCGTCCGCACCTGCCGCTCGATCCCGCGCAGTCGACGCGACACCTGCCCCAATATCGCGTGGAAGTTGTGTGGCATGGCCGTCCTCACAGAGCCGCTGCGCTCAGCATGGCACACGGGGCGACTCGAATTCAGCGAGGCGGGGGGGCGCGCCCGAACGCCTGTAGAATGGCTGAGCCGCCGGAGCCCCAGGGCGCGTGCCGGTCGCCGTGCCGAGGTGGTGGAATTGGTAGACACGCTAGCTTGAGGGGCTAGTGAGGGCAACCTTGTAAGGGTTCGAGTCCCTTCCTCGGCACCACTCGTCCGTCCCGCTAGGATCTGATCGTGCCCCGTGCGCGCGTCAACTCCCTCGAGCTCGAGTACGACAGCTTCGGCGATCCCGAGGCGACGCCGCTGCTCCTCGTGATGGGGCTCTCGTACCAGATGATCGAGTGGGATGACGCCCTCTGCGAGCTCATTGCCAGTCGCGGATTCCAGGTGACGCGGTTCGACAACCGCGACATCGGCCTCTCCACCAAGCTCGACGAACTGGGGCCCCCCGACATCATGGGATTGCTCGGGGGTACCGCACGCGCTCCGTACTCGCTCGACGACATGGCAGGCGATGCGGTCGGCCTCCTCGATGCGCTCGGCGTGCCGGCAGCACATGTGGTGGGCGTGTCGATGGGCGGCATGATCGCGCAGTTGATGGCGATCAATCACCCGCAGCGGGTTCTCAGCCTCACCTCGATCATGTCGACCGTAGGCGGTCGTCACGTGGTACTGGCGGAGCCCGCTGTCGGCGCCGCTCTACTGGCACCCCCAGGACAAACTCGAGAGGAACAGGTGGAGCACTCGCTCGCCAACCGGCGCCTGATCTTCGGCACGGGGATGCCGTTCGACGAGGATCTCGCCAGACGCAAAGCGGAGCGGGCTGTCGATCGCTGCTTCTACCCAGATGGCGCCATGCGTCAGCTCGCGGCGATCTTCGATGCCCCGGACAGGACGGCTGGGTTCGGACGGCTGACCATCCCGACGCTGGTCATCCACGGAGAGAACGACCCGCTGGTGCCGCCCGCGAACGGACGTCAGACGGCGGCGGCCCTGCCGCGCGCCCGGCTCATCATGATCCCGGGTATGGGCCATGCGCTGCCCCAGCAGGTGTGGCCGCAGGTCGTCGATGCGATCGCTGCAGTCGCGTTGGGGTCATCAGAGACCTGAGGTGTTCAGACACCATCAAGAGAAGAAGGCGTACCAGGAGTATCAGACGAACCTGGCCGCATGGCAAGCGCAACGCGATGGGTACGCGAGTCTCCTGACCCTCGCGGAGACCTACGCCGGCGACACATCCACGGACATCATGCTCAAACCCGGCGAGGCCGTTTTTGCCGCGGTCACCAATGTCGCGCTGGTGGAGGACCGGCGCGGTGCCGGGGAATGGAAGGGTCGATCCCAGGGCTTCTCCATACCCGTCGCGAGCATCCACGGACGCTCCATCCGGTACCGGGTGGGCAGTTCACGAGGGCATTTCCAGCAAGGCGCGCCGACGCCGACCGCGATCGACGTGGGCACCGTCTTCATCACGAACCAACGCATGGTGTTCCAGGGAGGGAAGCAGACCCGAGAGTGTCTGTACGACAAGCTCGTCGGATTCCAGCACGACGATGCGGCTGGACAGACCGTCTTCTCAGTGTCGAACCGCCAGAAACCGACATGCATCCACTACGGACCCGCGCTGTCTGATTGGTTCGATTTCCGCCTGGACCTGGCGATCGCGCACTACCGCGGCAGCGTCGACGCGATGATCGAGGGACTGAAGGCGGATCTCGCGGCGCTCGACTCGACAATGCCTGTTCCGCCGCCACCCCCGACATCCTGAAGGTCGACGTCGAGCGACGCTTCCACACCGACGCGGACGCGCAGGTCAAACTCCCCGCACATGGATTTCCAGACCACCCTGCAGAGCTGGCACGACTTCTACTCGATCACCGGAATGGCTGCCGCGAGCCTGGTCGGGCTCCTGTTCGTCGGTCTGTCCCTCCACCTTCGGATCGTTGTCACCCACGAGGACGTCAAGGCGCTCGCGCGGGTCACGCTCACCAGTCTCGGTGTCACGCTGGTCCTCGCCCTCTTCATGGTGATCCCTGAGACGAACGATCCCTCGTCGACCGGCTGGGATGTGACCGGCGTCGGCGTCTTTGGAGTCGTGCTCCTCGTGCGCCCGCTGCTCGCCGGGGTCCGGAGCAGCCACCGCGCGCTCAGCTTCCCGCACCTGATGCTCCGATTCGGCTTGACCGCGTTGAGCTTTGCGGCCGTCATTTCAGGTGGCGCAATCTTCGTAAGTGGCCAATACCGGGCGGGCTTCAGCTGGCTCGTCGGGATTTCAGTGGTCCTGCTCGTCGGCGCGCTGCGCAACTCCTGGGACCTCCTGGTGACGGTCGGCGCAGCGACCATGGACGCACCCGCCAGTCCCCAGATCCCTGCCGCACCGGCTCCAAGTCCACCAGGTGACGCATCACCCGATCCGCGAAAGTCATGATCCTCCGGCTGTGACCGCAAACCCCGCAAGCCCCGACCCGATCGCCCCGCTGGTGCGATCGATCCTCGATGAGGTCGGCGAGGATCCGATCCGCCCCGGTCTGCGCCAGACACCGTCGCGGGTCGCCCGCAGCCTCCGTTTTCTCCTGAGCGGCTACGCCCTCACCTTGGACGGTCTCGTCAACGGCGCCATCTTCGAAGAGCCCTACTCCGAGATGGTGGTGGTCAGAGATATCGAGGTCTACAGCCTCTGCGAGCACCATCTGCTGCCGTTCTTCGGCAAGGCGCATGTCGCCTACGTCCCCGATGGACGCATCCTGGGGCTCAGCAAAATCCCGCGCATCGTGGACATGTTCGCCCGCCGCCTGCAGGTGCAGGAGCGACTCACCACCGAGATCGCCGACGCGCTGCAGACGGTCCTCGAACCGCAGGGTGTCGGTGTGGTGATCGAAGCGACGCACCTCTGCATGGCCATGCGCGGGGTGGAGAAGCAGAACAGCTCGGCGGTGACATCGTCGCTGACCGGCTGCTTCCGCGAGGACGACAAGTCGCGCAACGAGTTCCTCAGCCTGATCGGACACCGCTAGGGAAGCTCAGCCCGCGCCGAAGGTGAGCACCTCGACCCAGAGGAGGGCGACACCCACAGCGAACATGGCTGTGCCCAGCGCCACGTGTCCCCAGTGGATGGGACGCCTGCCTCGGCGGGTGCCGATCACACGGGCGTAGATCGCCAGCCCGATGATGCCGAGGCCGCCGGCGACCAGCGCAGTCGCAGGCACACCGATGAAAGCGGCGAGCACCCCGTTCATGCGGGCAGCCTACGGGGTCGGCGGCCGCTGACGTGCTCGCCCGTACCATGGAACGATGCCCACCCGAGCCCTGAGCACCGCCGGCGAGTCTGCGGTGGTCGACGCGCTTAACCACCGCGGAGAGCCTGCGTGGCGTGCCCGGCAGATTCAGGCCGCCATCTGGCAGCCGTACGTGAGCGACTTCGAAGCGATGCACCAGCTCCCCGCAACCCTGCGTCGCGAGCTGGCGTCCGAATTCGCATTCTCAACAGTGGCGATCGAGACCGAAATGGTCGCCGACGCCGGGAACACAATCAAGCTGCTTTGCCGCCTCGCGGACGGGCAGACCATCGAGACCGTCGCAATGGAGACCCCGGCGCGCTCGGATTCCCGACGGCGCTCGACCGTCTGCGTCAGCAGCCAGGTGGGATGTGCCGTGGGCTGTCCGTTCTGCGCCACCGGGCACATGGGCCTGCGGCGCAACTGCACGGCGGCCGAGATTGTCGACCAGGTTCGGGCTGCGGCGAGCGTGTTGCACGGGCGCGGCCTCGGTCCGGTGACTCACATCGTGTACATGGGGATGGGGGAGCCCCTGGCGAATGTTGCCGCCACGCTCGAATCCTTGCGGGTGCTCACCGTCGAGGCAGGGCTGAGCCCGCGACGGATCACCGTCTCGACGAGCGGCGTCGTCCCGGGGATCGTGGAGGTCGCGGCCTCAGGCATGCCGGTGACTCTTGCGGTGTCGCTGCACGCGGCAACGGACGCGCTTCGCGATCGACTGGTGCCCATCAACCGGACGTATCCGCTCGGGATGGTGCTTGACGCCGCATCCCGCTATGCGGAGCAGACCGGACGGCGCATCAGCTTCGAGTGGTGCCTCATCGGGGGGGTCAACGATTCGGTCGAGCAGGCCGAGGGGCTCCGTGACCTGGCGCGGCGTGCCCAGGCGCACATCAACGTCATCCCGATGAACCGGATCGACGGGAGCCCGTGGGGTCCGCCCGAGCCCGACGTGGCGCGTCGCTTCCTCGGCGTGCTTCGCGGCGCCCGAGTCACCGTCCGCGACACTCGGGGAGGCGATGCCGACGCAGCCTGCGGTCAGCTCCGCGCGGACCTCGAAGCCCGACGGCTGCTCCGTCCCGACGGCACGCTCTCGCCGCCGCGGGTGCCGGCTCGGGCGTGACCGGCACGCCCAGCGCCGACGAGGCGCTGATGGACGCTGCCCTTGCGGCAGCGAGATCGGCCGACTTCGCGACCAGCCCCAATCCGATGGTCGGGTGTGTCATCGCGCATGGAGTGGAGGTGGTCGCCACCGGGTTCCACAGGAAGGCGGGCGAGCCCCACGCTGAGGTGGAGGCGCTCAGGATCGCCGGCGACGCAGCTTCGGGGGCGGACGTCTACGTCACGCTCGAGCCGTGCGCGCATCACGGACGGACGCCGCCGTGCGTCGATGCGCTGATCGCGGCGAAACCCCGCCGCGTTGTTGTTGCCATGAACGACCCCAACCCACTGGTTGCGGGTCGAGGTGTTGCGGCCCTGCGCGCCGCCGGGATCGATGTCGCCATCGGCATCCGCGAGAACGAGGCACGGCGGCTCAACGAGTTCTATGTCAAGCACGTGACCACCGGACTCCCCTTTGTCACCGCCAAATTCGCCGCCTCCCTCGACGGCAGGATCGCGACCGACGGCGGCGAGTCGCAATGGATCACGTCGGAGGAGTCCCGCGCTGCTGCGCGCCGGCTCCGCCACAGTCACGACGCGATCCTGGTGGGAATCGGGACCGTGCTCGCCGACGACCCGGCGCTGACCACGCGATTCGAGGGCGGCCGGTCCCCGCTGCGTGTCGTCGTCGACAGCGCGCTCCGGATTCCCGAGGGTGCGCGGATGTTGCAACCGCAGGATGGATCCGCTCTGGTCGCGACCACCGCCCGAGCGAACCCCGAGCGGACCGCGCGGTTGCGCGCCTCCGGGGTTCAGGTCGAGGTCATCGACGATGGGCCGGGCGGCGTCGACCTCGGAGCCCTGATGGCGCTGCTTGGATCCCGCGACGTGATCAGCGTCCTCATCGAGGGCGGGGCAGGCGTGCTCGGATCCGCCTTCGACGCAGCCATCGTGGACAAGGTCGTCGCCATGCTGGCGCCGCGGATCATCGGTGGGAATGCATCGCCTGGCGCCGTGGGGGGAATCGGGGTTCCGAGCCTCGCCTCGGCACCGCTACTCCGGGACGTCTCGGTGGAAACGGCCGGCCCGGATCTCGTGGTGACCGGATACTGTGTACGCTGAGATCGAGGAGTGACGCAAAGTGTTCAGTGGGATCGTCGAAACGCTCGGCATAGTACGGTCGCAGCAGCCCGGGCGGATCGAGATCACGCCGCGGACCCCGTTCGCGAACCTCCAGATGGGCGAAAGCATTGCGGTCAACGGAGCGTGCCTCACGGTTGCCTCGGTGGCCGCTGAGGGTTTCGAGGCGGACGTCATGCCCGAGACGCTGCGCCGCACCACGCTCGGGGACCTCAGCGGCGGCGCCACTGTGAACCTCGAACGGGCGCTCCGATTCGGCGACCGGATCGGCGGCCACATGGTGTCCGGTCACGTGGACGGAACCGGCGCCGTCACAGCACTCCGGGAGGACGCCAATGCTCGCTGGGTCACCATCGCCACACCCGATGACCTGATCGAGCTCATCGCCGAGAAAGGCTGCGTCGCCGTAGATGGCATCAGCCTGACCGTGGTCGACGTCTTCACCGCTGCGTTCACAGTGTCGCTCATCCCGGTCACCCTCGCCGCGACGGTCGCCGGCGCCTGGCGGGTTGGGTCCCGGGTGAACCTCGAGGTCGATCTGATCGCGCGCTACGTTGCGCGCACGCTGTCGGCACGGGAGCACGGCGTGGCCCTTGCGACCGCGGCGCACGAGGGATGACGGCGATGAGCCTCGCAAGCGTCGAGGACGCGATCGCGGATATCCGCGCGGGGAAGTTCGTGATCATCGTCGATGACGAGGATCGAGAGAACGAAGGCGACCTCGCCATCGCGGCCGACCGCATCACCCCCGAGGCGGTCAACTTCATGGCAACGCACGGACGCGGGCTCATCTGCGTGCCGGTCGAAGGCTGGCGCCTCGACGAGCTCGGCGTCGGGGCGATGGTCGATGACAACACCTCGCGCTTCGGGACCGCCTTCACCGTGACCATCGAGGCGATCGGGCACGGCGTGACCACCGGCATCAGCGCGTTCGATCGCGCCACAACGATCCGCCTGCTCTGCGACGAGCACGCCAAGCCGAGCGACTTCGCCAAGCCGGGCCACACGTTTCCACTCCGAGCCGCGGTCGGTGGCGTGCTCGAACGTGCGGGCCAGACCGAGGCGATCGTCGATCTCTGCAAGCTTGCCGGACGCTTTCCCGCGGGCGTGATCTGCGAGGTGATGCGCGCCGACGGCCGCATGGCCCGGCGTCCCGACCTCGACGTCTTCGCCGCAGAACACGCCATCAAGATCGTGGCCGTCGACGACATCATCGCGTACCGGCGGCGCGACGAGCGGCTCGTCGAACGAGGCGCGACGACAACGCTGCCGACCGAGTACGGAACGGTGGTTGCGCACGCGTACGAGGACGTGATCACCCACGTGACTCACGTGGCCCTGGTCTGGGGTGACGTGCGTGGCGACGAGCCGGTCCTGGTGCGCGTGCACAGCGAGTGCCTGACCGGTGATGTGTTCGGCTCGCAGCGCTGTGACTGTCAGGCGCAGCTGCACAAGGCGATGGCGATGATCGCCGACGCCGGACGCGGAGTCCTCGTGTACCTGCGTCAGGAGGGGCGCGGTATCGGCCTGATGGACAAGCTGCTCGCCTATGCCCTGCAGGATCGCGGGCTTGACACGGTGGAGGCGAACGTGAGCCTCGGGCTCCCCGTCGACAAGCGTGACTACGGTATCGGCACGCAGATTCTCTCCGACATCGGTGTCAAGCGGATGGTGGTGCTCACCAACAACCCGAAGAAGTATTACGGGCTGAGCGGCTACGGGCTGGAGGTGACCGATCAGATCCCACTGGTGATCCCGGCGAACGCGCACAACGAGCGCTACCTTCGGGTCAAGCAGGAGAAGCTGGGCCACAGCCTCGATTTCGACGATGCCGTCGACCCGGTATGACGCTGATGCCGGCCGGGCCGGCGCCGCGATCGAGGGCGCGACTGTGCATACCGGGAGCCTTGATGCGACCGGGATGCGCGTCGGCATCGTCGTCTCGCGATTCAATGACATCATCTCGACGCGCCTGCTCGACGGCGCCGTCGATGCGCTGCGAAATCACGGCGTCGGCGCCGGTGACATTGACGTGGTCTGGGTTCCGGGCGCCTTCGAGATTCCCATCGCCGCGCGGGAGCTGGCACAACGCGGTGGTGTCGAAGCGGTGGTCTGTCTCGGCGCCGTGATCCGCGGTGAGACACCGCACTTCGATTACGTCGCCCGCGAGGCTGCACGGGGAATCGCGTCCGTCCACGCGGTCACGGGTGTTCCCGCTATGTTCGGCGTGCTGACCGTCAACACCATCGAGCAGGCCACCGACCGAGCCGGCGGCAAACATGGAAACAAGGGTGCGGAGGCGGCGCTTGCGGCGGTCGAGATGGTGTCGTTGCTGCGCGAGTTGCGCCGCTCCCCCGTGGCCGATCCGACAGCGCCGTGAGCGTGGGAACGCGCGTCATCTCGCTGTTGCCCAGCGCGACGGAGATCCTCTTCGCGATCGGCGCAGGCGATGATGTCGTTGGGGTCACGCACGAATGCGATTATCCCGACGCCGTCCGCGACCTCCCCAAGGTCACATCCAGTGAGCTCGCGACCGCAGCAGCGAACCCCGGTGATATCGATCGCCACATCCGCGCGGCACGCCACGCCGGGTCGAGCATCTACCGGCTGGACGAGGCCGCGCTCGCGCAGCTCAACCCCGATCTCATCATCACGCAGGAACTGTGCGACGTCTGCGCTGTCGCATACAGCGAGGTGCGGCGAGCAGTGCGCCGGCTGCCCGGCGACGTACCCGTTCTTTCTCTCGAACCGCGCTCGCTCGATGAGATCTGCCGCTCGGTGGAGGAGGTGGGCCGGGCAACAGGAAGCACCGATGGCGCGAGTCGCGTTGCCGAAAGCATGCGCCGCCACATCCGCGACGTCAGGGCCTGGGCTCCGCCCGAGCGGCGACCGCGGGTCGTCTGTCTCGAATGGACCGAGCCACTCATGGTGGGGGGCCACTGGGTGCCGGAGATGGTCCGCCTCGCCGGCGGCGAGGACGTGCTGGGCACCGAGGGAGCGCCTTCGCGCTACGTGTCGTGGGACGAGGTTGTCGCAGCTCGACCGGACGTCATGGTCCTGATGCCCTGTGGCTATGACCTGGCGCGAACACTTGAACTGGTTCCGGAAGTCGCGTCACGACCCGGGTTCGACGACCTCGAGTGCGCGCGCCGTGGACGCGTGCTCGCCGTCGATGGCTCCGCATACTTCAGCCGCCCCGGGCCGCGGGTCGTCCACGGTCTCGAGATCCTCGCTGCTGCAATCCGTGCGAAGCCGGGCGGACCGGCGCCGGTGGGCGCCTCCTACTGGAACCAGCCGGCGACGTCGAGGAGGGCGTTGATCGAACCCGCCGCGTTGTAGAGGGTGAGGTTGCCTGCGTTCGTCCCCGTCTGGGCGAGGCTGGTCACGGCGAGATTTGCGATCACCTGACCGGTGCTCGGATTGAGGTCCGAAGCGGTCGGCTTCGATGTCGCATCACTTGGATACAGCGTGAAATACGTCGGCGCCGACCCCGTGACGCCGGTGAGGTTCGCCACCACGGCAATGGGTGCTGGGGCGTGGGCATTCCAAGCCGGTACCGCCACGATGCCCGCGACGTGAATGACCTCATTGAAGTTCGCTTTCAACGGCGACCCCTGGCACCTGGTGCCGAACGTCGGGCGCGTGTCGCAAACTCGCGTGGGCGGGACCGCATAAAAGAGGGCACCCGCCGGCGCGCTCGCGGTCCCGAACCAGCCGTTCACGTCGATGATGAAGTTGATGGTTCCCGCCGCCGAGAACAGACAGACGTCCTGGCTCGGACCCAGGTTCGAGATGACGCGGTCAGGCAGGGTGATTCCAGCGGCCGCGTTCAGGTTCGAGAACGCCGGCGCTCCGGTCGGGCAGAGATCGCCACTTGTTGGAACCGCAACCGATAGATAGGTGGACGCTGTGCCCCCGGTCGCCGTCAGGTTGAACACGGCGGCTGCGGCAGTCCCGTCGGTCGGTATGTGGGGCGTGGTCAGTGACGTGCCGGGCGGGACGCCCGAGACGCTGACCCGCCGCCACACTCCGGCTGTCAGCGGTGCGCTGGTCTTGCCGGTCGCCGTCGCACAGATCGTGGTGTTGCCCGTGCCCCCGCGGGAATCGCAGATCCGCAGCGGGCTGATGCTGTGGAACGCACCGGCTGAACCTCCGCTCGAGGCTGCGAAGTACCCCTCGACGTCAACGATCACGTCGACGCTGCCGACAGAGTTGGACACGGTGATCTGACCGCCGCTCAGCGGCACGAAGGCCAGGTTCGATCCGATCTTCCCCCCGGCAAGGCTGATGGTCGAGGCAGTGGGCTGCGGGCCGGGGGGGTAGGCGACCACGAAAGTGCTGCCAGTGCCGTGGTTGATGGCCGTGAGGTTCACGACGACGGCCTGAGCCGCGGCCGGCACCTGTGCGCCGGTGATCAGCACGGTGATGGTCTCGTGGCCGGTTCCGAGAGTGCCGTGCCCACCGGTATTGCACTGGTTGGACGCGCTTGTTGAACGCGTGTCGCATGTACGGAAGGGGGAGCTGAGCGCGGTGTACGCGCCACTTGGCACATATGTGTACTGGTCGGCCACAGCTGCGTTCGACGAACCGCCAGGAGTGATGACGATGATGTCGACCACCCCCGTCGACAGCGCCGGCATGTAGAGGTCGATGGTCGTCGTTCCGATCTGTCGGAAGCACCCGGTCGACCCGGTGCATGGGAACGCATTCGTGACAGAGACGTCCTTCAACATCGTGGTACCGCGTTTGAACCCGAGGTCGGTGGCCCCGAAGCCCTGGCTGGGATCGCCGAAGTTCGCCCCGACGATGGTCACATAGGCTCCGCCGCTCACTGCACCGTATTTCGGCGAGACCGTTGTGACGGTGGGCAGCGTCGCAACGTATGTGTAGACGTTGGCCGACGAAGTCGCGCTGACGCCGCCGACTGTCGTTGCAACGATGTTCACCATTCCGGTTCCGCCGGGAATGTCTTGGATCGTGATTGATGTCGCGCTGTTGACTGTGTAACACGGTGAGGTCGGCGACCCGGGACATGGTGTCGCCGTTATGGAATTGCTGCCAATGCTCACTTTCGTGGTGCTGAAGTTGCTGCCCGACGAGAAGCCGGTCCCGGTGAGTCCGACGGTGTTTCCTCCGGTGGGTGTCCCGGCGTTGGGGGACACGCCCGTCACCGCGGGCACCGGCGCATACGCGTATGTGTCAGACGAGGAGGTCTGGCTCCCTCCACCCACCGTGGTGACTTTGATGTCGACTGTAGCGGCGATGTGCGAGGGGAGGTCCTCGATCGTGATCTGCGCCGCACTGACGACATTGAAACACGGGCTGGTTGGGGACCCGGGACATGGCGTCGTCGTGATGTTGGTGGTGTCCACGGACACGTTCGTGGTACTGAAGCCGGTGCCGCTGAAGCCGGTCCCGTTCACCGTGACTGTGTTGGTACCGCCAAGAGCGCCCGCCGGCGGCACAACGCTGGTCACAGCCGGCAGCGGCGCGTAGGTATAGACGTCCGCTCCGGTCACCGAGGTGATACCGCCAGCTGTTGTGACCGTGATGTCAACGGTGCCCGCAGCGTGCGCGGCGAGGTCCATGACGCTGATCGCGGTCGGGCTGGTTACCGTGAAGCAGGGAGCTGTTGGCGTCGTGGGACATGGTGTCGTGCTGATGCTGGTCCCCACGTTCACGCTGGTGGCACTGAACCCCGTGCCGCTGAAGCCTGTCCCGCTGACCGTGATGGTATTGGCCCCCGATGCGGGACCGGCGATCGGCGACACGCCGGTGACCGTCGGGACCGGTGCATACGTGTACTGATCGGCTCCGACCACCAAGCTGGTGCCGCCGACGGTGGTGACCGTGATGTCAACCGTGCCCACAGCGTGCGCGGCAAGGTCCATGACGCTGATCACGGTCGGGCTGGTTACCGTGAAGCACGGAGCGGTTGGCGTCGTGGGACACGGCGTCGCGCTGATGCTGGTCCCGACGTACACGCTGGTGGCACTAAACCCCGTGCCGCTGAAGCCCGTCCCGGTGACGGTGATGGCGTTGGTCCCAGCTGCAAGACCTGCCGATGGCGACACACTGTTGACTGTGGGGATCGGTGCATACGTGTACTGATCGGCTCCCGACGTGGTGCTGGTCCCGCCCACGGTGGTGACCGTGATGTCAACCGTGCCCGCAGCGTGCGCGGCGAGGTCTTTAACCGTGATCGAGATCGGGCTCGTCACGGTGAAACAGGGAGCCGTTGGCGTCGCCGGACACGGCGTCGCGCTGATGCTGGTCCCGACGTTCACGCTGGTAGCACTGAACCCCGTGCCACTGAAGCCCGTCCCACTAACGGTGATGGTATTGGTCCCCGCGGCGAGACCGGCAAGAGGCGAGACACCGGTGACCGTCGGGACCGGTGCATACGTGTATTGGTCGGCTCCCGACGTGGTGCTGATACCGCCTGCCGTTGTCACTGTGATGTCGACGGTTCCTGCAGCGTGCGCGGCGAGGTCCATGACGCTGATCGCGGTCGAGCTCGTCACCGTGAAGCACGGAGCGGTCGGCGTCGTGGGACACGGCGTCGCGGTGACGCTGGTCCCCACGTTCACGCTGGTGGCACTGAACCCAGTTCCGCTGAAGCCTGTCCCAGTGACCGTGATTCCAGTGCCGCCCGCAGCCGGACCTGCGGGTGGCGACACACCCGCGACCGTCGGGATCGGTGCATACGTGTATTGGTCGGCTCCCGACGGGGTGCTGGTTCCGCCCATGGTGGTGACCGTGATGTCAACAGTGCCCGCAGCGTGCGCGGCGAGGTCCTTCACCGTGATCGAGGTCGAGGTGTTCACCGTGAAGCAGGGAGCGGTCGGCGTCGTGGGGCATGGTGTCGTGCTGATGCTGGTCCCCACGTTCACGCTGGTGGCACTGAACCCAGTTCCGCTGAAGCCCGTCCCGGTGACGGTGATTCCAGTGCCGCCCGCAGCCGGACCTGCCGGAGGCGACACACCCGCGACCGTCGGGATCGGTGCATACGTGTACTGGTCGGCTCCCGACGTGGTGCTGGCGCCGCCCACCGTGGTGACCGTGATGTCAACCGTGCCCGCAGCGTGCGCGGCGAGGTCCATGATGCTGATCGCGGTCGGGCTGCTCACCGTGAAGCACGGAGCGGTTGGCGTCGTGGGACATGGTGTCGCGCTGATGCTGGTCCCGACGTACACGCTGGTGGCACTAAACCCAGTGCCGCTGAAGCCCGTCCCGGTGACCGTGATCCCAGTGGTCCCCGCAGCCGGCCCGACCGAAGGCGACACGCCGGTGACCGTCGGGATTGGCGCATACGTGTACTGATCTGCTCCCGACGTGGCGCTGGTGCCGCCCACCGTGGTGACCGTGATGTCAACCGTTCCCGCAGCGTGTGCGGCGAGGTCCTTCACCGTGATCGAGGTCGAGGTGTTCACCGTGAAGCAGGGAGCGGTCGGCGTCGTGGGGCATGGTGTCGTGCTGATGCTGGTCCCCACGTTCACGCTGGTGGCACTGAACCCCGTGCCGCTGAAGCCCGTCCCTGTGACGGTGATGGTATTGGTCCCCGATGCGGGTCCGGCGGGCATTGCCACGCTGGCGACCGTCGGGACCGGCGCATATGTGTACTGGTCATTGCTGTTGATGGCACTGGTCCCACCCACCGTCGTCACCGTGACATCGACCGTTGCCGCAGCGTGCGCAGGCAGATCCTCGACGCTGATTACGGTCGGACTGGTTACCGTGAAGCAGGGGGACGTCGGCGACCCAGGACACGGCGTCGCGCTGATGCTGGTCCCGACGTTCACGCTGGTGGCACTGAACCCCGTGCCGCTGAAGCCCGTCCCTGTGACCGTGATGGTGTTGGTCCCGGCTGCGAGACCCGCCGGCGGCGACACGCCGGTGACTGTCGGAACCGGTGCGTACGTGTACTGGTCATTGCTGTTGATGGCGCTGATCCCGCCCACGGTGGTCACCGTGACGTCAACTGTGCCCGCAGCGTGCGCCGCGAGATCCTTCACCGTGATCGAGGTCGAGCTCGTCACCGTGAAGCACGGAGCGGTCGGCGTCGTGGGACACGGCGTCGCGCTGATGCTGGTCCCCACGTTCACGCTGGTGGCACTGAACCCCGTCCCGCTGAAGCCCGTCCCGGTGACCGTGATGGTGTTGGGCCCAGCTGCCAGACCGGCAGGAGGCGCGACACCGGTGACCGTCGGGATCGGCGCATACGTGTACTGGTCATTGCTGGTGATTGCGCTGGTCCCACCCACAGTCGTGACCGTGATGTCGACCGTACCGTTTCCAGGGGGAGCATCCATCACGCTGATCGAAGTCGGGCCGGTCACCGTGAAGCATGGAGCGGTTGGCGTCGTGGGACAGGGCGTCGCGCTGATGCTGCTCCCCACGTTCACGCTGGTGGCACTGAACCCCGTCCCGCTGAAGCCCGTCCCGGTGACCGTGATGGTGTTGGTCCCCGCTGCGAGACCGGCAGCAGGCGAGACGCCGGTTACGCTCGGCAAAGGCGCGTAGGCGTAAGTGTCCGCGGGCGACGTGGCGCTCGTTAGTTGCGAGGTCGTGTCGGTCGACGTCGTCGTTACCGTGATGTCTACCTGGCCGCTTCCCGACGGCGGAGTGGCCGTGATCGACGTGGCGTTGTTGACGGTAAAGGTCGCACTGGTCCCACCGAACAACACGCTTGTGGTCGAGTAACCAGAACCAGTGAAACCCGTGCCCGCGATTGTTACTGTTGGCGTACCTCCAGCCGTGGGACCACCATTCGGAGAAATCGAGGTGACTGTCGGCGCGACTTGTTGCACGATCAGCAGGTCATTGATCGAGGTGACGGAGGATCCGCCCGGCGAAGTCACCCGGGTGTCGTACTGCCCGGCCGCCATCGAGGCCGGTAGATCGATGGTGAGATCGGTACCGTCGACAAATGCGAAGCAGCTGGGTTGGCTTGCCGTGGCACACGCGGGTAGGGCCACGGTCGAGCCGCCGCCTGTGGGCACAAGGTCGACCTCTGTCACTCCGTTGGTGAGCGGGGTAGGCGCCGGGTACGAAAAGTTCGTCCCCGTGACGGCAATGCCCGTAGCGCCTTGTTGCTGTGGGCTCGCCACGCTCGCGACGGTTGGTGGATCGAAGTACGAGTACTGGTCCCCTGGGTTAACTGCACCTGAGTCGACAGTCACATCAACTGTTCCCGCGGCCTCACTGGGCGTATCCGCAAGTATCTGGTTGTCAGACGTGGGGGCTTGGAAACACCCTGCGGTCGATCCCGGGCACGGGTACACCATCGAAGTTACGGCAGTGGCGCCAAAGGACACGCTCGTTGCTCCGAGGAACCCGGATCCGCTGATCGTCACCATCTGTTCGCCGCCCGGGCCGGATGCGCCAGTACTCGGTTGGACGCCGGTGACTGTCTGCGAAAGGGCGAGCGGCACGTTCGAACTCCGATGGCCATTTCGGCGTACGGATGAGCCCAACGTCCTAACAAAGGCGTCAGCCGGGCGACTTGCAGCGGCGGCGACAGAGGAGCCCGAAACCGCCGCGGTGACCGCGCGAACCCTCGTGACGCCGGCCGCACTCGCGTTCCGAGCTGTGTGCGCGACCGCCGGCCCCGACGGCGCCGCGGCAGTTGAGACCGCAATCGTGAGCCCGGCGAGCGTCGCGAAAAACGCTCCGCCCAACACGAGCCCGCGCGATCTCAACACCCTTGCCTCCTTCCGCCGCCGCTCTCCGGGGCCAATCGTACCGGGAAGCGCAGTCGAAAGTTAGCTTCTAGCCGCCTTCGCCTGGGTACGCAGGCACCGGGTGCAGACCTTCGCTCTCACTTCCTTGCCTTTGACGGCCAGGTGGGTGACATGGAGGTTGGGCAGGAATCGACGCTTGGTGTGCACCTTGGAGTGGCTCACGTTGTTCCCGGTCATCGGGCCCTTCCCGCAGATATCGCAGCGCTGGGACATCAGATCTCTCATGGGTCGGAACGCGCATCTGAGACGCGCCCGGTCTGGCGTACTAGAATTCGGCCGCAGCCACGGCGGCGTCCGTCGGCCTCCGGAAACGAGAAGGTGGCCGGTCGCCGAGGATACCACAGGCCCTCCATCGGGCTTACGGAGATACGTGAAAGGCAAGGTCCGCGCGTCCGACGCACTGTCGCGCACCGCTTCCCTGGGCAGGATCGAGGTCTCGCCCCGGGTGGTGGCGTCCATCGTTGGCCACGCAGCCAACGAGTGCTACGGCATTGTGGGGATGGCAGCGCGGGGCCTGCGCGACGGGATCGCGGAGCGACTGAACCGAGAGAACGTCCACCGGGGCGTCGAGATCCAGGTCACCCCGGACGGGCTCGTCATCGAGCTCTACGTGATCGTCGAATATGGAACCCGGATCAGCGAGGTGGCCCACAACCTGATGAGCGCCGTCAGCTACTCGGTCGAGAAGACCCTGGGACTGCCGGTGGTGGCAGTGAATGTGAACGTCCAGGGCATTCATGCGGAGAACGACGGTGTCCGCCACTAAGCCCGCTCCGGAGCTGGCGGTGCTCCGCGAACCGCTCCGCGAGATCGGAGGTGAGCAGGTGCTCGCGGGTCTGACCGCCGCCCTGTCGTGGCTGGAGGCCAACCAGCAGGAGATCAACGACCTCAACGTCTTCCCGGTGCCGGACGGTGACACCGGGTCGAACATGTACCTGACGCTGCGGTCGGCGGTGGAGGAGGCGCGTGACGCGCCGAGCCCAGAAGCAGCGGACTCGGTGCTTGCCGCCGCCGCGCACGGCTCACTCATGGGCGCACGCGGGAACAGCGGCGTGATCCTCTCGCAGATCCTCCGCGGCTTTGCCCAGGGCTCATCCCAACGACCACGTCTCGACGCTGGCGGTGTCGCTCTGGCGATGACCGAGGCGTCAGCCGTCGCGTACCGCGCGGTCATGAAGCCGACCGAGGGCACCATTCTCACCGTCGTCCGCGATGCGGCTTCAGCCGCAGCAGCCGCGTCGACAACCACCGACGACATCCGAGTGGTGCTCGATCGCGTGGTCACCGAGGCGCACGCGGCCGTCGAGCGCACCACCGATCAACTGCAGGTGCTCCGCGAGGCCAACGTGGTCGACGCCGGTGGCTTCGGTCTCGCGGTGATCCTGGAAGGCTTCGCCCGCGCCGTGGGCGACACGTCGGCGACCGCGCCGGCGCCGGCGCTTGTCCGCCGGTCAGGCGAGCCGGCGCTTCGCCTCCCCCCGAACCCGGGCGACCTGGAGGCGACCGGTTCGGCCATGCCACGCCGCGGCGCCGCGGCGGTGGCACCGCGCGAACAGGGCTGGGGGTACTGCACCGAGTTTCTGATCAGCGGCCCCGGGCTCGACGTCGACTCGATCCGCACCGAGCTCTCGGCGCTGGGGGAGTCCGCGCTGGTGGTCGGCGACCCGGACCTGGTACGCGTCCACATCCACACTGGCGACCCGGCCGGGCTGATCGCCGCCGCGTCCTCGCGCGGGCGCATGAGCAAGCTGAAGGTCGAGGACATGTCCGCGCAGCATCACGACGTCCTCGAGCGTGCGGACGCCAGGGAGGCCGAAAGCGCGGCTGATGCGGTTGGGACGGCGGTGGACGAGCGTACGCAGGCCCCTCCCAAGCCGATCGGGGTGGCCAGCGTGGCACCCGGTGACGGATTCCGCGAAATCATGGGGAGCCTGGGCGCGGACAGCATCGTGAGCGGCGGCCAGACCATGAACCCGTCGATCGAGGACCTGCTCAACGGCGTGCTTGCTGTCAACGCCGAGCACGTGATTCTGCTTCCCAACAATGTCAACGTGATTCTCACCGCCGAACAGGTCGATCCTCTCGCGGAAGGCTGCGAGGTGCGTGTGGTCCCGACGAGCAATCTTCCCCAGGGAATCGCCGCGCTGCTCGCGTTCGACCCATCCGCGAGCCTTGACGAAAACTGCGACCGGATGCTCGCTGCGATCGCCACGGTGCGAGCCGTTGAGGTGACACGCGCAGTCCGCGACACCAAGGTCAACGGGCACAACATCAAGGTGGGCGACGTGATCGCCGTCGTCGACGACGTCATCACCGAGGTGGGAAGCGAGTACCTCAACGTCATTGAAGCGGTGCTCAACGCCGAGGCGAAGAAGCCGGAACTGGTCACGGTGTACCGCGGTCAGGAGGTGAGCGCGGACGAGGCCGATGCGTTGGTGGCGAGCCTGCGCGAGACCCATCCGGGCACCGAGTTCGAGCTGCAGGCGGGAGGACAGGAGCACTACCCGTACGTGCTCTCGCTCGAGTGAGTTGATCCACCTGGTCACCGACAGCACGTCCGATATCGCTCCGTCGGATGCGCAGGCCCTGGGTGTCCATGTCGTGCCCCTCATCGTCCGTTTCGGCGAGGAGCAATACCGCGATGGTGTCGATATCGACGCGGATCAGTTCTACGCGAAGCTCGAACGCAGCGACGTGCATCCGACGACGTCGCAGCCGTCGCCCGACGCCTTCGCCTCGCTGTACAGGACGTTGCTGGCCGATCCGCAGGACGAGGTTGTCGGGCTGCATATTTCGACCAAGCTGAGTGGCACCCTGCAGTCGGCGACACTCGCGGCCCAGGAATTCGACACCGCTCGAATCCACCTCGTGGACACGGAGAGCGTGAGCGGTGGGCTGCAACTCCTCGTGCGTGCGGCGGTCGACGACATCAAAGCGGGCGACACCGCAACGGCCGTCGCGGAGAAGGCGACGCGACGGCGCAGCAAGGTGACCATCGTGGTCCTGCTCGACACGCTCACCTATCTGCACCGGGGCGGGCGGATCGGGCGGGCGCAGGCATTCGTCGGCAGCCTGCTCAACGTCAAACCATTGATCGCGGTGCGCGACGGCGAGGTCGTCCCACTCGCCAGGCCACGCAGCCTGTCCAAGGGCATCGACATGATCGTCGAGCAGGTTCGCGGCTGCGCACCGCTGCGCGGTCTTGCCGAGTTTCATGCGGCGGCCTCGGAATCGATGGTGGAGCTCGAGTCGCGCTTGGGGACGGCGGTCTCGAATGTCACGGCAGTGCTGGGCCGGATCGGTCCCGTCGTCGGCGCGTACAGCGGGCCGGGTGGAATCGGAGTCGCCTGCCTCGGCGCGGACTAATCGGCCCGTCCTGAGACGATGGATCGGCTGTGATTGTGAATCCGTTGTCGGTCGTTACCGCCGACCATGTGCCGATCGAGCTCGACCTCCCCGTGTCTCGTATCACGGGCGTCGGACCGCGCCAGGCGCAGCGCCTCCAGAAGCTGGGGCTCACCACCATTCGTGACCTCCTGTTCCACCTTCCGCGGCGGTACGAGGACACGCGCGAAACGGTCCCGCTGCGGTCGCTGGAGACCGGGATCGTGCAGACCGCACACGTCACGATTCGCAACGTGAGCGCGCGCAAGAGCCCGTACAAGAAGGTGCCGCTGATCGAAGCGACGCTCGAGGACGACAGCGGTGGCGTTGCCACGGCCGTCTGGTTCAACCAGCCCTTTCTCCTGCGGCAGTTGAGACCGGGCATGGAACTGATGCTCAGCGGCAAGGTCGAGATGTCGAGGACCGGGTTGAGCTTTCGCAGCCCCGTGTTCGAGCGCGCCGGGCGGGATCAGCGCCATGTCGGAGCGCTCGCACCCGTCTACCCCGAGACCCAGGGGATCACTTCGCGCTTCCTGCGCTCGCACATCGAGCCGCTGCTCGGCTTCGCGACACAGCTGCCGGATCGCCTGCCCCCGTCAGTCCGCGAGTCCGAGGGCTTGATGTCGATCGCCGAGGCGATCTATCAGGTGCACGTGCCGGACAGTCTCGCGACCGCTGCGCAAGCTCGCGAGCGGATCGCATTTGAGGAGCTCTTCCTGCTCCAGATCGCCGCGGAGCGCGCGCGCCGGCGGCGGATGAGCGGACCGGGTGTGATCGTCGGTTACGACATCGAGGTTGCACGGCGATTTGTGGCGACGCTGCCCTTCAAACTCACCGACGGGCAGCGTGTCGCGGGGCACGAGATCCTCACCGACCTCGCTGCGCCCGGTCCGATGAACCGTCTCCTGCAGGGCGACGTCGGGAGCGGAAAGACGGTGGTGGCAGCGCTTGCCGCGCTCATGACCCACCACGCGGGATTCCAGACCGCGGTGATGGCACCGACCGAGATCCTTGCGCGGCAGCACCACGCCACCCTCGACAAGCTGCTCTCCCAGCACGGTCTCCCACCCCGGCTGCTGGTGGGCAGCACGTCGGCGGCGGCGCGGCGCGAGATTCTCGCCGGCCTCGCGGGTGGCCACGACTCGCTGATCGTCGGGACTCACGCGCTCATCGAGGATGACGTCGCGATGGTGAACCTGGGCCTCGTCGTGGTCGACGAGCAGCATCGTTTCGGGGTCGCCCAGCGGCGACGTCTGCGCCAGACGTCCGGAGCGATGCCGAACTACCTCGCCATGACCGCCACCCCGATCCCTCGCTCGCTGTCGAACACGCTGTACGGTGACGTCGACCTGAGTGAACTGCGCGAGATGCCTCCGGGCCGGCATCCGGTGGTGACCCGAGTCGTCCCGCCGGAAGCACGCCAGCAGGCATACGACTTCGTCAGGAACGAGGTGCGCAAGGGACGCCAGGCGTTTGTCATCTGTCCACTCATCGAGGAATCGGACAAGCTCGGCGCTCGAAGCGCCACCGCCGAGTACGAGCGCCTCAGCACCACGGTCTTTCCCGACCTGCGAGTCGAGTTGCTCCACGGCCGGATGCCCGCACGCGAGAAAACCGAGCGGATGGAACGGTTCGTGCGGGGTGACGCCGACGTGCTCGTTGCCACAAGCGTGGTCGAGGTTGGCGTCGACATCCCCAACGCGACGATCATGGTCATCGAGGGTGCGGAGCGCTTCGGTCTGGCGCAGCTGCATCAGTTCCGCGGTCGAGTGGGGCGCGACCAGCACCAGTCGTACTGCCTGCTGTTCGAGGGCGGCATCGACGAAGAGGGGTCGAAGCGCCTCGCCGCCGTCGCCTCGACCGACAGTGGCTTCGAGCTCGCCGAGCTTGACCTTCAGCTCCGGGGACCCGGGCAGCTGGTCGGGCTGCGCCAGCACGGCCTCCCGGAGATGCTCGCCGCCGACCTCCTCGACGTGGCACTTGGACGGCGTGCCCGTCAGGCTGCGCTCACGTGGTTGGACAACGACGCCGACCTCTCCGCGTGGCCGCCGCTGTCGGAGGCGATGAATGGCTACCGTGCGGTCTTCGACATTGATTAGCGAGCGCTGGCTCATGGCTCCATGCCCCCTCGCCTGAAGAGCGCAGCACCGCACGCGGCACAGACCAGGATCACCGCAGGGGAGTGGCGGGGGCGCGTGGTCGGCACCCCATCCGGACGCGAGGTGCGGCCCACACGGGCGATGGTCCGCCAATCGCTGTTCGACATCCTCGGGCCAACCGTCGTGGGCGCGCGCATGATCGACCTGTATGCGGGCGCCGGAACAGTGGGCTTCGAAGCCTTGTCCCGTGGAGCGGCGTCGGTCACCTTCGTCGAGCGTCATCGTGAGGCGCTCGCATTGATAGCGAAGACCGCCGAGCGTTTCGGCTGCCGCGACCGCTGCACGCTGGTGGGCGCGGAGGTCCGGCGCTGGCTTCGCGTTGCGGCGGAGGAGACCGCCGAGGCCGATCTCTGCTACGTGGACGCCCCATACCGCGACCCCGAGCTGGACAGCGTCCTCGAACTGCTCGGAACGGCTCCACCGCGTCTTGTCGTGTGCGAACATCACCGCGCCCGCGACATCCCCGAGCAGATCGGCAGGCTCACACGGTTTCGCGAGGCGCGTTACGGCCTGACCACCATCAGCTTCTTGCAGCGAACCGCTGCACCATCGGGCGGAACAGCGTGAGCGAGCGCATCGCCGTGTACCCCGGCAGCTTCGATCCGGTGACCTTCGGACACCTCGACATCCTGGATCGCGCCGCGGCGATCTTCGACGAGGTCGTGGTCGGGGTGCTGGAGAACCCAGGCAAGACGCCCCTGTTCACCGCCGCCGAACGAGTCGAGATGATCCGCGCCTCCCTTGAGTCGCGGCCGCGAATCGAGGTGACCACCTTCGACGGACTCACGGTCGATTTCGCTGCGGCAACCGGCGCGATCGCGATCGTGCGAGGGCTGCGGGTCATCAGCGATTTCGAGTCGGAGTTCCAGATGGCGCTGATGAACCGTCGCCTCAATCCCGCTGTCAACACGGTCTTCCTCATGACATCGTTCTCCAACGTGTTCATCTCCTCATCGCTGATCAAAGAGGTGTGCCACCTCGGTGGAAACGTCAGCGAGATGGCACCGCCGGTGAGCGTCGAAGCGATGCAACGACGCTTCGCAGAACAACGCGAACATGAGGCGCGAACCACGTGACCAACCCGCCGGAGAACGCCGAGCCCACGGTGATCGACCTGGTCGATCAACTCGAGGAATTGGTGAGCACCGGACGTCGAGTGCCGTTCACCGCCGGCGTGGTCGTCAATGAGGACGAGGTGCTGGAACTGGTCGATCGCACCAGGCTCGCGCTTCCCGACGAGCTCATGCAGGCTCGCCACCTGCTCGAGGATCAGCGCCGCGTCCTGGTGGAAGCCGAGCAGGAGGCGGAGCGGATCCTTTCCCGCGCCGAGACCGAGGCCGCGCGCATCGTCGCGGAGGCGGCGGCCCGAGTAACGGTCATGGTGGGCGATCACGAAATCGCCGAGCAGGCTCGGGCGCACGCCGGGGCGGTGATCGCGGATGCGGAGGAGCGCGCCGCCAAGACCTGCAGCGAAGCCGACGCCTACGCCCGCGAAGTCATGCTTCGCCTCGAAGACCAGCTGATGCGGGCCGCAACCACGGTCCGCAAGGGCATCGACGCCCTTCCCTCCGAGCCTGGATCACGGCGGAAACGCCGGGAGCGGGAATAGCGTCCTGGGTCGCCCGCAATGGACGCACGGCTATACTGACCGCACCTATTGGCCGCGCCGCCGTGCGTGTGCGCCGTCCCCGGAGAAACCGAGCATGCCGCTTCCCAAGCAAAAGATCTCAAAGCGCCGCCGCGACTTTCGGCGCTCCCACCACGCCCTGGAAATGCCCACGCTGTCGCCCTGCCCGCGCTGCCGCCAGCCGCGCATCCCTCACCGCGTCTGCCCGAACTGCGGCTACTATCACGGCCGCGAAGTGTTGGTCACTGAGTAACCATCGGTCCTGTTGGCCCGAGTCGCACTCTGCTTTCCCGGACAGGGCAGCCAGGCCGCCGGTATGGCGGATGGGCTGACGGATCTCCCAATCGCCGTTGAGATGCTCGCCGTTGCGGATTCATGCGGGCTCGATCTGAAAACGGCGCTGGCGGGCGATGAGACCCAGCTGCGTCCTACCGAAATCGCCCAGCCGGCACTGCTGATCGTCGAATGCGCACTGCGCAGCACCCTGCCCGATGACCTCGATGTCGTCGCTGTTGCGGGACACAGCGTTGGCGAGTACGCCGCGGCGGTTGCCGCGAGCGCGCTCCAGCCCGCCGATGCAATGCGACTGGTCATCGAGCGCGGGCGTGCAATGGCAGCCATGCGCGACGGCATCATGTGCGCGTTGATCGGTATCGATGTTGAGGGTGCGGCCGCCGCATGCGACGAGGCGCAGCGCACGACCGGCGAGATCGTGGTGGTCGCCAATCACAATGCACCCGGGCAGCTGGTGATCAGCGGCTCGGCGGCGGGTGTTGACGCGGCGGCGCAACTTGCCCTTGCGAATGGCGCACGACGCGCAGTCCCACTCAGTGTGAGCGGCGCATTTCACTCCCCGCTGATGACATTGGCGGCTGCGGCCTTTGAGTCGGCGCTTGACAGCGTGGCGATCACCGACCCGGATCCTCCGGTGGTCTGCAATGTGGATGGCCGCGACGTGCACACCGCGGACGACCTGCGCGATCGACTGCGTGCGCAGCTCACGTCACCGGTGCGATGGATCGACTGCGTGCACCGGCTGGTGGAGCTCGGCGCCGACACGCTCGTCGAGGTCGGCCCCGGCAATGTCCTGAGCGGGCTCGCACGGCGAATCGCGCCCAGCGTGCGGGCGCTCTCGGTGAGCACGCTCGACGCGGCGGCACGGCTCGACGGTGCGGCGGTCGCCGGGTGAGCGACGCACGCGCGCTGGAAGGACGACGTGCGCTGGTCACCGGTGCGTCGCGGGGCATCGGGAAGGCAACCGCAATTGCGCTGGCACGAGCGGGCGCGTCCGTGGCGATTGGATATTCGGCCCATCCGGATGACGCTGCAGCGGTGGTCGCCGCACTCCAGGCCGACCACAAGGTGAGCGCTGTCGCCCTCGGCGCCGACCTGGCCGACCCGCGCGCAGCAGCACGGCTCGTGGATCAGACGGTGCAGGCACTTGGTGGTCTCGACATCGTCGTCAACAACGCCGGCATCGCCCGGGACAACCTGGCGATGCGCCTGACCGACGAGGACTGGGACGCGGTGATCGCAGTCGATCTCACCGCGGCGTTTCACATCTGCCGCGCCGCGCTGCGTCCCATGCTGCGCCAGCGATTCGGGCGGATCGTCAACGTTTCCAGCGTCTCCGGGGTCATCGGCAACGCCGGGCAGTCCAACTATTCGGCGGCCAAGGCGGGCCTGATCGGGTTGACGAAGTCGCTGGCACGGGAGGTGGCGAGCCGGGACATCACCGTCAACGCGGTCGCTCCCGGTTTCATCGAAACCGAGATGACCACGTCGCTCGGCGACGCCGTCCAGCGAGGGGCGATCGCCGCCATCCCCAAGGGCCGCATGGGGACCGCGGACGAGGTCGCCGCAGCGATCGCCTTCCTCGTCCTGCCAGAGTCGGGGTACATCACCGGCCACGTGCTGCACGTCGACGGCGGTCTCGCGGCGTGAGTGACGCCGGCCCCCCAACCAATTCCGACGGCACACCGGAACGCATCATCGACGGCGCTTCCGGGCCATTTGCGTGGCGACCCCCCGCTTCTGACGCTATCGTTTCGCCCGAGACTGATGCGGCACCTGCCGCACCCACACCATCACAAGGAACGCCTGATGCCAGATCTAACCTTCGACCGGTTCAAGGCGATCGTCGCCGATCAGCTCGGCGTGGAGACCGAGCAGGTGACGCCGGAGGCGTCGTTCGTGGAGGACCTGAACGCGGACTCGCTCGACCTGGTCGAGTTGATCATGGCGTTCGAGGAGGAGTACCAGATGGAGATCTCCGACGAGGACGCGGAGAAGATCGGGACGGTGGGTCAGGCCTGGGACTACATCCAGGAGAAGGTGGGAGCGACAACCTAGCCCCTCCGACGAAGGCTCCAGCCGCGGCTCCCGCACCTGACAAACACCCGGCGGCGCCGAAACAGACGCCGTCGCCGCTCGGCGAGGCGGAGCTGGAGCGTCTGCGTGCCCTCCAGAAGCGGATCGGCATCCAGTTCCGCAAGCAGGAGTTGCTTCGCGAGGCGATGACCCACGCCTCGTGGAACAACGAGCACGGCGAGCCGGCAGGTCCTGGGCACGATAACGAGCGACTCGAGTACCTCGGCGACGCCGTCCTCGAGCTGGTCGTCGGCGAGTACCTGTTCCGGCGGTTTCCCACCTACGACGAGGGTCAGCTGACCCAGCTCCGCGCGGCGCTCGTCAACACGACGTCGCTCGCCCGCCTCGGCGAGCGCCTCGAGCTCGGCGAGACGCTGCTCATGGGGCGAGGAGCCGTCAAGACGGGCGCCCGCAAGCTGCCATCCCTGCTTGCCAACGCCTTTGAGGCGATGATCGGCGCGATCTTCCTCGACCAGGGCTACCGAGCGGCCACGAAGGTGTTTCTCCAGAACATCGGCGACCTTGCCGAGTGGAGCGACGAGAACTTCAAGGGCCAGCTCCAGCAGGCGTCGCAGGATCGCACCAGCGACACCCCGCACTATCGGGTCATCGCCACCGGTGGCCCCGGGCACAAGCGCGAGTACACCGCCGAGGTGCTGCTCGGCGAGCGTGTCGGCGGGACCGGGCGCGGTCCGACCAAGCAGGCCGCCGAGCAGGCCGCCGCGCACGACGCGCTCGACAAGCTCACCAAGACGAGCCGCGGGGGCGCGGCTGCTGCTGTCGGAGCGGCACGTGATGCGGCGAAAACCGTTGCATCGGAACCTGCACGGGTGCGCCGCCGCGTCGCCGAGGTCGCCGCCGACCGCGGGGCGACGCCGCGGCGGCGCAGAGGGCGGTCGGGGACGCGTCCCATCGATGTGTCCGGTGCGACGCCCGAGGTCGCGACCCCGAAGCGCAGCAGGAGCCTCCTCTCGGCGCTGCGCCATGCCGCCGAGGCGCTCGTAGGACGGCAGCAGGCGGCGCCTCCTGCGCCCGAGGCCGAGGCGTCGGCACCGGCGCCCCGCCGGCGGCGCGGCCGTCGCGGCGGCCGTGGCCGCGGCGGTGGCAGCACGCCGCCGGCCGCGTCATGAGCACCAGATCTTGTGGCCAGGAGATCAGCCTGGCGCAAGATGTTGACGTGCTGCGCTCCGCGCATGGACAATCGCCCGGATGAGGCTCCGGCGGATCACCCTGTCCGGGTTCAAGACCTTCGCCGCTCGTAGCGAGGTGCTCTTCGATCCCGGTATCACCGCCATCGTCGGGCCCAACGGCAGCGGCAAGAGCAACCTGGTGGACGCCGTGCGCTGGGCGCTCGGCGAGACCAACGCTCGCGAGCTTCGTGGACAGCGGATGGACGAGGTGATCTACGCGGGCGGCGGCGGCCGTACGCGCATGGGGCTCGCCCAGGTCGAGCTGGTCATCGACAACGAGGAAGGGGCGCTTGCGTCCGAGGATCCCGAGGTCTCGGTGAGCAGGCGGGTCGCCCGCGGCGATCGGGACACCGAGTTCCGCATCAACGGCGATCACGCTCGCCTTCGAGACCTCGAACGTCTCCTCGGCGGCACGGGGCTCACCCAGAACGGCTATGCCGTGGTGGTGCAGAACGATATCGACGGCATCATCGAGGCGACCCCGGGACAGCGCCGGACGCTGGTCGAACAGGCCGCCGGCGTCCGCGCACTGCGAGCGGCCTGCGAAGAGGCGTCGCATCGGCTGGACGGGGTTGACGTCATCGTCCGGCGGCTCACCGACCTGCTCGAGGACGCGACTCCCCGGCTCGCCGAGCTGAGCGAGCAGTCGGTCGCGGCGATCGAGTTGCGGGCGATGAGCCTCCGGCTGACGGAGTTGCGCGGCAGCCTCGCCCATGAGGAATGGCGCGCGGCGAGGGCAAGCCTCAAGCTCGCGCGCCGGCGTTTGGAGCAGGCGCTCGGGCGATGCGAGGCTGCCGCAGAGGCGGACGCCGCGTTCGCCCATCGGTCGGATGCTGCTCGCAGGAGGCTCGAGACGGCGCGCGCAGCTCGCGACGCGGCGGTCCGCCGGCTCGAGGATGCCCGAATCCAGGTCGAACGGGGGGAGGGGTTGCAACGTCGGTTCGCCGACCGGCTCCGCTCGGCGGTTGGGCAGCGAGGCGTCGCGGTTGCGGATATCGATGCGACGCTTCCCGAGGTGCACGCGGCTGTGGCCGCGCTTGCCGGTATTGAGGCCGGCGACGAGCAGCGCACATGGGAGGTGCTCGAGCGCGAGGCGGCGCGGCTGCGCCTGGCGGCCACCGAGGCGGCAGCCGAAGCGGAGATCGAGGATCAGCGGTTCGCAACCGCCGCCGCCAATCTCGCGGCCGCCGAGCGCGACCGGGCGAGCTCGGGCGCCGAAGCACGGGCGGCGACCGCTCGTGCGGAGCTGGCCGCATCGGCACTTCAAGCCTTCGTGGTCGAATCCGAGACGGCCGCAGCGCGCATCACCGAGCTCGGCGCGGCGCTCGCGGCGCACAACCGCGCAGCCAGTGACGCCGCCCAGGGCGCCACGCAGACCGCCGCGAAGGTCGGAGAGTCGCGCGCTGCGGTCGATGCAGCGTGGGAGGCGGTCAACGCCGCCGACCGGGCGGTCGCCGAGGCCGCCGGAGTGGCCCGCCAAGCGCTGGCGGCGCTTGCCGCTGCTCGTGGACGCCTCAGCGGCAGCGCGGCAGATGGCGGCATCGCACGAGCCGTGGCGGCCGGCACCCTGCAGGCTCGCCGTCTCGTCGACTGTCTCCAGGTCACCGACGATGCCCTCGCAGGCGCCGTGGCGGCGGCCCTCGAGGAGAACCTCGGAGCCTGGCTGGTTGACGACGTTGTGGGCGCGGCCGCCCACCTCGACCGCGAGGGCCCGCGCGAACGCCTGATCCGCGCCAACCTCGATGTGGTCACCGACCAGCCGCCACCGGAGCCGTATGCCCTGCTGTCCGGCGCGGTTGCCGCGACGCCGGCGGCGCGTGGCGCGCTGAGCCACCTCCTTCGTGGCGTGTGGGTCGCCCCAGACCTCGAGCTGGCGCTTGGTTCGTTCGGGCACGGGGCGTCGATGGCGGTGCTCGCGGATGGAACAGTCGTCTCCGCGTCGGGGCTGCGCGGCGGACGCGGGGTCGATACGCTCGACCTGGCGCGTGAGGAGCGATCGGCGGCAGCCGCAGCCGAGCAGGCCGAGCGCGCGGAGGCGGCAGCGATGGTCGCCGCCGCCAACGCTCGGGACCGCCTCAACGATCTGGACCAGGCACTGTCGGTCGCGGTGGAGGCCGATCGCGCGGCTCGCGCCGCGGAGGCGTCCGCCGCAGCGGTCGCTGCCGGCGCCCAGCATGCGCTCGAGGCGGCGGCGGCCCAGGCGGAGCGCTCGGCGGCGACCATGGTGACCCGACAAGCCGAAGCGGACGCGGCAATCGAGGCGCAGTCAGGAGCGGAGCGTCAGTTCGCCGCTGCAGGCGCGTTCCTCATCGGGCTCGAAGCGGCCGTCGCCACCACCGAGGCGCACACCCGGCGGGTGCGCGCTGCAGCAGAGAACGCCAGGCTCGCCGCGGAGGAAGCCGAGCTCGTGCTCTCCAGGGCAAGGGCGGAGGGCGCCCACGTCGAGGAGCGGCGTGAGGCCGCGCGGCGCGCGCTCGACGCCGCGCAATCCCGACTCGCCGCAGCGGAGACGCGGCGGCTCATCGCGGAGGGCGACGCGCTCGCCGCAATCGTGCACGGTCTCCAGGGGCGGGGCGAGGCCGCGCGAGCGGCGCTCGAGCAGGCCGCCGCTCAGGACGAGCTCGACCTCGTCGCGCTCCCGATCCCCGAGCTCGAACTGGCAGTGCTCGCGCTGGAGGCCGAGCATGCGGAGGTGGCGGTCGCCGTCGCCCGGGCCGGCGACGAGCTCCAGGCGGCCGAGCAGGAGGTCACGGCGTGCGAGATCGCCGTCGCCGAGCACGCCGACGCGGTTCGCGATTCGGGCGACGACGATTCCGTGGAGCTCGACCCTGCCGCAGCGGAGCGTGCCGAGCGCGAGATCGTCCGGCTCGAGCGAAAGATCGCCGGGCTCGGCGCCGTCAACGCGCTCGCCCCCGAGCAGCACGAGGCGCTCAATGCCCGGGTCGGCACGATCACCGTGCTTCGGGATGACCTGGCCGGAGCGGCGGCCGCGCTGCGTTCGCTGGCTCGTCACCTCGAGCGCGAGATCGAGCAGCGCTTCGACACGGTCTTCGGAGCCGTGTCGTTCCACTTCCAGGAGCTCTATGCGGAGCTGTTCCCGGGCGGCCGGGCGACCCTGCGACTCGAGGAGCCGGAGCCGCCGGTGCTCGACCTCGACGGTGTCGCACAGCCGGCCGCCGAGCGTCGCGCAGGCGTCGAGATCCTCGCCCAGCCCCCCGGCAAGCGCCAGACGCCCCTGCGGCTGCTGAGCGGTGGCGAGCGAGCACTCACCGCGCTCGCCGTCGTGCTCGCGCTGCAGCAGGTGAACCCGAGCCCGTTCTACGTCTTCGACGAGGTCGATGCCGCCCTCGACGACAGCAACGTGCTCCGCTTTACGAGGCTGCTGCGCCGCCTCGGCGCCACGCAGCAATTCCTCGTGGTCACCCACAACCACATCACCATGGCCGCCGCCGACGCGCTGTGGGGCGTGACCATCGATGCCGACGGCACCAGCTCGGTGCTGGGAGTGCGCTTCGACGAGGCCTCGACCGTGGGCGCGCCGACCGCCGCGCTTCATCGAGTCGCGGGGTGACCGCCGCGGTGGCTGTGCCGCCCAATGCCTGACGAGATCGTCGCCCCGGTCAGGCGCAGCGCCTGGTGGCGACGCGTGTCCGGCCGCATGGACAAGGCGTCGAGCGCCTTCAGCGCTGAGATGCACGGCCTCGCCGCCCCGGGCCGGAAGCTCGATGACGCCTTCTACGAGGAGCTCACCGAGGTGCTCATCGCCGCCGACTGTGGGGTTGAGCTCGCGGAGCGTCTGACAGCAGCGCTGCGCCAGCGAGCGCGCCGAGAGAAGCTCGCCGACGGCGCTGCCGCGATCGCCGCGCTCAAGGCGGAGATTCTCGCGGTGATGAACGCCTACGACCGCTCCCTGCACCTCAGCAACGTGCCGAGCGTGGTCCTCGTGGTCGGCGTCAACGGCAGCGGCAAGACGACCACCATCGGCAAGCTCGCGTACCGGCTGCGCGAGGAGGGCCGCACCTCGCTCATCGCCGCGGCGGACACATATCGGGCCGCGGCGATCGACCAGATGCGTGTCTGGGCGGATCGGGCCGGGACGGACGTGGTTGCCCACCAGCCCGGGGCCGACCCGGGGGCGGTGGTCTTTGACGCCATCCAGGCAGCCGAGGCCCGCCGGGTCGACGTGGTCCTTGTCGACACCGCCGGGCGCCTCCACACCAAGGTGAACCTCATGGCCGAGCTCGGCAAGATCCGCCGGGTGGTGGAGCGGCTGATCCCCGAGGCTCCGCATGAGGTGCTCCTCGTCGTGGACGCGACCACCGGGATGAACGCGATGCGCCAGGCGCTCGCGTTCCACGAGACCACCAAGCTGACCGGCCTCGTGATCACCAAGCTCGACGGGACTGCCCGGGGCGGGACCCTCCTCGCGGTGGAGGAGCAGCTCAAGATCCCGGTCAAGCTCGTGGGGTTGGGAGAGGACCTGGACGATCTCAATGTCTTCGACCCCGCGGCCTACCTGGACACGATCTTCGGCTCGACCCCTTGACATGGTGGTGAGTACTCACTACCATACGGAGCGTGACCCCCACAGCCACCGCCGAACGCCTGACCGCCGCGGAGCGCCGCGAGCAGATTCTCGAAGCCGCGGTGGTCGTCTTCGCTGAGCGCGGCTACGAGGGCGCGTCCACCGATGTGATCGCGCGCATGGCCGGCATCTCCCAGCCGTACCTGTTCCGGTTGTTCGGCACCAAGCGCGAGTTGATCATCGCCACCATCAAGCGATGCTTCGCCGATACCGAGATGCTCTTCCAGCGCGCCGCGAGTGGACTCGAAGGCGATGCGCTGCTCGCGGCGATGGGGGAGGCGTACATCGACGAGATCCGTCGCAGCCCGCTCAGATTGCGCGTCCAACTGCAGGCCTACGCGGCGTGCGATGACCCGGCAATTCGCACAGTCGTCGCCGACGGATTCGGCCATCTCGTGCGCATGGCGGGAGAGCTCACCGGTCTCGACTCGGCCCGACTCAGCTTGTTCTTCGCCCAGGGGATGCTGCTCAACGTGCTGGCGATGATGGGCCAGGTCGACGAACCTCAGGCATGGGCGATGCAGCTCATCGAGGGATGCGCCATGAACGCCAAGTTAGGCGTGTAGATCGCCGCATTTTTTTTGTGCTCTGAAGTGAGTGAGTAATCACTACAACCGGCAACCACAACCAGTCAAGGAGGAACGAATCATGGCTCGACGGTCCCAGGTCATCTGGACATTCGCGATCACCTCGATCGCCCTGTTCATGGTCACCCTCGACAACCTGGTCGTGACCACGGCGCTGCCGGTGATCCGTCACGACCTCAACGCGAACCTGCAGCAGCTGGAGTGGACGATCAACGCGTACACGCTGACCTTTGCGGTGCTGTTGCTCACCGGTGCCGCACTCGGTGATCGCTTCGGCAGGCGGCGCATCTTCTCCATCGGTCTTGCGGTGTTCACGCTCGGCTCCGCGGCGTCCGCGCTCGCGTCGAGCCCGACCATGCTGATCGTCGCGCGTGCCGTGCAGGGAGCGGGCGCAGCGATGGTGACACCATTGACGCTAACTATTCTCAGCGCTGCGGTACCCGCGAATCGCCGCGGAGTCGCGCTCGGCGCGTGGGGCGGCATCGGTGGCCTCGCCGTCGCGGTTGGACCGATCGTCGGGGGCGCGATAGTTCAGGGCATCTCATGGCACTGGATCTTCTGGGTCAACGTGCCGATCGGCCTGCTGCTTGCCCCGCTCGCGCGGGTTCGCTTGAACGAGACACACGGCGCCGACAACCGTCTCGACCTCGGCGGCCTCGTGATCGCCAGCGGCGGCCTCTTCGCGATCGTCTGGGGCCTGGTGCGCGCCAACCAGCAGGGATGGACGAGCCCCGAGATCCTCGGGACACTCGCCGCCGGCATCGCGCTCGTGGTGATGTTCGTCATCTACGAGCTCCGCTCGAGTGCGCCGATGCTGCCCATCCGCTATTTCAACAACCGGACCTTCAGCGGTGCCAACGCCGCGTCGCTGTTCATGTTCTTCGGGATGTTCGGCAGCGTCTTCCTGCTCGCGCAGTTCTTCCAGACCGTGCAGGGCCTGTCTCCACTGGACGCGGGTTTGCGCATCCTTCCGTGGACTGCGATGCCGATCATCATCGCGCCGGCCGCGGGTGCACTCTCGGACCGTATCAACGGCCGCACGCTGATGGCGGTCGGGCTGGCGCTCCAGGCGACGGGACTGATCTGGATCGGCCATGTGATCACCCCAACCGTTCCGTACTCGGCATTCGTCGTGCCGTTCATCCTCAGCGGCATCGGCATGGGCATGTTCTTCGCCCCGGTGGCGAATGTCGTGCTGAGCTCGGTGAGCGCTCGTGAGGAGGGCAAGGCATCCGGGGCGAACAACGCCATCCGCGAGCTGGGCGGCGTCCTCGGTGTGACCGTGCTCGCTTCGATCTTCGCCCACTGGGGTGGGTACACCTCGGGCGCAACGTTCGTCGCGGGGCTCACGCCCGCGGTGACCGTCGGCGGCGCTGTGGTTGCCGTCGGAGCGCTCGCGGCAGCGTTCATCCCAGCCCGCAAGCGGGTGGCCGCAGCGCAACCCGCGAGGGCGGAGGAGGCTGCCACCGCGTAGCAGCGTCCAGCCCAGGAGGTCGATTCGTCCGCATCGTGTAGCATGTCAAGGTCTTGCCCTTGACACATCGATCCACCTCGCAGCCGCTCACGTCACGCGTGTGGCAGGAGCGGCTGCTCGACGTCTACGGCGCCGTGCTCACCGACCACCAGCGCGAGGCGTGCCGGCTGCACCTCCACGAGGACTGGTCGTTCACCGAGCTCGCCGAGCATTTCAGCTGCACGCGCAGCGGCGCCCACGATCTTGTCCGTCGCGCCCTCGCCCAGCTCGAGCACTTCGAGGATCGGCTCGGGCACGCGGCCGAGCTCGACCGGCGGGACCGCGTCGAGACCGACCTGCGGGCGCGCCTCGCGACGTCACCGGCAGGCGCCTGACCATGTTCGAAGCACTCAGCGATCGACTCGCCACGGCGCTCCGCCGGTTCTCGGGTCGCGGCCGTCTGACCAAGGAGGACGTCGAGGTCGGGTTGCGCGAGGTTCGCGTGGCCTTGCTCGAGGCGGACGTCAACTTCCGCATCGCTCGCGCTTTCGTCGACAGGATTCGCGAGCGCGCCATCGGCAGCGACGTGCTCGAGTCGCTGACCCCCGGACAGCAGATCGTCAAGATCGTCAACGACGAGCTCGTCGCGTTGCTCGGCGGGGAGCAGCGCAAGATTCAATACCAGCCGCACCCGCCGACGGTCATCATGCTCGTCGGCCTGCAGGGCTCGGGCAAGACCACCACCGCGGCCAAGCTCGGCCTCGCGATCCGGCGCGACGGGCACCGCCCGATGCTGGTCGCGGCCGATATCACTCGCCCTGCGGCGGTGCAACAGCTCCAGAAGTTGGGACTGGACAATCAGATCCCGGTCACCATCCCGGATGGGAAGGCCAAGGTCGCGCAACTCGCTGCGCGCGGCGTTGCGGAAGCGACGAGGCTCAACTGCGACGTCGTCATCATCGACACCGCCGGCCGTTTGCAGATCGACGAGCCGCTGCTCGAGGAGCTGCGTGACATCCGCAAAGCCACGACGGTTCACGAGGTGATCCTCGCAGTCGATGCGATGACCGGCCAGGAGGCGGTGAACGTCGCCAAGGGATTCGATGACGCCGTCCAGGTCGACGGCGTGATCCTCACCAAGCTCGACGGTGACGCCCGCGGCGGAGCCGCGCTGTCGATGCGCGAGACCATCGGCAAGCCGATCATGTACACCGGCACGGGGGAGAAGGTCTCCGACCTCGAGGCATTCGCTCCCGACCGGATGGCGTCGCGCATTCTCGGCATGGGCGATGTCCTGACCCTCGTGGAGCGCGCCCAGGAGCAGTTCGACCAGAAGAACGCCGAGGAGATGGTCGAGCGTTCCTTCGCGGGGCGTCTGACCATGGACGACTGGCTCGCGCAACTGCGTCAGTTGCGTGGCATGGGCTCGCTGGAAGGCGTGCTCGGCATGCTTCCTGGTGGTCGCAAGCTCGTGCAGCAGGCCGGAGCCGCCATGCCCTCCGAGCAGGACCTCGGCCGCATGGAAGCGATCGTGCTGTCGATGACCGCCCAGGAGCGCCGCCACCCCGAGATCATCAAAGGCGCGCGTCGCAAGCGAATTGCCGCGGGCAGCGGAACGACGATCGCCGACGTCAACCGTTTGCTCAAGGGTTTTGAACAGATGCAGGGCATGTTCAAGAGCCTCGGCGGCAAGGGCACCAAGGGAGTGCGCGGCAAGGCCCGCATGCTCAGACAGCTCAAGAACATCGATCCAACCCAACTCGGACAAGCAGGCTTTTGAAAGGAGCACGACATTGGTAAAGATCAGGTTGAAGCGAATGGGCACCACCAAACGCCCGGTGTACCGGCTGGTGGTTGCGGATTCGCGCAGCCCACGCGACGGCAGATTCATCGAGTCGATCGGCTTCTATGACCCGCTGCCCAATCCGGCGGTGGTGAGCATCGATGCGGACCGAGTGCAGCTCTGGCTCCGCCGCGGCGCACGTCCCAGCGACAGCGCCCGCCAGCTGCTCGTCAAAGAAGGCATCCTCGCCGCGCGCCCCTTCAAGATCACCCCCCGCCCCGAACCCTCCGCGCCCGAAGCTCCTGCAAAAGCTGCCGCAAACACCGCCGTTGCTGCGGAGCCAACTCCAGAAGCAGCAAAGGAAACAACAGCCACCGAAGCCGCAAGCGAGCGCGCCGCTGACGAACCCGTCGCTGCAGAGCCTGCGGTAGATGCGTCCCTCGTTGACGATTCTGGCTCCACTGAGCCGGCGAATGCTGAGGAATCCACGGAGGCGGTCGCACCGGCACCAGACGAGGCGGGTGGCGCCGCGGGGGGCAGCCCGGACGCGCCGCGGCCGGGAGGGGTCCCCGCGGCGACAGGACCCGCCGCCGCGGACGAAGCAGAATGACCGACTACGCGGATTTGACTCGATTCATCGCCGAGCGAATAGTCTCGAAGCCCACGGCCGTCACCGTGGAGTCGCGTCCGCGTGGCCGGAGCACCATCGTCACTCTGCACGTCGCTGAAGAGGACATGGGCAAGCTCATCGGCAAGACGGGACGCAACATCGAAGCGGTTCGTGCGGTGGTGCGCGCCGCCGGTCTGCGTCATCACCAGCGCGTCCAGGTGGAGTTGAAAGACATACGGTGAGCGGCGGCCGCCCACTTGCACCAGTCAGGCTGCGCGCCGCGCAGGTACTTCGCGCGCACGGCGTGCGCGGCGAAGTCCGGGCTGAGCCGATCGGCGGCGATCCAAGCCGTTTCACGCCTGGGACGAAGCTCGAGACCGAGGACGGTGCCAGATCGTTCACGGTGCGCACGGCTCGGCCCGGTTCCGGAAACGCCGTGCTCCTCAGCTTCGAGGAAATCACGTCCGCGTCCGATGCCGCACTGCTTCGCGGCCTGTACCTGTGCGTCGACGTCGATGCCGCACGTCCGCTCTCGGACGGCGAGTGGTTCGTGTGGCAGCTCATCGGCCTGCGCGTGCTCGACACCACCGGAGCCGATGTCGGAATCGTCGACGATGTCGAGGCGGGGGTGGGCAATGACGTGCTGGTCATCCGCAACGACGGCGCCGTGCACCGCCTTCCCATGGCGCGGGATTACGTGATGGCGATCGACGTCGACGCAGGCACGATCACGGTTGCGCCGTGGATCGAGGAGACGGTGTGATCCGCTTCCACGTGCTCTCGATCTTTCCTGAGGTGTTCCCGGGTCCGCTCGGCGTCGGCGTGGTCGGCCGTGCGCTCGCAGCCGGCGAGGTGGAGCTGGCCGTGCACGACCTTCGCACACACACCGAAGGCCGGCATCGCCAGGTCGACGACATCCCGTTCGGCGGAGGGGCTGGCATGGTGTTCAAGCCGGAACCGGTGATACGCGCGGTGCGCACGTTGCGCGAAACCGAGCCCGACATCCGGTGCATCCTGCTCTCGCCACAGGGACGTCAATTCGATCAGCGAGTCGCTCACGAGCTCGCGGCCGAACGCTCGATCCTCCTTGTCTGCGGCCGCTATCAGGGCGTCGATCAGCGTGCGCGCGACGAGATCGGCGAGGAGTTGTCGGTCGGTGATTACGTGCTGAGCGGCGGTGAGGTCGCGGCGATGGCGGTCATCGAAGCCACCGCTCGGCTGGTGCCCGGCGTGGTCGGTTCGCCGGAATCGCTCGGCGATGAGACGTTTTCGGATGGCGCGGAAGGCGGCTTCGAGGCACCGCTGTACACACGCCCCGCCGACTTCGAGGGACGCTCGGTCCCGGCGGTGCTGCGCGAGGGCAATCACGCCGCGATTGCCGCGTGGCGTCGCGATGAAAGTTCAAGACGGACCGGGCTGCGTCGCCCCGATCTGCTACGGTCTGCCTCAAGGCCCGGAGGAACAACGTGAATGTCATCGATCTGCTCAAACGCGAGCAGGAAAAACAGCAAGTCCCCATCCTGCGTTCAGGCGATACCGTGCGCGTGCACGTCAAGGTGGTGGAGGGGACCCGCGAGCGCATCCAGGTTTTTGAGGGCGTCGTGATCGCGCTCAAGGGTAAGGTCGGGCTCGCCACCAGCTTCACCGTCCGTCGCATCGCCCACGGTGTCGGCGTCGAGCGGACATTCCTTGTCCACGCTCCTCGAATCGACAAGATCGAGGTGTTGCGCCACGGCCAGGTGCGCAGGGCAAAGCTGTTCTACCTGCGCGAGAAGGTCGGCCGTCACGCCCGCATTCGCGAGCGGCGTCAGCCGATCGGCGGTCCCGAGATGACCCTGCTCCGCGCCGAGCCGGAGGCGGTGACCGATGCCGACATCGACCAGGACGAGGTGGACGAGACGCCCGGCGACCTGGCGGCAGGCGATACCGAGACCACCGAGGTGACCGACCAGGCCGACGAAGCCGAGGTTGCAGTCGCAGCCTCCGAGAGCGACGGCGGAGCGTAGCCGGGGGTCGAGAACCCCCGAGCAACTTCCTCCGGCCCGGCCCCTCAAGGACCGCGTAGGCCACGCGGGTGAGGTCGCCGCGCTGACGTACCTCAAGGAACAGGGCTTCCGCATCCTCGCTCGCGACTGGCGCAGCCGCCTCGGTCAGATCGACATCGTCGCCGAGGACGGCGACACGCTGGTGCTCATCGAGGTCAAGGCGCGCCGTGGCGTCGGGTTCGGGACGCCGGAGGAAGCGGTCGACGAGCGCAAGCAGCGAAAGCTGCGAATGCTTCTCGAGCTCTACCGCGCACAGACGCATCGCCAGAAGCAGCCATGCCGAATCGACGTCATCGGCCTGCTCATGGACGGCGCGATGACCGTGACCAAGACCGAGCACATCCGGGACGCCGTCCAGGGCGACTGAGCGTCCTCGACTCCTCGCTTGACATGTGACCATATGGTCACGTATGCTGCGGCCATGACTGACGACGACCTCGTGTTCAAGGCACTCGCCGATCCAACCCGTCGTTTCCTACTGGACCTGCTCTTCCAACGTGACGGCCGCACGCTGACTGAGCTCGAGTCCGAACTGGACATGACGCGCTTCGGCGTGATGAAACACCTGCGGGTCCTCGAGGACTCGGGGCTCGTCGTCTCGCGCCGCTCGGGACGGGAGAAGTTGCACTTCCTCAACCCGATACCGATTCAGCTGATCCACCAGAGGTGGATCGACAAGTACAGCGAGCGTCGCGCATCGGCGCTCCTCGACCTCAAAACCCAGTTGGAGGACATGGCATGACCAGTGCGACTGCGATCGGCACCACCCAGGTCTACCGGGTGTACATCAAGGCAACGCCCCAGGCGATCTGGGACGCGATCACCAGGCCCGAATGGACTGAGCGCTACGGCTACGGCGGCCGGGGGGAGTTCGACCTCCGTCCCGGCGGCGCGTACACCGGACATGCGAGCGAGGGCATGCGCTCGACCGGCGCCCCCGACGTCGCCGTCGACGGCGAGGTGCTCGAGGTGGATCCGCCCCGCAAGCTCGTGCAGACGTTCCGGATGGTGATGGACCCTGCGATGGCGGCTCAGGGATTCACGCGCGTGACCTACGACATCGAGGAGCGCAAGAACGGCGTCTCCCGCCTCACGCTTACGCACGAGCTCGAGGGCGCGCCGCAGCTCGCGGTGCTGATGTCTGGCGGCATGGAGGACCAGGGCGCCGGCGGCGGCTGGAACTGGGTGCTCAGCGGCCTCAAGACCCTGCTCGAGACCGGCGAGTCCCTCGACCCCGCGGGGCATCAGTGAGCTGACGCCGTGAAACGGCCCTGCGCCGCGCGGCTCGCGCCGCGCGGCGTGGGGTCTCACCCGTCAGACGGGCGAAAAGGCCACGGATCTCCTCGGGCGTGAGCTCGAGGGTCGCGTCACCGACGTGGAGCTCGAACTCCTGCAGCTTCGGGCCGAGCGACGCCCAGGGGCGTGAGAAGGTCATCACCTTCTCCGATTCCGCAATTTCCACCACCCGCTCGCGCAGCGACTCGAGATCGACCGCAAAACGCAAGTGCATCATCGGGCTCTGCACCGGCGAGGGGAGGACCTCGACGCCGGGAAGGTCGCGAACCGCCTCGGCGATTGCGAGGGAGTGGCGGTAGTACGCAGGCATCCGCGGGAGGCGAAGCCGCAGCGCCGCCAGCGCCGACGCGGCGTACGGCCACATGCCGAACACACGACCGCCGTGGCGCGTGCGCCACACGGACAGTTCCTCGATCACGTCGGCGTCGCCCGCGACGCAGCACCCGGCGATGCCACCGAGTCCTTTGTAGAAGGACACGTACACCGTGTCGAACAATCCCGCGACGTCCGCGATCGACTTGCGGTGCTTGGCCTTGTAGTACGGGCTGGCGTCCCAGAGCCGAGCTCCGTCCAGATGGACCGCGGCGCCCTGGACACGTGCCCAGCCGACCTGCGCCACGAGCTCGCTCCAGGTCGGCAGCGTGCCGCCAAGCGCTCGTTGCGGTAGCTCGAGCAGCAGGGCCGCGATCGGCTCGTGCACTTGACTAAGGCTTGCGGCCGAGAGCGGCTCTTCGCCGGGTCCGACGGGAACGCCGAAGAGGCCGTGCAGCCGCTCGTAGCCCCGCTCCTCGTTCGTTTCCATGTGGCAGGCGGGATGAAACGCGATGCTCCGACTGGAGCGTCGATCCGCGTGAACGCGGAGGGTCGCCTGCTGCGCCATCGTCCCCGTGGGGAAGAACAGTGCCGCCTGCTTGCCGAGCAGCGACGCGACCTCCCCCTCGAGCTCGGTGACAGCCCCGCCGATGCCGTAGTAGTCGATCTTTGTGCCCGGCGGGATGGTGGCGAGCAGCTCGCCGGCCGAGCGGCGTCCATGGCCGATGAGAAATCGCGTACACGACTCCGCAAGCGCCTCGAGCTTCGGATCGCGTGAGAAGGCGGGCGGCGTCTTGGTGGTCGCGGCGGGGTGCGCGCTGGTCCTCGTGGGTGACATGCACAGGACGATACGGGAGGCAGCAGCGCCAAGTCTCATCAGTGCGCCGAAGCCTTGAACCGCCAGAGAGCGACCCAGGCGCTTGCCCTGTTACACTGGATTGTGTGATTGCGTTCGCCATCAGTTGCGCGACCCGGGGCCTTGCGGGTGTGCCGGTGACGGTCGAGGCCGACATCGCGAACGGACTCCCGGCGTTCACGATCGTCGGCCTCACCGACCGCGCCATCCAGGAGGCTCGCGAGCGGGTGAAACCGGCGATCCGCAACGCCGGGTTCAAGTTTCCACAGCGCCGGGTCACGGTCAATCTCGCGCCCGCCGAGCTCCCCAAGGAGGGGACTGGATTCGACCTGGCGATCGCCATTGCCGTGCTTCGCGCCGAGGACCCGTCGATACGCCTGGATGGTCTCGCCTTTCTCGGTGAGCTCGCCCTAGACGGTTCGGTGCGCCCGGTGACCGGCGTGCTCCCGATGGCGCGATGTCTCGCCGACGCAGGAACCAAGCGTCTCATCGTCCCGGTCGAGAACGCCCCCGAGGCGGCGCTCGCCGACGGCGTTGAGGTCCTCGGCGCGGCGTCGCTCCAAGCGTGCGTCGAGTATCTGCGTGGCGATGGCCCACTGGTCGCCGGCGTGCGCGACGCGTCGCCCCCGTCGCCGGCCGCTGAGCCGGACCTGGCCGCCGTTCGCGGTCAGGGCCACGCGAAACGAGCACTCGAGATTGCCGCCGCGGGCGGCCACAACCTGCTGATGACCGGACCTCCCGGAGCCGGTAAGACGATGCTCGCTCGGACCTTCCCGTCGTTGCTCCCCGACCTCACGCCGGAGGCGGCGCTCGAGGTTGCGGCCATCTACTCGCTGCGGGGCAGCCTGCGCGAACGCCCGCCAACCACCCTTCGACCGCCTTTCCGGGCACCGCATCACAGCATCTCCCGGGCAGGCCTGGTTGGCGGCGGCACCGGCCTCGCCCAGCCGGGCGAGATCAGCCTCGCCAACCAGGGAGTCCTGTTTCTCGACGAACTCTGTGAGTTCTCCCGGCAGCATCTCGAGGCACTCCGGCAGCCCCTCGAGGAACACTCGGTCACGGTGGCGCGCGCTCGTGCCGCCGTCACGTATCCGGCCGACTTCATGCTCATCGGCGCTTCGAACCCGTGCCCGTGCGGGCACTTGGGCGACGCACAGGGATGCACGTGCGAGCCTCGCCAGCTGACCGCCTACAACACCAAGATCAGCGGACCCATCAAGGACCGTATCGATCTGGTCGTCTCGGTTCCGCGCCAGGAATATCGCGACATCTTCGGTGGCGCCGACGAGGAGCCATCCGCTGCCGTGCGCGGCCGCGTCGACGCCGCCCGCCATCGCCGGGGCGAGGGCGACGGGCACGGCAATGCCGCGCTGAACGGGCGCGAGATCCTCGCGGCAGCGCGGGCTACGGCGCCGGCTCGCCGTCTGCTGGCACTGTCGGGCGAACGCCTCCACCTGAGCGCGCGGGGGTTCTTTCGGGTCCTGCGCGTCGCCCGAACCATCTCGGATCTTGCGGGTGAGGATCGGGTGGGCGAAGATGCGCTCGCCGAGGCTTTGCATTACCGAATCGAGATGGCCGGATGATCGAGCCGCGCCAGGTCGATCCGGGTTCGCCGGAGTGGCCGGAGCGCCTCCGGCACCTCGAGTCACCGCCGCGCGGGCTGTGGCAGCTCGGCAGCATCGGTCCGACGACACCCGCGGTCGCGATCGTCGGCTCGCGGCGGGCGACGTTCGGCGGCGTCGAGATCGCGGCCTCGATTGCTCGAGAGCTGGGCTCCGCGGGTATCCAGGTGATCAGCGGCATGGCACTGGGCATCGACGCCGCGGCCCACACGGGCGCGCTCGATGCCGGCGGCTCGACGGTCGCGGTCCTCGGTTGCGGTGTCGATGTCTGCTATCCGCCCCGGCATGCCGGGCTGCGCTCGCGGATCGTGGCCTCCGGGTGTCTGATCACCGAGGAGCCGGAGGGGACACCACCGTTCAAATACAACTTCCCCAAGCGCAACCGCATCATCGCGGCGCTCGCCCACGCCGTCGTCGTCGTCGAGGCGACCGAGCGCAGTGGCGCCTTGAGCACGGCGCGCTGGGCGGCCGACCTCGGCCGCGAGGTGCTGGCGGTCCCCGGGTCGATCCGGTCGCGCCAGAGCAGCGGCACCAACCTGCTGCTCCGTGACGGGGCCCGGCCATTTCTGGCGATGGCCGATCTCTTCGAGGCTGTTCCCGAGCTTCGCTCGGCAGCGCCCACGACCGCTCTCGACGCCTTCTCCGCGAGAGCCGGCAGCGGCCTCGAGCGTTTCAGCCCCCCGCTGCGGGAGATACTGGCACGCATGGGAACGCAACCGGTCCACCCGGATCAGGTCGGGCTCGCACTGGGGCTCTCGCCGGCTCTCGTCGCGAGCCGGCTCGGTGCGCTGGAGCTTGCCGGAGCCGTAATGTCCCTGCCCGGAGGCCTCGTGGCCCGTACCGTATAACCGGCGCCAGAGCCCTCAAAGGAAGTCCAGAAGTGTCACGTCTGATCATCGTCGAGTCGCCCAGCAAGGCGAGAACCCTCGCCCGTTTTCTCGGATCCGAGTACATCGTGCTCGCTTCCATGGGGCACGTCCGGGATCTCCCCAAGTCGAAGATGGGCGTCGACGTCGAGGATGGGTTCACCCCCCAGTACGAGCTCATCAAGGGCAAGGAGAAGCAGATTCGCGATCTCCGTGCCGCGGTCAAGAAGGCGTCGTCGACGCTGCTTGCGGCGGACCCCGATCGCGAAGGGGAGGCCATCGCCTGGCATCTCGCCGAGGCGCTCGGGTTGAACGACCCCGACCGGATCGTCTTCCACGAGATCACCAAGCTGGCCGTCGATGCGGCACTTGCGCATCCGCGCAAGATCGACCGCTCGCTGGTCGCCGCGCAGGAGGCCCGCAGGGTCATCGACCGCCTGGTGGGATACCGGCTCTCGCCGCTGCTCTGGCGCAAGGTTCGCGCCGGCCTCTCGGCCGGACGAGTGCAGTCCGTTGCCGTTCGCCTCGTCGTCGATCGCGAAACCGAGATCGACGCGTTCGTTCCCGTCGAATCGTGGACGATCGATGCTCTTCTTGCTAAAGATGGCAGCAACCCGTTCAGCGCGCGGCTGGTCGGCAGGCGCGGGGATACCGACGCGGCGGAACGCGAGAAGCTGGAGCTCGGGACCGAGGCCGAGGCTGCCGAGGTCATCGCCGCGCTCGGGCTCGACGCCAAGGGTGCGGTCACGGAGCGGACGCCGGTCTTCGTGGTGCGTTCCATCGACGTCAAGGAGACGACGCGCCGGCCGTTGCCGCCACACACGACCAGCACGCTGCAGCAGGACGCGAGCTCGCGGCTGCGGATGTCGCCCAAGCGGACCATGAGCATCGCCCAGGAGCTGTACGAAGGCGTCGAGCTCGGCAGTTCCGGGTCCACGGGTCTGATCACCTACATGCGCACCGACTCGATCCGCATCAGCGATGCAGCCCGTGATGACGCGGCAAAGCACATCACGACGGCATTCGGCAAGGAATACGTCGGTACCGGAGCCGTTCGCCGGAAGGCGGCCGTCAACGTTCAGGACGCGCACGAGGCGATCCGGCCGACCGACGTGAACCGCACGACTGATTCCGTCAGCGCAAGTCTTTCGCCCGGCCAGTTGAAGGTGTACGACCTCATCTGGCGTCGCTTTGTCGCGAGTCAGATGAGCCCCGCCAGGTACCTCAACACGACCGCGATGATCGATGCGGCTGACTACGTGTTCCGGGCGTCCGGGTCGCTGATCACCTTCGAAGGCTTCCAGAAGGTGTGGAAGCGCGACGAGGACAAGGACAAGGACACGACGCTCCCGGCGCTCGCCGAGCGTGAGGAGCTCAAATGCCTTGAGATCGCTGCCGAGCAGCATTTCACGCAGCCGCCGCCGCGCTACACGGAGGCAACCCTGATCAAGGAGCTCGAGGAGCGCGGCATCGGCCGCCCGTCGACGTATGCCGCGACCATCGAGGTCATCCAGGAGCGCCAGTACGTGCGTCAGCTGGAGCGGCGCCTGCATCCCACCGAGCTCGGCAAGACTGTCGATGCTGTGCTGCGCCAGAACTTCCCTGACATCGTCGACGTCGCGTTCACCGCGGACCTGGAGAAGCGGCTCGACTCGGTGGAGGAGGGCACACGCGCCTACGAGCCCACCGTCCGCGAATGGTACGAGCCGTTCGCTGAAACCCTCGAGCGCGCCGAGCGGTCAATGGAGCGCGTCCGTGTCCCGGCACGGGAAACCGGTGAGGAATGCCCGGAGTGCGAGATCGGGCGTCTCGTTGTCCGCGAGGGAAAGTTCGGCGAGTTCGTCGGATGTTCCCGGTTTCCGGAGTGCAAGTACATCAAGGACCGCAAGACGAGTGAGGCCGTGGCCACCGGCGAGATGTGTCCGCGCTGCGAGAAGCCGCTGGTCACCCGCCAGGGCAGACGCGGGCCGTTCGTCGGCTGCTCTGGGTATCCCAGCTGCACCTACATCAAGGACGATCGCGTGGCGGCCAACGGCGAGGCCGACGCCGCGCAGACCGAGGAGCTCGGCGTGTGTCCCCAATGCGGCAAACCGCTCCGGCGGCGGAGCGGGAGGCGAGGGACGTTCGTCGGTTGCACCGGCTACCCCGATTGCAAGTACATACAGCCCGGTGCTCCCGGAGCCCGTGTGGCGGGTCCCGCACCCGAGCCCACCGGAGAGGACTGTCCCGAATGCGGCAAGCCCCTGGTCACACGCAAGGGTCGATACGGCCCCTTCGTGAGCTGCTCCGGGTATCCAGCCTGCAAGTACCGGCCGCCCAAGGCCGCCCCCGTATGACGGGCGCGCACGCGACGACCGTCGTGGCGGTGCAGCGCGGCGGAACAGTTGCAGTGGCGGGCGACGGCCAGGTGACCGTCGGGGACATCGTCATGAAAGCGCGTGCCTCGAAGGTGCGGCGCCTGTTCCACGACCAGGTCGTCTGTGGATTCGCCGGCGCGGTTGCCGATGCGCTGACCCTGTTCGACAAGTTCGAGCAGCACCTCGACAAGCACCAGGGCAACCTGGTGCGCGCCGCGATCGGCCTCAGCAAGGAATGGCGCACCGACAAATATCTGCGCCGCCTCGAGGCGATGCTCATCGTTGCTGACGCCAACCGAATCTTGCTCCTGAGCGGCGACGGCGAGGTCATCGAACCCGACGACGGCGATGGTGTGGTCGCGATCGGCAGCGGCGGACCGTACGCACACGCTGCTGCAGCCGCGCTGCTCGAAAGCACCGACCTCGGCGCCGAGGACATCGCGCGACGAGCTCTGCTGATCGCGGCTCGCCTCTGCATCTACACGAACGACAACATCACCGTCGAAACCCTTGCGCTCGCGACGCCCGCGGCGGCCGCACCCGTCCCGGCGTGACCAGCGCCGCAGCCGTGCAACAGGGCCCGGAGGAGATCGACGAACGACCCCACGACCTGATCGAGGCCGTCGCCGGCGAGACGCTGCGTCCCGTCGAGGTGGTGCGGCGTCTCGACGAGTACATCATCGGGCAGCACGAGGCGAAGCGATCGGTCGCCATCGCGCTCCGCAACCGGGTACGCCGCCGCATGCTCCCCGACGACATGCGCGAGGAGGTCCTCCCCAAGAACATCCTGATGATCGGGCCGACCGGCGTTGGCAAGACCGAGATCGCGAGGCGGGTGGCCCGGCTGACCGAGTCGCCGTTCATCAAGGTGGAGGCGACCAAGTTCACCGAGGTCGGCTACGTGGGCCGCGACGTCGAGTCCATCCTTCGCGATCTCCTGGAGCAGACCATCACGGAGTTGCACGAGGACCGTGTCGCCGAGGTGGAACCCCGCGCGCGAGTCCTCGCGGATGCGCGCCTGGTCGAGGCACTGCACGAGGCGAACGAGCGCCAGCGTGCATCGCCATCCCCGATGAGGGATGCGGCCGGCAAGGAGCACACGACAGCTGAGGCTCGCCGGGCTCGTGCCCGGCGCGGCCGCATCGCCCGCCGGCTCGCAGCCCGGGCGCTCGAGGAGGCGACCCTCGAGATCGAGGTCGACGAGCCGTTTCAACCCGCCTTCGAGGGGTTCACCGGGACCGGGCTCGAGGAGGTCGGCGTGTCCCTCTCCGATTTCTTCTCGCAGCTTGCCCCGCCGCGCAAACGCAAGAAGCTCATGACCGTCGCGGAGGCCCGCGACGTGCTCATCGACGAGGAGACGGATCGCCTCATCGACATGGACCGCGTCTACGACGACGCGATCCACGTGGTCGAGGATTCGGGCATCGTCTTCATCGACGAGGTCGACAAGATCTGCGGCCCAGCCTCTGACCGCGGACCGGACGTGAGCGGTGAGGGAGTGCAGCGTGACCTGCTCCCGATCCTCGAGGGATCCACCGTGCACACCAGGTATGGCCCGGTCCGGACCGATCACGTCCTGTTCATCGCGGCGGGAGCCTTCACCGCGGCGCGGCCCAGTGACCTGATCCCGGAATTCCAGGGGCGCTTTCCGATCCGCGTCGAGCTGAAAGCGCTCAGTGAGGACGACCTCGTCCGCATCCTCACCGAACCCGGCAACGCGCTGACGAGGCAGTACGCGGCGCTGCTCGGCACCGAGGGTGTCTCGCTGGACTTCACCCCCGACGGCGTTCGCGAGCTCGCGGCCCAGGCCCATCGTTTCAACGAGGAGGACGAGAACCTCGGGGCGCGCCGCCTGTTCACCATCATGGAAAAGGTCCTCGAGGAGGTCTCATTCGGGGCCGAGGAGCTTGCGGGGACAACTGTGGTCATCGACGCCGCGTACGTGGGCGAGCGCCTGGGCGACCTGGTCCGAAACCAGGACCTTCGCCGCTACGTGCTCTGACGCCGAGCCCCAGGTGTGGGGAGCCGGCGGGGCTGGTACACTCGGGTCATCTCACACGTCCGGTTTCACGCGGCCGGCGGGTGCCCGGTGCCCCCGGGTCGCCGCCGCGGTTCACCCCGGACGGAGGCACCACACCACCCCAACAGGAGCGACCGCCCATGCCGGCAGTAACACTGCGTCAGCTGCTCGAGGCCGGAGTCCATTTCGGCCATCAGACCAGCCGCTGGAATCCCCGGATGCGCCCGTACATCTTCACGGCGCGAAACGGGATCCACATCATCGACCTCGAGCAGACCCAGAAGCAGCTCGACGTCGCCTGCGAATACCTGAGAGACATCGTCGGGAGCGGCCAGAAGGTCCTCTTCGTCGGTACCAAGAAGCAGGCTCAGGACGTCATCGAGGAGGTCTGCCACAACACCGGGCAGGCCTACGTCACCCACCGCTGGATGGGCGGAATGCTCACCAACTTCCAGGTCATCCAACGCCGCCTGCGCCGCCTCGCCGAGCTTCGCGTCATGCAGCAGCGCGGTGACTTCGAGCGGATGAGCGGCAAGGAGGCCAACGACGCGAAGGACGACCTCGAGCGCCTCGAGAACAACTTCGCGGGGATGGCGGATATGAAGCGTCTCCCCGGAGCTGTCTTCGTCATCGACTGCAAGAAGGAACACATCGCGGTCACCGAGGCCAACAAGCTGAACATCCCGATCGTGGCCATCGTCGACACGAACTGCGACCCGGATCCCATCCAGGTGGTCATCCCCGGCAACGACGATGCCATGCGCAGCTGCCGGCTGATCGTGAGCGAAGTCGGCAAGGCGATCGCCGAGGGGTTGCAGCAGTTCAGCGAGCGCGAGTTGCAGGAACGCCAGGAAGCCGAGAAGCGCGAGCGCGAAGCCGCAGTCGCGGCTGAAGCAGCCGCGGTGGTCGCGGCCGAGCAGGCTGCGGCAGCCGCTGCGCACGCCGACGCCATCGCGGCGGAGCAGGCCGCGACGGCTGCGGCCGAGGATCCGGTGGCGACCGCCGCACCCGTTGCCGCAGGGGAGGCGACGAGCTGATGGCAGAGGTCACAGCAGCGATGGTCAAGGCCCTCCGCGAGCGCACCGGCGCGGGCATGATGGACTGCAAGCGAGCTCTGGTCGAGTGCGACGGCGACATGGACAGGGCCGAGGACTGGTTGCGCGCCAAGGGATTCTCCCGCGCGGCCGCGAAAGCAGGACGCAGCACCAACGAGGGCATCGTCGACGCGTACATCCACCATGCCGGGGGCATCGCCAAGCAGGGCGCGCTCATCGAGCTCAACTGCGAGTCGGATTTCGTCGCCAAGACGGACGACTTCAAGCACCTGGCGCACACCCTGGCTCTGCAGGTCGTCGGCATGGCGCCGCAGTACGTGCGCCGCGAGGACGTCCCGGCCGAGATCGTCGAACGCGAACGCGCCGTCTATCGCGAGCAGGTGCAGGGCAAGCCTGAGAACATCGTCGAGAAGATCCTCACCGGCAAGCTCGACTCCTTCTATTCGCAGATCTGCCTGCTCGAGCAGCCCTGGATCAAGGACGACAAGAAGAAGGTAGGCGACCTGGTGACCGAGGCAATCGCCAAGCTGGGCGAGAACATCACGGTTGCGAGATTCGCCCGCTTCGCCGTGGGCAGCGAGAGCACTGAGAGCGACGGCGCCGCAGCGCCGCCGGCCGAGTGAGCCTCGGAGCCGGCAAGGTGGGGCTCGCCGCGGTGGAGGCAGGTGCCGCCGACGGGCGCCGGCCGGTGTTCGCACGGGTCATCCTCAAGCTCGGCGGCGAGGCGATGCTCGGCACCGCCGGGTACGGCATCGACTACGGAGCCGCACGCCACATCGCCGAGCAGCTGACCCACATCGTCGAACGCGGCGTGCAGGTCGCCATCGTCGTCGGCGGCGGCAACATCGTGCGCGGTACCGAGGCGGCCCAGCACGGCATCGACCGGGTCACCGCCGACTACATGGGGATGTTGGCCACGGTGATCAATGCGCTAGCGCTCCGCGACGCCATCGAGCAATTCGGCATCGATTGCCGGCTGCAGAGCGCGATCGCGATGTCACAGGTCGCGGAGCCGTTCATCCCGAGGCGCGCCATCCGGCACCTCGAGAAAGGACGCCTGGTCATCCTCGCCGCGGGCACCGGCAACCCGTTCTTCACGACCGACACCACCGCGGCGCTGCGCGCCGTCGAGATCGGCGCCGACGTCCTGCTCAAAGCCACCAAGGTCGACGGCATCTACAGCGCCGATCCCAACAAGGTCACCACCGCCACGCGACTGCCGAAGCTGACGTATCTGGATGTCCTCAACCGCGGGCTCGCCATCATGGACAGCACCGCGGTGACGCTGTGCATGGACAATCGAATGCCGATCATCGTCTTCGACCTGTTCACCCAGGGCAACATCGAGCGAGTGATCCTCGGCGAGCAGATCGGGACTCGAGTGGACGGGGAGGGCGACGCCGAGTGACCGAGCGCGACAAGCAGGACGACCCCGAGCAACAGATCGCGCAGCGCCTTGCCGACGCCAACCTGCGCATGGAGAAGAGCGTCGACGCCCTGCACAAGGAGCTGATGACGGTGCGCACCGGTCGCGCGTCGCCGGCGTTGCTGGAACGGCTCCACGTCGACTACTACGGATCGCCAACGCCGCTCCAGACGATTGCGGGCATCAGCGTTCCCGAGGCCAGCATGCTGGTGATCCAACCCTACGACCGCAGCTCGCTCGGTGCGATCGAGAAGGCAATCCAGAAGAGCGACCTCGGGCTCAACCCGAGCAACGACGGCCAGGTGATCCGGGTTGCGATCCCCCAGCTGACCGAGGAACGACGCAAGGATCTGGTCAAGGTGATCCATCGCAAGGCGGAGGAGGCGCGCGTCGCCGTGCGCAACATCCGCCGCGACGAGGTGGACCATCTTCGCCGGGTCGAGAAGGACGGCCATATCAGCAAAGACGAGGTGGCTTCCAAACTGGTCGACGTGCAGAAGATCACCGACCAGTTCATCGCCAGGATCGACGACGCCACCCAGCGCAAGGAGGCTGAGATCCTCGAGGTCTGACGGAGACCGGCGCCGAAACGGCCGATGCCTTCGTGGCGTTCTGACCCCGAGCCCCACAATGCAGCGCCCACCCGACCCCGCCGCGATCCCGCTCCCCGCGAGGGCCGACCTTCCGCGGCATGTCGGCATCATCATGGACGGCAATGGACGCTGGGCGAGACAGCGCCACCTCCCCCGCGTCGCCGGCCATCGAGCCGGCGTGCGCGCGATCCGTCCGGTGATGGAGGCGTGTCACCAGGCCGGGGTTCACATCCTCACGCTCTACGCGTTCAGCACGGAGAACTGGCAGCGGCCGCGTGGCGAGGTGACGGCGCTGATGCGCCTCTTCGGGGAGACCATCGACCGCGAGGTCGGCGAACTCCATGAGAACGGCGTCCAGATCCGCGTCATCGGCGACCGCGCGCGGCTCAGCGAATCGCTCCAGGCGAAGGTGGCACAGGCCGAGGCACTCACCGCGGGCGATACCGCGGCCATTCTCAACGTGGCCATCAACTACGGCGGGAGGCGCGAGATCGTGGACGCGATTCGCGAGCTCGCCTGCGCCGGCACCGACCTCGCCACGGTCGAGGAGCCGGCCATCAGTGACGCGCTCTACACGCGAGGCCTTCCGGACCCGGATCTGATCGTGCGCACCGCAGGCGAGCTCCGGATCAGCAACTTCCTCCTCTGGCAGGCCGCATACGCCGAGCTGTATGTCACCGACACGCTGTGGCCGGACTTCGGCGAGACGGCGATCCACGAGGCTCTCTCGGACTTTTCGAGTCGCGAGCGCAAGTTCGGCGCCATTCCTGAAGACATCGAGCGTGTTCCCGCACACGCCGGCTCCGTCCAGAACGCCAGCCGGGCGGAATGAACCTCGCCCTCAGGGTGGCGTCGGGGGTGGTGCTCGTCGCGATCATCGCCGGCGCGCTGTCGATCGGCACGCCGGCCGTCGCGACCATCGTCGGTGCGGGCGCCGTCATCGGGGCCTGGGAGCTCCGCGGGCTCCTCGGCCGGATGGGTCCCACGCCACCCGCGTGGTTGATCCTCCCGCTCAGCCTCTGGCTGGCCATTCGCTTCGTCGTGCCCGCCTCCGACATGGCGACGGACTGGGCCTTCGCCGCAGCCGTGGTGATCGGGTTGCTCGCCGGGCTCGGGAGCCGGCAGCTCTTCGCCGGATGGGCACTTGCCGTCGGCGCGGCCACGTACATCGGCCTTTGCCTCGGGTTCTGGGTCGCGATCTATCGCTGGCACACTCCGGACCCGAACCATCTGGGCTTTCGTCTGGTGATCGTCGCCCTCGCCGGCGCGGTGATCGGGGACACGGCAGCCTATTTCGTCGGCTCGGCGATCGGCCGGCATCCCTTCTTTCGGTCGATCTCCCCTCGGAAATCTGTTGAAGGAGCGGTCGCCGGGGCGGTCGCCTCGGTGCTGGTCGGCGCCTTCGCCGGCCCATGGCTGATCGGGATCAGCGTGCCCCTCGGCGCCGGACTCGGAGCCCTGATGGCCGTCGCCGCACAGGGCGGCGACCTCGTCGAATCGGCGATCAAGCGTGAGGCCGGCGTCAAGGACTCGGGAACGCTGATCCCGGGACACGGCGGCATTCTCGATCGCGCCGATAGCCTTGTTCTGCTCGCTCCAGTCGTATATTGCTATCTGAAGCTGATCGCATTCCCGTAACCCGGGTGAAAGCGGTGGCGTGTTCTGCTCAACTGCGTCCCGAGGTATCTGCGCACAAGTGACCCACACCACGCCCCGCCGACGCGTCGTTCTGCTTGGCGCGACTGGTTCGATCGGGCGTCAGGCGTGCGACGTGATCGCCAGGTTCCCTGATCGCTTCGAGCTGGTTGGCGCCGTCGCCGGGAGCGATGGCGCGGCGCTCGCTGCGGTCGCGAACCGTTTCGGCGTGACCCGCACCGCGCTTGTGCACGGCGATGCTGGAACCGAGCTTCCCGAAGGCTGCGCCATCGGCATGGACGCGGCCTGCGAGATCGCGGCACTGCCCGCCGACGTGGTCTGCGTCGCGATCACAGGTGCCGCCGCGCTCCGGCCGACCCTCGCCGCGATCGACGCCGGGGCAAACGTCGCAACGGCGACCAAGGAGGTCCTGGTCATGGCCGGCGAGCTCGTGAAAGCTCGGGCGGCGGCCCGGGGAGCACGCATCGTGCCCATCGACAGCGAGCACTCGGCGCTCTGGCAATGCCTTCGCGGTGAGGATCCCGCGTCCGTGTCGCGGCTCGTGCTGACAGCGAGCGGGGGCCCATTCCTCCGCCGGTCGCTCGACACATTCGCGACGATCACGCCCGCCGAGGCGCTCGCTCACCCGACGTGGAACATGGGCCCGAAGGTCACCATCGATTCCGCCACGATGATGAACAAGGGACTCGAGATCATCGAGGCGCATTTCCTCTTCGACACTCCCTATGCGGCAATCGATGTGGCCATCCACCCGACGAGCATCGTGCACAGCTGGGTGGAGTTCCAGGACGGCGCGGTGATCGCGCAGATGGGGGTTCCGGACATGCGCGTGCCCATCGCGCTCGCCCTGGCTGACGGCGAGCGCCTCCCGGGAGTGGGGCCGCACCTCGACCTCCGCGAGGTGTCGCCACTGGAGTTCCTTCAGGTGGACGGCGCACGCTTTCCGGCCGTCGCGCTCGCTCGCGCGAGCGGGGAGCGTGGTGGCCTCGCACCATGCATCTTCAACGCAGCCAACGAGGAGGCGGTGCTGGCGTTCACCGCCGGGCAGTGCCGCTTCGACGAGATCGTCCCGCTGGTGAGCGGCGCGCTCGCCGCGTTCGCCGGAGGCGACGCCTCGACACTCGACGGCGTGCTCGCCGCCGACGCCTGGGCTCGCGGGTTCGTGCGAGCCAGCACCGCGGAAGCGCTGGCCGCCCGATGATCCAGTTCCTCATCGACGCGGGCGCATTCATCCTCGTCCTCGTCTCGGTGATCACCGTGCACGAGTTCGGCCACTTCGCGGTCGGCAAGCTGTCCGGCATCAAGGTCGAGGAGTTCGCGATCGGCTTCGGCCCAAAGCTCTACTCGCGCACCATCGGGGAAACCCTCTACGCGATCCGCGCGATCCCGGCCGGCGGATTCGTGCGGATGGCCGGAATGCTCGGGCTCACCGGCGAAAGCGACGCCGGAGACCGCAACTTCTACCGGGCGTCGCGTCCGCGGCGCTTTGCGACGGTCTCGGCCGGCATCATCGTCAACTTCATCTTCGGCGGCCTGATCTTCGCGATCGTCGACATGCAACCCACGCCGTACGCGTACGCCCAGCATGCGGCGGCAGGGGTGGCGGGACTGACGTCGGGCGACACCATCCTCGCGATCGACGGCCACGTCATCCGCCAGGACAGCCTGGCCCACGTGACAACCGACCTCCATAACGCAACCACCGCCAGCCAGGGGCATCCGCTGACGGTGGTCTTCCGCGCCTCGGACGGCAGCGTCCACACGACCTCTCTGTCCCCGACGCTGACGATCTCCAACATCCTCGTCGACCAATCGAAGGTCGCGGGCGGGAAGCTCCCCGTCGGGGGGCTCGCGGTGACGAGCATCAACGGCGCGGCGGTCCAGCCGGGCGATCCGGCGCAGCTTCTCGGCGGCGGCGCGCCGGTGACCATCAGCGGCTATCTCGAGAACGCGGATGGCTCGGCGGCGACGCACTTCACCAACGTCACGGTTTCCGGGATCACGGATGGCTACGCGACCAACAACGCGATCCGGGCCGGCTGGATCATGGGTGTCGTCCCGGGCTTTGACGGCGAGAGCCCGCCGGCCGCGATCGCCACCGGGTTCAGCGCGATCCCCGGGTTCGTCTGGGGGGAGGTCACGGGGATCTACGGCCTCATCGTGCATCCACCTCAGGGCGGGGTCAACGGACCGCAGGGCTTCACCGGCCCCGTCGGGATCGCGCAGGAGACCGCCGTCGCCACCAACAATGGATTCCTCGGTCCGAACGGCCTGCTGTGGTGGATCGGGTTCATCAGTCTCAACCTCGGCTTCGTCAACATGCTGCCGATCCCGTTCCTGGACGGCGGGAAACTGCTGTTCATCGCCATCGAATCGGTGCGCCGGCGGCGCCTCAACCCGAAGGTCGAGGCGGCGATCACCGCTGTCGGCCTTGCTGTCATCGTCGTCTTCGCCGTGTATGTCACCATCGGCGACGTGAGCAGGCTATGACCGACGGGGGTTCGCCGATCAAGGCGCGCCGTCCCACCGTTCCGGTTCGCGTCGGCACGGTGGTCATCGGCGGTGCTGCACCGATCGCGGTGCAGACGATGACCAAGACCCAGACCGAGGACGCGGCGGCGACGATCGCCCAGATCCAGCGAGCGGCGAAGGCAGGCGCCGACGTCATCCGCGTGACCTGCGACACACGCGACGCCGCGGCGGCACTGCACGAGATCGTGCGCGAGTCGCCGATCCCGGTTGTCGCCGACATCCACTACGACGCGCCGCTCGCGCTGCTCGCGCTCGAAGCCGGGGTGCACTGCCTCCGTCTCAACCCGGGCAACATCACCGACAGCGCCAAGGTCGCCGACATCGCGCGCGAGGCCAAGGCGCGCAACGTACCCATCCGCATCGGGGTCAACGCCGGCAGCATCCCCCAGCGCAAGGAGCTGACCCGCGGCCGCGGCGGATCGATCGACGAGACCGCCCAGAACATGGTCGCAGCCGCCTTGAGCCACATCCGCGTGCTCGAGGAGCTCGAATTCCGTGACATCAAGGTTTCCCTCAAGGCAAGCGACGTGCTCACCAACCTCGCGGCAAACCGCGCCTTCGTCGCCCTCGGCAACCGCTACCCGCTGCATCTCGGGCTCACCGAGGCGGGTCCGGTGGACACGGGGAGCATCAAGAGCGCGCTCGGCATCGGCCTGCTGCTCGCCGAAGGCATCGGTGACACCATCCGGGTCTCGCTCGTCGGTTCTCCCGAGGAGGAGGTGCGGGTGGCACGCCAGATCCTCGCCAACCTCCAGGAGCGAGGCGATGGACCCAACCTCGTTGCGTGCCCGACATGCGGCCGGCTCGAGATCGACATGATGCCGATGGTTGCGCAGGTGTCGAAAGCGCTCGAAGGTGTGAAGCGCACCATCACGGTGTCGGTCATGGGCTGCGTCGTCAACGGCCCGGGCGAAGGCATGCACGCCGACATCGGCATCGCCGGCGGCCGGCAGAAGGGCATCCTGTACCGCAACGGCAAGGTGGTTTCGACGCTGCCGGAGGGCGAGCTCGTCAGCGCGCTGCTCGGCGAATTGCACGAGATCGCCGCGGAGGATGCCAGGCTGATCGCCGAAGGCAAGCCGCTGCCAGTCGGTCTGAGCGAGCGCGAGGGCGTCCTCACGTAGACTGCTCGGCCATGGCCGACGAGAAGCGCATCACTGCGCAGAGCGAGGATTTCGACCGCTGGTACACGGATGTCGTCCGTCGTGCCGAGCTTGCCGATTACTCCCCGGTGCGCGGGTGCATGGTGATCCGTCCGTACGGCTACGCGTTGTGGGAGAACATCCAGCGCGCGCTCGACGACATGATCAAGCGCACCGGTCACGAGAACATGTACTTCCCCCTCTTCATCCCGGAGTCATATCTGCAGAAGGAGGCAGACCACGTCGAGGGCTTCGACCCTCAGGTCGCGTGGGTCACACGCGGTGGCGGCAAGGAGCTCGAGGAGCGGCTTGCCGTACGCCCGACGAGCGAGACGATCATCTGCTCCATGTATGCCGGCTGGATCCACTCATGGCGCGACCTGCCGGTGAAGATCAACCAGTGGTGCAACGTCGTGCGTTGGGAGCACCGCACGCGACTCTTCCTGCGCACCACCGAGTTCCTGTGGCAGGAGGGACACACATTCCATCAGCTCGACAGCGAGGCTGCCGACGAGGTGGACACGATGCTCGACTGCTACCGGGAGCTCACCGAGGACTGGCTGGCCATCCCCGTCATCAAGGGGCGCAAGACGGAGTCGGAGAAGTTTCCCGGGGCGCGCTACACGGTCAGCATCGAGGCGATGATGGCTGACGGCTGGGCGCTGCAATCGGGTACGTCGCACCACCTCGGTCAGAACTTCACTCGCGCGTATGACATCGCGTACAGCGATCGCGACAACCAGCGGCAGCATCCGTTTCAGACCTCGTGGGGGCTGTCGGCACGAACCGTGGGCGCCGTGATCATGGCGCACGGCGACGACATGGGCCTGATCCTTCCACCGAAAGTGGCGCCGGTGCAGGTCGTCGTCGTCCCGATCACGCGCAGCAACGACGAGACGGGTGCCGCGGTGGTCGAGGAGGCGGCGGCACGTCTCGAACGCGAGTGCCCTGCAGGGGTTCGGCTGCGTGTCGATCGTCGCGACGGGGTGCGCCCCGGGGAGAAGTACGCGCACTGGGAACTGCGTGGCGTGCCCCTGCGCATCGTCGTCGGTGCCAAGGACCTCGCCGGCGGCAACGTCACCCTCGTGCATCGTGTCGACGGTTCTCAGGAGACCGTCCCCCTGGCCGGACTTGCCGCTCAGCTGCCCAGCCTGCTCGAGGCGTCGCAGCGAGCCATCTTCGAACGCGCTCGCCAGCGCCGTGACGAGCGCAGCGTCGATGTTTCGAGCCTCGACGAATTGGTCGCCGCATTCGCCGAGCGACCGGTGTTCGCGACGGCGCCGATGTGCAACACGGAGGCATGCGAGAACGCGGTCAAGAATGCGGTGCATGCGTTGACCGTCCGCGTCCTGCGTGGCGACCGGTCGGCGAACGGTGTGCCGTGCATCGTCTGTGGCGAGCCCACCGACTTCTACGCGCTGCTCGCCCGCTCGTACTGAGGACGTTGCTCAGGACTGGACGGCGATCCGCTTGAGGTGAGCCCAGAACGCCTCGACGGCCGGGGTGTGCAGGTCGCGGCGTCTCGCCGCGGCGAACGACTGAGACACGGTGCGCCCGGGGAGCGGGATGACCACGAGCCGGCCCTCGGCGATGTCCTGCTCCACAACGGAGCGTGGCATCGCGGCGAACCCGAGACCGGCGAGGAGCGCCGCATGGAGCGCGCCCTCCTCGAGCTCGAGCGTGTTCTCGGGATCGACGTGGGTGCCGAGCGCGTGGGCGGCAAGTGCCTCGGTGGCGCTGCCGCGCTCGTGAGCGAGATGGCGATGGGTGACCAGGTCGCGCACGGCGGTTTTGCTCGTTGCCAGCGGATGATGGCCGGCGACCACGGTCACCAGCTCCGTGTGTTCAAGCACGACCGTCTCGATGCCGGGCTCGCGCACCGACGCCCCCGCGAGAATGATGTCGGCGCGGCCCTCGATGAGCATGGTGACCAGCGAGCGCATCGGCGCGAGCGCAAGCCGTACGTTGATCTCGGGATGCTCGGCAACAAAGGGCGCGAGCCAGCCCGACAGTCGATGCGCGCCCATGACGCGTCCCGCGGCGACGGTGAGCTCACCGCGCTCGAAGGCGAGATAGCCGGCACGCAACTCCTCGATCTGACCGACGTCCTCGAGCACGCGCACGGCGAGCTGACGCAGCGCGCGGCCGACGTCGGTCAGCTGCACATTGCGGCCGACCCGCTGGAGCAGGGGGAGACCGAGGGTGGCCTCGAGGCGGCGCACCACGCCGCTGACGGATCCCTGCGAAAGGCCGAGCGCCTCGGCCGCCGCGGTGACGTGCTCGCGCTCGGCGACGGCGAGAAAGGTGTGCAGCTGGTCGAGCGTGATCCGGGGCCGCGGGTGCCGGGGACGCGACTGCGCCGTACGCACCGCGGCGTTAGCCGCGAGGCGCCGGGACTGGGAGGAGGCCGCTTGCTTCGACGGCGGCGATCACGGCAGCGACCGACTCGTCAACCGTCTGAGTGCCACTGTCAACGATCACGTCCGGTGCGTCAGGTGCCTCGTATGGATCCGAGACGCCGGTGAAGTGCTCGATCTCTCCCGCAAGCGCACGCTTGTACAGCCCCTTGACGTCGCGCTCGGAGAGCACGTCGATGGAACAGCGAACGTAGACCTCGACGAACCGGCCGATGCGCCGGCGCACCTCGGCACGCGTGTCCTTGTACGGGGAGATGGCGGCGGTGATGGCGACGACGCCATTGCGAGTCAGCAGCTCCGCGACAAATCCGATGCGACGGATGTTGATGTCGCGATCTTCTTTGCTGAATCCCAGTCCCGCGCTGAGGGTCTGACGCACCTCATCGCCGTCGAGCACCTCGACGCGCAGACCGCGATCGCGGAGCTCGGTCGCGACCCGCTGTCCGATCGTCGACTTCCCGGCCCCGGACAGGCCGGTGAACCAGATGGTGAGCCCGCTCATCCGGGGATCGCGGCTGCGACTGCGTAGGCGGCGCGGAGGATCTCGGCGACCTCGGGCCTGGTGAACTCGTGGGGGATGGGATCACCGCGCGTGAGCATCTCGCGAACCCGAGTGCCGCTCAGGATCACGCGGTCGTCCGCGCCGTGAGGGCAGGTCTTGGTGCTCGCCATGCTCTCGCACGCCCGGCAGTAGAAGGAGTGCTCGAACTTGTAGGCGGCGAAGCCGAGCCGCTCGGCGCCGCCGAGCTCGTCGAACAGCGTCTGGGCGTCATAGGTGCCGTAGTAGTTGCCGACGCCGGCCGCGTCGCGTCCGATGATGAAGTGCGAGCATCCATAGTTCCGGCGAACCTGTCCGTGGTAGATGGCTTCGCGAGGTCCGGCATAGCGCATCGCACCGGGGAAGATGCCCAGCACCACGCGATTCGGCGGGTAATACCCGTCGAGCAACACCCGGTAGCACTGCATGCGGACATCGAACGGCACGTCATCACCCTTGGTGACACCCGAGAGGGGATGGAGCAGCAACCCGTCGACCTGCTCGAGCGCGACCTTCGTGAGGTACTCGTGAGCGCGATGCACGGGGTTGCGAGTCTGAAATCCCACGACAGTCGACCAGCCCCGATCGGCGAGCGCGGCGCGCGTCTCCGCCGGCGTCGACGGAACTTCACCCGGCGCCTGGGCCGCAACCCGAACCGGTCCGGCGACCACCGTGGGTCCTTGCGCAAATAGCGCCGCGACGCCGGGGTGCGCCCGATCATTGGTCCGGTACACCTCGCGCGCCTCCGTCTCGAGGTCGCGGTCGAAGATCTCGGTCACCGTGAGGGCGCCGAGCAGGCGACCGTCCTCGTCGCGAAGGGCAACGACCGCGCCTTCCTGCAGCGTGCGCGCCTGATCACCGGCGGGCAGCGTGATCGGCAGCGTCCACGGCGTTCCGTCGCTCAGCTGCGCGTGCTCGACGACGCTCGCGTAGTCGCTGCTGCCCTGGAAGCCGCTGAGCGGCGAGTACGCGCCGCTGCCGAGCAACGCGAGGTCCGCAGAGGCTGTCTCCGAAATTCGCAGCGAGATGAGGTCCTCGGCGCGCGCGCTGAGGTCAGCAAGCTCGTCCGGCGTCATCAGCAGATCAACAAGCGTCCCCCCGAGCGGCGTGACGAGGGCTGCCTCGTTCTCTGCCACTCGGGGCTCGCGTGATTCCAGGGTCATCGCGGTCAGTTTACCGGGTCGCCCCCTCCAAACAGCTTCGCGTCCCATCGCCGCTAGCAATCGGTCGCTGGAATTCACTCGTTGCACATACTCTCGTTACATCGTGTTTGATCGAAGCGCTCTGGCCCTACACTCGTAAAGGCTGTGCCCCTCACCGACCTCATGGCTCGCGTCGAATACCTCCCGGCGGAGGATCAAAATGCCATCCGCCGCGCGTTCGACGTCGCCGATCGCGCACACACCGGCCAGGCGCGGCTGACCGGCGAGCCGTACATCGAGCATCCCCTCGCGGTGGCCGGCATCCTGGCCGACCTGCGACTCGACCCGGAAACGCTCATGGCAGCGCTGCTGCACGACACCGTCGAGGACACCGAGGTGACCCGCGAAGAGGTGCGCAGCCTGTTCGGTGACCAGGTTGCGAAGCTCGTCGACGGGGTCACCAAGCTCGGCAAGATCCACGTCCGCAGTGCCGAGGAGCACCAGGCCGAGAACATCCGAAAAATGCTCGTCGCGATGGCCGAGGACGTGCGTGTCGTGCTCATCAAGCTCGGCGATCGACTCCACAACATGCGCACGATCAACGGCCATACCACCGAGCGCCGGCTCCGCATCAGTCGCGAGACCCTGGACATCTACGCGCCGCTCGCGCATCGACTCGGCATCTGGGAGATCAAGGGCGAGCTCGAAGACCTTGCATTCGTTCAGCTCGACCCTGACAACTATCACCTGATCGAGACGCGACTCGCCAGCAGCCGCGAGCAGCGGGACGCCTTCGTGCGCGACGTCACCGAGATCCTCGGTCGCGAGTTCGCGCCCCTGGGCATGCAGGCGGAGATCGCAGGTCGCACCAAGCACACGTACAGCATCCACGAGAAGATGATCCGGGGCCAGAAGGAATTCGGCGAGATCTACGACATCATCGCCATCCGCGTGCTCGTGGACTCGATCAAGGACTGCTACGGCGCGCTCGGTGTCGTGCATTCGCTCTGGAAACCGTTGCCGGGGCGTTTCAAGGACTACATCGCGATGCCCAAGGGCAACGGCTATCAGTCGCTGCACACGACGGTGCTGTCACATACGGGCGAGCCGATGGAGGTGCAGATCCGCACCCAGGAGATGCACGAGACCTCGGAGTACGGTGTCGCCGCGCACTGGCGCTACAAGGGCGGTCCGGACGGCGCGCGCATCGACGAGCGCTTCACCTGGCTGCGCCTCTTGATGGACTGGCAGAAGGAGGTGCTCGACGCCGAGGCCTTCGTCAACACCGTCAAGGTCGACATCTTCCAGGACGAGGTCTTCGTGTTCACGCCACGCGGCGATGTCCGCTCCCTGCCGCAGGGGTCGACGCCGGTGGACTTCGCGTATCGCATCCACACCGATGTCGGACACAGCTGCATCGGCGCAAAGGTCAACGGCCGGATGGTGCCGCTCGACCACCGCCTCGAGAACGGCGAGATCGTGGAGGTGCTCACCACCAAGGCACCGCACGGGCCGTCTCGCGACTGGCTGAACTTCGTCAAGACGTCGAGCGCGAGAGAGAAGATCCGACAATGGTTCAAGCGCGAACGCCGCGACGAGAACATTCAGAAGGGCCGGGAGATGCTGGACAAGGAGTTCCGGCGCCTCCGCCAGATGTCACTGAGCGGGGTCAAGGACGATCAACTCCTCGACCTTGCCCAGGAATTCAAGGTCGCATCCGTCGACGACTTCGTCGCGGCGATCGGGTACGGCGACATCAGCGCGCGGAGCGCGGTGCTCAAGTTCGGCGCGGACGAGCAGCAGACCGACGACGATCGGATCCTCGGCATTCCGCTTACAAGCACGCCGGCGCCGACCGGCACGGTGCGCGTGCACGGACACGTCGACATGCTCACCACGCTCGCGCACTGCTGCAAACCGGTGGCGGGTGATGCGATTCGCGGCTACGTGACGCGAGGCAAGGGCGTCACCGTGCATCGCGCCGACTGCGTGAACGTGCGCAACGCCGGCGACGTGGAGCGCATCGTCGACGTTGAGTGGGAGACCGGTGCCCGCCAGGTGTACCCGGTCAGCATCAAAATCGAGGCGTGGGATCGCACCGGCCTGCTCCGGGACATCGCCGCCGTGATCGCCGAATCGAAGATCAACCTGAGCGGGGCCGACGTGCAGGTCTACGACGACAAGACGGCTGTCATCAGCACCATCGTCGAGATCCAGAACCTGTCGCAGTTGAGCCGGCTGCTCGAGCGTCTCGAGTCCGTTCGCGACGTCCATACGGTGGCGCGCGACACGGTCTGACAGCGCGCGACAACCACGTGTCGCGCGCGCTCGCAACACTCGCCTCGTGGACAGGCCGACCCGGATCCGGATGCTCGAGCTGGCGACCGCCGAGCTGCTCGAATCCGAAACCAACGCGTCCCTTCGCATCGGCGTGGAGGGCAGACGGCGCGATGCGCTCGTGATCACCGCGGCAGGCTGCGCCCTCGTCATCGGCGTGGAGCACGGCCCCCAGGTGTTGCTCAGCGCGCGTTCCCCAGAGGGCTGCCAGGAGCGCGGGCCTCGGCTGCTGGCGGCTCGCTGCGAGGCCACGCTTCGGCGCCTGCATGGCCTGGCCGACGACTTCGTCCCGACCATCGCCTTCGACAATCCCGACAACGCCGCGCGATTTCGTCAGCGCTTCGGGTGAGCCCGGCGCGAGGTTTCGTTGAAGCCGCAAGCCCGTACACTCGGACGCCAATGCCTGAGATTGCAGCGCCAAAAGGAACCCGCGACGTCCTCCCGGATGAGTTTGCTGTCCGGCGCTGGCTCCTGGATACCCACCGCGCAGTCGCCGGATCCTTTGGCTACCGTCCAATTGAGACGCCCGTCATCGAGGCGACCGAGTTGTTCAGCCGTGGCGTTGGCGAGGAAACGGACATCGTCGAGAAGCAGATGTTCACCTTCGAGGATCGCGGCGGACGGTCGCTGACGCTTCGGCCCGAGGGAACCGCGGGGACGCTCCGCGCCGTGCTGAGCGCCCACCTCGACCAGGAGTTCCGGCCCGTACGGGTCCAGTATGCGGGCCCGTTCTTTCGCGCCGAGCGTCCGCAGGCGGGCCGGCAGCATCAGTTCACCCAGGTCGGCATCGAGTGTATCGGCGAAGGCACGCCGGCGCTGGATGCGGAGATCATCGAGGTGGCGTGGCGCTTCTTTCGGGCGCTCGGGATCACCGGCATCAACCTCCAGGTCAACTCACTCGGCACCCCCGAGGAACGTGCTCGATATCGGGAGGCGCTCGTCGCCTACTACACGCCGCTGGAGGCATCGCTGTGCGATGACTGCCGACGCCGCCTGCACACCAATCCACTCCGGCTGCTCGACTGCAAGCGCGACGCCGGGCTGGTCGCGGGGGCACCGATTCTCTGGGACGTCCTCGGTCCCGAGAGCCGCGAGCACCTCACAACGGTGCAGCGCAATCTCGAATCCGCCGGCATCGACGCGATCCGCAACGACCGGCTCGTCCGCGGGCTTGACTACTACAGCCACACGGTCTTCGAGTTCTGGCACGACGTCCTCCAGGGCGCGCAGAGCTCACTCGGCGGAGGCGGTCGCTATGACGGGCTGGCCGGTTTGCTGGGCTTCCCCGCGACACCCGCCACGGGGTACGCGCTCGGTGTGGAGCGGATCCTGATGGTCGCGCGGGCTCTCGGCACGGTGCCGGCGATTCCCGCTGCGGTCGACGTGCTCGTCTGCTCGGTCGAGCCGGGTCAGGAGGAGGCCGCCGCGGCCATGGCACGCCTGCTGCGCGACGCGCGCGCCCGTACCGTGCTCGACGTGGCTGAGCGGAGGCTGGATCGCAAGCTGCGTGCCGCGGGCCGGATCGGCGCCCGAGTTGCCGTCATCGTTGGCGAGAACGAGGTGGCAACCGACAGCGCGGTGGTTCGTGACCTCGACGCCCGCAGCCAGCAGACCGTGCCGGTCGGCGAGCTTGCCGACCTCGTCATGCGTATTCTCGGAGGACCTCGTGAGCACTGACCGCACCTATTGCGGTACACCGCGCGCCGCCGAATCGGGAAAGCTTGCGACTGCCTTCGGCTGGGTCGATCGCCGCCGCGACCATGGCGGGCTCATCTTCATCGACCTCCGCGACCACACCGGAATCCTCCAGGTGGTCATTGACCCGAACGACGCGCCCGAGGCACACCAGGCTGCTCGGGAGGCGCGGCTCGAGTGGGTGCTGCGCGTCGACGGCGAGATCAGGCTGCGATCCCCGGAGAACGTCAACCCCAAACGTGAGACCGGCGACGTCGAGTTGCGAGCGAGGGCTTGCACGGTCCTCGCGGTCGCCAAGACACCGCCATTCCCGGTCAACGAGGACACCGAGGTCGACGAGCAGCTTCGTCTCCGCCATCGATACCTGGATTTGCGGCGCGCCCACTTGCAACGCAACCTTCGCGCTCGCGCCAAATTCTGCGCGGAGCTGCGCCGCTCGATGGGGGAGATCGGCTTTCTGGAGATCGAGACCCCGATGATGATCCGGGCGACGCCGGAGGGCGCTCGCGATTACCTTGTCCCGAGCCGGCTCTATCACGGCAGCTTCTACGCGCTGCCCCAGTCACCGCAGCTCTACAAGCAACTCTCCATGGTGGCCGGTTTCGACAGGTACTTCCAGCTCGCACGATGCATGCGCGACGAGGACCTTCGCGCCGACCGCCAGCCGGAATTCACCCAGCTGGACATCGAGATGTCGTTCATCGACGAGGACGACGTGTATGCCGCGCTCGAGCACGCGATTCCGAGCGCGTGGGAGGCGTGCGACTTCCGAGGAGGCCATCTCCCCGTGCCGTTCCCGCGCATGACCTGGCGGCATGCGATGGACCGCTACGGTGTCGACAAGCCCGACACGCGATTCGAGCTGCTCCTGCACGACCTCACCGATATCGTGAGGACATCGGGATTCCGCGTGTTCGCCGAGGCGGTGGCCGCCGGGGGCATCGTCAAAGGCATCTGCGTCAAGCTCGGCGACGACCTCAGCCGGAGTGACATCGAAGGACAGCTGACCGAGGTCGCGCGGACGGCGAAAGCCCGCGGGCTCGCGTATCTCTGGAAACGAAGCGATGGCTGGCAGGGGGGGATCGCAAAGTTCTTCACCGCCGAGGAACTCGATGCCATCGGTGCGGCAACGGGCGCCGAGACCGGCGACTGCATCCTCATGGTTGCCGACCGCCCCGGCGTGGTCAACGCCGCGCTGGGCGCCGTACGCAACCATCTCGGCCGTGTACGCGGCCTCTACGACGACGCTCGCGTCGACATGCTCTGGGTGACCGAGTTTCCGATGTTCGAACGCAGCGACGAGACCGGTGAGATCAGTGCCGCTCACCACCCATTCACGATGATCCACGCCGAGGATCTCGATCTGCTGGAAACAGATCCGCTCGCCGTGCGGTCGCGCGCGTACGACCTGGTTGTCAACGGGCGTGAGATCGGCAGCGGCAGCATCCGAATCACCGACCCCGCGATCCAGCAGCGCGTCCTGGCCGCCCTGGGCATCGATGCCGGCGAGGCCAGGCGCAAGTTCGGCTTCCTGCTCGAGGCCTTCGAATACGGCGTGCCGCCGCACGGCGGATGGGCAGGCGGCATCGATCGCATGGTCATGGAAGGCCTCGGCACCGACAACATCCGCGACGTGATCGCCTTTCCCAAGAACCAGCAGGCGCAGGAGCCGATGACCGACGCGCCCGCTCCCGTCGACCCGGCCCAGGTTCGCGAGCTGGGGATTGCGATCCTCCCTCCCACCCGGACACCGTGAGCCCGGGGCTCGGCCTCGCCATTCTCTTCGTCCTCATCGGTACCACCGTGTCGGCCCTGGTGGTGCCGCGGCGGGGCTCGCTGCTGCTCGCGCTGGTCCTCGCCGCAGCCGGCGTGGTGGCGGGTGAGCTGGTCGCAATCGCCACACGGATCGGTGGACCGCCTCTCGGAGCGCTCCATCCGGTTGCCGACGCCATCGGTGTGGTGCTCTTCGAGGTGACCGGCGCCGTGCTCGCGCCGGCCCGGCGCCGAGGGCCATAATCACCGGGTCGGCAATTCGGGAGGCTCCTGTATGCGCGTTCCGTTCGGTAAGAAAGGGCTCATGGCCGCAGGCGCAGCCGTGACGGGTGCTGTGTTCTTCTGGCGCGTGCGTGCACGCCGTCGGGAGGAGGCTGAGGCACGGGAGTGGGAGGCCGAGATCGCCGGAGCCGTAGATGAGGGTCGCGCAGCCGGCGCCGGCTCGCCGTCGATGCCCTCATCCGAACCGTCCGGCGTCTGAGCGGCGACCTTCTCGGTTTGGGTGCTCGGGGCGCGGGGTATGTGAACACCGCGATGGGAACAGTTTCCGAGATCCGCCTGCCGGCTGATCGCGCCCACGTTCTCGTCGCCAAGCGCGCCGCCGGCGCGTTCGGGTCGCTCGCCGGCTTCGACATGGACGCCATCGACGACCTCACCATCGCCGTGGCGCAGGCATGCGAGAACGCGATCCGATGCCTCGAGAACTCCGGGTCGATCGCCGGGCAGGTTCGCATCGTTTTCAAGATGAGCGACACCGGGCTCGAGGTGAACGTCCGGAGCACCGTGAACCGCGAGGCCGAGCTCAGAGCTCGTGCGGAGCAGGCCGGGCTCGGGCGCGCAGAGGAGGTCGTCGGCGCGACCGACCTCGCGCTCCGGCTGATGGGGCTCTTTGTCGACGACAGCACGTATCGGGTCGACGAGCGAACTGGGAGCCTGCGCGTCCGGCTGACCAAATACAAGGCGTCGTGACCTCCTCGCCGGGTCGCGGCGACGGCGTGGCGACCCGCGAGCGAACCATTGCGAAGCCGGCCGAGACGGCTGAACGCGCCGAGATGCGGCGGCTCCTTCGCGAATTCAGGGAGACCCGTGATCCCCGCATCCGCGAACGGCTCGTCGAGCTGAACAGCGATCTCGTCCACTACATCGCGCGTCGATTTGCCAATCGAGGCGAACCGCTCGAGGACATCGAGCAGGTCGGGTTCCTCGGCCTGATCCAGGCGATCGAACGCTTCGACCCGTCGCTCGAGAACGAGTTCAGCACGTTCGCGACGCCGACCATCGCCGGGGAGATCCGGCGCCATTTCCGCGACCGTTCCTGGGCAGTGCGGGTCCCTCGGCGGCTCCAGGAGAACCTGACCAAGGTGAACGCTGCCACCCAGCAGCTCCAGAACGAGCTGGGGAGGTCGCCTTCGGTTGCGGAGATCGGGGCGCGGGTCGGGCTCGAGCCCGACCAGGTCCTCGCCGCGATGGAGGTGGCACCGGCGCAGCACACGATCTCCCTCGACGGCCCGGTCGGTGGCGGCGACGAGCCGCTCACCCTCGGCGACCGCCTCGGGCTCGCCGACGACAACCTCGAGCGCGTCGAGATGCAGGATGTCCTGGAACAGGTGATGGCGCACCTGACCCCCCGCGAACGCAAGATCCTCGCGTTGCGCTTCGTCGAACAACTTCCGCAAACGGAGGTCGCAAAACGGCTCGGCATTTCACAAATGCACGTGTCGCGATTGCAGCGCGCAGCCGTCGAACACCTTCGCAAGGAGTTCGGGGCGGAGGCCCCCGTGTAGAATTCGACAACTTGCTGTCGAATTCTTTTGCACGTGCTCAGCTCTGAGATCCGGGAGCGATTTCTTCGCTTCTTCGAGGAGCGCGGACACTACCGTCTCCCGAGCTTTCCGCTCGTCCCCCACGACGATCCGTCGCTTCTCTTCGTCGTGGCCGGAATGGTGCCGTTGAAACCATGGATCACGGGGCAGCGAACGCCGCCGTCGCGCGACCTCGCCTCCTGCCAGAAATGCTTTCGTGGCGCGGGCCTGAAATACGACGACATGGCGTCGGTGGGTGACCCGACGCATCACACGTTTTTCGAGATGCTTGGCAACTGGTCGATTGGCCACTACTTCAAAGAGGGGGCCATCGACTACGCGTGGGAGTTTTCCACCGAGGTCCTCGGGCTCGATCCCAACCGCCTCTGGCCGAGCATCTATCCCGACGACACCGAGTCCGAGCGGCTCTGGATCGAGAAGATCGGCGTTCCGCGGGAGCGCATCTCGCGCCTCACCGAAAACTGGTGGGCCGCCGGCCCGACCGGTCCCTCCGGATACGACAGTGAGCTGTATTTCGACTGGGGCGGACCCTGCTCGTGCGGACGGACCGACTGCACCCCGCAGGACGAATGCGGAGGCGACCGCTTCGAGGAGTACTGGAACCTGGTGTTCATGGAGTTCGACCAGCAGCCCGATGGGTCCAGGCTGCCGCTGCCGAACCCGACGGTCGACACCGGCCTGGGGTTCGACCGGATCGTGGCGATCGTCCAGGGCGACCGCACCGGGTATGGCACCGACCACTTCGCCCCGCTGGTCGACGGCTTTCGCGGGCGCGCGGCCAAGGCGATCTCCGACCCGGGCCTCACACGATCGCTCTACGTCCTCGCCGACCACCTTCGCGGAGCGGGGTTCCTGGTCAGCGCCGGAGTGCTCCCGTCGAATGAGGGTCGCGGGTATGTGCTCCGCCGGCTCATCCGTCGCGCGGCCGTCCACGGCAGGCGGGTGGCGCTCAGAGGCGGCCTTGCGGCGGGTACCGACGACCTCGTCGGGGTCATGGGCGCCGTCTACCCCGAGCTCATCGAGTTCAGCGGTCTCATCAGGGAGACGCTGGAGATCGAAGAGGAGGCCTTTGCGAGAACCCTCGATGCCGCGACCGAGCGGCTCGCGGCGCTGCTCTCCAGTAATCCGGCGATGATCGATGGTGCTGATGCGTTCCGCCTCTATGACACCTTCGGGCTCCCCATCGAGTTAACGGTCGAGATGGCAGCCGAGCGTGGAGCCACGGTCGATCTCCAGGGGTTCGAGACCGCGATGCAGCAGCAGCGAGAGCGCGGACAGGCGTCAGCGCGCCGTGTCGGCTTTGCCGGTGCCGACGCGCTGCCCTCGACCCGTTTCGTTGGCTATGACGTCCTCGAGACCGACGCCACCGTCCTTCGCATCGGGCTCGACCGCCAGGTCGAGGTCCTCGGCAGGGGAGAAGCCGGCCCGGTGTTGCTCGACGTTTCGCCGTTCTACGCGGAGGCTGGCGGCCAGGTGGGGGACACCGGGACGCTGTCGTGGCCCGGCGGAAACGGACTGGTCCGCGACACCCAGCCGGTCGCGGGCAGCGATGCTCGGGCGCACGACGTCCTGATCCAGGAGGGCGAGCTTCGTCCGGGCCAGCCGGTGCACGCCCACGTCGACGAGATCCGTCGAGGCAGGATCGCGCGCCACCACAGCTCCACGCACCTGCTCAACCGCGCCCTTCGCGAGGTTCTCGGCGAGGGGGTGGTCCAGCGCGGCTCCTTCGTCGGGCCGGACCACACGACGTTCGACTTCTCCTTCTCGAGGCCGTTGACACCCGAGGAGCTGAGCGAGATCGAACATCGCGTCAATGACGGAATCCGGCGCAACCTTGAGCGTACCGTCGCGCTGATGCCGCTCGCGGATGCGCGCGCCAGCGGGGCGATCGCGCTCATCGATGAGGCGTACTCACCAGACGTCCGCGTGGTCGACTTCGGCGGCTGGTCGCGAGAGTTGTGCGGCGGCACCCATGTCGGCCGGAGTGGCGACGTCGGCGCGGCGATCATCGTCTCGGAGAGCAGCATCGGTCAGGGCATCCGCCGCATCGAGCTGGTTGCCGGCGAAAGCGCCGAGGAGCGCTGGCGGCGTGTCGGTTCGGCGCTCCAGACCACTGCGCGGGCGCTCAAGACCCGCCCGGAGGAGGTCCCCGAACGAGTGATCGCCCTCCAGGAACAGGTCCGGAAGCTGACCAAGGAGGCCGGCCAGGCACGCCACGCCGCGCCGCCGACCGTGCCCATCGACGCCGCGGTTGTCGAGGACGTGGCTGGTGTCGCCTTCGCCCACGTCCTTCTCGAGGGCGATGTCGACGCCGAATCCGTCTCCCAGGCCGGCGACCGCCTGCTCGCCGACCGGCTCCACGGAGACGGTGTGGCGGCGGTGCTGGGTCCGGCCACGCTCGTGATCAAGGTCGGGGGGCGCGCCCTCGATGCCGGCGTCCACGCCGGCGCGCTGGTCACCGGTGCCGCCGCGGCCACCGGCGGCAAGGGTGGGGGACGGCCCGACCTCGGTCGCGGCAAGGTTGGTGACCCAGCCAAACGGGAAGCGGCCGTTTCGGCGGTTCGCCAGACGATTACCGAGACGATGGGACACGCCGCCTGATGGGCAAGCGTAAGTTCGCGCTCCTGAAGCGGCGCGAAGAGTTCCAGAGCCACTACACCGTCCTCGACATCGGGACCGAGTTCGTCAAGGCGTTGATCGTCAAGCGCGAGAACGACAAGGGCATCGTGCTCGGGGTCGGCAAGGTGCGTCAGGCGCAGTCGCACATGCAGGCCGGCGCCGTCGCGGATCTTCAGGCGGTCATCGACAACTGCGACCGCGCCCTCACCGAAGCCGAGGACATGTGCGAGACCATCCCCGGCCAGGCCGTGATCGGAATCGCGGGGGAGCAGGTCCGCGGCTTCAGCACCACCATGACCATGCCGAGACCCCAACCCCAGGCGCGTATCACCCAGGCGGATCTCGCCACGGCGCTCCAGGCCGTGCAGCGCCGGGCGCTTCGTGAAGCGGTGCGTCAGATGTCGCACGACCTGGGCGTCCAGGAGGTGAACGTCAAGCTGGTCCACAGCACGATCACCTCGGTGCGCATCGACGGCTATGCGGTCAGCAACCCGGTGGACTTCCAGGGCCACGTCGTCGAGATCACCGTGTTCAACACGTTCGCCCCGCTCACGCACATCGGCGCGTTGCAGGCCATAGCCCAGGAGCTCGACCTCGAGCTCGTGGCAACGGTCGCCGAGCCGTACGCACTGGCACGAGGCTGCGCTTCGGCAGAGTCCCACGAGTTGGGAGCCATCTTCGTCGACGTTGGCGGCGGAACCACCGACATTGCCGTGGTCCGGCGGGGCGGCATCGAGGCCACCAGGATGTTCGCCCTCGGCGGCCGGTCATTCACCAAGCGTCTCGCGACCGACCTCTCGATGGATCTCGATGAGGCGGAGCGTTTCAAGGTTGCGCACAGTGAGGGCCACCTCGCCGCCGAGCAGAGTGCGATGGCGCGCCGCGCGCTGACCCCGACCGCGGAGGTGCTGGCTCAAGGAGTGGCGCTGACCCTCGAGGAGCTCGCGGGGCCGGACCCGCTTCCGGGGTCGATCTGCCTCGCCGGTGGCGGCGCGGCGCTGCCAGAGGTGGCCGAGCAGCTCCGAATCCTGGACTGGTCGGACACGGTTCCGTTCACCCGCCCGCCGACGGTCAAGGTCCTCGGTCCGGGCGACGTCACCGGCGTCTATGACACGACCGGCCTCCTGGTCGGCAGCCAGGACGTGACCCCGATGGGGCTTGCGCGTCACGCCGTGACGCTGGAAGATGACGCGGACGAGCCCCTCGGTGGGCTCATGCGCCGCGTTTTGAAGACGATGAAGGTATAGGCGCCGATGACGGCCGTTCTCATAGCCAGGGCCGACGACGAGATCGTTGATCTCATCGATCGGGTTCGCGCGTCGGCCGATCCAGACGTTGGGCTGGTCGTGCCGGGCTCCAATCGCGCCCTGCAGACGCCCCTCAACGTCCGCCTGCTGGCCCAGTTCAGCAATCAATCGGGTCGCCGGACGTCGATCGTCACCGAGGATCCGCGCCTCCAGCAGCTTGCGCGCACAAACGGACTGCAGGTCTATGGATCCGTGCCGGCGTTCGAGCGTGGCATCGAGCTGGCCGGCCCCCGCACCGGAGGTGCCGGCCTGAGCCGGGCCGCCGGACCTGGGGCGGCGGGCGGCGGCGTTGCCGCCGCAGCTGTGCTCGCACCGCCTCCGTCGCCGCCGCCGGCACCTCCGACGTTCCCATCACCCCCGGCCCACGCGCCGGCCACCGCGCGGCTCGAGCCGCGCCGGGTCATCACCCAGATTCCGCCCGCACGGCCCTCGCGGGGTTGGGACCGCCGGCGCTTCCTGTACGTGGCCGGCGCCGGAGTCGCGATCCTCGGGATCATCCTTTTCATGGCGCTGGGGCCCAACGCGAAGCTCACGATCACGATCGCTGCAACCCCGCTGTCGGTGAGCTCGACGATTCAGGGCACCACCAGTCCGACGGTTGCGACCCAGCAGGACCATGTCCTCACCGGCGTGGTCTCGAGCCAGACCCAATCGCAGTTTCAGGCAACTCCGACCGGAACCACGACGGTTCCGGCGGTGGCGGCGCGGACGACCGTGCTCTTCTCGACCGATGCCGGCTCCGACATCGGGTTTGAGCTGCCGACAAACAACACGAGCTCATACGTTCAGACACCGGACCAATCCATCACGTTCGCGCCCACCCGGAGCACGTTCATCTGCATTGGCCCGGCCAATCCACCCCCGACTGGCGCCTGCAGCGGGCATCCGTATAACGCCACGGCGCCCTATGCCGACCTGACGGCCGGGGCGAGTGGCAACGTTCCGAGCGGGAGCCTCACCTCGTGGCAGGGCGACCCCTGCCCGGGCGTGCTCTGCCCCGGCATCCACATCGCGCTGACCAACCAGAACGCCGCCTCCGGGGGTGCCGATCCCAAGCAGGTCACGGCCGCGAGTGCCACCGACGTCGCCAACTGGACAGCCCAGGTCACCCAGATCGAGACCCAGCTGACCTCCCAGCTCGGGACCGATCTCCAGGCGAGGGCGGCAGGCAAGACGGTCGCCAAGGATCCGACCGGCGGCGGCCAGGCGATCTCGTTCTCGGTGAAGCCGGCGCTTCCCGCTGTCAACGCGCAGTTCGCGCCGACCCAGATTCAGGTGGCCGGGGCGGAACAGGCCGCCATCTATGACCCGATCGCCGTGCGCAACGACGTCATCGCCGATCTCGACAGGCTCGTCAAGCCCGGTGACGTGCTCGCCAAGGGCAGCCTGACCACCCCGCCATGCGCTGTGACGCAGGCAAACGTCAACGGGACGGTCGTCCTCGCATGCTCGGCGACTGCGTTCAGCCAGCCCACCGTCAACCTCAACGGCCTCAAGGCGCAGCTCACCGGCCGGAATCCAGGCAACGCCCAGAAGATCGTGGAGAGCAACGTCGCCAAGGTCCAGGCCGTGAAGGTCTCGGAATGGCCGTTCCAGCTCTTCTACCTTCCCCTGCGAGCATCACAGATCGAGATCGTCGAGGACTTCGTCGCAATCTCCACCAAGCCGCCGTGATCCCCTCCGGGGGCGGTACCAGTCGAACGCGCGTCCTCGGCATCGACGTCGGCTCGGTACGGATCGGGCTCGCCATCTCGGACGAGACGTGCACCCTCGCCTCCCCGGTCGCGACCATTCCCAACGAGCCACGAACCCTGTGGACACGCATCGATCGCGAGATCGAAGATCGCCAGGTGGACCGAGTGGTCATCGGATTGCCACGCCGCCTCGACGGCAGCGAGGGCGACGCGGCCGCGATGGCCCGGAAATTCGCGGCCGAGCTGGCGCGGCGTACCGCGACGGAGATCGAGCTGTGGGACGAGCGATTCACCACCGCCATCGCCGAGCGCGCGCTGATCCAGAGCGGCGTCCGGCGCAAGCGCCGGCGTGAGGTGATCGATTCCGTGGCGGCTGCGCTACTGCTCCAGAACTGGCTCGACGCGCGGCGGATCGCGGCGTCCCGCACATCCCGGTGAGCGCTCGGCCGCTCCGGCTGTGCCTTGTCGGCGCCGGCATCTCGCGGTCGCCGAGCCCGGTCATGCACCAGGCCGCGATGCAGGCAACCGGCGTCGAGGGTACCTACGAGCTGCGCGACCTGCGTCCCGAGGATATCGATGGGTTCGTCGCCGAGCTGCGTGAGGGACGCTATACCGGGTGCAACGTCACCACGCCGTACAAAGCGGTGATGGCGGCGAAATGCGACAGCCTCGAGGGTGACGCCGACTCGCTCCAGGTCGTCAACACGATCACGGTGCGCGGACGGCGGGTCGTGGGGTACACCACCGACACCGACGGTTTCGAGCTGGCGTTGAGCCAGGCATCCATGTGGCCGCGGCAGGGTGCGACGGCGCTCCTCCTCGGTGCCGGCGGCGCCGCTGCCGCCGTGGCCCTGGCGCTCATCGGCGTTCCGCTCCTGAGGCTACGCATCGCGGCACGACGGGACGGGGCCGCCGAGAGCATCGCGGCCCGGCTGCGCCACTCAGGTGACATCGCGGCCGTCGCATGGGACCCGCGCGCAATCGCGGCCACGAGCGCGCATTCGGCAATCGTCGTCAATGCGACGCCGGTGGGGCTCGATGACCTGCCGTTCGACCCGCGCGGAGCCCCTCGTGGCTGCAGCGTCGTCGACCTGCGCTACGGCCCGCGCCCCGTCGACGTCGTGTCCGCGGCCTTGGAAACCGGTCACCGAGCCAGCGACGGACTCGAGATGCTGCTGCAGCAGGGCCTCCTGAGCTTCGAGATCTGGACCGGAAGGACGGCGCCACCCGGCGCCGTGCGGAACGCGTTGCTCCGGGCAGTCGAGGCGTGAATCCGCCGCTGGTCATCGCCGCCCTGACGGTCGGCGGCGGGGTTGCCGGCCTGGGATGCGGCTGGCTCGCAGTCGCGCTCGAGAAGTTCGAGAAGCTCCAGGATGAGGAGCGCCAGGAGCGCCTGGAATATGAGCGGGACATCGCCGATGAGCTGAGCAGAGCGGCGGCCGCCGGCGAGGAGCCCACCCCGGCCCGACCCTGGGTGGGCGAGCGTTATGGCTGGACGTGGCTGGAACGCTGGCTCTCACCCGTGCTCGGAGCAATCGGATTCGGCTCCTTCGCTGCCCACGAGTCCTTCGGTCCGGGCCTGCTCATCCACCTGCTCTGGATCGCGATCTTCGTTCACGTGGTGGACTTCGACCTCAAGCACCGGTTGATCCTCAACGTCGTCACGTATCCGAGCATCGTGGCGGCCGTGGTGCTGACTGCGTGGTCGCCGCATCTGACGGTGACCAGCTCGATCATCGGCGCCGTGGGCGTGGGAGCCTTCTTCTTCGTGCAGAACCTGGTTTCGAGAGGGAGCATCGGCCTGGGTGACGCGAAGCTCGGTGCGCTCGTGGGGGCCGTGACGGGTGCGGGTCCGACGGGCGCGAATCTCGGGGCCGTCTACGCCGTCATCGCCGGTGTGTTCATCGGCGGCGCGACCGCGCTGGTCCTGCTGGTGACACGCGTGCGCAGCCTCAAAGACCCGATACCCTATGGTCCGTTCCTCTGTGCGGGCGCAGGGCTCATCCTGTACCTCGGTCCGTGACCCGCAAGAGTCCAGGGGTTCGATGAGGTGAGGCCATGCCGACGCAGTTGATGCCGGGAGAGCGTTCGATCGCGCTGGTCCGCCAGCACTGGTCCGTGCTGGCCGGTCACGTGCTCGGCGCCGTCGTCGTCATCGTCGTCGCGATCGTGCTCAACGCCAAGCTTCCCGCAACGATCGGCTCGGCTTCGACCACCACCGTGAAGACGGTCGTGGTGCTCGTGCTCATCATCGGAGCGCTGCTCTGGGCGGGCATCCGCGTCCTGCGCTGGCGATTCGCCACCTATCTGCTCACCGACAGACGCATCGTCATGGAGGGTGGGGTCCTTTCGAGGACAGCGGAAACGATCCCGCTCGACCGCATCCAGAACACGGTGATTCACCGCCCGCTCGGCGACCGTCTCATCGGCGCTGGGGACATCGAGATCGAGTCCGCCGGTCGGGATGGCGTCGAGGTGCTCCATCGCATCCCCAGGGCCGAGACCTTCTACAACGAACTCCTCGCCGCCATGAACGCACCTCCCTCGGCGGGCGCGCCCCCACGACCAGCGGGTCTCTGAGCCGGACTCCGGGCTGCGCTCAGGCGCGTCGCGCCAGCGCGGAAATTCGCAGCAACGCCTCAGCGGCTGCGCTCTCGGGGCCCTCACGCATGACCTCGCGGTATGCGCAAATGGCGGCAATCACGTCGCCGTGGGCGTCGAGGAGCCGGGCGATGCGCAGATGTTCGAGGGTGTTGTCGGGATCGCGCCGTATGTCTCGCATCCCGTCCACTCTTGGCTGTCCAACCGGACCCGACACGGACAAACCACTTCGTCGCTCCGTGCATCCAATCGGGGACGCGAGGCTTCACCAATACAATCGGTTGTAAATGCTTCGTTTTCTGACGGCCGGCGAGTCGCATGGCCCCCAGCTCACGGTGATCGTCGAGGGGGTTCCGGCAGGCCTGCCCCTCGACTCGACCCGTGACATCGATCCCGATCTGCGTCGCCGGCAGGGGGGTCACGGGCGAGGCAAGCGTCAGCAGATCGAGCACGACGTCGCGCAGATCGTCAGCGGCGTGCGCGGTGGCAGGACGCTCGGATCTCCGATCACCCTGGTGATCCCCAACCGGGACTGGGAGAACTGGAAGGGACCCATGCAGGTGGAGGCGCGCGGGTTCAAATCGAAGCGGGTGACGCGCGTACGGCCCGGCCATGCCGACCTTGCGGGGGTCCTGAAGTACGGGTTCAACGATGCCCGCGACGTCCTCGAGCGAGCCAGCGCGCGTGAGACGGCCGCGAGGGTGGCGGCCGGCGCGGTGGCCCGAGCGCTCGTCGCCGCGATCGGCATCGACGTCCACTCGTGCGTGATCCGGATCGGCGCCGTCCACGTCGACGTGCCCGAGGGTGAGGTTGCGTGGGATGCGGTCGAGCGCTCGCCGGTGCGCTGCGCCGATGCGAACGCATCAGGCCGGATGGTGGCGGCGATCGACGCCGCGCGCGAGAACGGCAACACGCTGGGTGGCACCGCATATGTGTCGGCTGCGAACGTTCCGGCCGGACTTGGCAGTTACGTGCATTGGGACCGGCGGCTCGACGGGCTCATAGCCCAGGCGATGTGCAGCATCCCGTCCGTGAAGGGCGTCGAGTTGGGTGCCGCGACTCTCGCGGCGCGATCGCCGGGCTCCGACGTACACGACGTCCCACGTTGGGATGCAGAGCAAGGTTTCCATCATCTGACCAACCGGCAGGGGGGCCTCGCCGGCGGGGTGAGCGACGGCGAGCCGGTCTGGGCGCTGGTCCACTTCAAACCGATCTCCACGCTGCTGCATCCCCTGCGCAGCGTTGACATCGCCACCGGCGCGGAGATCAACGCCCACTACGAGCGGAGCGACATCTGCGTCGTGCCTGCGGGCGCCGTCGTCGCCGAGGCGATGCTGGCGTGGGTCCTCGCTGCCGCGACGATGGAAACATTCGGGGGCGACAACCTGGCCGACATGCGCCGGGCCGTGCGCGCCCATCGTCGCTCGGCCGGCCGGCTTCGGTGACCGCAGTTCGCCGCATCGCGCTCGTGGGTCTTTCCGGAACGGGCAAGAGCACGATCGCGCCGCTGCTCGCGGAGCGGCTTGGATGGAGCAGCGTCGACCTCGACGATGAGATCGCGTCGACCACCGGGCGCTCCCCGAGCGCGATCATCGCGGCAGACGGCGCGCCTCGGTTCCGCGACCTCGAACTCGCCGCGCTGGAGAGCGCGCTGCGCCGCCCGGGTCCGCTCGTCATCGCCTGCGGTGGCGGCTTGATCGCCCAGACCGCTGCCCGGCGACTGCTCACCGAGCTCTGCACGGTGGTGTGGCTGGATGCCCCCGACGCGGTCTTGATCCAGCGCCTCGGCGATGGAGCGGATCGGCCCATGCTCGGCGGCTCGGTCGAGACTGGGATTCCGCTGCTGCGCAGCAGCCGGGCGCGAGCGCACCACTCGGCCCACGTGCGCATCAACGCCGATGACACTCCCGAGGCCGTCGCGAATCGCGTGATGTCGGCGCTCGATGGTACCGTCCGCGTCAGCCTCGCGGAACGTGGCTATCACATCGAGGTCCGCCGAGGCGCTCTGGATGACGTCGTGCTCCACGTCCCCGGAGCCGCGACGCGGGTGGCCCTGCTCGCAGATCAGGCGGTGTCATCTGTCGCAGAGCGGCTCGTGGCGTCGCTGCGAAGCGCCGGCATCGCGACAACCGTGCTCGACGTGACCGGCGGGGAGCCGCTCAAGACCTGGACGGCGGCGGGAGAGATGCTCGAGCGCCTCGGTGCCGCGGGGCTGCAGCGCAACGACTGCGTCGTCGCGCTCGGCGGCGGCACCGTGGGAGACCTCGCCGGATTCGTCGCCGCCGCCTACCTTCGCGGGATCGCGTGGGTGAACGTCCCCACCACGTTGCTGGCGATGGTGGACAGCGCCATCGGGGGCAAGACGGGCGTCAACCTCGGCCACGGAAAGAATCTCGCCGGGGCGATCTGGCAACCGCGAGCGGTGATCTGCGATCCGGACGTCCTTGCGACGCAGGACGACCGTTCGTATCGTTCCGCCTTTGCGGAGATCGTGAAGTACGCGATGATCGCCGAGTCGGCGCTCACGAGTGATCTCGACACGAGGCTCGAACCCCTCCTGACACGTGACCGCGACGCCCTGACCGCAACAGTTCGGGAATGCTGCAGCATCAAGGCGGACATCGTTTCCGGCGACGAGCGCGAGGCCGGTGGTCGCGCTGCCCTGAACTACGGACACACCGCCGGCCACGCGCTCGAGGCGGCGGCGGGACTTGGGGAGACGCTGCTGCACGGTGAGGCGGTGGCCGTCGGCATGCGTGTCGCCGGGCGGCTCAGCATTCGCAACCTCGGCTGCCCGGCCGAGGACATCGAGTGGCAGGATGCGATGATCCTTCGGTGCGGGCTCCCCATGACGCTCGCGTTTGACACCCAGCGAGTGCTGAGCTTCATGCGCGCGGACAAGAAGACAACCGCCGATCGCCTGGGATGGGTGCTCATCGACGCCAGGGGTCATGCCCGCACAGGTCAGGTCGTTGCCGAGACCGAGGTGCTCGAAGCGCTCGAAGCAGTGCGGGCTCGATGACGTCGATCCTGCTTCTGAACGGCCCCAACCTCGCGAGCCTGGGCGATCGAGAACCGGACGTCTACGGCACCGTCACCCTCGCTGAGATCGAGGCGGCGGTCACCGTCCGAGCCGCCGCCCTCGGCCTCACGGTTCGATGCGAGCAGACGAACCACGAGGGTGTGATGGTGGACATCCTCGAGGCCGAGCGCGGGCGCAGCGCTGGTTGCATCATCAATCCGGGCGGGTTGACTCACACTAGCGTGGTCCTGGCCGATGCCCTGCGCGGCTTCGCAGCCCCGGTCATCGAGGTCCATCTGTCGAACATCCTGGCTCGCGAATCCTTCCGGCGCGTCTCGCTCTCGGCCGAGGCAGCCGTGGCGGTCATCACGGGCCTCGGGTTGCATGGCTATGTGCTCGCAGTTGAGGGACTGGCTAAGCTGCTCGAGGACCGTTCCACACTTGGGAGCACTGCATGATCACCGCCTCAGACCTGCGCCCGGGCGCCACCGTCGAGCGCGACGGCGACCTTTTCGAGGTCATCGATTTTTCGCACATGAAGCAGGGTCGCGGCACGGCGGTTGTCCGGGCCAAGTTGCGCAACGTCACGACCGGCGCTGTCACCGACGAGACGTTCCGGCCCGAGGAGAAGTTCGGCCGGGTGCGCATCGAGCGCACCGAGGCTCAGCTGCTCTACAAGGACGGTGACAATTACGTCGTGATGGACAACACGACGTTCGACCAGATCACGCTCAGCCCGGAGCAGCTCGGCAGCGCGACCGACTATCTCAAGGAGAACGACAACCTGTTCCTGCTGCGTTTCGACGATCGAGTCCTCGGCGTCGACCTGCCGACATCGGTCGTGCTCGAGGTGACCGAGAGCGAGCCGGGGTTCAAGGGTGACACCGCCAACGCGTCGTTCAAGCCCGCCGTCGTTGAAACCGGTCTGGCGGTGGACGTGCCGCTGTTCGTCAACCAGGGTGATCAGATCCGGGTCGACACGCGCACCGGCCGTTACGTGGAACGAGCATGACCGAGGTCCACGAGCCCGATCGCCTCCAGCTCCGTCCCGCCATGACTGGCCGCCGCCAGCTCGGCACCACACGCGTCGCCAACGAGGTGGTTGCGTCCATAGCCGCGTTCGCCGCCCTCCAGGTCGCGGGAATCCACGCGATGTACCACCCGGGCGGTCAGCAGTTCGATCGCATCGTCCGGCGTTCGCACGCCCATCGAGGCGTGCGCGTGGAGATGCGCGACGACGCCTTGCACCTGAGCCTCTACGTGGTGATGGAATCGGGAGGCAACGTCCCGGTGGTGGGCGCCGAAGTCCAGCGGCGCGTCGCGGATGCCATCGAGCGCATGCTCGCGCTGCGAGTCGAGGAGGTCAACGTCTTCGTCAGCGAGGTCGCATTCGCGTGACCCCTGCCGTCTCGGGCACGGGACGCCGGCGACGTGGTCGTGAGCTGGCGCTCCGCGTCCTCTTCGAGATCGAGGGCACCGTGAAGGACCCCGACTTCGCGCTCAAGTATCAGGGCGAAGACCTGCGCGCCACCGCCGATGTCCGCGCATTCGCGCGGACGATCGTCGTTGGTTGCGTCGACCATCTCGATGCCATCGATGCGGCGCTCGCGGACGCGATGGAGCACTGGTCACTCGTCGACATCGGCAAGGTCGAGCGAGCGGTGCTTCGCCTTGGAGCCTTTGAATTGCTGTATATGGAGCCGACTCCCGTGGCGGTGGTGATCGATGAATCGATCGAGCTGGCCCGCGCGTACGCCGGCGATGAGGCGGCTCAGTTCGTCAACGGTGTCCTCGGTCAAGTCGCGCGAGAACGCCTGTGACCGCAACGGTTTGCACCGTCAGCGACCTGACCGTGCTGGTGCGCGACGCGCTCGCGGCTCGACCGGAGCTCGAGGACCTGCTCGTCGAGGGCGAGGTGAGCAACCTCAAGGCGCACGTATCGGGACATCTGTACTTCACGCTGAAGGACCCTCGCGCATCGGTCTCGTGCGTTTGCTTCCGGGCCAATGCGCTGCAGATCCCGTTCCGGCCGGCGGACGGCATGACGGTGGTCGCGCATGGTTCCGTGCAGGTGTACGAGCAGCAGGGGCGGTACCAGCTCTATGTCGACCGTCTCGAACCGAGCGGCGTCGGAGCGCTTGCGCTGGGCGTCGAGCAGCTCAAGCAACGGCTCAGCGCTGAAGGGCTGTTCGATGAGCGCCGCAAGCGACGGCTGCCGCTGCTGCCGCGTCGAGTCGTGGTGGTGACGTCACGCAACGGCGCAGCCCTGCGTGATGTCGTGACCGTGATCGCACGCCGTGCGCCGTGTATCGGCGTCGTGCTGTCGCCGGCCACGGTGCAGGGCGAAGGAGCGGTGGAGACGTTGATCCGCGCACTCCAACGCGCGGACCAGGTTCGCGACGCGGATGTGATCCTGCTCGTCCGTGGCGGCGGATCGCTCGAGGACCTGATCGCCTTCAACAGCGAATCACTCGCGCGTGCGATCCGGGCGACCCGGCTGCCCGTGGTGAGCGGCGTGGGACACGAGACCGATACCACGGTTGCCGACCTCGCCGCCGACCGCCGTGCCGCGACGCCGTCAGCCGCGGCGGAGCTGGTCGCACCGAACGTGGCGGTGCTGCGCGACGACGTCGCCGCCCGCCATGCGCGTCTCGGGCTCGCCATCGTCGGCCTGATGAGCGTGCGCCGTGATCGGGTGCGGATCTCGTCGCTCCGCCTGCGTCAGGCGCTGATGCAGGAGACGTCGTTGAAGCGCCGGGAGCTCGATCAGCAGGTGTCCCGCTTCGCCGTCGCGCACCCGTCGCGCCGGGTCGAGATCGAGCGGCTCCGCCTCCATCGAGCGGCGGAACGGCTCACTGAGGCAACGTCGCGGGTCACGGTTGCTCGCCGCGCCGCACTGACCACCCGATCCGCCCGGCTCGCGGCGCTGTCTCCGAGGCGGACCCTGGAGCGCGGGTATTCGATCACCTCCGACGCCGACGGTCGGGTCCTCACCGATGCCGCAACGGTGCCGCTTGGCTCACGCCTGCGGACGGTTCTGGAGCGCGGCATGCTGGAGAGCATCGTGGACCGCGTCGAGCCGGACTCGCCGCCGGATAGCGAACAGATGTACGATCCCAGACCGGGGTCGAGCGACCAATGACACCCAATTCCGCGGAGGACGGCATCACGGCGTTGACCTACGAGGCGGCTCTCGCCGAGCTCGACACGGTGATCGCGAAGCTCGAGGGCGGAAGCATCCCGCTCGAGGAGGCCATCGGCGCCTATGAGCGCGGGGTGGTGCTCGCCCGCCACTGTGCCGAACTCCTCGAACGCACCGAGCAGCGCGTGAATCAGCTCGTCGTCAGCGCGAGCGGCGCACTCGGCGAACGGCCCCTCGAGGCCGCTGGCGCACCGGCGCCGGAGCCACCTGCAGCGCCGGTCGGCGCCACGAGAGTTCGCCCGGCGCTTCCCCGGATCGACCCGGATGACGTCCCCTTCTGACGGCGCGAATACACAGAGATGTGGTATAGATGGGGACCATGACGGCGGTGTCCCAAGCCCGGCGGGTTGACCTCGAGCTCGTGACGCGCGGGCTCGCACCCAGTCGCGAGCGCGCCCAGGCCCTGATCGCCGCAGGGCTCGTCGAGGTCGACGGGATTCGGGCGACGAGCGCGGATCAGCGCGTCGGCCCGTCGGCAGCCGTCCGCCTGCTGGGACGCGATCATCCATGGGCCAGCAGGGGAGGGCTCAAGCTGGCTCCGGCCCTCGATGCCTTCGGCATCGAGTGCCAAGGGCGGGTGTGCCTCGACGCCGGCGCGTCGACGGGTGGCTTCACCGACGTCCTTCTCAGTCGCGGGGCGGCGTTGATCTATGCCGTCGACGTCGGCCGGGGTCAGCTCGATCCTCGACTCGCGACCGACCCGCGCGTACGTGTGATGGACCGGACCAACCTGCGCTCTTTGACGGCGGTCCCGGGTGCACCGCCCGATCTCGTCACCCTCGACCTGTCGTTCATCTCGCTGCGCGTGGTGATGCCGGCCGTAACCCAGCTCGTCGCTCCCGGTGGAGCGGATGTTGTCGCCCTCTTCAAGCCGCAGTTCGAGCTGGGCCGCGACGCGATCGGCAAGGGCGGCATCGTGCGCGACGCCGACGCAGCCGAGCGCGCCGCCGGCGATTTCGCCGCCTGGCTCGAGTCCACCTTTGGCGCGGTCGCGCGGCCCCCCATTCCCTCGCCGGTACGCGGAGCCAAGGGCAACCGCGAATGGCTTGTGGGAGCCCGGCTCAACCGCAGGGACTCGCCGGCGGAGCGCGAGCCATGAGTGCCAAGACGAGCATCGGATTCCTGCTGCACCCAGGAGAACAGGTCGCGGTGCAGTCGGCGATCGCGCGTGCGCAGGCATGCGGGTACACCGCTTGGACGGCGCTCGACGATCCCGAAGGTGCTATGGACGAGCACGGCTCGGACACCGCGCTCCTGGTCACGCTCGGGGGCGACGGCACCTTCCTCTACGGCGCGCGTCTGGCTGCTCCCAGGGGGATCCCGGTGGTGGGCGTGAATCGCGGACGCCTCGGATTCCTCAATGACGTCGAGATCGACGCGCTGCCCCGGGCCATCAGCCGCTTCGCCACAGGCGAATACACCACTCAGCGCCGGGCGCTGCTCGAGATCTCGCTCGACGACTCCGACGCGCCGGTGCTCGCGATCAACGAGATCGTGGTTCGGGCTCGAGACGTCAACGTCGTCCGCCTTCGCGTGGATGTCCTCGACGACCTGCTGGGAGCATTCGACGCGGATGGCGTCGTCGTTTCCACCGCAACCGGCTCCACCGCGTACGCGCTCAGCGCCGGCGGGCCACCTGTCGATCCGCGGGTCCGAGCGGTCGTGGTCGTGCCACTTGCGGCGCATGCCGTGATCAGCAGGCCGGTGGTCATCCCGGAGCAGCTCGACGTGCGCGTGACCGTCGAGCGCGGTCGTGTCTTCGTCGCGGCCGACGGTCGGTCGGTGGCCTGGCTCGCCGACGGAGAAAGCGTCGTGATCCGTCCGGGGCCGGAGCTCGAGGTGGTGCGATTCGCCGACTCGCCGTCGTTCAATGCCCGGCTTCGGCAGAAGTTCCGCTACGGCATCCCTCACAAGGATCTCCTTCTGGAGCCGATGGACGAGGACGCGCCCGGCCCGCAAGGAGGGATCAGTGGCCCTTCGTGAGCTGCGGATCGGCAACGTCGCCGTCATCGAGGAGGCACGCCTGCCCTTTGATGACGGGTTCACGGTCCTGACGGGCGAGACAGGCTCCGGCAAGTCGATGTGCGTCCACGCGCTTCGCGCAGCCCTCGGCGGCCGGCTCGAACCCGAGACCGTCAGGGCCGGCGCGACCGCCGCGCGAGTGGCGGCCGTCTTCGACAACCCGAGCCCACGGGTTCGCGCGCGCCGCGCCGAACTCGGGATTCCTGACGACGACCTGATCACGCTGTCTCGCGAGGTCCCGGCATCCGGTCGGGCGACCTGCCGTGTCGACGGCGCACTGGTGTCGCAGACCGTGCTGCGTGAGCTCGGTGACCTGTGCGTCGACGTCACCGCGCAGGGAACCAGCCATCGCATGCTGCGGCGGACGTGGCAGCGGGATGTCCTTGACGCCTTCGCCGGCCATGACTGCAACGCCGCGCGAGCGGCCACCGCCTCGGCTGTCCAGGCGTGGCGTTCGGCCACTGACGCCGTGGCGTCGGCGCGACGTGCCGCCACGACCGGCGCCGCTGAGCTGCAGCGGGCCCGCGATCTCATCGACGACCTCGGGCCGATCGGGATACGTCCCGGCGAGGACGCGGAGCTCCAGGCTGAGCGCCTCCGACTCAGGCACGCGGCTCGGATCGCCGGATGTGCGCTGTCCATCGCCGAGGCCGGCGGCGGGGACGAACAGTCCGCCGCCGATCGACTTGCCGAAGCGATCGGCGGCGCAGCTGACCTAGCGGCGGTCGACCCCGTGCTGGCGACGCTGCTCGAGGACGCCGATGCGCTCGTCGACCGGCTCCGAGAGCTGTCGCTGGATGCCCGGCGCCACGCCGACGCGATCACCATCGACGAGGCCCGGCTGACCGAAGTCGAGGAGCGCCTCGACACCCTGACGCGAGTGAGTCGACGCCACGGATCGCTCGAAGCGGCCCTCGCCGAGCTGGATCGGGCGTCCGCTCTGGTTGCCGATGTCGACGGCGAGGCCGGAGCCATGGGGAGCCTCGAAACCGCCGCGGACGCTCGCCGCAGGGAGGCGGGCACGGCCGCAGCAGCCCTGAGCGCCATCAGGACGTCGGCGGCCCGGCGCCTCGAGCGCGCAGTCACAGCGGAGCTGCGGTCGCTTGAGCTGCCCCACGCTCGATTCCGCGTGGTGCTCAGTCGAAGTCTCGACGTTGCCGGTGTCGACCCGGGTGACGGGACCCCGGTGCGCTGCGCGACCACGGGTATCGACGAGGTCGACTTTCGCCTTGCCCCGAACCGCGACTCCGTCCCGATGCCGCTGGACGAGGGACCGTCCGGCGGCGAGCTCGGGCGGCTCGCCCTCGCATTGAGCGCCGTGGTCAGCGAGGATGACGCGCCGGTGCTTGTCCTCGATGAGGTGGACACGGGGATTGGCGGCGAAACCGCAGCGCGGGTGGGTGACGTGCTGGCCCGGATCGGGCGGACCCGCCAGGTGATCGCGATCACGCACCGTCCCGAGATCGCCGCGCGCGCTGCCTCCCACCTCACGATCACCAAGCTCGAGCGTTCGGGCGGACCGGAGGCGATCGCCGCGCCCGTGGCCGGCGATGACCGGGTGCGCGAGATCGCGCGATTGATGTCGGGCAGGACCACCGAGGCCGCACTGGCCCGTGCCGCCGAGCTGCTGGAAGAGGGCGCGAGCGCCGATCGGGGAACCCCCGGCCTCCGTACCATGTAGCGATGCAGCGGGAGGAAGCGGGCGCCGCCTCGATCACCGTCGACGCCCCGGGATTTCACGGAAGTCTCGAGGAGCTCGTTGCCAGAGCCATCCGTGGCGACGTGGATCTCGACGCGCTGTCGGTGAGCGCGGTCGTCGAGGAGGCGCGCACCGCGCTCGAGAGCCCTGAGCGGCATGGTGACCTGCGAGCCGTCGCCGACGCGCTGACGTTGCTGGCCCGGCTCGTGGCACTGAAAGCGGCTGCCGTGCTCCCCGACCAGGACACCACCGCCATCGAGCCCGAGGACGACGAGTCCACAGACGCGGGGAGGCGCCTTGCCGAGTACCGCCTCTTCAAGGCGGCGGCCGAGGCGCTGCTCGCCGAGGCGGCCACCGAAGGGGCTCGAAGCTTCCTCGGCCTGGTCTCCACCGACATCATCCCCGTCGAGCGGCTTCGGATCGCCCCAGAACGTCTTGCGGCGGCCTTCCGCGCCGTGTTGGAGCGGCTCAGCGACACCGAGCCGCTGCCCGTGGCAATCACGTACTCGGTGGAGGACAAGGTCCGGCTGCTCCGCGATCGCCTCCTGCGAGGGCCCCTGGAATTCGAGGAAGTGTTCGCGGGGGTGCAGAGCCGGCTTGAGGCGGTCGCCTGCTTTCTCGCGCTGCTCGAGATGCTGAAGCGCGGCGAGGCGACCGTGGAGCAGCGCGATGCCTTCGGTCCGATCACGGTGACCGGACGTGGATGACGTCCTGGTGCTCGACATCTTCGGCCGGGCCGCCGTGCCCGAGGGCACCGCCGATGCCGAGCCCGAGGACCTTGCACCGGCTCTCGAGGCCCTCTGCTTCGCGCTGGGTCGCGAGGTGAGGATCGCCGAGGCGGCCGCGATCCTCGAACGGAGTCCATCAGCGGTGGCGCGATCGGCGGCCGTCCTGGCCATGGATCTTCGCGGGCGGGGGCTCATGCTCCAGCGCTCGGACGAGGCGATCCAGCTGGTGACGCGCCCGGAGATGGCGTGGGCGGTGCAGCGCGCGCTCCACCCGGAACGCCCATCGCGCCTGAGCCGGGCGGCCATGGAGACGCTCGCGATCGTCGCGTATCGCCAGCCGGTGACGAAGGCGGTCATCGAGTCGATCCGCGGCGTCGATTGCGAGGCGGTGCTCGAACACCTGACTGAGCGCCGGCTGGTCGCCGAGGTCGCTCGCCAGGAAACCCCAGGGCACCCGCGCCTCTTCGGCACCACGCTGCGGTTTCTCCAGCTCGTGGGACTCGAGCGCATCGACGACCTCCCACCGGTGTCCGAGAGCGTGGTGCTCCCCAACTTCGAGTGAGCGCGCATCCGCGGGAGCGGCTGAATCGATTTCTCGCGCGCCGGGGTGTGTCCTCGCGTCGTGGTGCGGATCAGCTCATTGCCGATGGCCGGGTCACGGTCAACGGCGAGGTGAGCCGCCTCGGCACGGTCGTCGACCCGTCAGTGGACCGCGTCAGCGTGGATGGGCATCGCATTCCTGGCCGGGCAGTTTCAGTCACTATCGTCCTCAACAAACCGGCCGGCGTCGTGACCACGCGCAACGATCCGTATCAGCGGCGCACGGTCATGGACCTGATCGAACCGGTGCCGGGGCTCGTGCCGGTGGGGCGGCTCGACGCCGACAGCCGCGGGCTGCTCGTGCTCACCACCGACGGCGACCTCGCCCATGCCGTGTCACATCCGCGCCATGGCGTGACCAAGCGCTATGTCGCAACTCTTGACCGTGCGATCTCGGCTGAGCAACTTGAGCAGCTCACCACCGGTGTCGACCTCGAGGACGGTCCCGCGCGCGCTATTTCAGCCAGGCGCAACGGATCAGACGCGGTCGTGGAGGTGGTCATGGCCGAGGGACGAAAACGCGAAGTGCGCCGCCTGTTCGCGGCGGTCGGGCTCGAGGTCCGGGATCTCGTGCGGATCGCCGTCGGCCCGGTGGAGCTGGGGGCGCTTCCCGAAGGCGAAGCTCGGGCGCTGCGGCCCGGCGAGCTGTCGTCGCTCCGCGCCGCTGCCGGCATGCCCGCGGCCGCACGAGCCGCCTCGCGTCGAACGCGGTGACACCGCCGGTCATCACGATCGACGGTCCTGCGGGCAGCGGCAAGACGACCCTCGGCCGGCACCTCGCCACGACCCTCGGGCTTCCGCTGGTGGACACGGGGCTCTTCTACCGGGGCGTCATGGTTGCGGCAGCCCGGGCCGGAATCGGCCCGGATGACCGCGCTGCGTTGATCGACTGCGCGCGTCGTACCGTGGTGACCATCGACACCGATCCCACGCACGATGACGCGGGCAGTGCGGCGACTGTCGACGGCATTGACGCGGGTCCCGCGCTGCGCAATCCGGCCAACGCGCCGCTGCTGGCGTCGGTCAGCAGCATCCCCGAGGTGCGCACCGCCCTGCTGGAATCGCAACGCCGGCTTGCCACCCGGGGCGCCGTCGCCGTTGGCCGTGACTGCGGCACCGTGGTGTTCCCGAATGCGCAACTGAAGCTGTACCTCGATGCGACGGAAGGGGTTCGCGCGCGACGTCGCGCATCGCAACTGCAACATGCTGCGGATCCGGACAGCGCGCTCATGCGCGGAGAGGTCGGTGAGCGCGATCGGCTCGACGCATCGCGGAGCGACGGACCGATGCAGCCCGCACTCGGCGCATACCATCTCGACACCGGCGTTCTCGGCATCGACGACGTGGTCCGCACCGCGCTCGACCTCTGGGCGGGCGTCGCGGCCGCACCGGGGTGAGCTTCGCCGAGCAGCGCCCGCGATCATGATGGAGCGCGTGACCAGGGGCCCCTCGCACCCGGACCACCTGGTCGCCTTCGACCTCGAGACCACCGGACTCTCGCCCCGCAGCGACCGGATCCTCGAGATCGGCGCGGTCCGCTACGACGGCGCGCTACGTCCGATCGACGAACTCCAGGTCGTTGTCGACCCGCAGATCCCGATTCCGCTTGCCATTCAGCGTCTGGTCGGCCTGAGCGATGACGACGTGGTGGGGGCGCCGCCTCCGGCAGAGGCGGTGGCTCGACTCGCGGAGTTCTGCGGGGACGCCGCGCTCATCGCTCATGGCGGGACGTTCGACCTGCTCTTCCTTCGCGGTCTGCTCCCCGAGGCGTTCGGCGCGCGCTTGATCTACGACACCCTCGACCTGGCCAGGGTTCTGCTGCCGACGTTCGAAAGCCACAGCCTGCCGCTGCTCAGCCGCCGCCTCGGGATCAGCCATGAGCGCCCGCACCGGGCGCTGAGCGATGCCCGTGCGACCGGGGATCTCTTTCGGATCCTGGTGGGCGCCGGCCGGATGCTCCCACCAACGGCAACGGCTGAGATGCGCCGCGTGGCCTCCCAGGCGCCGGGACCGTTCGATGCCTTCTTCGCCGACGTGATGGTCCGCCCGGCCATCGATGCAGAGCCTCCCGCCGCCCAGGCGCTCACCGCCGCAACGCCCGCGCCGAGCACGAACACCCGCCGTCCTGCGCAGGCGCTCGACGGCATGGGCGTCGGCGAGGCGGCGGCCGCGCTGCTGGGTCCCGATGGCCCGCTGGCAGCAGGCGAGGGCTACGAGTATCGGGAGGCGCAACTCCAGATGGCGAAGGCAATCGGCCAGACGCTCGAGGGCAAACGGCGCCTGATGGTGGAAGCCGGGACAGGGGTTGGGAAATCGCTCGCCTACCTGACGCCGCTGGCGCTCTGGGCTGCGCGAACCGGAAAGCGCGCGGTGGTCGCAACCCACACCATCAATCTCCAGGAGCAGCTCGCTGACCGCGACATCCCGGCGGTGGCCGGGTTGCTCGACATGCCCGTGCCTGTCGCCGTGCTCAAGGGGCGCAACCACTATCTGAGCCTGCGCAGGTGGCGGCGATTCCTGGCGGCGCCGGACGTCGCGGGCCACGAGCCCGACCTCGTGTCGATCCGCTTCAAGCTGAAGATGCTCGCGTGGCTTGCAACCACCAAGACCGGAGACCGTTCCGAGGTGTATCTCGCCGGGGACGAGGAGCAACTCTGGCGGCGCATCGCGTCGGACGTGACCGACTGCCTCGGTCCGGCATGCGCCAACTGGCCGACCGCGCGCTGCCACATGGTTGGCGCCCGCCGCGCCGCGGCGGATGCGGCCATTGTTGTCACGAACCATGCACTCCTCCTCGCCGGGAACGAGCGCCAGGGTCAGGTCCTTGGACCGTATGAGGCACTGGTCGTCGACGAGGCGCACCACCTGGAGTCGGTCGCCACCGAGCAGCTCGGGGTGACCGAGCGGCTGGCGGACCTCACGCTCGTCCTCGATCGCATTCCGGCAATCCCGGGGACGCCGCTCGCGGTGGCGCTGGAGCGGTGCCGTGAGGCGGGGCAGCGTCTCTTCGGCGATGCCAAGGGTTTCATGTCAGCCAAGCTGGGCGGAGAGCATGCGGGCAATGGACGTATCGGTCTGTCCGAGGTGATCCGGAGCGATCCAGGGTTCGGATTCGTGGAACGCTCAGCCGTGCACGCCGCCGGGGTGTTCCAGCGCACCGCCGGCGATTTGCAGTCGGGCGCGTCGACGGGCATGCAGACGGAGCTCCTGCCCCAACCCGACCGCGCGGAGGACGAGCTCGAGCATGCCGCCGAAGCGCTCGCGGGGATCGCGGCGGCGATCGACCACGTGATCGTCCGGCCACGAGAGGGCATGGTGGCGTGGATCGAGATGCGCGGCGAGCAGGCGGAGCTCCACGAGGCGCCGGTCGACGTCTCGGTGCCCCTGGCCGAGACGGTGTTCGACCCGGTCGAGTCGGTGGTGCTCACCTCGGCAACGCTGTCGGTCGGAGGTCGCTTCGACTTCATCCGCCGTCGCGTGGGTATCGGCGCCAGCGCCGATGAGTTGCTCCTGCCGTCCCCATTCGACTACCTCCGCCAGGCGCTGTGCATCCTGCCGGAGGACGCGACCGCGTACGACGACCCGGGGCACGACCAGCAGATGGCCGTGCTCATCGACGGCATCGCGGCGCGCCTCGACGGGCACACCCTTGTGCTGTTCACAAGCTACGGGCCGCTGAAGCGCGTATGGACGCTCCTGCAGGAACGGCTCGACACGCGCGGCATCGCCAGCCTTGCGCAGGGCCTCGACGGCACCCGCAGGCAGATCCTGCAGAGCTTCCTCGCGGATCCACGCACCGTTCTTCTGGCGACCAGCAGCTTCTGGGAGGGGGTCGACATCCCGGGCGACCGGCTGCGCTGCGTCGTGATCGACAAGCTCCCGTTCCCCGTCCCGACGGATCCCCTGGTCCGGGCGCGATCGGAGCAGCTGCACGACCCGTTCGGCGAGTACATCCTCCCGGTCGCGACCATCCGTCTCCGCCAGGGCTTCGGACGTCTGATCCGGAGCGGCACCGATCGCGGGGCGGTGGTGCTCTGTGATCCGCGCCTGCGCACCCGTCAGTACGGGACGGGTTTTCTGCAAGCCCTCCCGCCGGCCTCGAGGGCGGTGACGGCCATGGATCACGTTCCCGCGATGGTCGATGCGTTCGTGAACTCGGGGACATTGCCTGAGACCGTGGGAGAATCAGCCCAATGGTCCTCGAACGATCTCGAACCGGCGTGATACCGGTGGCGGCGGTCCCAGCCGGGACGGCGGTTCACGACCCTCTGACGTTGCGCGAAGCCGGCCCCGATCCCGCCGGCTCGGTCAGCATCGCGCTCGCCCAGTTCTATCCGCGGCTCGGGGATGTCGCAGCGAACCTTGGGGCCCATCTCACGATCGTCTCGAGCGCGGCCGCGACCGGTGCCGCCCTGGTCGTCTTTCCCGAACTCTCGCTCACCGGGTACTTCCTCAAGGACCAGGTGCCGGACGTCGCGCTCGGCCTCCGAGCGCCGGAGATCGACGCGCTTCGCGATGCGTCGCGAGCGGGCGGCATCGACATCGTGGCCGGCCTGATCCTCGAGAGCGCCGGGCATCGGTTCTACAACTCCTCGCTGTACATCAGCGCCGGCGAGATCGTCCACGTCCACCGCAAGGTCTACCTCCCGACCTACGGCCTCTTCGACGAGCAGCGCTACCTGGCCGCCGGGGATCGATTCCGAGCGTTCGATGCGCCGCTTGGGGATCGCGCCGAGCATCGCTGGCGGGCGGGCATCCTCATCTGCGAGGACCTCTGGCATCCGTCAGCCGCCACGCTCCTCGCTCGCCAGGGCGTGGATCTGATCATCTGCCCGTCAGCGTCTCCAGGGCGCGGCCTGCTCCAGGGGGAGGCCGTGGGCACCGCCAGCAGCTACGACGTCATGACCCGCACCTATGCGCAGCTGTTCACCACCTACGTCCTCTACTGCAACAGGTCCGGATTCGAGGACGGCGTTGGCTTCTGGGGCGGGTCTCGCGTCGTCGACCCCGTGGGCACAGTGGTCGCCGAGGTGGCCGGCGCCCACGAATCAGTCCTCTACCACAGCCTCGAGCGGAGCGCGGTTCGCCGCGCCCGCGTCGCCTACCCACTCCTGCGTGACGAAAGAAACGATGTCAACGACGCCGAGACCGATCGACTCCGACGCCGGCCCGCTGGCGGTTGACGCGGCCTTCGTCATCGAGCTGCTTCGTGGCTTCATCGCCGACGGAGTGCGCAAGGTGGGGTTCGAGCGCGGCATCGTCGGACTCTCGGGAGGAGTCGACTCCTCACTGGTGACGGCGCTCGCGGTGTCATCGCTCGGAGCGGACAACGTCGTGGCCGTCTTCATGCCCTATCGGAGCAGCGATCCGCAGTCGCGGATTGACGCCCAGGCGGTGTGTGACAGCCTTGGCATCACCCCGACGATCGTCGACATCACACCCCAGGTCGACGCCTACTTCGAGGAGTTTCCCGATGCGGATCGAACGCGCCGGGGCAACAAGATGGCTCGCGAGCGCATGTCCATCCTCTACGACCATTCGATGACGGAACGAGCACTCGTGCTCGGCACCTCTAACAAGACCGAGCTGCTGCTCGGGTACGGAACGCTCTTCGGCGACATGGCGAGTGCGTTGAACCCGATCGGCGACCTCTACAAGACGCAGGTGTATGCGCTCGCTCGCGCGCTCGGCCTCCCGCACAGCGTGCTCACCAAGGCGCCGAGTGCCGACCTCTGGGCCGGCCAGTCCGATGAGGACGAGCTGGGAATGCGCTATGCGGTCGTGGACGAGGTGTTGCACCTCCTGGTCGATGAGCGGCGCAGCCGGGCCGAGGTCGTCGCTCTGGGTTTCGACCCCGGCGATGTGGACAACGTGGTCGCGCGCGTCCGCGGCAGCCAGTACAAACGCCGCCCGCCGGTCATCGCGAAGTTGAGCAACCGGACCATCGACCGGGAGTTCCGCTACCCGCGGGACTGGGGTCGATGAGCGACCTTGCGGGAACGCTCGCTGTCGTTGCGACGCCGATCGGCAACCTCGAGGACATCACCCTGCGAGCGTTGCGCGTGCTTCGCGAGTGCGACGCAGTGATCGCGGAGGATTCTCGAAGGACCAAGGTCCTGCTCAGCGCGCATGGCGTGCACAAACCCGTGCTCTCACTCCCCGCATTCGACGAACGGCGGCGGGTCCCGCAGCTGATGGAGCGGCTCGAGCGGGGAGAGACGCTCGCGCTCTGCACCGACGCCGGGACGCCGGCGGTGAGCGATCCAGGCGCTTTCCTCGTCCGTGCCGCGCTCGACGGCGGCCACCGCGTGACCCCGATCCCGGGCCCGTCGGCGCTGACCGCCGCGCTCGCGTCGAGCGGCTTTCCGGCAACCGCCTTCTGCTTTCTCGGCTTCCTGCCGCGCACTGCCGGCAAGCTCGTCCGTGTCCTCGAGGATGCGCTGCGCGAGGAGCGCACCATTGCCTTCTTCGAGTCGCCGATGCGGATCACCAAGACACTGCGACTCGCGACGCCGGTTCTCGGCGAGCGCCCGATCGTGGTTGCACGGGAGCTCACCAAGCTGCATGAGACGCTGCATCGTGGGACCGCGGCGACCCTTGTCGAGGAATTCGCGGCGCGCCCGCCTCGGGGTGAATGCACCGTCGTCGTCGGGGCACACCCGTGAGCGAACCTCTGCCGGCGCTCGTCGACACCCACTGTCACCTGGTGCTGCTGGAGGAACGCGGGCTGCTCGATGCAGCCCTCGAAGGAGCGGCATCCGCAGGGGTCGACGAGATCATCTCCGTGGGTCTCAACCTCGAGGACTCGGAACGCAATCGCCAGATTGCCGAAGAGCACCCCGGCGTGTACTTCACGTGTGGCTGGCATCCGCATGAGCCTGCCGCACCTGACGACCGCCAGCTCGACGCCCTGGCAGCGTTGCTCCGCCATCCCAAGGCGGTCGCGGTCGGCGAGGTTGGCCTCGACCTGTTCTTTCGTCCCGGCTACCACGAGGTGCCGCTCGACATCCAGCAGCGGTCGTTTCGAGCGATGCTCGAGCTCGCGCACGACGCCGGCAAGCCGGTGCTCATCCACGATCGCGATGCGCACGATGAAGTGCTCGCAGCCGTCAGCGATGTCCCGGGAAGCAGCGGGATCATGCATTGCTTCAGCGGCGATGCGGCGTTCGCCCGCCGCTGCGCCGACCAGGGTTTCATCGCGTCGTTTTCGGGCATCGTCACGTTCCCGCGCGCCGAGAACATCCAGGGCGCAGCCCGCTCCGTCGCGCACGACGGTTTCGTGGTCGAGACCGACTCCCCGTTTCTCAGCCCGGTTCCCGAGCGCGGCAAGCCGAACCTCCCGGAACGCGTTGCGATCACCGCGGCCGCGGTGGCGCGGCTGCGAGGCGCACCGGTGGCCGAAGTGCGCGCCGTAACGACTCGCACCGCCCATCGCGTGCTCGGCATCGCGGCGTCCGGCATGGACGCGGCACGTGGCTGAGCAGACGCGCGAGCGTGCCCGCCGGCCGCTCGACCTCACCGACCCGAGGACGCTCACGGCGGTGTCCCGCCGGGTCGGCCTCCGTCGCGACACCGGCCTCGGCCAGCACTTCCTGATCGACCGTGACGTCCTCGATGCCATCGTCGACGCACTCGACCCCGAGCCCGACAGCGAGGTGCTCGAGATCGGGTGCGGGCTCGGCACGCTCACCGGCGCGCTGGCGGCACGGGCGCGTCGAGTCGTGGCCATCGACGTCGACCCCGCCTGCGTGGCGGGAACCGAGATCACCCAGCGCGCGAATCCCAATGTGACCGTGCTCGAAGCGGATGCCCGAACCGTGGATCCCGCCGCCCTCGGTTTCACCGGCGGCTGGCTCGCGACCGGGAATCTGCCCTACCAGCTGACCGGGCTGGTGCTGATGCGTCTCGTCGAAACCCCGGAGCCTCCCGCGCGAGCCGTCGTGCTGGTGCAGCGCGAGGTGGCGGCAAGACTCGCCGCGGAGCCGGGGGACTGGAGCCTCGCGACCGTGGCGATGCGCTCGCTTGCTCAAGTCGAGCGCATTCTGGACGTGCCGCCGAGTGCATTCGACCCGCCACCGGCGGTGCATTCGTCGATCATCAGGATCGTGCCGTCCCCAAAAACGGACCCGGCGATCCGGGCATCGATGCTCGCGCTTGCCAAGCCGCTGTTTCAGTCTCGCCGCAAGACGCTGCGCAACGGCCTGTCCCGTGCTCTCGGCGGCGACGTCGCCGGCGCGGGGGCCGCACTGGCCGGCGCAGGCATCGATCCGGGGCGCCGGCCGGATACGCTTCGACTCGATGAGTGGGAGCTCCTCGCTCGCACAGTCGCGGAGGTGAGGTCGGTCACGCGATGAGGCAGCCCTTCACCCGTGCCGCAACCGAACCCCGTGAGGACGGCCAGGTCGCGCCGCTCCACGCGGCACGCCCGGCAATTGCCGCCGACGACGAGCAGCGCAAGGGATTCGCAGCAGTACTTCGCCGCCGCGATTTCCGGTACCTGTGGTTGGCCCAGCTGCTCTCGCAGCTCGCCGACAAGTTCCTCATGTTCACGCTGCTCGTCTTCATGTACACGCTCACCAAACGCGCATCGCTGCAGTCGGTGCTGATGATCGCGTACACGTTGCCGAGCGTTCTGTTGAGCGCGCCGGCCGGCGTCTACGCCGATCGACACGACAAACGCGCGCTGATGATCGGCACCAATGTGGCTCGCGCCGGTCTCATCCTCCTGATCCCACTCGCGCAACTGTTCCCGCCGCTGCGCGGTCAGGCGTGGCCACTGATCGTGATCACGCTGCTGTTCAGCTCGGCAGGACAGATCTTCGCTCCCGCTGAAGCCGCGAGCATCCCGACACTCGTGACGCGCAAGCAGATCACCGAAGCCACGTCGCTCTTCATGACGACGGTCATCATGACGCTGGTGCTCGGCGTGCCGGCGGCGACGATCGCCATCGGATTCTTCGGCAACCAGGCACCGTTCTTCATCGCGACGGGTCTCTTCGGACTGGCGGCGATATCGGTGTGGAGGGTGAGTGTCAGCCTGCGTGCTGAGCAGGAGGTCACCGGGCCGACGCCGAACATCCTGCGTGAGTTGCGCGACGGCATCGAAATCCTCCGCAACAGCCCGGCGCTTCGCCTCGGGCTCTACCAGCTGACGCTTGCGATCGTCGTCGTCTTCACCATCTTCGCGCTCGGGCCGGTGTACCTCGTCGAGGTGCTCCAGCGTTCTGACACCGAGACATACATCGTGCTCGTGCCCGCGATGTTCGGGCTCATCGGCACGGCCGCACTGCTGGGGCAGCGGGCAAGTTTCCCGCGCGCCAGGACCCTGGTTGCCGCCATCAGTGGCGCCGGCCTCTCGCTGCTCATCATGGGCATCGTTCCCGACGTGCTTCGCACCCATGGCCTCCCTGGGTTGATGGTCCCGTTAGCGGTCGCTGTCGGCGTGCTCTTCGGGTGCGCGTTGGGCGCCATGCTCATCCCGGGGTTCACCGTTCTTCAGGAACGCACCGACACGGAGAGCCGCGGACGCATCTTCGGCGGCATCTTCACAGTGATCAATGCAGCCGTGGCGATCCCGCTGCTGCTTGCGGGCGTCATCTCCGACCTGATCGGCGTGGCTCGTGTTGTCGCTGCGCTTGGCGCGATTCTCATCATCATCGCGGCGGCGGTCCGGTGGTTCGGGTGGCAGCGTCTGCAGGTCCTCGAACCGGACATCGCAGCGGCCACGACAGGCGTCGAGCAGACCTGATCGCAAATCTGCAACGACGGTGTCGCGGAGCCGTGGATTGGGCGGCGGGCCGGGACACCGGTGGGAAGCTCCGAGGCCTTGCGGACCGGACTGGCCGGGCCGGCGGAGGAGTGATGCGAGCTGTCGTCACGTGTGAATGCTGCGGACACCGACAGGCAATTGCCCGTCAGATCGTCCGGCCCGAGTCGTTCAATCTGGTGTGCCACAGCTGCGAGGGCGTGCTGCGCGTCGAGGTGACCATGAGTGACCTCCAGGCTGCCCAGCACGCAACCGGCAAGAAGACCCAACCGGTCGCCTGGGTCTGACCTCGGCCGGGGGGGCGGGCGGAGGCACTGGTATCATCGACGGCGCTCACGCTTGCCGGATGCGGGCCAGGGGCGCATAGCTCAGTTGGTACGAGCGCTGCGTTGACATCGCAGAGGTCATAGGTTCGATCCCTATTGCGCCCACCACCTGCTTTTTGAATACAAACCAGCCGGTTCCAGCCCCGCATCGAGTGCGAACGCGAAACGGCCATCGGCAGACGCGCTCGAACTCATCCTGATCGAACCCAAGAACCGCTACCGGCGCGACGCGGTGGTTTCAAACGCGTGCGCGCGGATTTGACGTTGCTGGACTAGCTCGGCGGTTGCCTCCAAAGCGCGCGGGACTTCGTCCCCTATCCGCGGACGAACTTGAAAACCGCCCGGTCGCCTAACAGCTCCAACTGCCGGCGATGTGCAGTGGAATCGACGACCCGCGAAGCGGCGCGAGGCTCGCATCAACCGAGCCGTGAATCGTCCCACCGCTAGTGAGGGATAGCGTCAGCGTGCCGCTACTTGTTGGACTGCTTTGACCCGCCCACCAGTCAGCTCCATTTGCGCTGATGCCCACGCTTCCCGGAGGGCCGGGAACGCGCGATTCACCGGGCAGGGGCAGGGTCCACGTGGTAGGCGCGCCCAAGAAGGTGAGCACGACGGCAGGGGAGGTGGAGCCAAAGTCCACCACGCCCTTCAATGTCGTGCTGACCGGGGTCGTTGCGGGCGGCGCCGGCGTCGAGCTGGTCACGCGACAGCCCGTGCCTGTGTTTTGGGTCCCGGCGGTCAGAGTCGCCGTCACGGCTCCCGAGAGCGCCAGCGTGCCGCGCGGTTCGACCGAGCCGCTCGGCGCGCCCGAACTTGAGGCGGGCACGGCGCCGCAACTAGTCGACGCGAGAAAGAGGGCGACTACCGCGAAGGTCCCACGCACTGCGATCGAACGCATCCGATGGTCAGGATAGCGCTGCAATCCGGGCAATGAAGCCTGTGGTCACACCACTCGATTCGAATAGGTTCGATCCCTATTGCGCCCACCACCGGATTTTCGGGGTTCGAGGTTGGTGCGAGCAATCCCTTCTGCGATCCGACCCAACACAGTCACCGCGAGGATGTCGAAAGCCGTTCGCGGGTGATGCTGCTGGCGCTTCGTCGGCCGCCAGCAGGGGAGCCACCGGCAGTTCGAGCACCTCACAAAGCCCGGCAAGGTCACTGTTGCCGGCCGCTCGGGTGACGAGGTGAAGGGGGGTACGGTGGCAAGCATCCGGCGCCAAGCCGGGCTAAAAGGAAAGCATCCGTGACCGAGCGCTACCTCATCGTCCTCGAGGGGGACGCCAACAGCAACTACTCGGCATACGTCCCCGACCTACCGGGCTGCATCGCCACCGGCGCCACCATCGAGGAGACGGTGCGGTCGATCCGCGAGGCGATGGCGTTACACCTGTCGGCCATCCGCCGAGACGGCGATGAGGTCCCACCTCCCACCACCAGGCTAGGTGATGATGATCTCCAGTTGACTGAGGATGCCATCGGGGTCGTCGAGGTAACGCCGGCAGGCGCACTGGCGGCCTGATGGAACTATCCGCCCTTCATCTCGCCGTTGTTCGAGGTGCGGAGACGCACATTCACATCGCAGGGGTCATCGGTTCGATCCCTGGTGCGCCCACAATTCGCACGCAGTCGTTAGCCGGGACGCTCAGTCAGTGTAGGTTGGGTAGGTGTTCGAGCTGGTGCGGCTTCGCCCCGACCATGAGGCAGCGATCCTCAATTTTGAGCTCGCAAACCGCGCGTATTTCGCCGAGTCGATCAGCGATCGTGGCGATGATTTCTATGAGCACTTCGCGGATCGATACCGCGCGCTCCTCGCCGAGCAAGAAGCCGGACTGAGCATCGGTCACGTGCTTGTCGATGACCACGAGACGGTCGTCGGCCGTTTCAACCTGTACGGAGTCGTGGATGGGACCGCCGAGGTCGGTTATCGCATCGCGCAACGCGTCGCGGGTCGTGGCGTGGCGACGTCCGGATTGCGGTTCATGTGCCGGCTTGCCCGCGATGAGTACGGGCTTCGGACGCTCAGGGCAGCGACCAGCAATGAGAACGTGGCTTCTCGACGGGTACTGACGAAGGTCGGGTTTCTTTGCGTTGGACCCGTTGAGGTTGGCGGCCGGCGAGGGGTGCGGTATGAGCTCGCGTTGGCGAGCCTCGGACCGACTGACGTCATCGCTCGTGAGGATCCGTAGCCGCGACGACGACGATTATTCGCCTCGGAGTTGGAGTGGCGCCACGCTCCCTCAGATGTTATTGACGGACATGGCGGTAACGTGAGTCACGGCACACCATTGTCCGTGCGGTGGCGAACAGGTGTTTGGTACAATATTGTGTATGGAAGCGTTCGCCATACCGGGTCCCCGAGACCGTCTGCGTGAGGCGGTCGATGCACTCGTCGGTGAGTCGCTCGACAGCTTCTCGACACACGCCCTGGGCGAGGACTTGGTCGAGATCCGCCGGGCGATCGATCGGCTCGAGGCCGAGTGCGTCCGGCGTCTGCACCGCTTTCATCGCGAGCGTGGCGCCCAGGCTGATGGCGGTGGAGCACGGTGTCCTGGCTGCGACGTGCCTGCGGGATGACCGTCAAGGCGGCCGCCTACCGCGTCCACCTGGCCCGGACCCTGGGGGAACTGCCGGCCACGCTCGACA
>Ga0308309_10000047_pt1 | contig 116110 bp, 113 predicted proteins | sample HubBroMetageWFT5_FD_192491 | JGI IMG/M metagenome (GOLD analysis project Ga0308309, IMG submission 192491) | Warmed and freeze-thawed soil microbial communities from the Hubbard Brook experimental Forest, New Hampshire - Hubbard Brook CCASE Soil... | ecosystem: Environmental > Terrestrial >...
GATTCGCCAACGAGGGCACGCTCACGATTCCGGTTTCGACGCCCTGGACGGTTCGCTGCCCTTGATAGTCGGTGAAGAAGAAAACTTTATCTTTCTCGATCGGCCCTCCCAGCGTTCCGCCAAACTGATTCTGCTGGAATGTTGATCGCGCAGGGTCGAAGAAGCCGCGCGCATCGAGAGAAGTGTTGCGCAGAAATTCGAAAGCGTCGCCATGGAATTGATTGGCACCCGACTTGGTCACCACGCTGATCAGGCCGCCGCTGTAGTTGCCGTACTCGGCGTCCGCATTGCTGGTCAGAATGCGGAATTGCGCAATGGAGTCGAGGTTGGGAATGATTCCGGCTTGTTGGCCGATGGTTTCCTGCACGCTCACGCCATTGAGCGTGAAACCATTTGCCGATTCACGCTGGCCGTTGATCGAGAATTGGCCCGTATCGGCGTTGCCCGCCACAGGAACTGTTCCAAAGCCGCCTCCCGACGTGCTGTTTCCGGCGCCACTTGTCGTCAGCGGCGTGACTCCCACCTGCGTTGCAAACAGATCCGTGTAGCTTCGGCCATTCAAAGGTATGCTGGTGATTTGCTGGCTATTGATCACCTGACCGAGTTGCGTATCGGAGGTCTCGACGCGAGCCGCGCCCTCGGTTACCGTCACGGTCTGGCTCTGGTCGCTGACTTGCAGCGTCACATCAACCGTCAGGGCGGCATTGATATCAATTGCGAGGCTCCTCGTCTTGTTCGGTTTAAATCCATCTGCAGTGACATCGATCTCATACTGACCGACCGGCAGGACGGGGAATGCGTAGCTCCCCTGGTCGTCGGTTTTCGTCGTTTGCTTAATTCCGGTCGCAGTATTAATCGCAACAACCTTAGCACCTGCGATCACGGCATCGGTTTGGTCCTTCACCACTCCGGTAATCTTTCCCCCGACATCTGCCCGCGTAGCGATCAGAGGAAACAGAACCGAAAGCACTGCCACCAGCGTCATGCTTACTGTGAGTCTCACATTCCACTCTCCTTTGCCTGTATCTAGGCATGTGTTTCATCGAAAGCGTTTCCTGCTGCGCCGGCAATGTGATCTTCTCCAACATCTAAAGCCGAGGCGATCTCCCATCGAATTGTTGTCACTCCGGGTTCCAGCGACAGGCGCGTGACGATTTGCTCCAGGAACTCGTCCTTCCTTCCAGTCGACTTCAGTTGCGCCCTCACCCTGACGCTCTTCGCCCCTTCTTCGTCTTCGCTGTGTAGCGCGTAAAGAACCAGAGGCGTGCGGCCGATGTTCTGCAGCAGTAGTGCGCGAATATGAGCCTCATCGGACGTGCGGCATACGCACTCAAACAGGTACAGAACCAGATCCTCCGCGGCTTGGACGGGAGTACGATTGATTCGTTGGGCGAGCGGACGAAGCAGCAGATTCGCGGCGAGGATCGCGACCGTTCCCAGGAAAGACAGCGTCGTATAACCGAGGCCGGCAAGCGTCCCGATCGCCGCGGTGCACCAGAGCGTCGCTGCGGTATTCAGTCCGCGAATGCTGAAACCATCCTTGAGAATTACCCCGCCGCCGAGAAAGCCGATCCCGGAAACGACATACGCGGCGACCCTTCCCTGGCTCCCGTCACCCCCAATGAGTCCGCCCATCATCACAAACATGGCGGAGCCCACCGCGACCAGACAATTCGTGCGCAATCCAGCGGTGCGTTGCCGCCATTGCCGTTCGGCGCCCACGAGCGCTCCCAGGACGAGCGCGACAATCAGCCGAATTCCAAATACATACCAAGTCATTTTGCCCTCCGCTTTTCGCTGCGCGCGTACCTGTCAGCGGGAAAAACCGAATTCGCATCCTCCGCATCGGCCTCGGTTGCAGATTCTCGACGATGAATCCGCGGCACACTTGTGTCCTTCGCTTCGCAGCAAGATTCGAACGCGCGGCGGGATGGATCGATCCAGATCGATAGGAGCGGGGACTTACCATCGGGGTGCAGTGGCACCCACACGCGGTACAGACCCGAATGCGTGGTGAAATCTCGACCATTCATCGTGAAATTGGTCATGTTGTCTCCATTCCCGCAGGACACACTTGTCCTGATCGAGGTCAGAAGCCTCGCACGGCGGAAAATCAGTTTTTCAAGCGGGGACCTTGCTGAGATTGGGAAGATTCCCACTCGCTCGGGTTCGATTGGTCCGCGAGAGCGAGCGGGAGATCAGGAATACGCGGTCTTACGCTGGCAGGTCGCGGAACTCCAGTTGGTTGGAACTACCTGGAGGTTCGTGTTTTTGGATCAGATTTTCCATATATAATTCAGTAGCCTCCGAGCCGTACGGTACCGGCCTAGGGTTGGATACCATACCCCCACTGGGTAGTCAAGGAAAAATGTCGCACACATCAAGAGAAAAGCTGGATCTAGTCAATCGGACGAAGAAGGTTATCGGACAGCTCGAGGCCATTTTGCGCGCTCTGAATGATGATGAACAGTGCGCTGAAGTCCTGCAAAGGCTCGCGGCAGCAAGGGGATCCATTAACAGCCTCATGGGCGAACTCATGGAAGACCATATTCGCAACCACATGCCGAGGAACAGCAAGTCATCGGGAGAAGCTGCCGATGACCTCATCGGCATTGTGCGGACCTACCTGAAATAACCTCTGCACGGGCGCAGCGCGCGCCTCCGCGCTCGCCAATTCAGATGGTCACTCAATACAAGAGCGTTTTTTGTCGGTACGAATCCGACAGACGAGCTGACAACCTCCGGGATGCACCTCACTTGCGAGCCATGCGGCGATGGGGTGTTGTGTATACACTTCCCGCAAGACGAGCGATATTCTGAAGTGCCTGCCGGCTCTTGCCGGCTTTGGCCGCCATCCTGATTCCAGCCAGCGTGCTCTCAAAGAAATCCGCCATACTGTCGAGGTCTGCATCGGAGGTAAGTTCTCCCTGCTTTTTTGCCCTGGTCAGCACGCGCATCAGGGTCTGACGCTGGACTCGCGCCGCACCGCGCGTGATACGCGTCACGTCGGCATCCCGCTGACCGAATTCACTGATCGCGTTGAGCCCCATGCAGCCTTCTGCGCTGGACAAGTCTTTCCGTTCAGCAAAGGTCACAAGGGCTTTTTGCACAGCGGCGAGGGCCGAGCCAGATCTTTCCAACTGCACATTGATGGAATGAACGCTCCCTGCGACATACATCTTCAGGGCTTTCAAAAACAGCGCCCGCTTGTCGCCGAAAGTGTCGTACATGCTCTGCCGCCCGACATCCATCACGCGCATCAAGTCATCAGTGGATGTGGCGGCAAAGCCTTGCTGCGAAAACAGCCGTATTGCCTTCCGCAGGGCTCTCGCTTGATCGAACTCCTTCGGTCGAGCCATGCGCCTCGCCTCCCTGAGTGTTCTGTTTCCGACTAAGCGACGTATCCGCCGTCGATGGTGAGGCTGGCTCCGGTGATGAAGCCCGCCTCTTCCGACGCGAGGTAGGAGACGAGGCTGGCGACCTCGGCTACATCACCCATTCGCTTCAAAGGAATGAGCGTCTTAACAAAGTCAGCGTGAGCCGAACTCATATCGGTGGCTGTGGGTCCGGGTTGAACGTTGTTTACCGTGATCGCGCGCGGGGCGAGATCAATGGCAGCGCCGCGAACAAGACCAGTGAGCGCAGCCTTCGTCATGCTGTAAACGCTTCCGCCAGGAAAGGCAGTGCGAATAGCGGTATTGCTACCGATGAGCACGATCCTGCCTCCCTGGTTCATTCGTTGGCAGGCTGCCTGAATGCCGACGAACGCGGCACGGACGTTGATGGCGATCATGCGGTCGAACTCTTCGAGACTGTAGGTGTCAATTGTGTCCAAGGTGAGAATACCTGCGTTGCTGACGAAGATGTCCAGAGTGCCGAAAGCTTCCGTTGTTCTGGCTACCGCGACGCGGAGCTGTTTGACAGAGGCGCTGTCGGCTCTCAGCGATAGCGCTTTTCCTCCGGCGGACTCGATTTCGCGTACCAGTTGGAGAGCCTTTTCTTCTGAGCTTGAGTAAGTGAACGCAACTGAGGCGCCGTCCGCTGCCAGTCGGCGGACGATGCCTGCTCCGATGCCTCTGGAACCACCCGTGACCAGAGCTACCTTGCCAGTGAAGTGGTTGGTCTGCATGGTGCGATGAACCTCCTCCAAGGCAGCCATTGTATACGTTATGGACTAATCTGTCCAGAATAGGATTATTGCGGCCGAATAAACCCATTGGCCGTCGGTTTAGCGCAATACGTGCATCGGAGCCCTTTAAGGAGAGTTTCTACCAACGCATCGGGCAGCGAACTTGACGGGCTGCCCACGAAGGGGAAGGACATGAGTAATTCCTTCCGCGAAGGGCGCTGCCATGATCACAGCGGCCTGTCGGCAACGACGGCTCGCTCAGAATTAGCTCCTTCTTCACTGTTTTTTGGTTTGGATTCGGCAGAGCGTCCCCGCCAGGTATCGCGGAGAATTGTCCGGAGTCTGGATGTCATTTGCGTTGGTTCTCTTGAGTCGCTACAGGGACGCGGGTGCTATGCATGAAGACGATCTTCCAGGTGCCTGCCTGTTTCTCCAAGAAGGCCGATTCCAACCAATTCTGGTCCACGGTGCCGGAAGCGTCGGTAATGCTGCCTTTATTGACGTAGGCGATCCAAGCGGTATTGCCGAGGATGTGGACGTCGGGTTCGGTCACGTTCCATTCATAACGCTTGCCCGCGGCATGTTGTGCCCTGATGAGAGCCATGATGGAGTCTCCGTTGAATCGCGCGCCGCCATCAAATATGTAGAAGTCTGACGCGATGACGGAGTCGAATTTCGCAACATCGTCTGCGCGGGCCGCAACAAATATTGCGCTCACTGTATCGACGACTTGCTTCTGGTCAGAGGTGAGGCTCATCTGCTGGGCTCGCGCCGTAGGGACGTTCGGAGAAAAGATTAGGGCGAAGGTAACGGCCAGTCGGACCGGAAGTCGCGATGACATGGAAGCAGCCTCCTTTTCTTTAAATCGAATCAATACGTCAGCGTTTTATTCATTCACAAACGTGATAACCGAGCATCGGATGGCCCGCTGTGAGTAATTCAGGCAGGACCGCTGAGGCAAGGAAGCGCGTTGCTACGGTAACAAATACATTTATAAATCGCTCTTGCACATCGCAGTTGTTGGAATACGGAATCGCTAGAACGACTCTCCGACGAGTTCTTCACTTTTCTTCCAAAGCGCCTCAGCTGTATTGGGGTCGAGCGCATATCCGCGCACTCCTTCGCTGATGGCGCTGATGGTCACGTGCTCCGGCACGACATGGCCGACATGGCAGTTCTCGCAATATCGACCTCCCATCTCGTCGGCGGAAGCAACCACACCGGCCCATACCGAAGTTGCGGCTCCTTGAGGAACGGTCTTCCACTGGAAGGGCGGTTTACCCTCCGCCGCCAGCTGCTGATTCATCTGGTCGATGATCCCTTGTATGCGAGTCGGATCGATGTGGCGACCCAGTTCGGTATGGATGCCTCCGGGATGCACGGCCGCCGCGCGCACACCACGCTTGCGGTGTCGCCCGTCGAAGGCAACAGCGAACAGGATATTCGCCGTCTTCGATCGGCCGTAGGCCACGAAGGGCTCATAAGGCGTCCGTTCAAAGTTTGGATCCTGGAGATCGACGTTGGAGTAGCGGTGCCCCGAAGAAGACAGATTGATCAGCCGCCCCCCCGCACGAATAAGCGACGCAATCCGGTTGACCAGCACAAAGTGGCCCAGGTGATTGGTGCCGAACTGCGTTTCAAAGCCGTCCGCGGTATGACCAAACGGCGTGGCCATTACACCTGCATTGGCGATGACCACGTCGAAGGGTTCACCCCTCCCCAGCAGTCCCTCGGCGCAAGCGCGCACGCTCTTAAGGTTGGCGAGATCAAGCGCAATCAACTCCAAGCTCCCACCGCTGGCTGCTGCATCTTTTCGCGCTTGCATGGTAGCGGCTTTGGCCTTCGTCAGATCCCGCGCCGCACCCACAACTTGCGCGCCGCGCACAGCGAGAGACCGCGCCGTCTCCACGCCGAGCCCCGCCGAAACGCCCGTAACCAGGATCCGTTTACCGTGCAGACTCACCCCGGACAAAACGTCGTCTGTTGTTGAGGTCGCGCCAAATACTTCCACCATTGCCTTCCTCCTGGCACTGCCTGTTCTAGATCACTCAAGTAACCTAATTATTGACCAGTCTCGACGACTTCGATAAAACGGAGAGTGGCTCCGCAATAGACTTAGATCATCGTAGACCGTCTCCGGTTGCAAGTATTTTGGGCATGCCTGCGAAGCGTGCACACGCTGCCCCGCAAAAGCCCCGCACGGATGCGCAGCGGAATCGCGAGCGTATTCCGGAAGTGGCGAAGGGAGCGTTTGCCCGGTCAGGCGCGAGCACCAGCTTGGAGGACGTTGCCAAACACGCCGGTGTGAAAGCGGGAATTTTGTATCGTCACCTTCCTGCGCGCGATACCCTTCTAGAGGCGGTCTGCCGGGCTGAGCTTGAAAAGTTAGCTGCGGCACAGCGGAATCTAACTCAGGAGCTGGCTCCGAAAGAAGCTTGGTGAGCCTGGATGTTGTTGTTCGTTGAGTCCATCGCGACGAAACAGATCATCGCGCCTGCACGGAACGCACTTGTCGGAGGTCCCTCGAAGGTGTATGAAACCTTCCGCGCTCAGATTACAAGGCCGGTTCACGCACTGGTGGAACGCGCCACCGAGGGCGGCGATATACGTATGGAATCAGAACGAGCGCCCGACGTAGGCTCGAGATTGACTCCCGCGCCGATGGCAACGGTCATTTTGCACCAGCCTGGTTGAAAGCCGCGTCGGACTCGGCCAGTTGCTCGCGCACCGCTTCGGCCGTCAAGCGCGAACTCGGCAGGCCCAAGGTTGATCTTGTTTGTGGCGAAGTGAATAGCACAACGGATTCCACTTTCCCAGGAATCTCATTCATTACCCCAACATATCTCCCGCCTCCTGTCTCGACGATCGAACACATTTCGGCTTCGCTCAAAGCCCCAGGCATATTGCTGCGCGTTTCGTCGTGCTGCCGCATATTCTTCCGGTTCAACTCTGTCGCCTTGTATCCGCTCGCCGGGGCCTCGAGTTCCGCCTCGTAGTGATTCACGCGCAGAATGTGCACAGAGGAGCGAGCGTTCTTTCGTAAGGTCGTTGGCATCGCGGGCCTCAATCGGCTGTGTCGGCGAATCGATTCTGCGGGTAGCCAACTAAGTAAGTAATCCGGACGGGCAACAATCCTCCGATCTTTTCTCCGATCTCCCAGCGGTACCCGCGGGACTCAAGGCCGCTCGCCATCTCTCGTAATTCCTCCAGCGAGTACGCGCGCAAGCAGGAAATCAAACCGTCGAAAAAAAGAACGAACGGAATCACCGGAATCAAGTACGTCCACACCAGCCGCGACCAACGAAACGGGCGGCGGAAGGGCACGAATAGCCACGCGGCGATGGGAATCAACAACAGAGATAGCAACGTCAGCGTGTGGCGCGCGGGTGCCTCAAACACACCGATGGCCTGCCGCTTGTTGACACTATCCTGCAGCAGGCCGCGCGCCTCGTCGGGGTTCAAATGGTGAAAGGATGAAAACAGCGTCCTGAATCCGCGCAGGTATCTCGGGATCTGAGTTGCATCAATCGAGTCGCTGAGAAAGTGAATGCGTTTTGCGGTCGGAGACTCCCTATCCTGAAGTTTGGTTGTGCTCGGAAACTTGTCAGTCAGCAGAACTTCGAGCGGCGCCGCTCCCTGCATTTCAAAATGACGCACCAGGGATGGCCACGGCCCGCCCGCCCCCGAACACAGATCCACCACGCGCTCAGAGCCACTCTCCTCCAGCCGACTCCGCAGCAGTGTCGCGATCGGCTGATAGGTATTGGTGACTTCCAATATCATTTGCAGCGAGTCCACGAATTGATCCCGCAGAAATTGCGGGAACCACGGCTGTTCGTGAATCTCAAAGAGTCGTGCAATTGGCACCGAAATCTCCTCTCGGACTGCCATCCACGGCAGCCACGCGTTGCCGATATCGCGCAGCAACCCGCCAGCACTGTCGTAACCCGCGGAGTCTGCGGCCCGCTGCTGGGGACGGGCCGCAGTTCCGTCGCGGGGACTAAAACGTTACCGATGCTTTTATTTGAATGATCCGGACGGAAGCATCGCCGCCGAGGCCCGAGCCAAGAATGCTGGTCGGCTCACTGACGGCCGAGGCGATGGATCCGAGCGCTCCAGTCAAATTGTTGTTCGGTTGACTAAAGTTCGGGTGATTGAACAAATTGAAGAACTGAAAGGCCAGCCCGAATTGACCCTTTTCCCAGTGAGGGATTTGCGTCTGCTTCTGGACCGTGAAGTCGGTGTTCCAGTAGCCGGGTCCCCGGAATTTATTGCGCAGGCCGCCAATGAAGTTCGTCTCCATCGTCGAACCAACGAACTGAGTGGTGGCAAGGCAAGGCATCACACCGCTTGCTGCGCCTTCTCCGCAACTAGCTACCGGTCCGCCGAGGAACTGTGGCAGCACCACACCGCCAAACCCCTGCCCGGACAGAAGACCGTCCAGCCCTCCATCCACCACGGAGTAGGGAAGACCGCTACGGACGAAAACTGTACCGGCCACCTGCCATCCGTCCACCAGCGGCGCCCAGCCGTGGCCCCTTAAAGCGCGACGGAGAGGCATATCCCAAACGTAGCTCGAGCTGAAGTAGTGGCGGACGTCGTAATCGGAGGGTCCGTAGTTCTCTCGAGTGTTGAATGGGTTGATAGCGGTGGCAACGGAAATCGCAGAGAAGAAGACGTTCGGATTTCCGCCGTTGGATACATCGTCAAACGCGTGGCTGTAGGTGTAGTTGGCCTGGAATACACCTTTCCCCCAGCCGCCGTTGATGTTGTGCTTGAAGGAGAACGTCACGCCTTCGTAGTTCGATATGCCGCCGGTGTCGAGCAGGCTCACGGTGCCAAATCGCGGATCGAACGGTTGAGCGGGAAGGCCGACGAATGCAGGGACGTTCTGGCAGGCGGTCCCAACAGCGCCCGGACTGCAAAATCCGTTTACGCCGTTGCGATCCACCAGATCGTGGATACTGTGATTTCCGTTATAGGCTACGTCAAAGGAACTGTTCTTGCCGATTCCCTGCTGGACCTCCAAACTCCATTTCTGGAACTGCGCAATCTTCGTCGTTCTGTTGGCGCTAAACAGACTGGGAGGCGCGAAGCCTGGAACATTCGCCTGGATTTGCGCCAACGTTTCGTTGTTCTTGAAACCGTTGATCAAGCCCACGTTGTCGGCGGCCGCCTGAGCGAACAAGTTGCCTCCGTTGAGGGTTTCGCCCGGAGCGATGTTGCTTCCACTGACGAAAAACGTATTCACTCCGGGCGCGTTGGACGCAAAGTTGTCCGTGAACACGGCGGGGAAGGCGTCGTTGAAAAGTCCGATTCCTCCGCGGACCACCGTGCTGTGCGAGCCAGACGGCGACCACGCGAAGCCGAAGCGAGGCTGCCAGAGAATCGAGCTCAAACCTTGCAGTTCCTGGTGCAATCCCTGCAACACATCGGTGCTGAACGGCGCGTTGACGTTGTTGTCGGCCATCAGAAACGGTTCGTTCAGGCGATTAAAGCAATTGGTCTGGCAGACGGGGTTGGATTCGTGCTCGACCCGCAGAGCGAAGGTGAGCGTGAGGTTCGGTTTAATTTTCCAGTCGTCCTCCCCGTAGAAGGCCAGCGTGTACAGGGCGATCGGCTGCTCCGGTGCTGTGGGGAAGCTTTGCTCCAGAACCGTACTCTTGCCGCCGACTGCCGGGTCCACGCCGCCGTTAAAGAATGCCGCGACCGAATTGGGCGTCACCAGCCCGCTCGTGAATTCGCCGAAGTCCTGATCGCTCACATCGTAGCGTAGAAACTTGGTTCCGAATTTCAGAGTGTGATTGCCCAGCGTCTTCGAAAAGTCATCGCCGATCTGATACTGCGTGACGTTTCGTCCCTGCGGGAAGAACGCATCCCCCGCGCCACCGGCGCCAGCACCACCGATGTTGAACCACGGAATGTTGGCGTTCGCGAAGAATAGGGTGGTGGGAAACGCCGCCAGCGTTGCGGTGCGATCTGGGTTATTGAAGATCGCGCTGTACCACTGGCCGGACAGAATAAACTGGTTCACCATGCTCGAGCCAAACGTGTGTGTTTCATTCAATTGGCCCTGCCACTGCGGCTGGATGCTGGTAATGTTGAAAAGCGGACTGATCGGGTCTGTGTCAGACGCTTGATTGCCTTTGTCGTAAAGAACGCGCAGAAAGACGCGGTCGTTTGCGGTAGCGTTGAAATCCACCCGGCCGGAATACAGCGCTTCGGTTGTGAGGTTGTTATCCGCCGCCTGAAAGAACGACGAGCAAGCGACCCCAGGTCCAAGGCCCGTGAAGCCGTTGCATCCCAGCGGGTCGGTCGACAAAGGTCCGGCGCCCGGGACGGCCTTGTTTGCACCCTTGGCGTTATTGTAGAGATTGAACAGGTTTTGGTAGAAATTGACGGTTGCTGAATTGGCGCCGAAACCCCGGTTGTTCTCCAGATTAGCAATGGTTGCGGTCTGGAACGCTTGACTGGGAAACGCGACTGCCGTGCTTACGGGAATGACCACTCGCAGACCTTCGGTATTGAAAAAGAAGAACAACTTATCCTTCTTGATCGGACCCCCGATGGAACCGGCCCACTGGTTGGCGTTGCTGAAGTTCTTCGGATCGCCCGCATGATTCAGGAACCAATCGTTCGCATTGAAAGAGCTGCCATTCCAGTAGTAGACCGCGTTGCCGTGAAATTCATTACTGCCGGACTTTGTGACGTAACTGACGGTGGCTCCTGCCAGGCTGCCGTATTCTCCCGAATACCCGCTGCTTACAATGGTGCTCTCTTGGATGTCGTTTGCGCCGAGAAGCAGGTTCGTGGCGCCGGAGTTATTCAAATTGAGGAAGGGATCGTTGTCATCCATTCCATCGAGAGTGAACAGGTTCGACGCGGCACCCACACCATGATCGGAGAAGTTGCCCAGTCCACCCGCGGTGTTCATCACCAGGCCCGGAGCTGTCTGAACAATGGCGGTGAGGTCATTGCCGGGGTTCGGCGTTTCGCTGAGCTGCTGCTGATTAAAAGTAGTCGCGACGTTTCCATTTTCTGTTTGCAGCAGCGGCTCCGCTTCACCTTCGACGTTCACAGTCACCGAGGCGGAGCCGATCATGAGCTGTATATCCCCGGTGGTGACCTGTCCGAGCGCGACGGTCAATGTCTTTTTCGTTTCCTCGAAACCGGAGGCCCTCACAGAGACCGCATAACTGCTGGGATTCAAGAGTTGGAAATGGTAGATGCCATCCTTGTTGGTCTCGGTGGTCTGCGCGGTTCCTTTTGCAATATCCCGAACCGTGACCTTTGCGGCCGCCACCACCGCACCTGACGGATCCGTCACGATCCCGGTGATTTCGCCGGTGGTCTGAGTCTGCGCGCGAAGTTGCAGCGCCGAAGACGCCACCGCTAGTAGCATCGCAAAGCTCAGCAAGCCCCATCTTTTGAGATTCATTGTTTTTCACGCTCCCGGTAATTTGTGATTCTTCCCGCACCATCGGCCGCGAGATCAGACCGCCCGTTCCAGAGAGACCTGTTCCTGCGTACGAACACACCCGTACCCAATGTCTGTCTACAGTTTTTGTTTCCTACACCTGACGGGCTACGCTCGGGTCTCGCACCATTTAGCGCGCCGGGCCTGAAAAACTTCGAGCAACTCAGGTGACTTCAACACTTCCCTCCCCGAAGATCGAATCTCATCTGCACTTCACGCTGCGCGGAGTGCCAGTCGTTCAGGCCTCGGCGTAATCGAACGTATATTTCAGCCGGCGTGCCGCCAGCGCGCGGGCGCTCGATTTACCGCGCCGATGCGTGCCGTCCTCAACTGTTGGTTGCAGCAGCTCGCGCAGCCGAACGCGCGCCTTGTGCACCTGCGACTTCGAATTTCCCGCCGTGCATCCGAAAATCCCGGCAATCTCATCGTGGTTGTATCCTTGAACGTCGTGAAGGATGAACATCGCTTTGTAGCCGGGCGGCAACTCGTTGATTACCGTTTCCAGCCTCATGCGGTCGACGACGCCATCGAGTCGCAGGTCAGGTCCGCCAAATTCCTTCGGCGGTGTGCTGGACCCCTCTTCGGGATCCGTGATCGCCTCCAAGGATTGACTTGCGATGTTCCTCTTGCGGAATCGCATCAGCACGATATTCACGGACATCCGATGCAACCAGGTGGAAAAGGCCGATTCGCCGCGATACATGTTGATCTTCCGGAACAATTGCAGAAAGACCTCCTGCGTCAGATCTTCAGCCTCGCTTCGGTCGTTCACCATGCGCAGGCAGAGGGCGTAAACCTTGCGGCTGTGCAATCGGTAAATTCGTTCGAACGCAGCGACATCGCCCTGTTGAGCCAAGCGCACGACATCCGCGTCGGTTAACTCTCGAAGTTCTCCTTGCCTTGTTGCGCTCACTTTGGTTCCCTTCAAATCTTTTCCTGCGCGTGCAGAGTTGCTGGCTGTCAAGTTCGGCAGCGTCATTGAAGCCATTCCCGTGGTCCGAAGCCGCTGGCGCCAACCCGGCCGGCGGCGCTGGAATCTCACCGCCGGCCAGTTGATGCCAGACATCATCACGACGTTACTTCCCCGCGAAGATGGTGACCTGCTTGGCGCTGGCCAGTTCCTTCTCCACCTGCTTCGGGTAGAGGAATTCGTGGCCAGTTGTTTCACCCGGATAGAACCAGGTCACGATCGCCTCCGGCTGCGCGGAGCCACGCTCCGCGAAACCAAATACCGTGTTGTCAGTTGCCTTGGAACGCTCGGCGTTAATTGTGAGGAGAGTGGCAACCAGCATGGTGCGATCGGCGTTGAAAATACGGACTTCAAAATGATCGTTAATCTCTTCTGGCAGCACAAACACGTACGTTCCCGCGGGCAGCACGCGTCCGGGAATCTGAACCGGCTGGCTGAAGGTAACTTTGGTTTCCTGGTTCGCCTGGTCTGCGTGTGCTGCAGGCAGCAGAGCCAGGAATGCAAATACAAACAAGATGCTGGCAAAACTCTTTACGACCGTAATTCTCTTCATAACAGCTCCTTTTCGTAGTATTGCGCCGCCCACTGCTCGCAATCTATTTCCGTGCATTTGAATTAACTGCTGTGTCGAAGTTTTTATTCCACCAAAGTGATCCTTGGCAAAATCATCTTCAAAACGGTTACGAGAATTGGACGCGCTGATGCGCCGCCGCGTAACAGAAATGGATGTAAAGCTTTTGTCGCTGACATATCTCGAACATGTCTCACACGCGCCTGGGAACGACGTCTGAAAATCGGCAGAGAGCTGTTTGCGCGGAGTGGCGTGGACCTCAGGACCGGCACGGGGCGCATGTGCGGCACGATCTTCAAAGCTCAGTAAGATCCGTGAAAGGCAATATTATGATATGCGTAATAGATGTACGCATAAGGCGCGCGATGCCGTACCGGGGAAATCCGGAGAACATTCGCTCGGACAACGAGCCGAGTTCGTGGCCGAAGAGCTGCGGAGGTGGTTGGCGAAGGCGGGCACGGGGACGCGCCACATCGAACCAGAGACTCACAGGGAGAATGGCTACTGCGAAAGCTTCACCGGAAATCTGCGCGGCGAGTGCCTGACAACGCAGGTGGAATTCAATTTCCAACATATGGGTCCGAAGGGCCCTCACACAAATGGAGTGAACCCCTAAAGTGAGACAGCTGCATGATGCATACTTGGCGGAATGCGAAGTAACGCGCAAAAGAAAACGGTGGGGCTTCGCCCGGAGCCGGCGTGGGTCGCAGGTCGCCATTTCTCCGCATCCAGCAGGCGCCATCGGGACTGGAATGCGAGTTGCCAGGGTTTTTGGCGCTTCGAAACCACCCTGCGATGCACGCATTCATCGCAACGTTGAGTCGAATTCGTGGCTTCGGCCGCCGTGCGGCATTGGCAAAAAGACGGAGAAGTTGCTCTAAGGCCCTTCAGATGCGGGATGATATCCGTATCGTGGCGGAAAGCAGGGATCGAGGCGATCAATGATGAGATTTGGAAACAAAACCATCGCCGCGTTTAGCGGAATCATCACAGCAGCCGGCATTTTTGCATGCCAAATAATCGCGGCGGGAAACGGCTCGCCCAACACGCTGTCCTACTATGACCCGAGCCTCGTGAAAACGATGGATCGGTACGGCCCACTTTTCTCGCAGTACATTCCACGTTCCAATACCGAATCGGCCGCAGCTGGCGACTTCGTCGAAACGATTCAAGTTCCCGATGGGAGCGAAGTTCGAGTCCTGGTGAAAGCACCGGCTCCAGCCGAGCCTTCCAAGATTTTGAAACTGCCTCCCCCTACCTCGGGCCAGACGGCGAATGAATATTTTGCCAGCGCTATCAGCGAGGCGATTTCCGGCGGCTACGCAGCGCTGATTTTTCCAAAGGATGTGTATGAGTTTGTAACGCCGGCAACCTCAGGTGAAAGCCACTGGACGATTCAAGGAGCGAAAGATTTAGTCATTGATGGACAGGGTTCGACGCTTAATTTCGCTTCGCCTCGGTCTGCCGGCGTCACCATCTCCAACTCCCAGCGTATCATTATTAAGGGGTTCAATATTGATTGGCCCCACCCATTGATGGCCTCCATCGGGACGATTCTCTCCATCGACAAAAAGAGCAATCCCCGCACGATGAGAGTCCAGATTGGCGCGCAGTACACGGTCGATGCGAACACGCAAATCATCGCCCTTTCCCCCTGGGATGCCAAGACCGACCCGCGGAACCCGCATTTAGCGCTCAAGAATTACGATAAGGAGGAATATGTAACCAACCGGGGCACCACCTATGTGGGCCATAACACTTTCGAAGTCCCCTATTGGAACAACTACATTGAAGTCGGTGACGTCGTTTTAGTTCGCCATTTTGGCTGGAGTCCGTGGAAAAACGCGATACAAACCGGCGGAAGCAACGACCTCACCTTTGAAAATGTCAACGTCTACGCCAGTCCGTATTTGGGCTTTCTCCTATCCGGAGGCGGGGGATACCGGCTTGCCCACTGTAGCGTGACGCGGCTCAACGCGGCCCGGCTGATTTCGAGTTCCGCCGACGCCGTCCACATCGCCGACAATACCGGCGATATCGTGATTGAAGACAGCGCATTTGGCTACCAGGGCGACGATGGACTCAACATCCATGGCGCTGTCGGCGGAACCGCACAGCCGGGTCAGAATTTTCTGCATTGGACCGTGGCGGGCGAAGGTTCTTATGCGCCTTACGGCTGGGCCGCGAACGATCCGATCGGCTTCTTTGATGGCATGTTTGGGTTCTATGGCCTGACGCACTTCCAATCCTTGTCCCATCCTAAATCGGGTTTGCAGATCAACTTCACAGACAAGGCCCCACAGAACGCCACGCAGATCGGCGATCTCGCTCGGGTCAGTGCGCGCTTCGTGATTCGAAACAACACATTCTCCTATGACCGCGCGCGTGGGATCCTCCTGGAATCGTCGTTTGGCATCGTCGAACAAAATACCTTTACGGGGCAAACCGCACAGGGCATCCTGGTTGGCGCCGCTTCCGGGATGGAGGGCCCGGGCGTCCAGGACGTTATTTTTCGCGGCAATCATTTTTCGAATGTCGGCAGCTTTGCAACCACCCCACTTCCGTCCAATGCGCACTCGGGCAACGGAGCAGTGTTTGTGGCCGTACAAGGCCCGGGCGGCGACATAAAGTCGTCAAAGCCGGCCCAGGCGAACCTAATTTTTGACGCGAATATATTCAACGATCTGCAAGGGCCCGGGTTGTTCCTCGCGACAGCGAACAACATCGTGCTCGCCAACAATCAATTCATAAACACGAATCGATCGCCCCTGGAAAATGCCAAGATCGGCACGGCAAGCCTAGCCGGATCCATCGTCGTCACTCAGGCCCACAATGTATACATCGGAAGAAACTCCACGCAGGGAGCGACCACTGGACCCGTCTCGATCGACACACAGTCAACGGATGGGATAAGACACGAACTGCCGCCCTTCAGCAATCGATCGAACCAGGCCGGATCGCCTTAGTCATCGATTTCTCCTGGGGTGGCGCTGCCTGATATGGCGACAAGGAGCTGGCCATCTTGCGATGCGGCGTTCTGACCCAACCAGGCAGGTTGGCCTTGCGCCCGCTGAGATTCGGTGGTCGCTAGGAATGGAGCATCCCATGAAGAAATTCTTATCCGCCGTCCTTTCACTCGGATGCGTGTTGGCAATGTCGTTCGGTCCGCCACCGGTGCAGCGCACGGACACTTCCTCCGCGAAAGTCCCAACATTGGAGATCGGTATCGATCGCTCCAACATGGCTACGGAATGGACGCTTTCGCCGCCCGCCGAACCCAACATTTATCCTTTCAACGGTCCTTACAACGGTGCCGGAGTCTTCGAAGCGCGTCGCGTCGCAATCTACGACGGCATCGCCAGGCTGCACCCGCAATGGTTTCGGGATGGGTTCGGTGCCGACACGACGGCGGACGCCGCGTTGTTCGTCGATGCCGTCACGCAAGTTCATGCGCGCAACATGAAGATGCTCGCAACCGTCGGCATCGCCGGCAGCGACTTCGATAAAAAGGATTACCTCAATCCCACGGTGAGCGGCTGCCAGTGGGGAACCTACCCGCTCAGCAAAATTAATCTTGTGAGTCTCGAGCATCGCCTGCGCACGCACTTCGATGCCGTAAAAAAGGCTGGCCTCCTGGTCGATGCCTTCGAAGTCGGGAACGAACTCGACCTGTATTGCAACAACGCCGATGTCCCAAAAACTTCGGAATTCGCGAAACACAACTGGAAGTGGTTTCTGACGCCCGAGCAAGACCACGCTTTTGCCGCAGGCTACGCGCCGTTTCTAAAAACCTTCGCCACCGTCATTCGGGAATATTTCCCCCACGCCAAAATCATCACCTGCGGCATGTCCAACCCCACCGGAAATTCCATGCCACTGATTCAGGCGCTCGCCAATTTCCAGGACGCCTCGGGAAAGGCTTTCGATTACACTTCTCTGGTCGACGGCTACGGCAGCCACCTCTATCTCTCATCCGATACCACGCTCACCGCCGTCACGCACGCAACAGACGACCTGACCAGCCAGGCGGCCACTCTCCCGCACATTCAGGAAAAGCCCATCTGGATCACCGAGTGGAATGAGTCCGCCTCCGCGTTCTGGTCGAGCCACAAATGGTATTTTCAGCCAACCATCGTGGGACCGACCGTGATCGACATGAATAAAACCGATGCAAAACATGTCTATCCCGCCATGACCCGGCCACAAGTGATTGAAACTTTCATGGATCAAGTTATCAAGCATCTCCGCACGCAGCCGAATCCGGTGAACATCGGCTACCTCTTTTACTATTCCTACGATTCCGCCGGAAAATCCGATCTGTGCGACGCCACCGCCTTCAACACCAGTCGCGGCATCCAGGGCACCTGCTTCAACGGGGTGATCGATCCGATTACCGGCGATCTGCTGCCCGACGTCGTCGCCGCTCTGATGCGCCAGCCGCAGTTACAGCCAAGTGCGGACAATTCCGAAGCTGTTCCGGCGGAAACCGCCATTGCCGAAGATTTGCGGAATACCGGCCGCATCAATCCGCGACCCGCACAAACTTTTCGCGGATGGGGCATGTCTTTGGCGTGGGAAGCCAACGATCTCTACGGAGGCGGCCGGCAGCCGGCGCAAATCAAGGATCCCAGAATCCAGGACGAGTACATCGACCTGCTCTTTGGCGATCCCGCGAAGCGCTTGACCCTCGGTTTCACAGTTGCCCGCTACAACATTGGCGGAGGCGATGATCCCACGCATACCCACATGCGGCCCGACGCCCAGATGGAAGGCTACCAATCTGAGCCCGGCGCGCCGTTTGACTGGACGCGCGATGCGCCCCAACGGCGCATGCTCCAAGAAGCAAAGCAGCGGGGAGCGAACATCTTCGAAGCTGCGTCCTATTCTCCGCCGTATTGGATGACCGTGAGCGGTTGCACTTCCGGCAGCAGCGCCGAACACCAGGACAATCTTCGGTCAGAGATGCGGCAAAACTTCGTCAATTACCTGGCCACCGTCGTCGAACACTTTCGCGTAGCCGAAGGCATCCACTTCGAGAGCTTGGAGCCCTTCAACGAGCCCGACGGTGCGTGGTGGAAAGCCGGCGGTAGACAAGAAGGATACACAGTTCCCCCGGCCACCCAGAATGCCATCCTGCCCATGCTCGCGGAGCGCCTGAGGCGTGACCGAGTTGATACTTTCGTTGCCGGAGTGGACACCAACAATATTTCCAGCGCTGTCGCCACCACCGCACAGCTCGATGTCCCGGCGCTTTCCGCGCTGGGCCGGCTGAATACGCACGATTACCACCACACCGTGGGTGACCTTGCCAAACTAAAGGAGTACAAAACGCTGGCTCAGAAACTCCGCAAGCCGATCTGGATGAGCGAACTCGGCTGCTGCCAGTCCAACCAGAGCGACAATACCGAGATGTGGGGCGCCTTGTTCATGACCGATTCCATTCGCATGGACTTGCGCGACATGGGCGTGGAATCCTGGGTGCTTTGGCAGCCCGACTGGAACGTCATCGCCTTCGATCCCAAGGGCGGCGAGCCGCAGCTGAAAAAACAGTATTACGCGCTGGCGCAGTACACGCGATTCATCCGGCCCGGCTTCCAGATCATTTCCGCGGGCGGAGCATACAACACGCTCGCCGTATACTCGCCCGCGTCCAAGCGCCTCGTGCTGGTCAGCACAAACTGGGAAGAGCCGGCGCTCAACGATCTCGACATCTCGGCGTTTGCCGGACTTCCGGTGTCGGTCACAATTTACCGCACATCGGGCGATGCAGCCGTGAACCTGCAACAGAACATGGTCAGCGTCTCCGCCGCGAGACACATCGTCGATCCGCTGCCGGTTCGCTCCATCACAACGTACGTCATCGACGGCGTTACGCCCCTCCCCAACACCCAGGGAAACGTGATGGAAGGCACCCACCAGATTATGTCGGTCGGGACCAATCTGTGTATGAACATCACTCGCAACTCGACGAAAAGCGGAGACGCCATCATTCCGTATTCCTGCGGCGGCGGCTTCAGCAACATGGAATTCAACTTTGTCGACCGCGGTGGCGGCTTCTATTCCATCCACACCGTGAATGGCGACACCAGCCTGTGCCTGAACATTTCGAACGGAACGGCCTCGCCCGGAGACGGCAAAACCCCCGGCGCGCCTGGCAACCTGATCCAGTGGAATTGTGGCCGGTCGGCGATACCCGACAACGAACTCTTTTCCCTGGGCGATGACGGTGAAGGCCGCGTCAGAATTCGCGTCAAGAGCAGCGGCCTTTGTTTGGAGGATCCCGGGCGCGGAGGCACCATTCGTCAGAACCGGTGCAATGCCCCGTCTCTTAATCAGATGTTCATCTTGACCGACGAACGATGATGATTTCCCCTCTCTACTCTCAGGTGGACGCCCATGAAACTGTTATAGGTCCGGTCCATGCGGCCATCAACAATGCCGCGCCGCACGTGCGCATTCGATTCGCGCCGAAACGCGACACGGATTCCCGTCTGCTCAGGGAAGGAGCGATCGATTTACAGATTTGCAAAGGTGGGCTATTTGCGTCGGATGTGCGCACGCAGTTCCCCTTTCGCGACCAGGAGGTTGGAATCGCCCGTGTTGGATACAATGTCAGCGGCAAGTGCCACAGATTTTTCCAAGAATCCTAATGAACGGAGACCTTCCCACCCTTGCCTGGTTCATTCTTTTTCAGAAGGAACGAGCTGACAAACATGAGTGCCGAGCACATCGAAAGCAGCCAATACGCATCCACATAAGAGAGAACGGCGGCTTGGGACTGAAGCAAAGCGTACAGGCGGCCCAAGGCCTGTTGTTGAGCGGTGTGCGCGCTCAAGCCGACACGAGTCAGGCCCATCGAAAGCGCCGCGAGAGCGTTGCGAAATCGGCCGGAACCTGTGTATTCCGCCAAGACGGATTGGTGATACTGGCTTCGTCGAGCAATCAGCGTCGTGACAGCGGATGTCCCAACGCTTTGGCCAATGTTGCGCATAAAATTCATGAGCCCAGCGGCCGCGTTGGTTTTTTCGGCGGAGAGGCCGACGTATCCTGCAAGCGTAAGGGGGACGAATAGAAACGCCACGGGAATGTACTGCCATATTCGTAATAAGGTGGCCGAACGGAAACTCATAAGCAGGTCGATCTGCTTGGACGATGCATACATGCTGGTTGCAAGAGTTATCCAACCAAAAGCGATGAGATAGCGCGCCTGAAATCTGGTGGTGAGTTTGCCAACCAGGGGCAGCACCACCAGCACCACCAGCGCCCCGGCTGAAAGAACCATCCCCGCCTTTTGTGCGCTATATCCCATGAGAGTCTGGAGGAGTTGCGGCATGAGTACTGTGGAACTGAATAACGCCATTCCCAACATCAGAAACATCAGACTGCTGGTCGCGAAGTTGAAGTTCTTGAACAAGCGCACATCAACGATGGGCTCTTTATGAAACCATTCCCAAATGATCAAGGTAACTAGGCCCGCGACGGCGATTATGACGAGGCTCGTAATGAAGTGAGATCCAAACCAGTCGTCTTCCTGTCCTTTGTCGAGGGCGATCTGCAAGGCCCCTACGCCGACGGTCAGGAGGGAAAATCCGATGAAGTCGAATCTGGAGAGATTCTTCTTGGTGCGGGCTAAGTAGGGCGGATCTTCGACCAGGCGATAAACGAGCAGCAGCGCCAGAGCGCCCACCGGAACGTTTATGTAGAAAACCCAGCGCCACGAGTAGCTATCGGTGATCCAGCCTCCCAGAGTTGGACCAATGGCAGGAGCACAGATGGCCGTGATTCCATAAAGCGCAAACGCTAGCCCTCGCTTCTCGGGAGGAAAGGTATCGCCCAAGATGGCCTGAGCCATCGGCTGCAAGCCTCCTCCGAATGCACCCTGCAGGACTCGAAACAGGAGAAGGAGCCCAAGGCGCGGCGCAATCCCACACAAAAACGAACTCACCGTGAAAAACACAATGCACGTCAAAAAGAATCTCTTTCGCCCAAGCCATCCGACCAGCCATCCACTTATCGGCAGAACGATTGCATTGGAGACTAGATAGCTGGTTAACACCCACGTGCTTTCGTCATTACTTGCGCCCAGATTGCCCGCGATGTGAGGCAATGCAACATTAGCGATGCTCGTGTCGAGCACTTCCATGAATGCCGCCAGCGAAACCGCGACCGCGATGATCCACGGGTTCCCTTTGGGCTGCCAGACATCCTCTGCCGAGGAACCAGATCCTGCGCCCGTCATCGGACCCTCACGTCCGGTTCAACGGACAAGCCGGGTTTCAACAACCCGTCCGCGTTGAACTCCTGCCCTGTAGCACGTTCAAAATCAATGCGCACCGGCACGCGCTGCACGACTTTCACGTAGTTTCCAGTGGCGTTCTCTGGAGGCAACAAACTGAAGACCGACCCGGTACCGCCGCCTATATTGGTAACGTGCGCTTTCCAAGTGTGGCCGTAGGCGTCCAGCTTGATATCGACGGTTTGGCCGGGCCGCATGTGGGCAAGTTGCGTCTCCTTGAAGTTTGCCGTAACCCAGACATCGGCAAGCGGCACTACTTCGACCAATTCCTGTCCGACGCTGACGTTCTGGCCCACTTCGACTGACTTCTTTCCGACAATTCCTGTGACGGGAGACCGGATGACTGTGTATCCGAGGTTGAGCTCAGTTTGAGCCAGCTGCGCTTTCCGTTGCAGCACCTGTGCATCGGCTGCATCCGCCCTCGCACGGATCAGCGAAACTTGCTGCGGCGCGGTCTGAGCGCTCCGTAAATCATCGCTCGCCTGCAGGAGTTTCCCCTGCGCTTGGCGAACAGCTTGTTCGGCCGAGTTCACCAAGGCCGTGGCCGATGCTACGGCCGCTTTATTCGCCGCTGCTGCGGCGACCGCGGCGTCAAACTGCAGGTGCGAAATTTCCTCCTTTGCGACAAGTTTTTCATAGCGCGCCAGGTCCGCCGTGCTCTTCATCGAATTGGCTTCCGCTTGCTCCAAGGCCGCTTGAACAGACGCGAAATTCTGCTCGGCAGCCTTGAGTCCCGCCTCCGCGTTTGTAACCGCAGTTCCGGCTGATTCGAGGTTGCTGCGCGTGGCAACGGAAGTGATCGGTACGTTGTAGCGAGAACTTGCGGCGCTGGCCAGCGCGTCCGCCAGTGCTGCCTGGGCCTGCTGCACGGAGATCTCATAATCCTGAGAATCGATGGTCACCAGCACATCACCAGCCTGGACCAGCTGGCCCTCCATTACCGGGACTTTGAGCACGCATCCACTGATCCGCGCACTTAAGGGCATGATGTGGCCATCGACCTGTGCGTCATCGGTGCTTTCAAACACAAATGCGTCGCGGATGAAATGGACAGCACCTGCAACAACGACAAGAAGAATGATGAATCCGGCCAAGACCTTGCGCGGATGGTCCTGTAACGCGCGGCGAGCGCGGCTGCCCTGCGTGTCCTCTTTTTGAGTGTCCAAAACAGGCGTCTCAGATCGCTCTCTGCTCGGACTGCTTTCTGCTGTCACCGCGGCCAGGTGCTTTCCGCTTGAGTCTCCGTTGTTAACGGGCATCATTTATCTCCAGCAAATTAACGGCGACGGCCTCGACCAAAATCGCCAAACCAGCCGGAAACGCTCAGAAAACCAGGGATCGCTGGTGCGCCGATCCGCACCTACGCAATCACCATCTTTCCCCTAGAGTGAATTCCCTCTTGAGAACCCGGCGAGCTCGCTCGGCCGAAAGTATTTCCTTAATGCCCGGCGCAGCCGTTGCCGGCCCCGCTGCGTTCGTGACTTCACGGCAGTAATCGACAGCCTTAACGTCCTTGCCGTTTCCTCAGTCGAATACTCCTCTAGCTCGCGGAGACGCAGAACCTCCCGGAAGCTCATTGGAAGTTCAGCCATCGCTGACGTGACGATCTGCCGAAGCTCTTCTTGGGAGTGGCGTTGCTCGGGGTTCGGCGTGTCGTCCGCGATTTCAGCGTAGAAAGGGGAATCCGGGCCGCTAATCGGATCGTCGAAGTGGAACTCACTCAATCGGCGCCTGCGCAGTTTCATCAGTGATTGGTTAACTGCGATGCGCGCGAGCCAGGTAAAGAAGCGGGAGTCCCCACGAAATGTGTCCATGTGTAGGAAGGACCTGACGAAGGAATCCTGAAAAACCTCCTCGGCGTCCTCGTGGTTCCGCGTAATCTTTTGCGCAAGCCGGAAAATCCGCGGGCCGTATGTTGTCACGAGCTCTGCGAAAGCATCCGGGTCGCGTCTCCTGACGGCGTTCACGAGCGCCGTTTCTTCTGTTCCTGCCCGGTGACGGAGTGGACCGTACGCCTGTTCGTTGTCATCGATCCTGTCTGGCAAGCCAGATGGCATAGTCTTGATCCTTTTCACCCTCGAACGGCGGAGCAGTTGAGTTCGACGCAAGCGCCGCGATCTTTCAAACGGATCGTTCCGGCGTTAAGCATCATTCGCGCGTGAGCCGCAAGAATGAGGGGATCATTGCGGACAGACCGCGCCTGTGGCTGATTTTCAGTTCCTCAACGAGGTCACGGTTATTGAGGCCGCCTGCTATGAATTGCGCACCGTCTATTGACATGGCGCGCAGCAGCCTTTTCCCGCGTTTGTCTATGAACGTGAGTCCTTCGAGGTCCAAGATGCACGCGCGCCCGTTGCGCACGTGACTTGCGGTCCTCCAGCTTCCCTTCACCGCGGTAACCTGAGGTCCAATCAGGCGGCCTTGCAAAACCCATCGAATTTCCGTCGGGGTCTCGGTGATAATGATCGTCAGCACTTTTCTCTCTCGCGCGTCCGCGTCGGACGCAACGATTAGCCCATGTCTGACGCAGGGAACCAGTGGTATCAGCAGGACAGTGGCGGTCGGATTCGTTTTTCCGTCGAGAATTCCTATACGGCTCATTGGCTGCATCTCTTGCGCATATGGATTTCGCTGCCTGCGCGTTCAAACGAGACGTCGTCCATCTGCGATTTCATCAGCAAGATGCCTCGGCCATTCTCGGCCCTGAGATTTTCGGCAGCCAAAGGATCGGGGATCGCGTTTGGGTCAAATCCTTTGCCCTGATCCCTGACGACGATGGACACCCCTTTGCCCAATTCGCACCGGCAATAAACGTGGACCAGTTTCCCCGGATCCAGACGGTTGCCGTGAAGCACCGCGTTATTGAGAGCCTCCCGAAGGGCGAGCTCCACGCAACATTCCTCGCCGGAAACGCAGTGCGATTCTGCGATCAAGCGAATCAATCGATCCACCAGCGGCGAGATGGCTTGGACCTCACTTGGCATCCGGGCTTCGAATTCCAGGCACCGACCAGTCCCGCATGTCTGCACAGACTCGATTCGCAAATTCGCCGGATTGCTCACGATCAGCACTCCCGAGATCAAACGCGTCGCTCTTCTTACCCACGTAGAAACATTGCAATGTGCCCGCCAACAGCGTGCTGGAACAGAACGCGCGCCAAATGACTGAAGACAGAAGAGCTGGGCACGGCGACGGGACGGTTTGAGGGCAAACTGTCGGCGCCTCCGACACTTTTTCCGACAAGTGTCGAGCGACTACGACACTCGGATCCGCCCTTCGCCTGTATTCCGCTTTGGCCCTGTCCTCCAATCACCAGTTGCTTCTGTTGCTTAGGGCCTCGTCGCGTTCGGCGCCGATCCAGTCTTCTGGCCCTGCGTTTGCATTGTTCATGGACGGAGCGAACGGAAGGTTGATGATCACGGTCTAGGAGGCGACGGTTGAATCGCCAAACGGCAGAAATACGGGAGACAGGAAAATGAGTTCAAGTAAAGCAGTCAGGGAACGAATTATTGGAAGGGAAGTCGAGTTTCAAACCAAGGTGCGCGCCGTTTCACCTGTGCAGCACCCCCGTGATGAGGAGGTTCGACGAAGAGCTTTCGAAATTCACCTGGAACGGGGCGGAATCCGTGGATATGACCTCGATGACTGGCTGGAAGCGGAGAAAGAGCTGACGCACACGCTGCAGCGATAGAGAAGAATCGGCGCTTGTGTAGGCCGAGCCATCGCGCACCAGACCGCAGATCCACTCGACTGGCGCTGGATTTGCATTCTCCAAGGACTGCGAAGAAGGAACGGATGCTGAAAATTACGATCAGCAACACCGCGAAGGAGGAACTGTGGACCCTCCACGGCCGCCTCGTCGCGCCATGGGTCAAGGAACTGAAGGCGAATTGGAAGAAGGCACACCGAACAACTCAGGGCCGAAGATGCATCGTGGATCTGCATGAGGTCACGTTCATTGACCAGAGCGGGGAACGAATGTTGCGGCGCATGTGCAACCAAGGCGCGCGACTTGTCGCAAGCGACGTGTACGTCAAGCATGTGCTTGATCGCCTCCGGAGAAAAACGAATTCGTAGACGGCTATGCGTCCAGGGATCAAGCAAATGACTGATTTCTTGCAGCGCAAGACGCCGCAATCGCTGCAAGAAATGGAGCCCATTCTTGAAACACTGAATGACGGCGTCGTCATCGCAGACGATTCTGATCAGATTCTCTTTGTCAACGCGGTCTTCGAGGAAATGACCGGATTCCCTCGCAGCCAGATCATCGGCCGGAGCGCCCGTCAGTTGTATCATCGGGCCGAAGAATTTGCTTTCGCCCAGGCGCTTAACCAGAAAGCCCTGGAGATGGGGCGGGCTCGCGAAGAGTTCTTCCTGCCCACGAAAGACGGCGGGCGACTGCCCGTGGTGGTCAGCCTGCGCGCAATGCAGGGGTCCGATGGCGGACATTTCTCGGTCGTGACGTTGACCGATATTTCGGAACAAAAACGCACGGAAGAAAAGCTCCGCGCTGCAATCGCAGGGCTCGAAAAGTATCAGCGAGGCATTGAACAAGACCTGTTGCTGGCGGCCCGGGTGCAGCAGAGTTTGGCACCCGAGCCCTTCCTCTGGGGAGCTTTGCGGGTCGACACTTTCTACCAACCGGCGCATACAATCGGCGGCGACTTCGGCTTTGTGAGGCCGTCGAAAGAAAAACATCTGAATCTGCTGGTTTGCGATGTCTCTGGTCACGGCATCAGTTCTGCGCTCGTCGCCAACCGCATATACTCGGAGACGGTTACGCTGCTGGGTAATCGTGCGCCGCTCGCTGATGTACTTCGCCGATTGAACTCTCTGGTGATTCAGAATATTGGCACGCCAGGATTTTTCTTCACACTGGCGGCGGCCCGAATTGATCGCGGCGGCCGGACCATGGAGTTCGCCGAAGCCGGACACCCGCCAGCCATGATTGTTCAGCCGGGAGGTGAGCCTCGCCTCCTCCGCTCCCAAAACATAATTCTAGGCATGCTTCCGGATGCCGTAGACGCCGACGCCACCCTTCACAGAGAACTCGAGTATGGTGACCGCATCGTGCTTTACACAGATGGTCTCACCGATATATTCGACTCGCGTGGTGAAATGCTCAAAGTAGAAGGACTACAGAACTTCGTCCGCGAAACGGCGCTTCTGCCATTCGGCGAAATGAAGCAGGGCATTCTCGATCGCGTCGCCGCGTGGCGCGATGGCCCGGCGGTCGACGACGTGTCACTGGTGCTCGTCGAAGCGCGCTGAAGAGCGACTCACGAAATCTTTCGCGGTTCAATCCCCAACTTCTTCATCCGTGTGAGCAACGTGGTCCGCTTAAGTCCCAAGCGAGCCGCGGCGCCGTCGGGACCCCCGACGCGTCCCTTGGTCTCTCGCAGAATTCGTACAATCCTATCTTGTTCGTCGAAGTTTCGCGCTCTTGCCGGAGGCAAGTTCGCGCTGCTGTTTGCCAATTCGGGTACACCGATCGCTAATGTGCTGCTGCGCGTCAGGATCACAGCACGTTCCACAAGGTTCTGAAGCTCGCGAACGTTCCCGGGCCAATGCCAGCGTGCCAGCTTCCGCAGGGCTGCAGCGGGGATATTTTCGATTCGCTTTTGCATCCGGCGCGCGTACTTCTGGCTGAAGTATCGCACCAGCAAGGGAATGTCTTCCGGACGCTCGCGCAAGGGAGGAAGGCGGATGGGAAAAACGTTGAGGCGGTAGTAGAGATCGCTGCGAAATTGCTTTTCTTCAATCATCCGATCCAGCTCACGATTGGTCGCAGCGATCAGCCGGATGTCGACTTTCGTCGTGCGTGTGCTTCCCAGACGCTCGAATTCTCGGTCCTGCAAAACGCGCAGAAGCTTGGGCTGGAGTTCCAGCGGGATATCGCCGACTTCATCCAGGAACAACGTGCCTTGGTCAGCCATTTCCAGTCGGCCAATCTTCTGTGTGACCGCGCCGGTGAAGGCACCGCGCTCGTGGCCAAAGAGCTCACTTTCGAGCAAACCAGTGGGAATCGCAGCACAGTTTAGTTCGACAAATGTTCGCGCGTTGCGGCGGCTGCGTTCATGAATGGCGCGCGCGACAAGTTCCTTACCGGTGCCTGTTTCTCCCAGCAGAAGCACGGTCGAATCACTCGTAGCAACCGTTTCGGCCAGTTGCAGCGCCTGCCGTAGCGCCGAGCTCTGCCCGATGATCCCTTCAAAATCAGACGTGCTACGAATCTCCTCTTCCAAATAGAGCTTTTCCTGTGCGAGCTTGTCTTTTAATTCGGCGATCTCACGATAGGCCAGCGCGTTCTCGATGGCGATCGCTACTTGCCCCGCCGCCCGCACCAGGAAATCAACGTCGCCCTGACTGAATGATTTTTCAGCCCGACTGGCGAGTGTCATGACCCCGAGCGTTTGGTTTCGGCTGATCAACGGCAATGCGAGGCCCGACTGAATGCCTTCTCCGCGAGCCGCGTCGCCGCTTGTCGGGTCCTTCGTGAAATCCGCAAGCGTAGCCATCACTGCCTTGCCGGTCTTAAATGCACTGCCCACGAAGGACCCTTCGATCGGGCGCAGCAAACCCTCTTTTACCATTCCCTTACCATCCGGGAAGTCCATAACGAGCTGACGCAATTGGCGGCGCTCCTGATCCGGCAGCCAGACCCCAACGACGTCGCAGTGCATGTCTTGCCGAATGCTCACCGAGATCGCGCGAAGCAGATCGCGAGGCTCCAAATTCGAGACCAAGGTGTTCGTCATGTCCAGCAATAGCTTCAGTCGGTCGCTTTCGCGTTGCGGTTCCGTTCTCGCGCTCGGCGACTCCTGGGAGTTTAACGACGGATCTGATAACGAAGAGCGCATGCTTGGATTCCCCTGCGTCAAGTGTCGCACAAATTCGCGCGGGAATTCCGAGTGTGCTTTGCTATTTACTTTTTTCCGCGCCGGTAGACGCGCGGCTAAGCGCGGTCATCGCCGCCAGCGAGTCCATGTAGTCCCGCCAATGCACGATCTTGCGGTCTTCGATGGTAACCACAGAGATGAACCGGTTATCGTAGGAGGCGCCGGTCGCGACGATCTTGCCGTGTACCTCGTATTCGATGATCACGACACGCGGATCCTGCGATCGGTGAATGACGAGCGCGTCCGCACCATGCAGCACGATGCTGTTGCCGTAGCCTGCGTAGAGCGCTATGAGCGCCTCACGACCATTCAATCTTTGAGGCCAGCCTGGAAAAATATATCGAAACTCGAACACGACATCGTCGGCGATGGTATCAAAATAGTGGTCGCCATCGACAAGACCGGCCAATCCCTGCTGTGATATTTCGAAGAACGGGTCGAGCGCGGTGAAGGGCGCGTACTTAGGATCGGTCACAAATTGACTCCGGTGGTTGTGCGTATCATCAGGCGGTCCCACACGCCGCCATATCGAATGGCTCGAACCATTTCTCGCTCATAAATACTCCCGGGGAATCCGAGCTCGATTCGGCTCGCTGCATCGAGGGATTTCAATTGTTCGCCGGAGAGTTCCAGATCCAAACTGGCGAGATTATCCTGGAGTTGAGATACCTTCCGCGCTCCGAGGATCGGGATTACTGGCACGGTTTGGTAGCGCAACCAGGCGAGTGCGACTTGCGCCATGCTGCGACCGGTTTGTTCGGAAACCGACTTTACAGCCGATATCATCAGCGCCGCGCGTTGTTCCCTCTCAGGATAGAAGGCTTTCACTCCTTCATTGGTCATCCGCCCGCCGTCGGCCTTCCCCTCGCCGTGATATTTCCCGGTTAGAAATCCACCCGCCAGGGGAGAGAAAGCCAGAACCCCCAAGTTCAAAGCTTTGGCCATGGGAATCAGTTCGCGCTCGACCGTCCGCTCCATCAGGCTGTACTCGAGCTGCAGCCCGATAAACTCTGTCCAGCCTCGAAGTTCCGCGAGGGTATTTGCCTGGGCGACCCACCATGCAGGAGCGTCCGAGATACCGGCGTAGAGAATCTTTCCCGCGCGAACGAGATCGTCCAGGCCGCGCATGACTTCTTCCACTGGTGTGATCCCATCCCAGATATGCACCCAGTACAAATCGATGTAGTCGGTTTGCAATCGTTTCAGACTGGCTTCCACCGCCTGCATCATGCTCTTGCGCTGATTGCCCGCCGCATTGGGATCGTTGCCGGGCGCGGCGTTGGAGTATTTCGTGGCTAAGACAACGCTGTCGCGATGGCCTCGCATGAACTCTCCAAGGAATTTCTCACTGGTGCCGCCGGTGTAGAAATTCGCCGTGTCGATGAGGTTTCCGCCTGCCTCGCGGTAGGTCTCATAGACTTTCTGCGCTTCAGCCTTTGGTGATCCCCATCCCCATTCCTCGCCGAAAGTCATCGTGCCCAGTGACGCTTCGGAGACGCGCAGCCCGCTCTTGCCGAGTAATCTGTATTTCACAAAAGTCCTCCTGGCATGCAACTCAGGAATTGATTCCGCTATTTGCCATATACAATCGGCCATCGAAGCGTCCATCTTCAAAAACCGTTGCGTCAGTGAGATGTCGCCACTTGTCAGCCTCGGCCGCGCGCGCAGCCTCCGCTCGTTGCACTCGCTGTGCCGCATCGACACCGAGGATCAGCCGCACCGGCACCTCGTTGCTATGCGCCAGTTGCACAATGACGTCCGCGATTTTCCGCGGATCGCCTTCCGCACGCCCTTCGAGGCCGCGCAATATCTTCAGGAACGAACCGACCGTGGCCTCATACTCGGGCAGCAAGTCCGGCGCATCCTGAACGGCGCGCCGTGCCCAGTTGGTCCGAATACCTCCCGGCTCCAGAGTGCAGACCTTGACCCCGAACGGCGCGACTTCCAGCGCCAGAGAATCGCTGAAACCGCCGACGGCCCACTTGGCGGCGTGATACGGCGTATTGCCAGGAACCCCGAGGCGGCCGCCGACTGAAGAAACCTGAAAAATGTGTCCGGACTTTTGCTTGCGCATCACGGGAATCGCGGCGCGCGTGGTGTACACGACGCCGTAAAAGCAGGTGTCCATGACGGCCTGGAAATCCTCGGCGCTCATCTGCTCGAACGGTGCGAACTGGCCATAGCCGGCATTGTTAACTAGCACGTCCAGACGCCCGAAGCCGTCCACCGCCAACTGCACCGCTGCCTTTGCGGCGGCTTCGTCGCGCACTTCCAGCCTGACCGGCTTCACCCACTCGCCGTACTGCGCGACCAGCGGTGCCAGTTCTTCCGTCCGACGCGCTCCGGCCACCACGCAGTCACCTGCGGCCAGCGCCGCCTTGGCGATGTCCCAGCCCAGCCCGTTTCCGCTTCCCGTAATCAACCAGACCTTGGCCATTGCAATATCCTCCATTCTTCTCGGTGAACTGTAGTGATTACTCACTCATTTATTAGATGCCACAACTCGTCAGCTGGTTACGCTGGACCAAAACATTTGAAAGCCGCTATCCCGGTATTGTTTCGCTTTGGATCGGTTCGACACGGTAAGGTCTATCGTCGCTTCCACCAAGGCTGCTAACGCCTTCGAGATCAGTTCCACCGGGACGTCATTCCGAAAGACCCGCTGCTCAATCGCGTCGCGAATCATGTTTTGAAACTCGACGAACGGCGCGCTGCCGGCGTCTCGAGATTCTTTGCTGAGCACCTCGGAAACCGTTAGTTGCGCCAGCACCTTGCGCTGCCTGGGATTCGCGATGCCCCAATTCACATAGCGATCCCAAACATGCCGCATCCTGGTACCAACCTTCTTCTTGCGGGGGAAATCCGACATCATGGCGTCTGCGAGTTCGAGCTTAATCGCCCGGTAAAGGGCATTGATCAGATCATCCTTGGTCGGGAAGTACGTAAACAGCGTTCCCTCGGCGACGCCAGCGAGTTTTGATATCTCTGAGGTCGGGGCAGCGCTCAGACCGCGCTCCGCAAACAGGCGGGCCGCGGAGTCGAGGATTGCATTACGCTTGTCTTCGCTTTTAGGACGCGCCATTGAGCTTCTCTATAACCGAGTGCATACTCAATTATGAGTAGAAAATAGGCTGATGTCAAGCGCGCGCGGACGTGCCGATCAGCAGTTCTGCTCGATGGATATAGGATCATGAGATCACCTCTCAGGCCGGTGCAGGCGAAACTAGGCACGTTCTCTTGGAAATCGTTGGAGTGAACCGCTACGGAAGACAGATTGGCGAGCAAGTGTCATCGGCAAGGGGCACGTGTCCTGTCACCGGTGAGTCGGTTTGGTGAGCTGGCGCGCCGCGCATCTCGCCGCTTCCGATCGTTCTGCCAATGCCAGAATACAAAGCTATAGAACGCGATCAACGCGAGGAAACTCGCGAGAATCAGAACGGGTGCTGCCATCATCAAAATTTCCTTCATGCCTCGATCTCATCGGTGTAACGGGCGTATAGCCGAACGGACGTTCATGGTGCGATTCTCTTCGCGTGGGATTGATTGTCTTGAATCGATTCGCTTCAAGCGAAAACGAAGCTGTATCTGCGCGTCCTGCAGGAACGCTCGGGACTCTGCCTACAACTTAGGTAAGGTTGAGATATCCCAACCTCCTCCCAGAGCCTTAATCAAAAGAACATTCGCCTCAAATTGCCTCCTCATAATATCGATGTCGTTTCGCTCGTTCGCCAGCGCGGTCGTTTGCGACGTCACCACCTGCAGATAGGTATCGACGCCACCTGCATATCGATTCTGAAAGAGAAGCAGGGATTCTTCGGCCGCTCCAGTCGCTTCGTGCTGTTGCGCTGATTCCGTCTGAAGTACGCGCAAAACGACGATGTTGTCTTCTACCTGCTGAAACGAGGTCAGCACGGTTTGGCGATAGTTGGCGATGGCGCCGTCATAACCAGCCCGCGCCGACTCTGTGGTGGCCCGCCGTCTCCCTGCATCGAAGAGAGTCTCCGATAGTCCCGGCCCAACGGCCCAGAAACGACTCGGCCAATTGAACCAGTTCAATAACGAAGAGCCTTCGAGGCCGGCGACCGCAGCCAAATTGAGTGTCGGGTAATAAGCCGCCCGCGCGATCCCGATCTGCTCGTTGGCTGCTCCCATGCGACGTTCGGCTGCTGCGATATCGGGACGCCGTTCGAGCAGCTCCGCGGGCAGAGCCACAGGGATAGACGGCATCGTCGGCGAATGTAGATTCAGCGGAACCGGGGGCAGATCAAAGGCAGCAGGAGGTTTGCCGATTAGGATCGCAAGCGCATGTTCATACTGTGCGCGCTGAACCGTGATCTCCGAGGCCTGAACCCGCGCGCCATCGAGCTGGGTTTGCGCTTGTGCGACGTCGGATTTGGGCGCGGCGCCACCCTCGAAGCGGTGCTTCGTCAAATCCAGCGCCTCGCTGTAGGAATTTACGGTGTCGTCGAGCAGCTGCTTCTGTGCATCCGCACTCCGCACCTCAAAATAGTCGATAGCGACTTCGGCGTGCAGGCTCAAGCGTGCAGTTTCAAGGTCGGCAGCGCTCGCCTGAGCTTGTTCTCTCGAAGCCGTCACCGTCCGCCGCACGCGCCCCCAGAGGTCGATCTCATAGGAGAGATCAAATGGAAGGGTGAAATCTCCTGTGCCGTTGTTGGCCTCGCTCGCTGGGAAATAGGGCTGATTGGCCGAATCCCTCACCGCCGAGATGCTAGGAGCAGTTCCGATTGTGGGAGCTTCCGACGCGCGACTGAATCGGATCGCCGCGCGGGCCTGTCGAAAGTTTGCTTCGGCAATCTTCAAGCTCTGGTTAGAAGGGTCCACCTGTTCTTCCAGCTCATTCAATCTTGTATCGCCGTAAAGCTCCCACCACTTTCCGCGGAGACGAGTATCTCCCGGCTGCGCCACCTTCCATCCGTCTCCCTCGTTCGATCCGTCCGCCTCTTTGAAGTTTGACGTCAAGGGAGCGGTTGGCCTGGCGTATTGGGGACCGACCATGCACCCGGGCAACAGCAGACATAGTGAACTCGCAAATCCCATAAGGAGTCGCCGCCTCATTACTTTGCTCCGCCCGCGGTTCTGCTGACGACCTCGACGGGAGATCCATTTGCGAGGGAATCCGAGGGATTTGTAATGATTGCATCCTGCGGGGTCAGACCGGAGACTACCTCGACGCTGTTGCCGTAGTCTCGCCCGATGGTAATTGGCGTGAGTTCGACATGGCCGTTACGGACAACTCCTGCTCGCAAGCCCTCGGCGCGGAACAGCAACGCGTTGGAAGGTATCGTGACCGCGCCGGCACTGGAAGGAACTTTGAAGTAAACGAAGGCGTAGGCCCCGGGAAGGAGCCGTCCTGACGGATTGTCGACGTCGACCTCGACATTCAGGGTGCGCGAGGCGACGTCAATGGCGTCCGCATTGCGCACGGTGGCTCCGGTGAAGGTCTCCCCTGGAAAGGCATCCAGCGTCAACTTGACTTTCTCGCCCGTTCTCACCGCTGCGGCGTAGACTTCGGGAACCGCAATGTACACGCGCAGCTTCTGAATGGCGGCCGCGTGAAAAAGCTCTTTTGGACCTGCGTTATCGCCCGCTTGGATCAAGGCCCCGATGTCTGTATTGCGGGCGGTGATGATTCCGTCAAAGGGCGCGGTGATACGTTCAAAGGCCTGCAATTGTTCGAGACGGTCCACGTTTGCCTTGTTCGAGTTCACCGATGCCTGCTGCGAGTGCAGGTTACTTACCGCCTGATCGGTTTCCTGGTGGGAAACAGAGTCCGTCTTTAGCAGCTTCTGCCAGCGGGCTGCGGTGATTTGCGCGATCTCGAGGTTGGCTTGGGCGTTCTCAAGATCCGCGCGGGCTTGCCGAAGCTGCTCGTCGAGTTCCGGGGTTTCGATGACGGCAAGAAGCTGTCCTTGCTTCACCCGTGCTCCGATGTCCGCGTACCAGTGCTTCACGTAGCCACTGGTCCGGGCATAGATGGGAGTATCCGTGAATGCCTGTGTATTGCCAGGAAGTGCAATTTCTCCCGCCTCGGATCCCAGCTTGGGATACACCACCTCCACAGATGGAATGGCAGAAGCCTGCGTGGCGCGGCGTAATTTCGTTTCGGCGGCGAGCCGCGAGTGTATTCCGCTGAAGACCGCCAACCCAAGGCAGGCGGCCGAGATTGCCACGGCTAGGAGCACGCGCTTTGGGCCCACACGCCCCGGACTGGAGTGCTCCATCGCGAATGATTCTTCGACAGCGGTGAGAGTACTCGATTCATCTTTTGTCATGGCTTAGCTCCGTGTCACGCTCGTGCGTGATCTTGAGATCGTTCTGAAAGATCGGGAGAAGCACCCGGTTTGCGGTTGTGGACGAGTGCGAACACCGATGGCACGAAGATGAGCGTCGCGATTGTGGCGCACAGCAGGCCCCCGATGACGGCGCGTCCCAAAGGTGCGTTCTGCTCGCCCCCATCGCCGAGACCGAGCGCCATGGGCACCATGCCAATAATCATGGCGAGCGCGGTCATGATGACCGGCCGGAATCGGGTAGTGCCAGCCTCCACCGCGGCTCTTTCGGCGTCGCCATGTGCCCGCAGCCGTTCTTTCGCAAAGGAGACCACGAGGATGCTGTTGGCAGTTGCAACTCCAACCGACATCAGGGCTCCCATAAGCGCGGGAACGCTTAGCGTTGTGCGGGTGAAGAACAGAAACAGAACAATGCCCGCCATGGCTGCGGGAAGCGCGGTGATGATGATGAAGGGATCGAGCCAGGACTGGAAGTTCACTACGATGAGCATGTACACCAGAAGAATCGCGAACCCCAGCCCCGCGATCAATCCGAGGTAGGAGCTGCGCATTGTCTCCACCTGGCCGCGCACGGTAATAAAGGTGCCACGCGGCAGCAGCTTTCGATTGGCGTCGACGATACGTTGCACCTCGCGACTGACCGACCCCAGATCACGGTCCTGCACCGCGCCGTAGACGTCAATCACGCGACGGATGTTGTAGTGCGACACGATAGCCATCTCGTGTGACCGCTGCATCGAAGCCACGTCGGCAAGAATCTCCGGATTTGCCTTGTTGCCTCCCGCGATCGGAATGTCTTGAATGTCTTTAACCGTTTGCAGCCGGTACTGCGGCGTCTGTGTCACCAGGTTGTAACTCACTCCGTTATTCCAGTTGACGAAAAACATCGGCGTAATCTGAAAGCTTCCGCTGAGCGTATTCAAGACGCTCGAGGCCACGTCGCGCTCTGTGTATCCCGCCTGAGAAGCTTTGGTGCGGTCCACGGCGACTTCAAGGGTCGGGTAGTCAAGGCTCTGCTGGATGTGCACGTCCGTAAGGCCGGGCACCTGCCGCAATTCCGTCATCAGCTTCTGAGCAATTTCATGGCTGGCCTCGACGTTGCTGCCCTCGATCTGCACATCGATCGGCGCGGGAAGGCCGAAGTTGAGGATCTGGGTCACGATGTCCGCGGGTAGAAAGTAAAAGGTGACACCCGGAAACTCGCGCGGGAGTTTCTCGCGGAGTTCGCGTACGTAGTTGGCGGTTGGGTGGTGGTCCGGGCGGAGCGAGACCAGCACATCCACATCGTTCGCGCCCATCACTCCAGAAGTTGAGTGCATCGTGTTCAACGGGCTGTAGGGCAGTCCAATGTTGTCGAGAATGTTGTCCAATTCCACGGCAGGAACGTCTCTGCGGATGGAGTCCTCGACGAGATCGGAGAGGCGGGCGGTTTCCTCGATGCGCCTGCCGGTATTCGCCCGTATATGCAGAATGAATTGCCCGTTGTCCGACTGGGGAAAGAAGTCCTGGCCGAGCCATGGCACGAGGACGAAAACGCAGCTGCAAATGCCAAGGAATCCGGGAATGAAAACCTTGCGCTTCGTGACACATCGGATCAGCAGACCACGGTATCTGCGGCGCAACCCTTCGAACATTTCTTCAAATCGCTTCTGCAGGCGCGCGAATGCGCTGCGCGATTCTCCACGGCCTTCGTTGAGCTTCAGCATGTACATGACCAGCGTCGGGACGAGCGTCCTCGAAAGGATGTAGGAGGCGAGCATCGCGAAAACCACCGCCTCGGCCAAGGGCACAAAGAGGTACCGCGCCACACCGCTGAGCAAAAACAGCGGCATGAAGACGATGCAGATGCACAACGTCGAGACCAGGGCTGGCACGGCGATCTGTTGCGCACCGTCCAGGATGGCCTGCTTGATGTCTGTCTCGTGACCTTCTTCCAAGATGCGGTTGATGTTCTCGATTTCGACGGTGGCATCGTCCACCAGGATGCCCACCGCGAGGGCCAAGCCGCCCAGCGTCATGATGTTGATCGTTTCGTGAAGGGCGCTGAGCACGAGGAGCGAACTGAGAATGGATAGGGGAATGGAGACTGCGATAATCAAAGTGCTTCGCCAACTCCCGAGAAACACCAGAATCATCAGGCCGGTGAGCAGAGCGGCAATCACTGCTTCGCGGACCACGCCGCTAATAGCGCTGCGCACAAAGATCGACTGGTCGGCGATGGGGGTAATCTTCATTTCGGGCGGCAGCGTCGTTGCGGCGCGGGGAATGATGTTTCGAATACCCGACACAACATCCAGGGTGGATGCGCTTCCCGCCTTGAGAATAGCCAGGAGCACTCCCCGGTGGCCGTCCTGGCGCACAACATTGGTCTGGAGTGCAAACCCGTCGCTGACTCGGGCCACGTCCCGCAGATAGACGGTTTTAGTGTCGACTTGCTTGATCGGAATGTCATTGAGCTCGGCAATCGTGCGTGGGGCCACGTTCATGCGGACATCCAGTTCGTTTTCCGCGATCTTGGCTGTTCCCGAAGGCAGTATCAGGTTTTGTGCGTTCACGGAATTCAGGACATCGGTAGGCGAGACATTCTTCGCCTGCATGAGGTTCTGGTCCATGTTGATCATCACTTGCCGTTGCTTGCCGCCATAGGGAAGCGGGACGACCGCGCCCGGCACGGTAATAAGCTGCGTGCGCAGGAAATTGAGGCCGAGGTCGTTCAACTGTTGTTCGGACATTCCCTGCCCGGAAAGTCCCAGCTGCAGAATGGGAACGCTTGACGCACTGAAGTTGATGATTTCCGGAGGTTGCAAGGCCGGGGGAAGGGTCCGGAGGGCGAACTGCGAAGCAGAAACAACCTGCGCGTTCGCTCTATCGAGACTTGCACCCGGTTGCAGATAGATCTTCACGACCGAAAAGCCGTTATAGGTGGTCGATTCGATGTGCTGGATGTTGTCAACCAGGGTCGTCAGGACTTTTTCGTAGGGAGTGGTCAACCGCGTCTCGAGATCCTCCGGGTTGAGGCCGGTATACGTCCAGGCGACGGAAATGACGGGGATGTCGATGTTCGGGAAAATATCCGTGGGTGTGTGAAGAATCACCTCTGGGCTCAGCAGGAGAATCAGGATCGCGAGAACAATGAAAGTATAGGGGCGATTGAGCGCTAATCTAACGATCCACATAAGCCAGCCTTCGTTTCGCAGTGCCGATGGTCGGCATCCACTTTCCCGGAGAGTGATCGCGCCGCTTCTTGGCGCGCAATTTGGTAGATTCACATTGTGCATATCAAGAACCATGAAACTTCTTGATAATCAGTATGCGAATGCAGCATTCTGCGGAATGAGGATTAACGAGCCAGGAATCTTCGCGGAACCACGAACATCACAAAGAACTGTGGAAAGGTGATAGGAACTCATGAACCTCATTGACCTGGAGGCTTTTGTTTCCGTTGTGGATCGCGGTTCCATTGTGGCGGCAGCGGCGGGACTCCATCTCACGCAGTCGGCTGTGACCCGCAGAATTCAGAACCTGGAAGATGCGCTCGGCACGCCATTGCTCGACCGCCAGACCCGGCCCCTGCAGCCACTCGCGCCGGACAGGAAACGTACGGAGCGACTTTCGGATGAAAGTAGGATCGGCGTTCACACTGTTGGCCAGGATCGCTGACGAGACTTCCTCGCTGTGGTAGCAACCGAGCGCAGCCATGATGCGCGCGTCAACCGTAAATTGGACGCTTCTTACCGACGTATCTTCTCCTGCGCAACATGTGGTGCTCGACAGCACAATTGATTACAGATTTTTTCAACCGACCTGAAGTGGTCGCGGTTTCGAGACGCGGGCGATCAACTCGTCCAATCTGGAAAGCAAAAGTTTCAGGATGGGAGACCGGTTCGACTTCTTGTAGCCGAGGACCAGCTCGATCGTCGGCGTGTCTCCCTTGAGAGGACGACTCGTGACCGAAGAAGGGAGAAAGTTCTGAGCGTAAGCAGGTAACAGCCCGACGCCACCCGTCGACACGATCAAGGAAATCCCCATCGTGACGTGGTCCGCCTCGTGCGCAGGTGTGATTTTGATTCCGGGACGCTTCAAATAATTATCGATGACCGCGCGCAGTACAGGAGCCGTGTCCGACACGATCACGAATGGTTCGCCCACTAGATCTCTCGGGCCGATCGATTTGCGAGCAGCGAGACGGTGGTTGCTAGGCAAAATCACCATCAGGGGCTCCTTCACCAGCAGGCGGAACGCCAGCCCTGGCATTCGTTTTTCCCGCCGAAGGAAGGCTGCGTCGATTTTCCCTTGCGCAAGGCCTTCCGCGAGACGCGGGGAGTATTGACTCGATATCATCACGTCGATGTTAGGCAGTTCGTCCCGCAAGATCCGCAAGGCTTCGGGCATCCAGGTCAATTCGTGTCCGGTCAGGAAGCCCATTGAGAAACACGGCCTCGCCGGGTCAGTGATTCGGCGAGCAGCCTTCCCTGCCGCTTCGACCTGCGAAAGCACGGAGCGCGCATGATCCAGAAAAACTCGACCCGCCGGCGTCAGTTCGATTCCCCGAGCTTTTCGCGTCAGGAGTTGCGTGCCCACCTCGTCTTCAAGATCTCGAATCTGCCTACTCAACGAAGGCTGTGACGTGTGCAGCGTTTGCTCCGCTGCCACCGTCAGACTCCCCGCTTCTGCCACCGCAACGAAATATCGAAGATGACGTAATTCCATTCCAACTCCCATGCTTCTGAGGCATCGATGCCAGCCTAACAAAGTATGCTCCGCCCCGCTACCAACGCCCAGCATCGCAATCTAAGTAAGTGATCTGAGACGCCCCGAAAGCAGCTCTTGGCTGATCTTCAGTCACGCCAGACTTGCATGGGTTCCAGATTAAGGGGGCGGTAGAAATGAGTTCACCAGTTGTTCTAATTACCGGAGCGCTGACGGGCATCGGTCGTGCCACGGCGGTTGCGTTCGCGCGTGAAGGAGCCCGGGTTGTTGTTTCGGGTCGACATGAAGGTGAGGGGCAGAAGCTGGCCGCTGAACTGCGCACCCTCGGAACTCAGGCCGAATTTTTGTGCACCGACGTGCGGAATGAAGAGGAAGTTAAAAACCTCGTCGACAAGATCATTGCCAGTTTCGGCCGCCTGGACATTGCCGTCAATAACGCCGGCACCGTCGGCAATCCCGAGTCCGTCGCAGATGCCGACACCGAGAACTACAGAGCCATCTTCGATACGAATGTGCTTGGTGTGCTTCTGAGCATGAAGTATGAGATTCGGGCAATGCTTCGGCAAGGCAAAGGCAGCATCGTTAACATCTCGTCTGCGTATGGGAAAGTCGGTGGCCCGAGTGCGGCCGCGTATGTCGGCAGCAAGCATGTCGTGGAAGGTATCACGAAGTCCGCTGCCCTCGAACTCGCCGGCACGGGCGTTCGGGTCAATATCGTTGGCCCTGGCCCGGTGGAAACCAGAATGTTTAACCACTTCGCTCAGACAAAGGAAAACAAGGCGAATTTCCTCGATTCTCAAGTTCCTAACAAGCGCATCGGCACTCCCGAAGAAATCGCAAATGCCATCGTATTCATTGGCTCCGACAAGGCGTCCTACATCATCGGTGCATCCCTGGCGGTCGACGGAGGAATGACGGCGGACTAAGTTCCTCGGAATTGGGAGGGCCTATCAATGGCTTTACTGCAAGGTAAAACCGCGCTCGTGACCGGCGCGTCGCGCGGAATTGGTCGTGCCACGGCAGCAGCGCTCGCGGAGGCCGGGGCGCGTGTTCTGGTTCACTACGGCCGTTCTGCGCAGGATGCGGAATCGTTAGTCGCCGCCATCCGCGCTAAAGGGGGACGGGCCGATGCCATCAAGGCGGACTTGAGACCCCCTGATGGAGCAACCCTGCTGGCCAGAGAAGTTCGCTCGATCGTTGGGGAGCGATTGCATGTGCTCGTTGCCAACGCCGGAATCAGCAAGTCCGCAACCATCAAGGATCATACGGTGGAGGATTTTGACAATCTCTTTGCAACGAATGTGCGCAGCCCATTTTTCCTGGTCCAGCAACTCTTGCCCGTCCTCGGTGAAGGTTCGAACATCATTGTGATCTCTTCGCTCGGGGCGCACGCCGTAGTTGGGAAGCCCGGTTTGGACAATCCTTCGATCCTTGCCTACGCCTCGACCAAGGGAGCATTAGAGACGCTGGTCAAAAACTGGGCTGCCATTTTGGGGCCCCGGGGAGTCCGCGTAAATGCGGTGGCGCCAGGAGCGATCGATACCGACATGTCGAACTACACAAGAACCGAAGCAGGCCGAGAAGCCCTGCTTGGAATGCAAGCATTGAAGCGGATCGGCAAACCAGAAGATGTTGCGGACGTAGTCGCGTTCCTGGCGTCCGACGCAGCCCGCTGGATCACCGGAGCGAGTATCCCGGTTGACGGTGGGTCGAAGCTCTGAGGATTCGCGTATGGGCAGGGTCAAACGGAATCACCTGGACAAAAAAAGGAGGTGCGGCAAATGGCAACGATGAAAGTGGGAACTGAAGCGATTGCATCGAAAAATAGAGCTATTGTTCTAGAGGCCTTCGAGACGTTGTTCAACAAGCGCGACTATGCAGCCGCTCAGCGTTTCTGGTCGCCCGACTACATTCAGCACAGCGCACACATTGAACCGGGTCGTGAAGGCCTGTTCAATCTCGTCAAGAGCGCGCCGCCAACCTTGAAGTACGAACCAGGAACAATTGTGGCGGAGGGAGACTTCGTCATCTTGCACGGCCGGTTTTCAGGTATCGGCCGTCCGGCGAACTGGATTGCGGCGGACATCGTTCGCATCCAAGACGGAATTCTTGTGGAACATTGGGACGTGCTTCAGGACGAAGCTACGAAGGAGCAATCGAAGAGTGGCCTGCCTATGTTTGGGGATAAATTCCCGACCTACGCTTGAAAAGCAGCAAGATTCGCCGGGTAGGTTTACGAATGGCTATAACCCACAATCAAAGCGGCCCTTGCATCGAACTGGAGCGCTCTTTGCCAAGCGAAGTCGGAGCGATTTCTCCGTTCGTAGATCAGCTCATGCTCTTGATCAGGAAGTCCGGCTGTGTTCCCGAAGCCGAGGCCGACGTCGAGCTCGCATTGCGCGAAGCTCTGGCAAACGCGGTCATTCATGGAAATCATGAGAATCCTCAAAAATACGTCCATATCCGCTGCTGCTGTAAACGGGATGAGGTTTCAGTCGCCGTAAAGGACGAAGGACGGGGATTCGACATTAATACGGTGGCGGATCCTACGGCTCCCGAAAATATGGGATCCATTCACGGCCGTGGCATCTTGCTGATGAAAGCGTTCATGGATGAAGTGCGCTTCGAAGAAGGTGGAGTTGTCGTCCGTATGCGAAAGAGCGCCAGCCAAGCTGCAAAGAACAACTCGCTGAAGTAGGTCAGTTTCCGCTCACAACTTGCGATCTTTCTCGCTGACATACTCTGAAAGCATTCCTGCACAGCTCATAAAGTATCTGCCCACGTGCGACGGCCGGTTATCCAAGGCATCCGATGAAGTGAGTGTGAGGTGAATTGGCCGCGAAAGAAAAAACTTGTATCCTAATTGTGCCGTTCAACATCACATATGCGACGGGAGGTTTGATGTCCGCGACGAGCGTCCAATTTACGGTTGCTGCGCACGTCATGACAGCCCTTGCCTTTTTTCACGGCAAGGAAATCCCTTCCGCAACCCTTGCGAAAAGCGTGAATGCCGACCCCACCTTCGTGAGGAAATCTCTCTCGAAACTCTCTAAGGCAGGCCTGATCATAACAATCCGCGGTAAGAACGGCGCGAGCGCGCTCAAGCGCTCCCCTGAGCGAATAACTCTATTGGATATCTATCGCGCCAGCGCGGCGCCTCCGACATTCGCGATTCATAGCTATCCTGAGTATAAGAGATGTCGGGTCAGCCGCAACATCAAGGGATGCATGTCGTCGGTGCTGAAGAAAGCGCAGAACAGCTTCGAGAATACTCTCGATGCAATAACCCTCGCCGATGTAGTTGAGGGGATCGGCCAACGGAGGCGGTGAAGTTTTTCGTCGATATCTGCACATTCCTATCACATAGAAAGGCACAAACCCCGAGTTGCAGTGCAGTTGATCGAAAGGCAAGCGCATTCAGGCAGGTTGGGAAATGCGCCCCGGGTTTCAGGGCCAAGCGGTGCAGGTCACAAAAGGAGCAATGAAATGAACAGCCTTAAAGACAAGGCGACCGTGGAAACGGGTGCCCCGAATGTAATTTTGGGTGCGAGCGGGAACACCGGTTCGATCATCGCCGATTTTCTGCTGTCGAAGGGCAGGAAGGTACGCGTCGTTGGGCGCGACGTGGAACGACTGCAACGCTTTGTGCGCAAAGGCGCACAAGCGTTCACGGCCGAGATCAGCGATGCGGCTGCGCTCACCAAAGCCTTCAGCGGTGCGCGCGCGGCGTACTTGCTGTTGCCGCCGATCACCTCGCGGGAGGACCAGGAACAACAGAGCGATGCGATCGCGAAAGCCGTGAAGGAGTCCGGCCTGCGCTACGCGGTCTACCTGAGCAGCTACGGCGCGCATGTCCCGCAAGGCACCGGGCCCGTCGCGGGGCTGCATTCTTCAGAGCAAAAACTGAACGCGATCAGCGGTGTGAACGTTCTGCACCTGCGCGCGGCGTATTTCATGGAGAACAACCTGGCGGCGATCGGCATGATTCGTGGGATGGGAATTTTCGGACATGCGCTGCTGCCCGATCTGAAGATGCCGATGATTGCGACGCGCGACGTCGGCGACTACGCCGCGCAGCGCCTCCTCGACCTGGATTTCTCCGGCAAACAAACGCGCGAGCTGCTTGGCGAGCGCGACCTGTCGATGACGGAGGCTACCGCGGCGATTGCGCGCGGCATTGGCAAACCGGATCTGCGTTACCAGCAGTTTCCCTACGAACAGATGAAGCAGGCGCTGACGCAAATGGGTTTTCCGCCGAGGAAGGCTGACGTGTACATCGAGATGTTCCAGGCGATCAACACAGGTGTCCTCGCTGCGCTCGAGCCTCGTTCGCCGGAGAACAGCACACCGACTTCGTTTGAGAAATTTGTGCAGGATGTCTTTGTGCCTGCGTATCAAGGGAAGGCTAGCGCCGCTTAGGCTTAGCTCCGCGGTGATAGCGGTGTGCCTGTTTGCAGGCGGGAGTTTCGGGAGGGAGCTTCAAAAATGTTTGACGCGGAGATTCTAGTCATGAATGAAACCGTTTCCAGGACAAGAGAGTTATCCAGGCGCAGCAAGAAACCGAGCACTTACCGTCGTATCGCCACGGGAAACGTAAACGGGAAGTCCGTCGTTCAGACCGACGAACGGTTGCTGGCCTACGAGTTCAAGACTGTCCCTGGCTACGAGCACACGCTCATCTGGGTCAATCCGGCGACGCCGGATCTTGGCAAAGCGCAAAGGTTTGACCGCTATCCCGACTCAGTCGTTCCAGGGCCCGGGGGCACGAGTTTGCATTTCGTGACGCTTCCGCCCGGCTCGGTCTTCGCCGATCCGTCCTTCGATGCTCAGGCCGCACGACAAGAAGCGTTGGTTCGTCTGCCAGGATTAGCCGATCACTTCGAAAAAGAAGATCCTGCGATGCACAAGACGAATACCGTCGACTACGCAGTCGTCTACGACGGAGAGATTTGGCTCGAGCTGGACGACGCCGAGACTCTGCATTTGAAGCGCGGCGATGTGGTCGTGCAAAACGGCACGCGCCACGCGTGGCGAAACAAAGCCAGCAAGCCCGTCACGATGCTCTTTTTCCTTAATGGCGCGAGAGAAAGGCAATGAACAAAAAGCTCGAAGGCAAGACCGCCGTCATTACCGGCGGCACAGAAGGGATTGGGTTTGCTACGGCGAAACTTTTCGTCAAGGAGGGCGCCTATGTCTTCATCACTGGCCGCCGCGAGAAGGAACTCGACGACGCCGTGAAGGCAATCGGCAGCAACGTTACTGGAGTTCAGGGTGACGTTGCCCAGATCGCTGACCTTGATCGTCTTTACTTAACCGTCGCTGAGGTGAAGGGACAGATCGATATTGTTTTCGCGAACGCCGGCGTTGGTGAATTTGTTCCCTTCGGCGCTGTGACCGAAGAGCATTTCGACAAACTGTTCAACATCAATGTGAGGGGAGCGCTGTTCACGGTGCAAAAGGCCTTACCGCTACTGAAGGATGGTGGCTCCATCATTCTCAACGGCTCCGTCGCGAGCGTTAAGGGTACGGGTGGCTTCGGCGTTTACGCCGCAGGTAAGGCTGCCATCCGCTCTTTCGTGCGAACCTGGACGACAGATCTGAAGGACCGTCGTATCCGCTCCAACGTTGTGAGTCCGGGTCCGATCAATACACCCCTCGTGAGTCGCCAATCTCCGGAAGTGATTGCGCGGATTGTGTCCACCATCCCGATGGGACGCATGGGAGAACCAGAGGAAGTTGCCAAGGTGGCGTTGTTTCTCGCTTCAGATGACTCCAGTTTCGTCACGGGTATCGAACTCTTCGTTGACGGTGGCAGAGCTCAGATCTAACCGAAAGGGCGGGAGAAGCGCGGCGGACGGCATGCGATTCGTTCGCGTGGAAGGAAGGTGAAGGATGACTACAGAAAAATCACTCATTGACTCCGCACTCCGCGGGTGGAAATTCAACGTGGAACGAGCGGAGAAATTGTTTGAGGGCCTGTCGCCGGCACAACTCGAGCAAGAAGTTGCTCCAGGAAAAAACCGCCTGATCTATCTCTGGGGCCATCTTGCGGCGGTGAACGATCGGCTCTTGCCACTGCTCGGAATCGGAGAAAGACTTCATCCCGAATTCGACGGCATGTTCATCTCAAGCCCGGACAAGTCCGTTCCGCTGGCTGTCTCGGCACAATCGCTCAAGACCGCATGGCACGAAATCAACCAGAAGCTCTGGGAGGGTTTCTCGAAGTTCTCTGACTCTGATTGGGCGCAGCGGCACACGGGGGTATCGGAACAGGATTTCGAGCGGGAACCGCATCGGAATCGGTTCGGCGTGCTGCTCGGAAGAACCGCGCACCTTTCCTATCACTTGGGGCAGGCGGCGTTGGCGCGGCCCGAGGGATAGTTAATCGCTGCAAAGACAACGCCGACTTGGGCAATCGCAGCCGAGCTAGTTCACATCGCAATATTGCGTCAGTTCCTCAAGGGGATCCGCAATGACTCAAAAGGAATTTCAGAAATCAAATTTGGCTCTGGAACTAAACGCAGGAAAGAAGCGGCTGGAAAACGCGTTTCACGGCTTGAGTGAGGAGCAGTGCGAGGCGGCTGGGGCCACGCGGTCCGGTTCAATCGTGGATCTTCTTTCCGAGATTGTGACGAAGGAATTTGTGGCGCTGATGGAGGTTTCCGACCGCCTACCGAACTTGCCGATGAATCTTTTTTCGAATGCGAACGGCCGAACGCCGACCGCGTCTGGAATGGAAAAACCCGCGGCAAGTACGTCCGTCGACAACCTTCTGGCTGAATTCGGCTTCCTGCGTTCAGCAATCGTTCGTCGCGTGGACGACGGTGGATCAGATGCCGCGGAATTAAATGCGAAATATGCCTATATCACCGATGTCTGCGTCACAAAGTTCAACGAGCAAATGGACGAGATCGAGCGCTGGCGCACTTCGGAAATCGTGGGATTCAGCGCCGCGCGTCTCCGCGCGGAAGCGCGCGAAGCGGAGCTCAACCAAGCTATTGTGGATTTGAGCCGAGAGGACTTCCTAACCGGAATGTTCGATTTGAAGGCTCTTTTCTCCGCGCTGTTTGACCGGTTCTACAGCGAAGATATCGTCCAATGGCTCGGCGCCGTGGAGTCGAATGGAAGGGCTGCCGTGTTCCAGCGCATGGCAGCTGCGCTCGAACCCCTGCATACGCTGCTCGAGATCGGGCTGGCTTCCATCGCATCGTTTCGCGCAACTGCGAGCGCGCAAGACGCCGAGGGGAACTTCACCACCGATTGGGAGGCCGTTTTCGGGGGAGCGTATTCGACAGGTGTAGCCGTTTGCTGGCGCACGGTTCGGGCCTGGAAGAGCCGCATGGTCATCGCCGAACGCATCGAGGATCTACCATCGTCGATGCGATGATCAACTCGATGACGCACACGTCGATGCTCACGCCGAGGAACTGCGGATCTTTGAGGAATTGCCGGGGAAGCTGTCTCAAGGTATCCGCCAAACAGCGGAGCGTTCGCGGCGCCGCAGCGGCGGAAGCGGTCAAGTCGACGATTTGACCTGAGGTCTGTCAGCGTTTGGGTGTGACCTTAGCCGTAAAAGCTTGCATTCGAATGCTTCCGTTCTGAATAAAAAAGGTGTCGCTGGCCAACTCGTAGAAATTGTCTGCCGTTTCCGAGCTCCAAACGACGTATGCGTAATTGCCTGCGATCAACTGCTGCTTTCTGGCAAAGGACGTGCCCGGTTTAGCAAACTCGGCGAAGAATCTGTCAAATGCAGGTCTAATTGCGTCCGGTCCAAGCAGTGCTCCTTCGGGGCCAAGAAACACAGCGTCGGCTGAATAGTCTGCCATCAGCCCATTAATGTCGCGATTGGCGAAGCACTTCAGATGGTGATCGAGAACCTCCGCTGTTGATTTCATGGTGGTCTCCTAATCAGCGACAACAAACGTTCGCCGGTCCTATGGGTTTTAGGCGCTATGCCGTAGCGGCATAATAGATGAAAGGGCCTCGACGACCTCATCTGTGGTCAGAATGGCGCTAGCATAGTTCGGAAGATTGGTGGCAAGGGCGGCGTGCATGTGCTGGTCCGAGTAATCTGCGGTCGCATCTTTTACCAGCGTGACGTCGTAGCCAAGCTCGGCGGCAAAGCGGACCGTTGCTTCCACGCATGTGTGTGCGATGAGCCCGATCACGATGAGCGTGTGGATACCATGCTTTTTGAGAAGCAAATCCAGATCCGTGTTGGCAAAGCCGCTGGAACACCAATGCTCCTGGGCCACGACATCGCCCGGCTCAGGTTCGAACTCGCTGCGGATCTCGCCTCCCCACGTGCCCTCTGCAAAGACCTTACTATTCCATGCGGCCTTCTGGATTGGTGCCATGTACTTCCAGGTCTCGTAGTCGCCCGGACGGTAGCGGTGGTGCATTGCATAGAAGATGCGAATGCCCGCTTTCCGTGCAGCAGCCACAACCTGCGACATGTGCGGGACACAATGATTGGCCTCCGCAACATTCTTGATGCGAGGCCATAGTTTGCCGCCCTCGGAAATAAAATCGTTGTATGGATCGATGACGAGAAGCGCGGTGATCTCTTTGTGAAGCTCCAGATTTGCCATATTCTTTCCTCCTGCGTCCGCAAGTCAGGCTTTCAATTGCGCGACACTGCGCATACGCATCATTCAAGCTGGCGGGGCTGAGAGCCCGAATCGTCTCGCAGCCTGCGGCCCTCGCGTATTGCACTGCCAAATGCCCAAGCCCGTCGAAACTGAAGAGAGGGCCTCCGCTCGGCGGAGGCCCTCTCTCTTAGCGGCTGCGACACAGTGCGCACTTAGTTGCCGGCGACCCCGGCGGCTGCGCGTGCAGTGCGGGTGAGTTCAAGACTCAACGCGATCTTCACGTTGTCCCGCACGCGAGGCGTGGCAGGGTCCGGCCCGGGGTAATCTTCAACCACCGTGATCGGAGCCGACGGGCGAGAAGAGATGACGACTGGTGTGCCGGTGCATCCGGTTCCGTGATATTCCTCGCCGATGGTAGCGGGCTCCTGGCAGTTCTTATCCTCAAGGACGACTGGCCAATTCGCATCGGTCACTGCTTCGAACAGCCCGGGGAAGTCCTCGGTCTTAATGCCGGCGGATGCGACGAGTTTCAATTTGCGGCTGCTCCCGGCTTTGGCCTCTGCGGCAGCGACGTTTCGAAATACAAAAGTCACTTCGCGAGTGGCGCTGCGCAGTTCGGGTTCCCCATACACGGGACCGCCGTACGCTTCGCTATCGGTGATGAGGAAAGGGCGCTCGAGGTGGGAAAGCGTAAGATCGCCGGTAACCGCAAGATCGCCGTCGCCGGTGAGTTTCACTTCTTTAGATCGGAAGTTGATGACGGTCGAGCGAGGCACGTTCGAGAACTCGGCGGTATCCAGGCTGCCGTCTGCGTTGATCGAGGCCGGGCCCTGATCGGCGGGATAGATCGCGAAATCGAACCAGGAATGTGTCGGCGAGCCCGCCTCCAAGCGGACGGATCCCCTAACGCGCGCAATGCCAGCATCCAATATTGTGTTTGGGTCGGCAGTGGAACCGATGGAGAGCCGGCCGGTGGAATGTTCGGAATTCAATTTCCAATTTGTGTTCTGCGCAAGCGCCGGTGCTGCGAATCCTGCCGCGAGCACGGCAGCCAGGGCGAATTGAGTGACTTTGCTTTTCATTTTCTCCTCCTGCTATGATCCCGTACTTTTCGGACTACAATGTGATAGATTCACATCGCGCATATGAAGAACCATGAAACTTCTTGATACTCAGTATGCGATTGCAGCATTCTACGGAATGAGGAATAACGAGCCAGGAATCTTCGCGGAACCCGGAGCATCAGAAAGAGCCGGAGAGAGGTGATAGGAACTCATGAACCTCATTGACCTGGAGGCTTTTGTTTCCGTTGTGGATCGCGGTTCCATTGTGGCGGCAGCGGCGGGACTCCATCTCACGCAGTCGGCTGTGACCCGCAGAATTCAGAACCTGGAAGATGCGCTCGGCACGCCATTGCTTGACCGCCAGACCCGGCCCCTGCAGCCCACTCGCGCCGGACAGGAGACTTACGAGTTTGCCAAGCCGGTGCTGAATTCAGTGAACGATCTGAAGACGGGCATCATGCTGGGGGGAGAGCCGTCTGGTGATTTTCGCTTTGGCATGTCGCGAGCCCTGGGCGACCTTGCGATAGGCGCACCGATCAGGTGCCTCCGCACCGATTTCCCAAAGGTGCGGGTCCAGGCGTTTGTGCAATGGAGCGGAGTGCTCTTGGAGCGTCTTGCGAATCGAGTCCTGGACTGCGCCGTTGTGCTTCTTCCTGAGGAAAATACGCCGCCAGCGTCGCTGCTGTCGGAATGCCTTGGACCAGAACCATATGCCATCGTCGCTGCAAAAGCGAAACGGTTTTCGCAACCCGCCACATTTCAAGAGCTTTCTGCGAATGCGTGGGTTCTGAATCCTAATGGGTGCGGCGCTCGCCAGCAGCTCGAAGCGGCATTCCTTCAGCGCGGGCTTCCATTTGTCCCTGCGGTGGAGGCGGAAGGATATGAGCTGCAACTCTCACTGATTTCTGACGGAGTGGGACTGGGGCTCGTGATGCCACAGGTGTTTTATTCCTCTGCCTTGCGCGGACGCATAAAACTGGTCAAAGCGAAGGACTTCTCTCCGATGCAAAATATCTGGTTACTGCATTCCAGACACATCGGTCGGCTGGCTCCGGCTGTCCGGTGTGTGCGCGATGCCGTCAAGCAACAACTCCGCACGCGCCGATCCGCAGATTCTTAACGCAGACGTGGCTCGTTTGCTGGAGTGAACCGCTACAACGAGGCAGTTTCTTCGTGCACACGTTTGCGGGAAAGGAGCCACAATGTGGAACGGAAGAAAGGACGGCCGTACCGTATCGAGTTTCGCCGAACTCACGAATGATGTGGCCGACAACGCGGCAAAGTAATACCAGGGGATAGACATCAACCGCGCCCCAGGGGAGGACGGTTCGAAGTCATACATCGCAGGAACGATAATTGCGAGCAAGAGTAAGGCGAAAATCGCCAAGGCCGCAGCTACGAGAAGCAACCAGAGCCGTTCCAGCCATGCCTTCATTTGTTGTCCACTGGGACCAAAGACGCGCGTCTTTTCGTGAATGTTGGCGTCATCTGTCGCGAATCTTTCAGAGTGATATCCCACATTTTGGACAGCCGTCGTTTTCCAGGATTATCGTCGAACACCTTAATGATTCGTTCGGGAACGGTTTGCTTCAGCGTCTTGGCCATTGTAGTAACAACGTGGTCGGCCGCGGCGGCTCCGCCGGTGAACGTTGTCATGGAGGATTTTCTCGTTAGCCCCGCGTTAACACCCTCGCGTCGCGCCCGTTCTGGCAGGGTTGCACCCATGTGGTATTGCGAGCCGCTTACCGTTTTGCACGAACGTCGCCCGGGAGACTCGAGTGGGGCCGTGTGGAAGCCGCCGAGCCGAATCAGCCCTTCACCCTTGGGCGCAGGAGGTCGGGAGTTGAACTCTCCACGCCCCGACCACTTGCTGGCTGAATGAGCTGCGCTTTTTCCTGCGCGGTATTCCTGCCATCCCCCTGGGAACATTTGAGAACAATTGACCTTCGAGCAAGTTCCTAGCATCCCTTTGCGGCGTCACGCTGGCGTGCGTGTATACGTCCCAATATGTCGCCATGTGCGCATGCCCAAGTTGAGTTTGTGCAACCTTCAGCGGCGTCCCTTGCGAATGTAACAACGAGCCGTGCGTGTGCCAAAGTGTGTGCCAATCGATTCGCTGCAGACCAGCTCTCTCGCATGCGGTGCGCAGACAATCGATTAGGATTTTGCGTGCTCCCCATTCATTCTGCTGCACGGCATTGAATTTCTCGTTCAACGCGGAAGCGACAAAGTCGCCGGACGATCTCCCGAGAGGTCCTGAAAACGGAAAGATTGCAAATTACAAAAATTTGAGATAGGCTCTCGCGCATATTTCCCCGGTAGGACCCAGACGTGCGCCTCCGAATCTTGACAACGAGTCTCGTTGTATCCCTCTTGGGTATGCTCGAAGCAGGCTGCGGCACGAGCGTTCAGAGCGTTCCGAATCCGCCGCAAGTTGCTTTTCTACCGCAAACCTTCCAACCGCCGGAGAACTGCCTGCCTTGCCATCAACGCCAATACAACGAACTGCACAGTGCGGTGAAATCAGGCTATCGCAACGTGAGTCCGCTGTTCAACGGACTGGAGTCGGCCGGCAATCTGGTGAATGGCGGTTTGCTGCGGCCGGTGTATTCGGACAGCACGGTCGTCTTGCCTGATGGAACGCTGCTCAACACCAATATGTATACGACACCAATCCTGAAGGAAACCCGGCAGGTACAGGCAGGGTTCTGCTTTACGTGCCACAACGCGAACATCGAGGTCTTGGGCAACAACCCAAACAACCGGGAAGTTCCGCAGCTCGCCGGACTAGCTACCTGCAATCCTGCGCCGCCCGCGGGGCAACAGTGTTTTCAACCGCAAGCGTTCCGGCCACTACGAGATTACGTGATGGTGGATGCTAACGGGAATCAGCTGTTGCCGCCCGTTCCCGGAGGAGATCCGCCGTCGGGCGCCCAGCCGTCGTTGGGCGCGGCGGGAATTACCTGCGATTTTTGCCACGACGAAGCCGGCCCCGATCTGAATCGCAGTTTTCAGATGGACGGGTTCGCGAACACGAGCTTACTGCTGAATCAAACGATATTGAAAACGGGTCCGTTCTCGGATCCAGTGGCCGTCAAAAACAATTTCCACGTGGCTAACCGCAATCCAAGCGACATCGCGTTTCTCACCAACGGGAGCTTTTGCAACACGTGCCACGATGTGCGCGTGCCCAATCGGAACCTGACGGCTGAAGAACACAACATGAATCCAGGCGGGCAAAACGTCAGTTACTTCCGACTGGAGAATTTGAGCACGGAGTGGCAGATCGGTCCTTATAACGGCACGAATAATCCGTTCGGCCACCTGGTGCGCTGCCAGGACTGCCATATGTCGCTGTTCCCCTACGCCGGCACTTCCACCTACCAGGTTGGAGACATGACGGTGACCAGCCCAACGCCGGGGGTGTTTGCCACGGATTACGCAGCCGTGCCAGGAGTTGCAACGGCCGACAATGCTCCGCTACAGCAACGGCAAGTGGTCGAGCACTACTTCACCGGGGTGGATGTACCACTGATGTCACCCACTGAATTGAGCGCGCGACTCGGCCCCAACTACCCGGACCCCTATGGGATGGGAATTGACACGCACGGCGTGCCAAATGGGCTGGCGACGCGGCGGCAGGACCTGATGATGGCGGCGGCGCGAATCAGTCTGGGCAAGACGGACGCAACGACGCAGCTGGGACAGACGTTCACGGTGCGGTTGGAGGCAGTGTCGTTGACGGGGCACCGGCTGCCGGCGGGGTTCTCGCAGGAGCGCACCGTGTACGTGCAATTGGCCGTGACCGATGCCAACGGATTCCTGCTTTACCAGTCCGGTTACGTCGTAGACAAACCGCATCCGAATACCGGCGAGCCAGCGTCCGACGGCAATCTGGACGACGAAGACCTCGAGCATCTTCACGCGGTGGTTGACCCCGGCTCCTTTACCGCAACCTATACCAGCGGAACCGGGACCAATGGCGGCAACAACGTCGTGTTTGAAGCCGGCCCGGATGACGGACCGGATGCGCGTATCTTCGAGGGGGCGCAGGAAGGACTGGTGCTTTTCCGGAACGAGCTGACTCATATCTTCCTTCCCGGACAAGCGATCGGGCGTATTGATGCTGCGACGGGCAAGCCCGTCTTAGCGCAAGGAGTACACTTCGAAGAAACGTTCCAGGCGGCGCTGGCAAACACCGTGGATAACTTCCGTTCTTTGCAGCCGTTGCATCCGCGAACGTACAACTACGAAATCCAGCTCCCCACGATGCAGCAACTGCAAGCGATCGGCGTGACGGTACAGGGGCCCCTGCACGTTCATGCACAAATTAATTTCGAGCATTTTCCCCCGCTCTTCATGAGGTTCATTGCAGGAGTCACAGGTGCGACCGGGCCGACCGGACATAGCCTGAATCTTATGGATGAGCAGCGCATTGACACGTACTTGAAGAATGTCAAAGGCATCGCCTCGGACGATTTTACGGTGAACTTGACGCCATGAAACTACCTTACCGATTTCCAATTTTGATCGTGGTTGGCCTTGCCGTGCTGCTGGTCTCGGTCTTCGCGCAGAGTGGCGGTTACACCCCGGGAGAGTTTCAGAGCAGCAACCCCAACTATCCGAAACCAAATCCGTTTTATTTCGAAGGCAAGATTGACTGGAACTTGCTGAACATTACCACGCCGTCAAATGCCTGGGAATACCTGCAGCGCGGGATGCACTACCAGGATGATATGGACGACGTTCCCGATGCGACTACCGACTATCAAACCTCGCTTTCCATGAACAGCCTGCAAAATCAGACTTGCCAGATCGTTACGGCGGCGACTCTGGTGAACGGTAATATTCCAACCTCGCTGACTCCTGCTCCTTGCATGTTTACCGTGCGCCTGCGCCTCGGATATCTGCAGCGAGAAACGAACCCCAGCAGCGCGATCGAACTGTTCCAGGAAGTGCTGCAAATTGATCCGCAAAGGTTAGGAGTCAACACGTTAATCGCCGAAACCTATGTGATCGAGGCGCAACAATCCACCGATCCAACGACGCAGCAGCAGGCATATGCCAACGCCGTGGCCGCGTATCAGGCGGAACTGGCGCTTTCACCCGTGACGGCGCAATTCACGGCCCTCACGGCGGATACAGCGAACAACTCGAAGGTGCATTGGGAGCTGGCGCAGGTTTACGAAGCGACGGGGCAGAACAGTCTGGCGGCGAGCGAATTGCAAGCGTACTTGCAAGCAACGCAGTGGCACAGCGACGTCTATCCATGGCGGATCGCGCTGGCGCAAAACCAAATCCATACGCTGGCGGCGAAGAAATAAGCTTTCAACAGGCTAAACGGCAGTGAGGGGATCGAGTGTCAAGTCGGTTTCCAGCAACTTCGCGGCAGTGCGTGACCGGTCTCGCCATACTGTTCTTCTTGGCGGGAGCGAAGGCGCTGCCCTGCGCCACTCCCAAGGATGATCAAGCGGAAAATCGCGCTGCTGATAACATCGGCGCGGCCTGGGATAACCTGCTGCAGAACACGATTCCACAAAGCACACCGGACGCGGCACTGACCGCTGAGCAAATTCGTTCCGAACCCACACCGGCGGGCGACTTTCTGAATCATTTCTTCATGAATACGCGCACCGAGTACCTCCACACGCAGACTTACTTCACAGGACTCCCGACCGCTACCGGTGTGATCAATGCTCCTCCCACCACCATATTTAATCCTGCGGGAATTCCTTATCCGCAGGCTTTTCAGTCCAGTACGAACCTGATGTACAGCTTCCTGAACTGGGGCACGCGGGGCTGGCTTTCCGATCGCGTCAATTCCAGCTTTTCATTTGCTTACGGACAGGATTTGACGCATGTGACGAACGCGTCGCCGCAGCTCGACATTCTTAATACCACCGGCTCCAATCGCCGCCTCGAACTATTAACCGGCTTTGTGGAGATCAACGGGCGACCCACGGACGGCCTTTTCTCTGGCACCAGCTTACGGCTGGGCCGCCAGGACGTGTATGGCGCAGAGCTGGCGCAGATGGACGGCGCGTCGTTCTCGATGAACCGGCGGAAATTCTCCTGGACGCTGTTTGGAGGGCGGCGGTTTACGTTCTGGTCGGATCCGCGGGAACGGGCCATTGGCGGCGGGAATTTCCTGTTTCGATTGACTGACAACGCCAGCTTCGAATACGACACGCTGTATTACGTCCAAGGCACCAATCTTTTTCGCTATCGCCAGACAATCGGCAGCTCGTGGTTGTTCGGGGCCAGCTATCGCATGGTGGGAAGTTCTCCGACGGATTTCACCGCGGATGTGATGTGGAATCCGAGCGATGGCAAAACGTCGCTGCGCGCCGGCTTTGCCGCCAAGCTTTCGGACAAGGACTACTTCTTCGATTACACGTATCCCGTGCACGACCAGGACCCTTACAACACGCTCACGCGTCTGAACCTGATGCCGCTGCAACCGTACACACAATTTACGATTGACGCTTCGCGCGCGATCAACTCGAAGCTGCGCCTGGGGGGTAGCGTGTGGGTGCGGGAGCTCACGAGCTCGGCAAATACCGGTCCCTTTGACAGATCCTTTCAGGACTATCGCGCGAACGCGCAGATTTTTCCTTGGAACAAGATCGACCTCTTCGCCGGATATCACATTCAAAATTCCGACATCCCGACGACACCGGTGGTGCCGACCCCTTTCGACGACTTGACCACGACCGGGGCAACGCAGACTCAGGACATAAGCGTGGAAATCGGGCGCACCTTCATGGACGGGCGTCTGCACCTGCGAGCAGGAGGCTACTACCGGCAATTGAATTTCCGCGACCTCTTCACCATCATCAACGATGCCCGCGACAAGGGCGTACTGGCAAATGCGTCCTTCGTCCTGAACCCCAAGTCGCGATGTTTTTTCGACTACGGTTTGGATTCGGACTTTCCCGTGTTTCGCCCAGCCATTCAGAACAGCCAGACATTCCGCTTCGGCATACTGTGGAGCTACTGAATGGGCGCTATGCAGAACCTTCTGGCTGGCGCGTGCCTCGCCGGCGTGTGCCTGTCGGTGTCCGTGGCCGCGAACCAAGCGGGATCGTCCGCGAAAAATCAAGCGGCATCACCAACGCAAACACCTGCGCCAGCGAAGGCGCCAACCCAATCGGCTGACACCCCATTTTACCTGCACGATTTTCATATTAAGCAGGCGGGGCTTGATTGCGACGCGTGCCACGTTCCGGAAAAGAAGGGCTCGATGGTGTTGCAACGTCCCGGTCACGATCAATGTACGCCCTGCCACGATGACGATTTTAATAAAGACATCAAGAAAAAGATCTGCGTGCAGTGCCATTCGGTGTTTCCGCCGAGCAGCAGTGAAGACCTGCTGCCCTACCCGCGCTATAAGGACCAGCGTCCAATTGTTTTCGATTTTTCACATGCGAAGCACATTGATCCGCACGAACGAGTGGATGCGCGTACAGGATTCCGTGCGGATTGCACCTTCTGCCACCATTTTCAGGACGACGGCGCCTTCGCAACATTTGGGAATCATGCTGTCTGCGCCAGCTGCCATTCCAAAACCGGCATGAAACCGCTGTTGAGCGAGAAGTCTACAACGGCGGACTGCCGAGGATGCCATCGGCCGGAAGAAATTGAAAATCCCAGCGCCGCGACGATTCACCGCGTGCTCGCCTCCTATGCTGTTTCAGGAAAGTACCAGCACATAAAGTTTTCGCACGCTGTGCATTTCAAGGACAGGCAGGGCTATCACCTGGATTGCACCACGTGCCACTATGGAATCACATCCAGCACAAGCCTGAGCGACGCGACGCTGCCGAAAATGGTGGATTGCGTGAACTGCCATGACTTGTCGAAGAGCCTTGCGGCGAACTTTCGCATGTCCAACTGCAAGGTGTGCCATAACGACGAGCAATCCGGGCCCATGCCGGAGATTCATTCGGCCATTGTTAAGCCGGCGTCGCACACCGAGGGTTTCCGCATGCATCACGCCGAGGATGCCTCCAAGCCGGGCGCTGCATGTTTCGTTTGCCACATGAACGTGGCACCATCGGCCGTCGGCCAGCAGCAGTGCCTGGGCTGCCACGAGGTTATGATGCCCGTGTCGCATACGGCGCGATGGAAGGACGATGTGCACGGAAAATACGCGGCGCTCGATCGAACGACCTGCTCCACTTGCCACGTAACCGAATTTTGCAGCCGGTGCCATAATCAGACGCCGGCCAGCCACATGCCGCTGGCGCAATTCAAAGCGGGTGGTCACGCGCAGCTGGCGATGCTCAACGAACGGAGCTGCTTTACTTGCCACACCTATGCAGACACATGCGGAGAATGCCATGCGCAAACACTCAAGTAATTGGGGGATCGCAAATGGGTAGAAGTTGCGGGACAAGAAAAAGAGGCAGACGATCCTCCGCAGCGGGAAGGATCGGTGCGCTGCTGTCCGTTGGTTTTGTCCTCTTTCCTTTCGCCACAGGCGCCCAGCAGGAGGCAGCGCGTTTCCAGCAGGATCCGGTGGAGCAGGTGGGAGCGCGCGTGCTGGCAACGCTGGCGATCCTCGGGGTCGCCGTTGTAACGTACAGCCTGCTGAAATACCGGGGTGCGGCCGTGGGGCCAGTATCCTGGGGCTTGCTCATTGCCGGCGCAGTTGCCTTCCCACTGCTAATAACCGGGGTGGGAACAATTCTGGTCTTCGAAAGAGCTGAACGCGTGGAATTCTGCGCCTCGTGCCATGTCACGATGAAGGCATTCGTTGACGACATGAAGGATCCCAAAAGCGAAAGCCTGGCTGCGCTTCACTTCAAGAACCGCTACATTCCAGACGATCAATGCTATAGCTGCCATACGTCCTACGGCCTGTTCGGCACAGTCGAAGCAAAAAAAGAAGGGCTCAACGATGTGTACAAGTACTACACTCGGACGTTCCATCTGCCGATCAAACTGCGCCATCCCTACCCCAACAACGATTGCCTGAAATGCCACGCAGGGTCGGCCAAGTGGCTCGCTTCGCATGAGGATTATAAAGACGCGTTATTTTCCGGGCAGGCCACTTGTATGCAGTGCCATGCCGACTCCAACCCAGCGCACAAGCTAGCGCAAAATATCACGCCATGACCAAAGACGCTGACGTTAAACCATTCAAACTAAACACTGTCGCCACGCGAATGCTGCTGATCGGTGCTCAGCTGCTGGCATTGATCATTTTTATTCTGGCGCTGCAATTCCTGAGGCGCACCACTGGCGGAACACTGTTCCTGTTTTCAACGATCGGGCCGGTTCTGGCGATGCTCGCGGTGCTAGCCACCCTGGGGGTGGCGACCTATCGCTTCCTCAGACGGCACAGCCTGTTTGTCATCGAGGAAATTGAGCCGGGCGAAGTAGTTTTTCGCCAAGGGGAAGAGGGTGACTGCGCCTATTTCATTCACGAAGGAGAGTTCGCCGTCGTGCGTGAAGAAAACGGAGCCGAGAACGTGATCGCCAGACTTTCGAACGGGCAATATTTCGGGGAGATGGCCCTGATCAGTGACGCGCCGCGAAACGCCACGGTCCGCGCTGTGACTCCGGCGAAAGTCGCAATTCTCGGCAAAGCGAATTTCCTGACGATGCTGAAAGTGATGCCGGTGACGCAACAAGATATCATGAAGAGAGTGGGTGAACGGGCAATGCGGCATTCTGCGAAATGATTGAACTGAATCCAACCTGAGGGAGAGTGGATCTATGCAAATACATCGAGTAGCAATCGTGGCGATTGGCGTTGCAATGATTGGCATCGCTGTGGGTATTCCGGCTGCGGGAGCTGGTGATGCGGCCGCTGGAAAAGACCTTTACATGAAGAAATGCAAGACCTGTCATGGTGCGGACGGCCAGGGCAACCCCGGTGTCGCAAAGTTGCTGAACGTTACATTTAAGCCACTCGGTTCAGAGGAGATTCAGAAGAAGAGCGACGCCGAGTTCAAGAAGATCATTACCGAGGGCAAGGACAAAATGAAGCCGGTGAAAGATTTGAGCGATGCGGATATGGATAATATTATTGCGTTCGTTCGCACGCTCAAACAGTAACCGGAGGAAGGCGCGGAATTTGTGACGTAGCGCGGTCCGAAATTCGCGATCTGCGGCGTGCGTCTTGCCCCGCCTGTCAGGATTCCAAGTGTCTGCAGTCGTGCTAGCATTGGCGGCGGTCCTGCCGTGACGTCAAATAAAAAAGCGGTTGTTATCCTGGGTGGGGGTTTCGGCGGCGTCTATACGGCGCGGCACCTGGCGGGTATGTTGCGGCCGGACGAGGCGTCCATAACCCTTATCAACCGGGAAAATTACTGCGTCTATCAGCCGATGCTGCCCGAAGTCATATCGGGCTCGATCGGATTGACCGATGTCGTCTCACCGATCCGGGACCTATCCCCTAACACCGAACTGATCACACGGGAAGTGCTGAACATTGATTTGAAAAACAAAACCGTGACGTTGAGCCCCGGCTTTCGGCCCCGTTCGCTGGAAATTCCTTACGATTATCTCGTGATTGCCTTAGGTGGCGTTACCGACCATTCCAGCAGGCCCGGTCTGCTCGAACACGCCTTGCCTTTTCGCACCTTGGCCGACGCACTGGCCTTGCGTAGCCATCTGATCCACGTCCTCGAGGAAGCGGAAGTCGAGAGCGACCCTCAATTCCGCAAGAAATTGCTGACCTTTGTGGTGGCTGGTGGCGGATTTTCTGGAGTGGAGGTCATCGCCGAGTTGCGCGATTTCATCGAGCACGCCAAGAACAATTATGCGCGCCTTCGCCGCGAGCAGATCCGTTGCATCCTGGTTCATTCCGGGGACCGCATCTTGCCGGAAATTTCTGCCGACCTTGCCGTCTTTGCTCACAAACTCCTCGCCAAGCGGGGCGTCGAAATCAGATTGCTGGATCGACTCGTCGCCGCTACATCCGAGCGGGCCATATTGAAATCGGCTGTCGAAATTCCCACGAAGACCATCGTCTCCACCGTTCCCATGGCGGTCGCCCCGGTGCTGCAAAAGCTCGACTGCGCCAAAGACAAGGGACGCCTAAAAGTTAATCGCAGGCTGGAGCTGGCGGGTTATGAAGCTCAGGTGTGGGCTCTGGGAGACTGCGCCGCGATCGTCACCAAGTCGGGAAATCCGGTTCCGCTCACGGCGCAACATGCCACACGGGAAGCCAAGACGGTGGGAGGGAATGTCGCGGCGAGTCTTCGCGGTACGCAGAGTTCTGAATTTGACTTTGAAGGGCTGGGTAAACTCGGAGCGCTGGGCCACTATTCTGCTGTCGCGGACATACTGGGCTGGCGTGTGTCTGGACTCCCTGCCTGGTTTCTGTGGCGCGCGATTTATCTGCTGAAGTTGCCCGGCCTGTACCGAAAAGTACGTGTCGGGCTCGACTGGATGATTGCCCTGCTGTTTCGTCCCGACCTGGTGCAGGTCCGCGACGTCCGTGATTCCAACATCGTGCGGCAGCATTTTGAACCCGGGGACGTCGTCTTCTTTCAGGGCGAACTTGGCGACTGCGTCTATGTGATCGAAAAGGGCGAGTGCGAAGTATTCCGGGACCAGGATGGAGCGATGGAACACCTGGCAATCCTGCGCGCGGATGATTATTTCGGGGAAATGGCGGTACTCACGGACTCGACTCGCAATGCGACCGTTATGGTCCGCACTGCCATGGACGTCCTCCTGATTCCAAAATGCGACTTCCACTTGCTGAAATCCGCGGTGCCGACATTCGGAGAGTTCTTCAGCAAGCTCGCGCGAGACCGCGCTGCCCCCGGCAAATCCAAAGGGACCGCCCTCTAGGGCCGCGCTTGATTCCAACCTGGCCGAAATAGTATTTATTCCCCATGCGCTGCGAATCGGGTTGTTGTAATCGCGAAAAACACGACAAAAACTGGCGAGTGATTTGGGGTGCGGAGGAGACACGCGGGGAGGGTGGAGTTCCCAGTTCGGGACAGCTCGAGCAGGTCGCGTCCTTTGGAGGCTTGAAAAGTGGCCCGACTCACGCTAACAGATTCGGATTTTCGGCGCTATTCGCAGAATTACGGACAGGGATAAGAACCAGGCAAGGGGAACACACCTGTGCACGGAAGCATTGTGGAACTGCCGTTGATTGGCGAAAAGGATCGGCGCGCGGAATTCGCCTTGGTGGTTGACCGAGTAGCGTCTTAACCCGCACCCTTCAAGAACCGAAGGGCGCGGCATCCGGAAATCGGTTGGTAGCGCGTGTGAAAATCACATCCTATAATCATCTCGCCGCGGCGGGCTTGGCTCCTTTGTTCCGAGCCTCGGTCGTTAGCGCCACCAAGTCTACTCGGAGGAAGGAGCCGACAACGTCATCTGATCAGCCTGTCTCACCGTCTTAGAGACGGCGTTTGGGACGGTGAGAGAGGACTATTGGACTTAGCTTCCTCTCACTGAGAACAATTACGAAGATGATGCAATCTACAAGAATAGATCGATGGACTTCAGGCGCGCACTACGACCAATGGATGGGACGCTGGAGCCGCCTTCTGGCCAAGGAATTTCTGAAGTGGCTGGACGTCTCCGCAGGTCTGCGGTGGATTGATGTGTGCTGCGGGAGCGGCATGGTCACCGAGGCCATCGTCGAACGCAGCGCACCTGCCAGCGTTGTGGGAGTGGATGCTTCTCCTGACCAAATCAGCTTCGCTCGACAGCATCGGGCATATCCCAACGTCGTGTTCGAGATCGGGGACGCGGCTGCCTTGCCGTTTCCGGACTCCAGTTTCGATGTTGCGGTGTGCGGCTTGGGTTTGAACTACACTCGGAATCCGAGCCGGGCGCTCGAGGAATTCCGCCGCGTCACACGTCCGGGCGGCATGATTGCTGTTTACGTTTGGGACTACGCCCAGGGAGCGAGGTTCTTGCGGGAGTTCTGGGATGCCGCTGTTGCAATCGACGGCGAAGCAGCCGGCTTCGATCAGGCGCAGCGCTTCCCGATGTGTACGCAAGAAGGGCTGCGCAGCCTACTTGAAGAAGCGGAGCTAGAAGACTTGGCCCTCCATGCCCTCGATGTGGTAACCCGTTTCACCGACTTTGACGATTACTGGGAACCGCTTCTGACCGCGCAAGGCTCGGCACCGAACTATCTGGCCGCGCACGATCAACAGGTTCAAACGGCGATTCGCGAACGACTAAGAACGAAGCTGCCGCGAACCGCCCAGGGGACAATTGAACTGCCCGCACGCGCGTGGGCAGTTCGAGGGCGGAAGAAACTCTAATTCTGCTCGCTCTCGTCACTTCCTTCTTCTGAGTTCCTGTTGAGTTGTAGAGTCACTGCGTTGATTAGCCGTAAAACGAGCCCGCTTAGAAAGGTGGCCCTCTCCGCGCAGTGTGTATCCAGCAGATATCGAATAATCGCAGCGCCTACGTGTGAGCAGAATTCGGCGTCATCGGACCAGCGCGCGAGCAGGGAGTTCGACGGGACGGTTGTCGCGAGGCTGGGTCTAGACCCGCACCCTTCAAAAAACGAAGGGATGCGGCACCCGGAAATTCAACTGCGTAAGTTTGGGCGGTGCAGAAGGATGTGCCACCCACCAGGTCTTCAAAATTGCCGTTGACTCTAGACTATACCCCAGGGTGTACGGTTCAGACGGGAGCCGAGGCCATGCAAATCGGCATCGTCGCGAAAAAGATTGGTCTCAGCGTTGACGCGATTCGATTCTACGAGCGCAATGCGCTGCTACCGCGACCACCCAGAACGCAGGGTGGATTCCGTCAGTACGCCGAAACAGACGTAGAGACACTCGCCTTTATCCGCCGCGTACAGGGGCTGGGGTTCAAACTCAGCGAAATTCGCGGTCTCTTAAATCTGCGAGGAAACCGGTTACAACCGTGTGCACCAGTGCGCCGCCGACTGCAAGAAAAGCTCGCTGACGTACAGCAGAAACTTGCCAGCCTTCACAAGCTGGAGCGCGATCTGCGTTTGGCCCTGCGCCATTGCAACCGAGAGATGAGAAAGCGGTCCGCTCATTGTCCGATTTTGAGAGAAAGAAACCCAAGGAAGCCAGAGGGTGCCAAGTGAGAGTTGAAGTTCTGTATGTGGCGCAGTGCCCTTGGTATCCCGCAGCGGTGAAACTGGTCAAAGACGTACTGGCCGCAGAAGGTGTCGCGGCGGAGATCCAAGAAGTGCTCGTTCGAGACGAAGGAATGGCTGACGAACTTAGATTCAGTGGTTCGCCGACGGTCCGAATCAATAGGCGAGATGTCGCCGGAGAGCCGCAGAAAGCGCAGAGCTTTGCGCTGAGTTGCCGGTTGTATCCGGGATCGAAACAAGTCGGTCTTCCACCCGTGGAAGTGATTCACCGAGCAGTGCGGGCAGCGCGGCAAGAGCGCAGATCGTGAAAACCGGGACGGGCATCTCGGCCTCATTGGCAGCAATCCTGAGTTCCGTCGCGACGATCAGTTGTTGCCTTCCGCTCGGATTCGCTGCCGCTCTCGGAGCCGGTGCCGCGAGCGCTTTCTTCACGACGTTGCGTCCCTGGCTTTTGGGTCTCGCCGTTGTATTGCTTGTTCTCGGATTCTGGCAACAGCATCGTGCGAAACAGTGCGCCGTTCGGGGTAGACTGCTCGGCACTGTGTTGCTTTGGGCCGCATTGGTTGTGGTCGCAGGGATGATTCTCTTTCCCCAGCAAATTGCCGGATTCATCGCCGACCGGTTCTACGAGACGGGAAAATGACGAAGCAGAAAGTCATCGTTCTGGCGGTGATAGCCATTGTTTTACTTCTGGCTGCCAGGTATCTGTGGGGTCCGTCGTCAGTACCGCGAGGCCAAGAGCCTCTCGTTGCGCTATCGAGTACAAATTTCAGTCACTTCGAGAATGCCTTTGACCGCGGCTCCGATGCTCCTCGGCTGGTGGCGCTCCTTTCTCCGACGTGACCAACTTGTCTGCGGGGGTCCTCCGCAGTTCAGGAACTCTTGACTCGCCACCCCGAGTGGAAGCTCCGTGTGCTGGTGGTTTGGGAGCCGATCCTGGCAACTGACTGGAAGTCGCCCAGTGCAAATACGATGGCGCGAATTCCGGACCGGCGGGCCAGGCAGTTTTGGGACTCGAAGCACGTCGTGGCAAGCACTCTAAGTGAGATTGTTAAGCAAAAACCTCCGGAGCTTGAGCCAGGCTGCTGTGTGCAGAAAGGATTCTACTGGGATGATGCGATTCTTTACGCACCGCACGCGCACTCGAAGGACGAGCCGACTTCAGTGTTTTGGAATGGTCCAGTTGTGCGAATTATTCCGGCGCTCGAGAACGCACTCAGCGAGCAGCGTTGAAGGTAATGCTGGGTGGGTCTCAGATTTCAGGTGCAAAAGCAGGCGCGTCACGGTGCACCGGCTGTGCAAGAATGCAACGTTTTCAGAAGATTCGAGCCGGCTTGGGCGAAAAGCAGGTTCCCCGATTTGTTGGAAACGTCAATAGCTGTCAGCGATGGATCGAGCGGCTGGAATCAAGTTTGATGCTTTGCAAGCAGGGGGGTCGCCGGTTCGATGCCGGTCACGTCCACCCGCTCTCCTCATGGCTTACGCTAGGCCGAAGTCCCCTCGGAGAATCCCACGTACTATATAATTCCCGCTCAATGCAGACACGAACGACTGACGCTGCGCAATTCCAGCGCGCGAGCGATCAATCGCTTTTGGTTTACCTTGGCCAGCGGATCACGCTTGAGGCTCACGAGCGCGTTCGGAAATTGCTGCGCTTGCTGGAACGGAAACCGATCGCCGGTGTGCGCAATCTCAACCCCGCGTATTGCTCGATCCTGGTCAGCTTCGACGCGCTGAAGTTGAATCACCGTGACCTGGAAGAAATTCTGCGTGGCTATCTCGACCGGCTGGACGCCACGCCAATTCCCAAAGGGCGGGAGTTGCAGATCCCCACATGTTATGGAGGAGAGTTTGGCCCGGACTTGCACGAAGTAGCTGCGCTGCATGGGATCACGCCCGCGCAGGTGATCGAATTGCACGCCTCGGTCAGTTACATTGTTTACTTTCTCGGATTCGTTCCTGGGTTCGCGTACCTGGGTGAATTGCCGGAAGCGCTGGCGACGCCGCGGTTGGATAGCCCGCGCCGAAGCACGCCGCCCGGTAGCGTGGGGATTGCGGGGAAACAGACCGGCGTGTATCCGTTTGCGACGCCGGGAGGCTGGCGATTGATTGGACGCACTCCCATCGCCATGTTCCGGCCAGGCCGCAAAGTTGTGAGCCTTCTCTCGATTGGCGATCGCGCGCGCTTTACCCCGATTTCCGCCGCGCGATTCGCCGCGATGGAGCACGCATGAGCACGATTCAGGTGCAGACGCCGGGGCTGCAGACCACGGTGCAGGATCTGGGGCGTAACGGTTTTGGTCCGCTTGGTGTTTCGCCATCTGGGGCTGCCGATCCGATTTCGCTGCGACTTGGAAACCGGCTCGTTGGCAATGTTGAGGATGCGGCTGGATTGGAGATGCTGCTGCTGGGTGGAACGTTGGTGTTTCCGCAAGGAGCGATTCTGGCGCTAGCCGGTTCGGACTTCGGTGCGATTTTGGACGATCTTCGCATCGATGTGGGAACGCCGCTGGAAGTGCGGCCGGGGCAAACGATTCGACTGGGGCCGACGCGTTCGGGGGCACGCTGCTATCTTTGCGTGCAGGGTGGAATCGCGGTGAAGGCGTTTTTGGGGAGCGCGTCCACGCACATTTTGAGCGGGCTCGGCGGATTCCAGGGCAGGGCTCTGCGCAAGGGCGACGTGCTGCGTATCGGGTCCGCGAGCAAGGACTTTCGCAGGAGAACGATCGCGCCGCGAGCGCTGGAGCATTTGTCGCCTCGCAAGGTGTTGCGCGTAACGGCTGGGCCGCAGGTTGATTGGTTTTCGGAGTCATCGCTGCGCTCGTTTTATGCGGGCATTTATCGCGTGGGCGAGCAATCGAATCGCATGGGGCTGCGGCTGGAAGGCGCGGCGGTGGCACAGCAGGGCGCCCGTCAGATGATTACCGAAGGAGTTTCGCTTGGCGCTGTGCAGGTGCCTGCGGGTGGTACGCCCATCATTCTTTTTGTGGAGCAACAGACGACGGGCGGCTATCCGAAGATCGCCAACGTGATTGCAGCGGATATTCATCGCGTGGGACAGCTTCGTCCGCGCGACGAGATACGTTTTGAACTTGTGACCTGCGATGAAGCGCGCTCTTTGCTGGTCGAACAGGAAAACATGCTGGCGTCGCCGGAGTTGATTCTGGAAAGAGGCGCATGGATCTGAATTGCGACATGGGTGAATTGCCGGACGCTGTGAGCGATGGCACGCAGGAATCGTTGATGGCGTCGCTGACGTCGGTGAACATTGCCTGCGGTGGACACGCGGGCGACGCGCGGACCATGAAGGAAACGATCGAGCAGGCGCTGCGCTGGAAATTGGATGTGGGCGCGCATCCTGGTTATGCGGATCGCGCAAATTTTGGGCGCTTGGAATTGCGTGTGCCGCCGGAAGCAATCGTTGACTCCGTGTTCGAGCAAGTGCGAGCGCTTGCCGCGATTGCCGCCGAGTGCGGCGCGCGGGTAACGCACGTGAAGGCGCACGGCGCACTTTACAATCAAGCTGCGCGTGATCGCGTCGTGGCTGGGGCGATCGCTGACGGAGTCGGGCGCTGGAACCGGGATTCAGTGCTCGTCGGTTTGGCTGGATCGCTGATGTTGGATGTGTTTCGCGAACTTGGCTTCCGTGTGGCAGCCGAAGCGTTCGCAGACCGGCGGTACGAGGCGGATGGCAGTTTGCGTTCGCGGAAATTTGCGGATGCGCTGATCCGCGATCCCGCGGAAGCAGGGCAGCAGGCATTGCGCATCGCTGAGCGCGGTACTGTGATTGCGCACGACGGGAGCGAGATCGCTGCGAATGCGCAGACGATTTGCATCCATGGCGACACTCCGGGCGCTGCGGCGATTGCGGCGGCGGTGGCGAAAATGCTGCGGCAGGCGGGAGTGGGACTCAGCGCGCTCTCGCGAGGATCGCGCCACGATTTGCGCGGCTAGCTTTGAGTTTCGGGATTTCTGCGTAACCGCGCGCGCTGCGATTTTCGCCAGAGCCAGTAAACCGGCACTCCCGATAAAATAAGGATCAAACCTGGCCAAGTGTATTGCGGCTTGTAGCGCAACAATTGCACTTCGATGAGGGAGGCGAGTAAGAGATAGAGCGCCGGAAGCACGGGGTAGCCCAGGACTCGGTACGGCCGCTCCATATCGGGCCGCTGGAAACGCAACAGGAACAGACCGAGGATCGTCAGGATGTAAAACATGACGACGGCGAAGACCAGGAAGTCGAGTAATTGTCCGTAGGTGCCGGACAGACATAAGACGCAGGCCCAGAGGCATTGAACCCATAGGGCGACGGAAGGAGTGTTGCGTTGATTTACGCTCGCGACACTCTTGAAGAACAAGCCATCCTTGGCCATCGCGTAGTAGACGCGCGCGCCTGCGAGGATCAGTCCATTGTTGCAGCCGAATGTGGAAATCATCACGGCGACGGCCACGAGGAACGCGCCGCTGGGGCCGACAATGACTTCGGCGACGGCCGTGCCTACACGATCTCCGGAAGCGAACTGGAGTCCGCGAGCCAGAGCGGTTCCGCCGTCCGGAGTTCCGTCCAGTGGCAGCACGTGGAGATATGCGAAGTTGGCCAGAACGTAGAGCACCGTGACGATTCCAGTGCCTAGAGCCAGAGCTAGAGGAAGGTTGCGCCTCGGATTCCGCACTTCGGATGCGATGTAGGTGACGTTGGTCCAGGCGCTGGAGGAGAACAGAGCGCCGACCATCGCGAGGGCGACCAGTGTGAGAACGCTGACCCACACGGTGCTTTGGCCGACTTGATATTGATGCAAGCTGGAGAGATTCGCGTTGCGCCAAAAATCGCTGAAGTTGGAATGGCGCGCTGATTTCGTCGCGAAGACGAAACCCAGGAGAGTCAATCCGGTCAGCGCGGCAATTTTGGCGAACGTGAAAATATTCTGCACCACGGCGCCTGCGCGCAGGCCGCGTGTGTTGATCCAAGTGAGAAAAACGATCGAGGAAATAGCTAGCAGGTTTTGCGTGTTCAGCCCGACATTGTATGGCCCCAACGCGCCGAACCACATTTTGTAGGGGCCGAATGTTCCGAGTTTCCAGACCCACGCGGAGGATGAGACCGCTGGGAACAGCGCGCCGGTGAAGTTCGCGAAGGCGATGGCTACGGCCGCGATGGTGGCCGTCTGAATAACAAGCAGAGTGGCCCATCCGTACAGAAAACCCCACATGGGGCCGAGGGATTCGCGCAAGAAAATGTACTCGCCGCCGGCGATGGGCAGCGCGGCGGCGAGTTCTCCGTAGCAGAGAGCGGCCATCGAGGTCATCAGGCCGCTAACCAACCAGACAATCAGGAGCAGCGCGGAGCTGCCAACCTGGCGGGCGATTCCGGCGGAGACGATGAAAATACCCGAGCCGATCATCGAGCCGGCGACGAGCATGCTGGCGTCGAGCAGGCCAAGGCCCCTGATCAGTTCGGATTCGGCTGCGGCTTGTGGTGCGGTGTGCGGTGGGATTTGCGCGGGCATGGGCGACGATGGGCAACATTACACCGGATGAAGGAGTTTCGAGAAACTGCAATCTGAGCGCGGGAGGGACGGGACGCGCGGATGATTGCAGTGAAGAGAAATGCGGCCAGCGGGACGCCGGCGCCACCAAAGGCAGTGGCCGAAGCTTGCACGAGTTACCAGGGAAGAAAATGGTGGCGGTCGGGCTTGGGCTTAATTCGGCTGATGGCTATCGAGATGAAGGCGACCACGCCCAGCGTCGCCAGGCCGAAGTAGATGTCTATGTAGGAGAACAGCCTGCTCTGGGTGATGACATTATTTTGAAAGAGCTGCAAGGCTCCCAGCGCAGGATCGCTGCTGCCCCCGCCGTTGCGGTGAATCAGATTCGCGTATTGGGCCAAAGTGGAGCGAGTCGCCGCGTCCAGACGATTGGAGACGTCCAAGAGGCGCGAGGAATGCAGCGTCATGCGGCGATCGAACAAGACGGTCGCCGCGGTGACACCAAAAGTGTTGCCGAGCTGGCGCACGAAGAAGTACGTGGTGGAAATGTCGTTGACCTGGCCTATCGGCGCGTTGGCGGAAACAACGTTTCCGGCAGCGAGGATCACGGGCCCGATGCAAAAGCCTTGCAGGAAAATTACGGGCGCCAAGACGATGGTAGGGGTGGTGGGGGTCCAGATATAGCAGATCGCGAGGTACGCCGCGACCAAGATCAGCAATCCGGCGGCCAGCGTGCGCACGGGACCCAAGCGGGGAATCAGCAAGTGCAAAGCGTACTGCAGCCCTAATCCAAGGCCGAGCGTGTACATCGAAATAAAACCGCCCGCCTGCAAGGCGCTGTAGTCCTGGACGAAGCGAAGGTATTGCGGTACCACATAAAGCCCGGCGCCGAAGAACGCTCCCACGATCAGTATCACCAGAAAGTAGGTGCGCAGGGTCGCGGTCCGCACAATCATGCGCAAGTGCAAGACCGGCGAGGGGTTCTCGGGGCGGTAATCCCACCAGAGAAACGCGACAAAGAAAATGGCCGCCGCAACCAGAGCCAGGGTAATCCAGTTCGACTGGAACCAGAGATCGCGCTCGCCGCGGCTGATGGCAGTTTCCAGGCAGGCCAGCGCGGCAATCAGCAGCAGCGCGCCCCAGATGTCAACCTTGCTGTCTCCCCGGCGCTCGCGCAAAAATCCTGGCGGGACAAGCTTCCAGATAAAAAAAGCGCCGATGGCCAGAAAGGGAAAATCAACCAGGAACGCATAATTCCAGTGAAACGTGTCGGTGACCCAACCCATGACAGTCGGATACGGCACTTCAAAAGCAGCAAGAACGAGGTAAAGCCGGGTGACGGCGGCCATCCTGGCTTTTCCGGGAAAAAGCAGCCCGGAGAGAATCACGACGCGCACCAGAAACGCGCCGCCGCCGAATCCCATAATCAGGCGCGAAGCCAGCAGTTGCCCCAGACTACCCGTGCTCAGCACGCAGCCCATCGCACCCGTGGCATAGATCGCGATGCTTACCAGCAAGTGACGCCTGGCGCCCATGACGCGCGTCATCCAGGTCGCCATGGCAATGGAGCAGAGGTAGCCGACGTTATAAAGAATAATCACCCAGCTGATTTCATCGGAGCTGGCGCCTACGTTGCCCTGCATGTCCGGGAGGAAGACGTTGATGGAGAGGCGGTTGGAGATTTCGATGGCGGCAACCATGCCAACAGTCAGCAGGACGGCAATGCGCTGGCCGTAAGGCAGGCCGGGCACTACGCTGTTGAGGAACCGCTCCTCTTCGAGTTCCCAGGATTCTGGGGTGCTACTGAGATAGGCCATTGCCCTTGTTCACCGTGAGCGAGTGTAAATGGTCGCTTCCACATTCATGCCGGGCCGCAGCACGAGATTCGGATTCTTGTTTGGCTCGACCAAGATTTTTACCGGAATACGCTGCACGACTTTGATGAAATTTCCGGTGGCGTTCTGCGGCGGCAGCAAGGCTTGCCGTGAACCGGCCGCTCCAGCGATGGAATCGACCCGGCCTTCGAACTCTTCGCGGTAGGTATCCACGTGAATGCGAACTTTCTGGCCGGGTGCGACGTTTTCGAGTTGCGTTTCCTTGAAATTCGCGGTGATGTACACCTGATCGAGAGGGACTATGGTGAAAAGCAATTGCCCGGGCGAAACATACTGGCCCAGGTCCACGGATTTCTGGGTGACTTGTCCGGTGATGGGGGCGGTGATGTGAGTGTAGGCAAGATTTAATTCCGCTTGTTGCAGCGTGGCCTTGGCGCGCTCGACGGTGGCTAGCGCGGATTTGTAGCTAGCTTCGGCGATGGGGACCTGTTGCTCGCGGGCTTTGGTCTCCTTGAATTGAGATTCGGAGCGCGATACACGAGCCTGTGCGGAGTGCGCGTTGGCGCGGGCAATCAGCACTGCTTGTTGCGCCGCCGAAAGCTGCTGTTCAGCGGCCGCCAGATCGCTTTTGGCCACGCGCGCGGTGGCATCGACAGCGTCAAATTGATATTTGGAGACGTCGTCGGTGCCGAGCAAAGGTGTGTAACGGGCGAGATCGCTTTGCGCGCGATCGTTGGTGGCGCGCTTGGCGGCGACGTTAGCCTCGGCGACCTGGAGATTGGCGGTGGCCGATTGTTCGAGTTGCGCCTGAGACATGGCGTAATCGGCGGCATCGGATTCCTTCTGATGGACGGCACCGCTGGTGCTTTGGCTGGTGGTTTCGCGCGTCAGGCCGATCTGAATTTTCGCGGAATTTGCCTGGGCTTCGGCAAAATCGAGATTCGCTTTGGCCTGTTCCACTTCGGCTTCATATTCACGGGGATCGACTTGCACCAATAGGTCGCCGAGCTTGACCGGAGTATTGTCGTTGATGAGCAGGTCCACGACATAGCCGGGAACCTGGGGAGCGATCGCGGTGATGTGGCAATCGACCTGGGCGTCGTCGGTGGTGACGCGACCGGTGAAGATGTACCACACGACTGCGAGCAAGATGAGGACGACGACGAAAGCGCCCTTCGCGATGGGGTGCAGATTTTGAAACCAGCGCCGCAAGGAGAAGGATTGCTGCGGGATCTGCGGTGCGGCAGCAGGAGAGGCGGCGCTGGGTTGTGGCGTTGGCGTGGGTGGCGCGGAGCTCATGATCTGGTTCACCTTTTACTTCGAGTACATTGCTTCGATCTGACCCGTGGCGCGTGCCAGCGACGCGCGAGACAGGTTGAATTGATACAGGGCGCCGATTTGGTTGTCGCTGGCGCGAGCCAGCTCATCCTGCGCGGTGATGACTTCGACGTTGGTGGTGACACCGGCTGCAAAGCGACGCTGTGCCTGGGCTACTTCCTCTTGGGCGAGCTGAAAGCCCAGATTGGCGACGTCCACGGAATTGCGCGCGGCCGTGAGTTCATCGAGAGCGGATTTTACTTCATTTACGATTTGCGCTTCCAGCTGGCGGCGAGTTTCCGCGACACGCTGCTCTTCGAGCTTGGCGCGCGCTTCTTCGGCGCGGATGCGGCCACCGGTGAAAAGAGGAAATTCCAGAGAGAGCGCATAATTGTAGGCCGGGATGCCATTGTTGAAGTGGGATCCCTGATAAAACCAGAATCCGGCGAAATCCAATTGTGGAAGGCGCTGCTCGCCCGCCGCATCGGTCGTGAGTTTGGCGATGCGTTGCTGCGAATTCAAGGAGTGGATCTCCGGGCGGGCGGTTAATGCTTGCTCGAGCAGTGCTTGTTTGTCGAGCGCCGGAAGGTCGTAGAAATCGAGGCGGTCGGTGACTTCAAGATCCTGGTCGCGAGGTAGATCGAGGAGCGCGGCCAAGCCGTACCGGGTGGTGTGGGTGAGCGTTTCGGCATCAATCAGATTCTGGCGCTCGTTTTGCAATTCGACGTTGGCGCGGACCGTGTCAATACTCAAACCGATACCTGTTTTTTGCAGTTCCCCGGCCTGCTCGTAGAGACGCTGTGCGAGCGCGACACGGGCGTTGGCGGCGTCGCGAGTGGCTAGAGCGCTGAGAATCAGGAGGTATTGGTCCACGACGGCGTTTACCACAATTTCGCGCGCGGTCTGTTCGTCGGCCCGCGCCCGGTGGGTGCCTTCGCGGCCGATCTGGTACGCGCGAATTTTCTGGAAGTCCAGGATGGTTTGCGAGAACGCTGGGCCGGCTTGGATGATCTGATAGGGACCGAGCCCTCCGCGCTTCGCTGCACGCTCGATGCTTTGAACGTTGTATTGGTTTATATAACCCTGCGCCTCGATGTCTGCGTGGGGAAGCAACGCCGAGCGAGCGATCTGACTATTGCGGTCGCTTTCGGAAACGAGCAGTTGGGCGATGACGCGCTGCGGATTCTGTTTGAGCGAGAGCTGCACGGCTTGTTGCAGCGTAAGTTGTAACGGTGCAGGCGGACCCGCCGGCTGCTGCTGCGCAGCAACATCGAGCGGCAACGATACTTGCACAATCAAGAAGAGAACGACGAATATTTGCCGGAAATTCGCGGCCATGGATCGACCTCCAAAACATTCGAACGCAAGCAAGAGTTGGATTCTATCCTTATTTATGGGGTGTTCGCCTCCCCGGAGAACGGCGCGGCTAGCGACAGACGGTGAGGCCGTCGTCGCTGTATCGGATGTGAAAATGGCCTGACACCTGGCTGGACCTACCAGGGTCTCTGTTGCGAACAGTCCTGAACGCGCGCTTCGCCCTTGACGGCACGAGCGTCTAGTTTTCACGGCCTTGCATCATCTTAGTACTTTCGTACCAGTAACTTACAGGGCTACCCACACCGATGGTCCATCGACACCTGCGCAACGCGGCCCTACCTTAATAACTGAGGCTGCAAAAGGTCTCGGCGACCGAGACTGGGGCAGGGGTTCGGCCGGAAGCGCTTTCGCTCCGCCCGTTCCGGCTCGCGGTCACCGCCATCTTCGCCACGCGGAAATTCGGAGAGAAGGAATCAATGCAAGTCTTGCTGCGAGTCAAAGACCTGAACGTCTCCTATCGCGGAACGGGCGCAAGCCAGCACGACGCCGTGCAGAATGTGAGCTTCGAAATCGGTGAGGGCGAAGTATTGGGGTTGATGGGAGAGTCAGGATGCGGAAAGACGAGTATTGCTCTCGCCCTGCTCGGATTGCTTTCCGTGGAACAGGCTCACGTCTCGGGGTCAATCCAGTTTCGTGGGGAAGAGTTGTTCGCGAAGGGCGCGCGTGCGCTGCGCGCAATTCGCGGAACGGGAATTTCGCTGGCGTTCCAGGAACCTGAGCTCGCGCTGAGCCCGGTAATGAAAATAAGAGATCAGGTGGCGGAAGTGATTCACGCGCACAACGATTGTGCATGGGAGCGCTGCCGCGCAGAGGCGGAATGGGCGCTGGCGCGCGTTGGCTTTTCGGACGTGCGGCGAATCGGTTCGGCGTATGCGCACCAGTTGAGCGGAGGGCAGCGGCAACGCGTGGTCCTGGCGCAGGCTCTGGCGTGTAAACCAGCTTTGCTGATTGCCGACGAGCCGGCGGCTGCGCTCGATGCGCGGAGCCAGGGCGAAATCTTGGCGCTATTGGGGAAGTTGCAACGCGAATCGCGTATTTCGATCTTATTGATCAGCCATGCGCCGGAAGTGCAGGCGACCCTCGCGGACCGTTTGCTGGTGATGGCGAGTGGCCGGATCGTGGAACAGGGACCGTTCGAGCAGCTCTACCGGAATCCTTCGCATGCATGTACGCAGGCGATGCTGCGAACCGCGGCGCCCGCCAGCGTTGCTGCAGACATGGATTTCGAGATGGTTACTTAAGATGATATCCGTTTCGCGACGCGAGAACGACAGGGGCAGAGGATGAGCCCGCGGCCGCATTCCAACATCGGTCAATTCGAGCCGCTCTTGCGCGTCTCCGGCTTGAGCAAAGAGTACGTGCAACGGCGGCCTTTTTCGCGCGACAAGATTACCGTCAACGCGTTTCAGGACGTTTGTCTGACGATTTTTCCAGGTAAGACGCTGGCGGTGGTGGGAGAGTCTGGCGCGGGGAAGTCAAGCCTGGCGCGGTGTATCGCGTTGCTGGAGCGGCCGAGCGCGGGGACGATCGAACTTGCGGGTAAGAACTTGCTCGGGCTGAATGGGAAAGAACTTTTTGCCGGGAGGCGCGAAGTTCAGATGATTTTTCAGGATCCATCGTCAGCGCTGAACCCCCGATTGACTGCTGGCGAGATCATCAGGGAGCCGCTGCTGATTCAGCGGGAGGGGACGAAATCGCAGCGACGCGACAGAGCGTTGCAATTGATGGAGCAAGTGGGCCTGGAGCCTTCGTGGGAGCGCAAACGGCCGCTCGAGTTCAGCGGCGGTCAACGACAGCGGCTTGCGATCGCCAGAGCGCTGGCGCTTGGCCCGCGGTTGCTGATTCTGGACGAGGCGCTATCGAATCTTGATGCAGCGAACCAGGCTTTGATCTTGAAATTGCTGCAGGAGCTACAGGCTGCGCATCCACTGAGCTTCCTGCACATCTCGCACGATTTGCGTTTGGTGTCTGAGTTTGCGGACGATGTCGCGGTGATGTACCAGGGCACGGTTGTGGACTGGCAGAACACGCGCAGTTTATTTGCTTCCCCCGAGCATTCTTATACCAAGGAACTTCTCGCGAGCGTGCGTTCCGTGGAATCGATCCTGCTCGAGCGGTCGGCATAGGCCCGCGATGAAATACCTTGCGCGACGGCTGGTGCACTCCGTGCTGCTGCTCTTCGGAATTTCGGTTTTTTCGTTTGGGATTCTACAGCTGGCGCCGGGGGACTTCTTCACACCGATTCGCTTGAATCCGCAAGTCTCCGCACATACTGTTGCCGCGCTGCGCTCCCAATACGGACTCGATAAACCTTTTCCGATTCGCTACGAACACTGGCTGCATTCCGTTTTTCGCGGCGACTTCGGAATTTCATTCGCATACGGCACTCCGGTTGGGCCGCTTTTGGCGGTGCGCGCGCGCAATACTCTGCTCTTGACCGGGACGGCGCTGCTGGTTGCGTGGCTGCTCGCGATTTCCTTCGGGATGTGGAGCGCCGCGCGGCGCGGAAAATGGGGCGACCGCGCAGGCGGAATTGCGACTTCTTCGCTGCTGACGGTGCCGGACCTGGTTTTGTTTCTCGCGATGTTGTTAGTGGCCGTGCGCACGGGATGGTTTCCGACGGGCGGGATGATGTCTGCGGGGTTCGAGGATTTGAGCGTCGGCGGCAAGGTGAAGGACCTTGCGGCTCATCTTTTTCTGCCCGCTCTCGGGCTGGTGCTCGCGACGCTGCCGCCGCTGGTCCGGCATGTGCGTTCGGCAATGATCGAAGTGCTGGAAGCTCCCTTTGTGCGCGCTGCGCGCGCTCACGGGATTTCTGAACGCCGCGTGCTGCTACGTTATGCGTTACCGGTTGCCGCCAATCCGCTGCTTACTCTTTTCGGGTATTCGATTGCGGGGATGCTGAGCGCTTCATTGCTTGTGGAAGTCGTATTGAGCTGGCCAGGAATCGGGCCGTTCCTGGTGGATGCAATTCTCGCGAAAGATGTCTACGTGGTTGTGGGCGCGGTGATGCTCTCGTCTGTATTCCTGGTGGCCGGAAACCTCGTCGCGGATGCATTACTTTTTGCAACGGATCCGCGGATTCGGATGGACTGACGTGCTGACGCAACGGCAAAAACTCGTGTGGGCGGTCGTCGCGCTGTCGGCTTTCTGCGGCGTCGTGCTGTTCGCGGGCTTTTTTGCTCCCTATGATTTTGCGGCGCAGGATCGCGACATGCCGTTCGCGCCGCCAACTGCAATCCATTTTGTAGACGGCGGTGGGAGATTACAGGTTCGTCCGTTCGTTTATGGCCCGCGCGATTCGAGCCCCATCCCTGTGGGTGCTGGCGCAGATTCGGATCAGCCTTATCCGCTACGCTGGTTTGTTCGCGGCGCGCCCTACAAAATCGCCGCTGTTTTCACGTCACGCGTGCATTTGTTCGGCGTCGAAAAGCCCGCACGAATGTTCCTGATGGGCTCTGACGGCTATGGCCGCGATCAGTTTTCAAGATTTCTTTTCGGAGGCCAGATTTCCCTGCTGGCCGGATTGATTGCCGCTATTTTTTCTGTATCCGTCGGAATCCTTGCAGGCGGGATCGCCGGATATTACGGCGGATGGATTGATGAAATTCTGATGCGTGGAGGAGAGCTGTTTCTCGCGTTGCCCTGGCTCTACCTGTTATTCGCGGTGCGCGCTGCGCTGCCCCTGCACATTTCGCAATGGCAGGTTTTTCTGCTGCTTGTCTCGGTGATGGGACTCATCGGCTGGACCCGCCCCGCGCGGCTGATTCGTGGCGTAGTGCTCAGCGCGAAAGAACGCAATTTCGTGCTCGCGGCGCGCGGGATGGGAGCTTCCGACGCATACCTGTTGCGACGGCACGTGCTGCCACAGACGTATGCGGTGCTGCTTACGCAGTTCACGCTGCTGGTCCCTCAGTATGTGCTCGCTGAGGTGACACTGACTTTTCTGGGGCTGGGTGTTGGCGAGCCGATGCCCAGCTGGGGCGCGCTGTTAACTTCTCTGCAACAGTATTCGGTTCTTTCCTCGTACTGGTGGATGTTCTTGCCTGCGCTGCTTATCATCCCCTTCTTTGTGGTCTTCTACGCCGCCGCCGATGCTCTGCAGGAACTTCACAAGACCGTGCCGCTGTAAAAACCGGGAAATCTCTGCTAAGAGTGGATGCATGGGGAGAAATCGGCTATCGCGTGTGTGCCTGGTCCTGCTCGTGGCACTTTCTTGCGCCTGCTCGGTCGCGCGCGGTTTCACCGCGCAGGCCGGCGAAGAGCGGATGGTCACCGAGGGTGCTCCAGGCCATGCGGGTGGCCGACTGGTGATTGCTTTACGATCGGAACCAAAAACGTTGAATCCGGCACTTGCGTTGGATGAGCCTTCGCGCGATGTGATTCGCTGCCTGACGGCTGATTTAATTCATATTAACCGCGGGTCGCTCAAGACGGAACCTGCGCTGGCAAAATCGTGGAGCGTCTCGCGCGACGGGCGGCAATATACGCTGCAACTTCGCCATGGAGTGCGCTTTTCCGATGGCGAACCGTTCAGCGCGGACGACGTGACATTTAGTTTTCAGGTTTACCTGGACGACAAAGTTGATTCTTCGCAGCGAGACCTGCTGCTGGTGGGCGGAAAGCCTATTACGGTTGTGAAAGTGAATGACTTCGCCGTCCGTTTTGAATTGGCGCAACCCTATGCCGCCGCCGAGCGATTGTTCGATAGCATCGCGATTTTGCCGCGGCATCTTCTGGAGAGCGGCTACCGGGCTGGCGGGTTTGCTCAGGCGTGGAGTCTTTCCATGCCGCCGGGCCAATTCGCCGGGCTCGGCCCATTTCGTTTGAAGGAATATGTGGCCGGGCAACGCGTGGTGCTGGAGCGCAATCCATATTATTGGAAGGCGGACCGCGCTGGAAACCAACTGCCGTATCTGAACGAAGTTGTGTTTCTTTTTGTTCCGAGCGAAGACGCGCAGGTGATTCGCTTCCAGTCCGGTGACACGGACGTGCTCAGCCGATTCAGCGCGGACAATTTTGCGGTGCTGCAAAAGCAGCAATCGCGGAAGGGCTACCATCTAGACGATTTGGGCGCGGGGCTCGAATACAATTTCCTCTTTTTCAACATGAACGATCTGGCTGCGAAAGGACTTCCGGAAATCGCCAACAAGCAAGCGTGGTTTCAAGATCTGCGTTTCCGGCAAGCTGTTTCGGCGGCGATTGACCGCGAAGGGATCGTGCGCCTGGTTTATAGCGGACGCGCGACGCCGATCTGGGATCAGGTGACGCCGGGAAACAAACTGTGGCTGGACGAGAAGATTGCGCGTCCGGCGCGATCGCTGGAGCGCGCGCGGCAACTACTGCAGGCCGCGGGTTTTTCGTGGAAGAGCGATGGCGCACTGCTGGATGCGCGCGGCGATCACGTAGAATTCTCGATTCTGACGAGTTCATCGAACGCGCAGCGGACGAAAATCGCGACGATCGTACAAGATGATTTGAGCCAATTGGGAATGACGGTGCAGGTAGTGCCGCTGGAATTTCGCGCGATGGTGGACCGGCTGACCAATACCTACAACTATGAGGCGGCGCTGATGGGATTGGTGAGCGGCGATGCGGATCCAACTTCGGAGATGAACGTGTGGCTATCGAGCGGCGAAACTCACCTGTGGCATCCGCGCCAGGAGAAGCCGGCGACGCCGTGGGAAGCCGAGATAGATCGCTTGATGCAGGAGCAACTCGTCACTTTAGACTACGCGAAGCGCAAGAGTCTGTACGACCGGGTGCAGGAGATCGTGGCTGAGGACCTGCCGGTGATTTGCCTGGTGAGCCCCAATATACTGGTGGGCGCTGCCAATCGCGTGGGAAATTTTCGCCCGGCCATTCTGGTTCCTTACGCGCTGTGGAATATCGAACAGCTGTACGTACAATAAATGGCGAGCCTGAGCCGCAACGCTGCCCGAAAAACGCCGGCGCACGATGACGCGCGCGCTGCGTGGCCGGACGCGCGGCTGGTCCGCGAATGCATCGGCGGCAGCGAAGAAGCCTGGCGCGCGCTGATCTTCAAGTACAAGAACCTCATCTTTTCGATTCCGGTAAAATATGGCTTCTCCACAGAAGACTCGAGGGATATTTTTCAGGCGGTGTGCCTGGAGCTTTTGTCCGAACTGCCTAAATTGCGCAAAGTGAAGGCGCTGCCGAAATGGATCATGCAGGTTACCGCGCACAAATGTTTTCACCGGAAACAGCAGCAGCAGCGGACGGAAGTTCTGGACCCGGCCGCCAAGGAATTCGAGCAGAGCACTCCCGCGCGCGCCGAGGGGATTCTGCGAGAGGCGGAAGACGAGCAGAGTTTGCGCCAGGCGATGGCTGAACTACCGCCGCGCTGCCGGGAACTGGTGCACATGCTTTTTTATGACGAGCCGGTGCGGCCGTATCAGGAAATCGCCGCGACGCTGGGAATTGCGGTGGGTTCGATCGGGTTCATCCGGCAGCGGTGCCTGGGGCGGCTGCGCAAACGCTTGCTGGAAACGGGATTCGCGTGAAGCCGGAAAACCAGAAGGCTCCGCTTTCCGAGAAGCTGCTGCGCGAGCTGGCGAATCTCGCGACGGAATCCAATCGCAGCAAATTCATTGCGGCACATCCGCGCTTGTTGAAAGACGCCGTGGTGCGGCAACTGAATGATGTGGTGCGCGGCAGATTGCGCGAAAACGCGCGCGAGGCGCTTGCTCTGGCGGAAACGAGTGTGGCGATTGCGCGACAATTGCGCAATCAAGAGGCGCTGGGGCGCAGTTTGCGCGCAAAAGCCAACGCTCTCTACATGCTGGGAGAAAATCAGCAGGCGCTGGATTTTCACGCCGAAGCTTTGCGCATCTTTCGCGAAATTGGAAATGCGGAGGAAGAAGCGCGTACGCTGATCCCCTCCATTCAGCCCTTTATTCTGCTGGGAAAATACGACCAGGCATTTGCAGTCGCCGCCGACGCCAAGAAAATCTTCCGCAACTTGGGCGACGATAAGCGCTGGGCGCACGTGGAGATCAATGTCGGCAATATTTACCACCGCCAAGACCGTTTCGAGGAGGGGCTGGCGTGCTATGAGCGCGCCTACGAGATGCTGCTGCCGTTTCGCGATTCCGAGGGGCTGGCCATCGCGCTCTATAACATGGCGGTGTGCCTGATTACGCTGAATGATTTTCCGCGGGCGCTCGCGACCTACCAGCGCGCCAGGGAAATGTGCGTGAGCCATGGCATGACGCTGCTGGTGACGCAAAGCGACTACAACATTGCCTACCTTTATTATCTGCGGGGGGAATACAGCAAGGCGATCGAGATGCTGCGCGCTACGCGCGAAGAGTGCGAGAAAAATGGGGATGCGCACGTGCTGGCGCTCTGCTACCTGGACGTATCGGAAATTTATCTGGAATTAAATCTGAGCAGCGAAGCGAAAGAGGCCGCGCACGAAGGCTCTTTGCGTTTCCGGAAGCTGGGAATGGGGTACGAAGAAGCGAAATGCCAGGCCTATGAAGCTATGGCTTCCAGCCAACTGGGAAAAGCACTCGGTTCGCTGGAATTGTTTGCGCAGGCGCGCGCGAAATTTGTCAGCGAAAAAAACCTGGTGTGGCCGTGGCTGATGGATCTGTACCAAGCCGTGGTTCTTTTCAATGAAGGCCGGTTGTTCGAAGCGCGACGGCTGTGTACCGGCGCGGCGCCATTCTTTGATGGCTCGTTCCTGCCAAACAAAGCCGTCCTTTGCCACTTGCTGCTCGCACGGCTTTCTGTGCGAACCGGAGAGCTGGGGGCCGCGCAGGCGGAGGCTTCTCGCGCGATCGAACGTCTGGCGCATTTGCAAGCTCCGGTGCTGCACTATCAGGCGCATTTTCTGATGGGGCAGATTCAGCAGGCTTCCGGGGACCTTTCCGCCGCCTACGATTCCTACCAGAAGGCGCGCCAGTCTCTGGAGACTCTGCGCAGCAGCTTGCATGGCGAGGAACTGAAGATCGCGTTCATGAAGAATCGCCTGGAAGTTTACGAGAACCTGGTCGAACTGTGCCTGGTACGCGCGGAACGGCCGCATGGAGCGGAGGAGTCGTTCGGCTATATCGAAATGGCCAAGTCGCGCAGCCTGGCGGAACTTCTGATGCGTTCGGGTCCGGCGATCAGGCCGGCGGACACGGGCCAGAGCGAATTGGTGCGCCATATCCGTGAAATGCGCGAGGAACTCAACTGGTATTACCGGCGCATTGAAATTGAGCAGTTGCGCGCGGAAGAACCGTCGCCGGAGCGCATAGCGAAGCTGCAGAGGGAGGCCCTGACGCACGAAAACGAGCTATTGCATGTACTGCGGGAATTGCCGCAGTCGGAGGGCGCGAGCCAGGGACCGGCAATCAGGTCGCTGGCCACCATTCGCGCGTGCCTGCCTGCGGAAGCTGTGCTCGTAGAATATTTCAGCCTGAAGGACCAGTTCATCGCCGCGATAGTGACGCACGACGGGCTGAAAATCGTGCCGCTGACGCCGATGTCGAGGGTGATCAACCTGCTGCGCATGCTGCATTTCCAGATTTCGAAATTCAAGCTGGGCGCTGAATATGCGCGGACGTTTGAAAAATCGATGTTGGGCGTAGTGCAAGCACACTTGCGCCAGCTTTACGAAGAGGTGTGGGCGCCGGTTCGCGCGCACATTTCCGCGCGACACCTGATCATCGTGCCGCACGGCGTGCTGCACTATCTCCCCTTCCACGCTTTGCTGGACGACACAGGATATCTGATCGATTCCTTCACGATCTCTTATGCGCCGAGCGCCAGTATTTTTGCCCACTGCCAGGAAAAACCTGCGCACGCCAGTGGCCCGTCCCTGGTGCTAGGAATTCCCGATGCGCGGGCGCCTTTGATTCTGGAGGAAGTTCGCGCCGTGGCGGAAATGGCGTCGGATGCGGAATTATTTGTTGGCGCGCAAGCAAACCAGCAGCTCTTGCGCGAGAAGGGTTTGCAAAGCCGGCTGATTCACATTGCGACGCATGGCAAGTTCCGGCAAGACAATCCGATGTTCTCGGGGATTCGGCTGGGCGACGCGTATCTGAATCTTTACGATCTCTATCAGCTCAAGCTCAACGCTGAATTGGTGACCTTGAGCGGTTGCGCTACGGGAATAAACGTCGTAACTCCTGGAGACGAGTTGCTCGGCCTGATACGCGGACTCCTCTATGCCGGAGCACACTCCCTGCTTCTGACGCTGTGGGACGTTCACGACCAGAGCACCGCGGATTTTATGGCCATTTTCTACCGGCGCTTCCAGGACGGGGCGGGTAAGTCGACCGCCCTGCGGGGAGCGATGATCGAGCTGCGCGAACGCTACCCCCACCCCTACCACTGGGCTCCCTTTACCCTGATTGGCAAGGTTTCCCCCGTCTGAAATCGGGCAACTTTTTTTGATACCCCCTATATTTTTTAAGCACGTGCCCACCCTTATGAGTTGGTGGTGGTAGTAAGCGGTGGGGCAGTTATTTGGGCGAAGTTGGGAGATCAAATTCGGGGGGGGTGGCATGCGACATTATTCGTTGGAAAAGTGGGTTGATTTTGCACGGAACGTAATTGACGAGGGTGAAAAGGTAAAGATGCAAAGCCACTTACAGACCGGTTGCACGGCGTGCTCAAAAGAGCTGCGCATGTGGCAGCGCTTGCAACAAGTTGCGCGACGCGAATCGGTCTACGCGCCGCCCGAGGGCACGGTTCGTACCGTGAATGCCTTCTTCGCAAATCGGTCGGCTGGGCAGCTGCGTCATGCGAGGTCGGAAGCTATAACCTTGCTATTCGATAGCTTCCGCAGCCCTCTATTGGCCGGGGTGCGTTCAGCCGAAAGTGCTTCACAACAATTGCTTTACGGCGTTGGCGACTACCGGATCGATGTTCGGATCGAGCCGCAAATGGACTCAGAAAAGGTGGTTGTGATTGGCCAAGTGCTTAACTGCTCCGACCCCGACGAACGCTTGGCAGCGGCACCGGTTAGTTTATTCACGGGCCGAAAGATGTTGGCTGAATCGGTCACCAGCGAGTTTGGCGAATTCCAGATTGAGTGCGAGTTGGCAGAGAGTTTTCGACTCGTCGTACTGCTGGCCGACGGAAAACAGGTGAGCATCCCGCTCGTGGAACCTGGATTCACTACCAGGGAGATGCCCACGCATGTAGCTGAAAATAATATCCTTAGAAAGAGTTCGAGAATCAAGAAAAAATAGTACTAGAACTAAAGATGGATGCGGTGAGTGCGGAAAGTAGCCATTTGTACCATTGCTGGGAATTAGTCGTCCGAACAAAATGGAACCGACACAGCTCCCGGGCAATTGGACTACTGTTCGACACTTAAAAGGAGCACGGGCAATCATGAAGCGTCTAATCGGACTTTCCATACTTCTAACGCTGGGATTCTGGGGCCAGCCAGCCAATGCTCAAGGACTCTTGGGCGGCCTTCTGACGACCGTCAGTGACGTGCTGACCGGTCAGAATCAGCAACAAGGCGTTATCGTCCGAACGACTTTGGGCCGTGCGGGACTGCAGAACGCTTGCTTGTCGAACGGATGCACGGTGGTCCGTAACCTCGATGGCAACGCCAACCAACTGTTCCTGGTGCGGCCGGCGCAGGGTTTGCTAGCGCAACTGCTCGCGGATGTGCTGAAACTGGTGACCGGAATTCTCGATGCCGAACCCGATCAGACTCTGATGATTCCACCGAACGAAAATAACCAGGCCACGGCGTCCACCGCTCCGCAGGGTCTGTGGGACACCACTCCGGTCAACTACTACGGGACTTCGGTTACGCATGGCTATGTGAATCAGCCGGCGGCGCAAATTATTCGCGTCGCTCAAGCGCACAGTGTCTTCAATGTGACTGGCTCGGGAATTGTCGCGGACATCGACACGGGCGTGGACCCCAACCATCCAGCGCTGCAGGGCGTGCTGCTCGCGGGTTATGACTTTACGCGGAACCAGCCCGGCGGCTCGGAACTGAACGATATATCAATGTCCTCGCCGCCGCCTTGTGAGACTTGCGCCGCTGCGTACGTAAATCAACACACGGCGGCGATGCTCGATCAGCACACGGCCGCCATGCTGGACGGATCGCAGTATGCGGCGTTTGGACACGGCACGATGGTGCTGGGCGTAATTCACCTGGTGGCGCCGACGGCCAAACTGCTGCCACTGAAAGCCTTCAGTGCGAACGGAAACGGATCGCTTGCGAATATCCTGGCGGCGATCTACTACGCCGTGCAGAACCATGCGAACGTCATCAACATGAGCTTCGACTTGACGACGAGTTCGACCGAATTGGGAACCGCGATCAACTACGCGAACAGCCAGAATGTGATTCTCGCGGCTTCCTCGGGGAATGATGGTGAGCAGGAAATGGTTTATCCGGCCGGATTACAAAACGTGATGGGCGTAGCCTCGACGAACAATCAAGACCAGCGATCGAGCTTTTCAAATTACGGAAACCAGATCGTGTGGGTCGCAGCGCCCGGCGAAGGCGTTATCACGACCTATCCGTTCGCGACTTACGCCGCTGGTTGGGGCACGTCGTTCAGTTCGCCGATGGTTGCCGGAACCGCTTCGTTGCTGGTTAACATGCAATCCAGCGCTCGCGAGAATCAGGCTGCTTGGGCGATTGCTCACGCCAAGTGGATCGGCCCGAACCTGGGCAATGGACGGCTGGATGTCTACGGCTCTTTGTCGGCCTACAATCCCATCCTGGGGTTGCTCCAGTAAAATAGAATGATGCAAATTGCAACGCCAGCGAACGATATGCAACCGGCCGGCGGCTTGAATCCGATTCCTCGCATCGCTGAAGCCGCCGGGCACGCGATATTTTCCAGAAACGCCACCGAGAAAATCGTGGCGCCGTGGGCTTCTGCCGGTATTCGGGTGAAGCAAATGGAGGAACAGATCGGCGCGTTGCGCAGCTCTTTGATCTGCGCATTCAATCAGCTGCTGGACTTGAAGGACTTGAATACAGGAGTTCACAGCACGCGCCTGGCGGAATGGGCGCTGCACGTTGCAGGCGAGCTCGGCCTGGATCAAAGCTATTTGGGCGATATCGAAGTTGCAGCGCTTCTGCACGACATCGGGAAAATCGGCATCTCCGACGCCATCTTGAACAAACCCGCAAAGCTAACGGCTGAAGAATACGAGCTGATGAAGAAGCATCCCGAGTACGGCTGGGCCGTGTTGCGGCAAGTGCCGGGAATGGAGCGCGCCAGCTTGATCATTCTTCATCACCACGAAAGCTACGATGGTAAAGGTTATCCGGGTGGATTGAAGGGCGAGGAAATACCGATTGGTTCGCGCATCGTCTCTGTGATTGACGCCTTCGACGCGATGGTTTCTTCGCGGCCCTACCGCCAGGGCCTGCCGTTCGAGGAAGCCGAACGACGTTTGTTGCAAGCGAGCGGGACTCAGTTTGACGCGCGGGTTGTAGAGCGCTTCCTCCCACTGGCACGGGCGGAGATGTCCTCCGTGTTTGCCGCAGCCGGAACCGCAGTCTCGACCGTTCTGTAACGTTTCGCCGAACAATCCTATCCATTACGCGCTTCCACCTCTGTATTTCGCCAAAATCGCGCCTTCCTGCCGAAATACCTTTTCCGAATCTTAGGCGTTGAGTATGATGCGCCACTCGTTCTAGGTGCGCGGTGAGGTGTCGATGAAACTGCGAAATGTTGGTTTGCTATTGGCACTCACGATCATCGCGGCTGTGTCGGTCGCAGCGGTTCCTCCGGATGAGACTCTCGGTTTCGTGCACGCCACCGTGATTGATGCCACGGGCTCGCCTGCCCAGCCGGACATGACCGTGATCGTCGCAGACCGGCGCATCGTCGAGATTGGAACGAGCGCCAGCGTCAAGGTTCCGAAGAACGCGCGGGTGGTGGAGGCGCGTGACAAGTATTTGATCCCGGGCCTGTGGGACATGCACGGGCACGAAATTTTCGGCGCTTGGCTTCCGGAAGACGAAAAAGTGACTCCGTTGCTGTTTGTCGCGAATGGAGTGACCGGGGTGCGCGACATGGGCGGGGATCTGGAACCGCTGAAGAAATGGCGCTCGCGGATTGCTTCCGGTGATTTGCTTGGGCCGCGGATGGTTATCGCAGGTCCCATGCTCGACGGTCCGGTTCCGGCGTTTCCAAGTTCGGCACCGGTGAAGGACGCCGCGGACGGGCGCAGAATCGTGGATGAGTTGAAAGCCAACGGCGCGGACTTCATCAAGATTCAATCGCTGGTTCCGCGCGATGGATATTTCGCGGCGGCGGATGAAGCAAAAAAGCAGGGCATTGTATTCGCTGGGCATGTGCCGGACGCGGTTCGCGCCGCCGAGGCTTCCAACGCCGGGCAGAAAAGTATCGAACACCTGACGGGCGTGTTCGAGGGCTGCTCTTCGGTTGAGGCTGAATTGATGTCCAAGCCCCGCGGACCCGGCCGCGGACGCTTTTTGTCCACGTATGACCCGGCCAAAGCGAAAGCGCTCATCGCGTTGTTCTTAAAGAATCAGACGTGGCAGGTGCCTACGCTTTATTGGGAACAAGGCGAATGGCTCATCGAGCAAACGAACGCTGGACCCGATCCGCTCGCAAAGTACGCTCCGGCTGCTTGGAGAGAGCGTACCTGGCCGATGTTTACGCGCGAGATTTTGAAAAGTTGGTCCACCGATCCTGTGGCGGATCGCGAAGCGTTCGTGCAGGCGGAATTCAAAATGGTGGGTGCAATGCACCGCGCGGGCGTGCCCATTCTGGCTGGGACGGACACAGCGGCCGGAGTGCGCGTCTATCCTGGATTCAGCCTGCATAGTGAATTGGAGTTGATCGCGAAATCCGGTTTGTCGCCGATGGAAACATTGCAGACAGCCACGCGCAACGCCGGCGTGTACCTGGGACTTTCCGATACCGGGACGATCGAGAAAGGCAAGCGCGCCGATCTGGTGCTGCTGGACGCGAACCCGCTGGACTCAATCAGCAACACGCGCAAGATTCGCAGCGTAGTGATCAACGGGCGTTATCTTTCGCGCTCCGATCTGGATGGCCTGCTGCATACCGTGCAGCTAGAGGCCGCGAACGCAAAGTAGCAAAGAGAACTGGAGAGTACCCGCTCAGCATTTGGACAAGCGCTCCCTAAAAAAACCACCGAGTGGCATTCACAATGGCCTATCATCAGCACGATTCGCAGGCTCGGCGGCCTCGATCGGTTAACTGGTCGCGAGGATTTCGGCGGCGACGCCGAGCGCGGGAGGAATCTTACGTCTGATCGCAAGGATCCGGCCGATCTTCAGGAAGCAGGCGCGCACAGTTTCAGCCGCGGCCTGGGGTTGTTCGACAGCACGATGATCGTGGCCGGGTCCATGATCGGCTCGGCCATTTTCATTGTCTCCGCAGATATGTCGAGGCAACTCGGCAGCTCCGGCTGGCTGTTGCTTTCGTGGATTATCGCAGGCGTCCTCACCATCACCGCGGCGCTTTCCTACGGCGAACTGGCATCCATGATGCCACAGGCGGGGGGCCAGTATGTGTATCTGCGGGAATCATTTTCGCCGACTCTGGGATTTCTGTACGGCTGGACGCTCTTTCTCATTATTCAGACGGGAACTGTTGCGGCCGTCGCGATTGGTTTTGCGCGGTTTCTCGGCGTGTTGTGGCCGACGATCGGTGAATCTCACTACGTTATCGAACCTGTGCACGTGACGTCTGGTTATGCAGTTTCTCTTTCTACCGCTCAGCTGGTCGCGGTGCTGGTGATTCTGCTGCTCACATGGAGCAATACGCGCGGCCTGAACTACGGCAAAGTGATTCAAAATGTTTTTACCACGAGCAAGATCGCTTCACTGGCCGGACTGATCGTTGCCGGCATTTTGTTTGGGCGCAACGCCGCGGCGATTCATGCGAACTTCAGCGCGATGTGGTCGCCCAGCGGATACGTACCGATCGCCGCTGGGATTAGTGCCGCCACCGGTTACGGACTTTTTGTCGCGTTGTGCGTTTCGCAGGTGGGCTCGCTCTTCGCGGCGGACGCCTGGAACAATATTACCTTCACTGCCGGCGAAGTGAAGAATCCGCGCCGGAACATTCCGCTGTCGCTCGCGCTGGGCAGCGGGATGGTGATTGGATTGTATCTGCTGGTGAATCTCGCTTACCTTTTCACCCTTCCGCTCAACGCGATCCAGCACGCGGAATCCGATCGCGTTGCTACCGCTACGCTGCAGGCGGTATTTCCTGGACTGGGCGTCACGTTGATGGCTCTTGCCATCATGGTTTCCACATTTGGCTGTATCAACGGGATGTTGCTGACGGGTTCTCGCGCTTACTACGCGATGGCGCGCGACGGGCTGTTCTTCAGGCGTACGGGAATTCTGAATCGCGCGGGCGTCCCTGGAGTTGCACTGATCGTGCAAGGAGTTTGGGCCGCGCTTCTGGTTGTGCCGCGCACCTATGACCCGCTAACTGGAAAATACGGCAACCTTTATAGCAATCTGCTGGACTATGTCGTCTCCGCCGTTTTGATTTTTTACATCCTCACCATCATCGGAATTTTTCGTTTACGACGAACCAAACCTTTGGCGGAGCGTCCGTACAAGACGTTTGGTTATCCCGTTGTGCCGGCGCTGTACATCGTGGGCGCGAGCGTAATACTCGTGATCTTGCTTTGCTACCGGACTGCTACGACGCTGCCGGGGCTGGTCCTGATCGCCAGCGGGCTGCCCGTTTATATTTTGTTCCGGGCTGTTTCGCCGCGTGGTACCGAAAATGTTCTTCCGGAGAAAGAATGAAAGCGACATGCTCGAAGTTCCCGCTGCTCCTAACGAGCTGTTTGCTGCTCTGCGCGAGCGCTCATGCACAGAGCTCGGCGAAACCTAAATCGAATCCTGCATTGGACGATGCGATGCACGGAATGTTTGGCGTGCGTGCCTTTCCGCAGGCCGCGATCTCGCCTGACGGAAAACGTGTGGCGTGGGTCGAATCGCTCCCTGGACCAGGCAATACACCGTCGTCAAACTCGGCGATCTACATCGCGGCCACGGATTCCGCCGCCGTTGCGCGGCGAATCACTGCTGGAGACGGCAAGGCCGCGCGCGAAGAGCACGATGTGGCTTGGTCCGCGGACAACCAGCGCATCGCATTTCTCTCGGATGCCGGCTCGCCGGGTCAACTCCAGCTTTTTATCGTTGCTGCGAACGGCGGCGCGCCAAAGCAGCTCACCCGCCTGAAAGGATTTCTTTCCGCGCCCGGTTGGTCACCCGATGGTAAGACGATTGCGGTGCTCTTCACCGAGAACGCCACGCGCGCTTCCGGGCCGTTGGTGGCGGAAACACCCGACGAAGGCGTGGTGTCCGAGGATTTGCACGAGCAGCGGCTCACGTTGGTGGATGCCGCAACCGCGCGCGTGCGGCAAATCTCGCCGGCAGATCTGTACGTCTATGAATTCGATTGGGCGCACGACGGCAAGCGACTGGTGGTCACTGCCGCGCACGGCAGCGGCGACGACAACTGGTACATCGCGAGTTTGATGGCAGTCGATGCGGCATCCGGCGCGATGAGGACGCTGATCGAAAAACCGGGCCGCCAGATCGCCCAGCCGCACTGGTCTCCTGACGGACAGAAGATTGCCTTCATTGGTGGATTGATGAGTGATGAACCGATCGCCGGTGGCGATATTTATTCCGTGGCCGCGGACGGCGGCGAAATGAGCAACCTTACTCCGGATATGAAATTTAGCGCCTTCAACCTTAAGTGGTCGGCCGATTCATCGCGCATCATTTTCGCCGGGATTGTTGACGGCGGCAGCGGCATCGCACGGCTGGACGTGGCGGACGATAAGGTGGTGGAACTCTGGCGTGGCGAGGAGCGCGTCGCCGACACGGACTTCGGTTGCAGCATATCGCTCTCTGCCGATGGGAAGTCCTCCGCCGTCGTCCGGCAATCGTTCACGCAGCCGGCGGAAGTCTGGGTGGGCGCGATCGGCGAGTGGCGGCAAATCACCCATCGCAATTCCGGACTGCGCCAGGCTTGGGGAAAATCGGTGAGTTTGCACTGGACCACGGATATCGGAACCGTGCAGGGATGGCTTACTTATCCCAAGGATTTCGACGCCGCGAAAAAATATCCACTGGTGGTGCGCGTTCACGGCGGACCTTCCTGGGCCGTGATGCCCTACTGGCCCACGCCCTCGGATTACGCGATGGCCTTGCCTTCGCAGGGATATTTCGTGCTGCAACCCAATCCGCGCGGCAGCTACGGGCAGGGTGAAAAATTCACGGCTGCGAACGTGAAGGACTTCGGCTACGGCGATTTCCGCGACATCCTTGCGGGCGTGGACGAAGCTATTAAGGTCGCGCCGATTGACCCCGCGCGTCTCGGCATCACCGGCTGGAGTTACGGCGGGTACATGACCATGTGGAGCGTGACGCAGACGAATCGGTTCCGCGCCGCGGTGTCCGGGGCGGGCCTGGCGAACTTCCTGAGCTATTACGGCGAAAACAAAATTGATCAGTGGATGATTCCGTTTATGGGCGCCACGGTTTACGACGCTCCGGAACTATATGCAAAAATGTCGCCGATTACTTTCATCAAGAAAGTCGCGACGCCCACGCTGGTGATCGTCGGCGATAGCGATGGCGAATGCCCGCCGCCGCAATCCTACGAATTCTGGCACGCGCTGAAAACTCTCGGCGTGCCTACCGAGCTGGTGATCTACCCGCACGAAGGGCATCATTTCGCGAACCCGGCGCATTCTCGCGATGTGATCGAGCGCTCGGTGGAGTGGTTCAACCAGTATTTGGTTCCTACGGCAAATTAGGAAGTTTTTGGCGGCGCATCCGTTTTGTGCGCGAAATCCGGCGCTGCGCTCAGGACCTTCGCTCGATTTCCTTGGCCATTCGTACGATCGGCAACATTTCTCCGTTGCTGAGGCGCACGTCCACATTTTCGAGTGCGACGTAGCCCTTCGCGCGATAGAAGGCCACGCCGCTTAGTGTTGCGCCCATTTCCAGGCGCGTGAAACCTGCGTCACGGGCCGCATTCTCGCATGCTTCCAGGATCAACGTGCCGACGCCGCGGCGCGCCCAATCCGGATGAACGAAAAACGCTCGAATTTTCGCAGCGTCTCGCGCCGGGTCCAACGGCGAGTCTTCGCGCTGGGCATATTGATCGCCTCCATATAGAGTCTTGCGCTTGCTCCAGCCTCCGCAGGCGACGATCACTGCTGTCTTTGCGCCCGGCGCCGCAACCTCTACCGCAAAGTACGTTCCATCCGCGATCAGCTGGCTGTCCACACCATAGACCGATTGCAGCGCACCTTCGATCTGTGCCGGCGAATAATCCCCAGCGTGCAGGCCGCGCACCGACGCCTCAATCACTTCACCTAACTGCGGAACGTCGGCTGCTGCTGCCTTCCGTACCTGAAAGCTCATTCGCTCGCGCCTCGCGCTGCATTCCCGCAATTCTAACTGCAAATTCCTTGTGGGACCGGCCTTTGTGTCGTTCCCTTTTCGTGTGCGGGCATCTTCCTGCGAATCGGGTAAAATCTCCCTTCGCAAGAGCAAGGCCGACGCTGGAAGGGCAGGTAGCGATACATGAACAAACCAATTCTGGCGCAGACCGAGCATTTCACCAAAGATGTGGAAGCGCGCATCGAGCGCGATTTCACGCCGCGCCGCGTTGCTCCAGACTCGCCTTCGCGACGCGAGGAGCTGCTGCGCGCGGCGGACGGTGCGGATGCGCTTTTTATCAGCCCGGTGGACAGGCTGGATGCTGAATTCTTTCGCCGTGTACCTGCGTCAGTGAAGGTGATCGCAACCTTCTCGGTTGGCTACGATCACATTGATCTGCGCGCGGCAGCGGGGAGGAAAATTGCGCTTGCCAATACTCCGGGCGTCTTGACCGATGCGACAGCGGACTTGGCGATGCTGTTGCTGCTGGGCGCTTCGCGCCGTGCCTACGAGTCGGAACAACTGCTGCGGACCGGAGCATGGGCGAAAACGAGTTCCGCCAGGCTGCTGGGCTGGCAGCCGACAGGCAAAGTGCTCGGCATCCTCGGCATGGGACGAATCGGCCAAGCGGTTGCGCTACGCGCGCGCGCGCTCGGCATGAAGATCCACTATTCCAACCGGAATCCGCTTTCGCAGGAGCTTGCCGGTGACGCGGTGTTTCACGAAAGTCCGCTGCATTTGCTGCGCGTCAGTCAGTTCCTCAGCCTTCACGCGCCGCACACGCCGGAGACACATCATTTTCTGAACGCGCAAACGATCGCGCTGCTGCCTGCAGGAGCGATCGTGATCAACTCCGCGCGCGGAGGACTCCTAGAGGACGAAGCTCTGATCGCGGCGCTGAAAACTGGCCGCGTGGCCGCCGCGGGCCTGGACGTTTTCGAGGGCGAGCCAAACATTAATCCCGAGTACGTCCAGCTGCAGAATACTTTTTTGCTGCCACATATCGGTAGCGCCACACTGGAAACGAACAGCGCGATGGGCATGCTCGCTCTGGACAATATTGACGCGGTGCTGGCAGGCGTGCCGGCACCCTCGCTCGTGAAACTCCCAGCTGATAAATCTCTCGCTTGACCCGGCGGGACAGGAGAAGCCATGAAAGCAATTCGCGTCGAAGAATTCGGCGGCCCGGAAGTGATGCGGCTGGAAGAAGTGCCCGATCCCAAGCCATCTGGCGCGCAGGTGGTGGTGCGCATTCGTGCCGCGGGAGTGAACCCGGTGGAAGTCTATATTCGCTCAGGCACGTACCCCCGCAAGCCGGCGCTCCCTTACACGCCGGGGACGGACGGCGCGGGCACCGTGGAATCGCTCGGCCCGGATGCGAAGCGGTTGAAGCACGGAGACCGCGTCTATCTGGCCGGCAGCTTGTCTGGCACCTACGCGGAACTGGCTCTGTGCGAGGAACAATTTGTGTTTCCGCTGCCGGCGGCTGTTTCATTTGCCCAGGGCGCCGCGATGCATGTGCCATACGCTACGGCTTTTCGCGCGCTATTTCAGCGCGCGCACGCTCTCGCCGGCGAAACTCTGCTGGTGCATGGCGCGAGCGGTGGCGTGGGAATCGCGGCGGTGCAACTGGCGCGCGCCGCGGGGCTTCGCGTGATCGGCACGGTTGGTTCCGAGCGCGGGCGAAAACTCGTATGGGCCGAGGGCGCGCACGAAGTGCTGGATCATTCGGCTGCGAATCATTTTGAAGAAGCGCTGGCGGCGACGGGCGGGCGGGGATACGACTTGATTTTGGAGATGCTCGCGAACGTGAATCTGGGCCGCGATCTGGGGATTCTTGCTCCGCATGGACGCGTTTCCGTCGTAGGCAGCCGCGGCAATGCGGAGATTACCCCGCGCGACATGATGGGACGCGACGGCGCGATCCTGGGCATGAGCCTGTGGAATACCACGCCGCAGGAGCTGATCAGCATCCATTCCGCGCTCGTCGCCGGCCTCGAGAACAAAACGCTTCGTCCTGTGATCGGCCAGGAAATTCCTCTCGCTGAAGCGGCGCGCGCGCACACCGCGATAATGGCCGCGGGCGCGTACGGAAAAATCGTGCTGATCCCCTAGGAATTGCGCTGCTCGGTTGGAATCGCGCGCGGACTCGCGGGTGGGATCGCAGAAAGGTGCGATGGATTCCGCTGAGATCAGTCGTGGAGCACGACGCTCAACAGAGAAGTGTTGATCTGCAGGCCGCCGTTGTACTTGATGAAGCCGAGCTTGCGGAATTTGTTCATGAAAAAGTTCACGCGTGAGCGCGTCGTACCCACCATTTCCGCAAGCGTCTCCTGTGCGATCTTCGGAAGAACTCGCTGCGGTTTATCTTCGGTGCCGTAGCGCGCCAGCAGCAAGAGCGTTCGCGCCAGGCGCTTCTCGCTGGAATTAAAAAGCTGGTCCACCAGGTCCTCTTCAATACGGATGTTGCGCGAAAGCATGTAAGTGATGAAACGGTCGGAAAATTCGTGCTCGCGGTGCAGCAGGCGGATCATCTCCTTCTTTTCGATGACCAGCAGGGTGGCCGGAGTGATCGCCGTCGCCGTCCCGATGCGAATCGGCTGACCGGCCAGGCATCCCTCGCCAAAAAAATCGCCCGGTCCCAAGACCGCCACCACCGCTTCCTTGCCGGCTTCATTGACGACGGAGAGCCGCACGCCGCCTTTTTGGATGTACAACACATCTTTGCAGACATCGCCTTGCGAGAAGATCGTTTCCTTCTTGCCAAACTCGGCGATCTTCCTCGACAGGCCAGCGGACTCAAGAAAATTCTGGGCGTTGAATGTCTTTTTGCTGCTGGGTTTTCTGCCGCCGGTTGTCCGACGAATTGGCGCTTTGGTTGCCACTCCTGAAATTCCTTTCCCGAGTTAGATATCGTAGCACCGGTTCGCGCCGGCACAATCAAAATCCCCCTACTGTGCAGTAGTGAACAGATATGCCGATTGGACCTATCTAGGATATTGCCGTAGGTGATGTCAACGAGCAGGCCGGAACCAAGTCCAAGAGCCTTCGCCTGAAAGACACCGGAGATCGCAGGTTTCCTCTCAGTCCCGCCGCCGGTAACAGGTCTTTGGATCAAGCCAGAGCTTTCGTGCAACAACTTGGCACGCGCCGAAGTGTCTGCCGGTAAAGAGAAAGGGGTAAAAAGCTTATGCCGTTACTGCAAGTATTGATGGTTCTGGTGGTGGTGGGAGTTCTGCTGTGGCTGGTGAACAACTTCATTCCCATGGCGGGATCGATCAAGTCGATATTGAACGCGGTGGTGGTGATCGTGACGGTTTTGTGGCTGCTGAACATTTTTGGACTGTTTCACTCTCTGTCGCGGATGCGCGTGGGGACGTAAACAGGCCCTGAATTTCCCGCAGCGAAAACAGCCATCGCGCGCCAGCCAGGCGCAGTGCGGCGAAGCAACTGCCACGCCGGACACCAAGAGCGATGGCGCGCGGATTCATATAAACGGAGGCATCCGTCATGGAACGATTCGGGGTGCTCGGCACGGCGGCACTGCTCTTGCTCCTCGGTAGCACTGCGAGTGCTTACGCGCGTCAGGAGCAGCACGAAGAGGAGGCCAAGCCCGAAAACAGGGCGGAGGCCAAACCTGCGAAACAAGAAGAATCCAAGCCCGTGAAACAGGAAGCGGCCAAAGCCGAAAAACAGCAGCAAGCCAAGGCCCAGCCAGCGCAGGCTAAATCGAACCAGCAGCAACCTGCGCAGCGGACTCCGGCCGAAGAGCAGAGGCTACGCGCGGTGCCGGCACTGCGGCTCAGCGCAAGAGGCAGCGCGCGCATTCCTGATGATCGCTTCCGTGCCAATTTTGGCCATGAGCAGCTGTTCGTCATCAGCCAACCCGTGGTGGTTACAGGATATTCGCGCTTTCAGTACGGCGGCTTCTGGTCCGGATTTGTGCAGCCATGGCCGGTAGGCTGGTATTACACCGATGACGTTTAGGTTGACTACATGGACGGCGGGTATTACCTGTACCACCCGTATGATCCCGGCGCTCGTGTTTCCATTAGCTTCGTGCTCGAACCGTCTTTCCCGTCCCGTGTCACGGGCGATTGTGATCCGCACGGATCGAATCGCCCCGGCGGCGCTGGCGGTACCGCAAAGTTCTATGGCCGCTTCAAGCGAATGGAAAAAAGGAGAAACAAATGCTCGGAACGATCTTGATTATCTTCTTGGTTCTGGCGCTCGTCGGCGCTTTCCCGCGTTGGGGTCACAGCCGCGAGTGGGGTTATTTCCCGACGGGCGGCTTGGGTCTGGTGCTGCTGGTAGTTGTGATTCTCGTGATTCTCGGACGCATTTAGATTTTTCGTCGCCGGTGCGCGCGACGGATCTGGAAAAGGTCTGCTGCGCACCACGGAATTCCCTCGCTCAGACAGAGTGAGTTTTTCAGCCGGGAGGTCGGCGATGCACGACGCGAAACAACAGGCCGTCAGATTTCTCGAGAAAGAAATCAAGACATATACAGCCTTGTCTCTATTTTTGTCGAAGAAGGGTGGCAGCAAGCACCCGAGCGCCGGCGCGAACCGTGCTGTGATTGGCCCCTCGTTTTACAAAGAGAGAATGAAAGAGGCGAAGAAACTCGTCTATGACCTCAGGACAGCAGACTAAGACACGGTCTCCGCAAAGATCTGCATTCGGTAGCCGGGCCCGCTGGTCAGTCCGCTTCGTGGCAGTTCTTCTCGCCGTGCTTCTATGCAACACACATTCCTACGCATACTCCGTGCTCACGCACGAGGAAATCGTGGACTTGGTGTGGTCCGATGAGCTCCGCCCTCTTCTCCTGCAGCGGTTTCCAACCCTTACCGAAGACCAGCTCACTGTGGCGCACGCCTACGCCTATGGCGGCGCTGTGATCCAGGATCTCGGCTACTATCCGTTTGGCAGCGTGGAATTCAGCAATTTGGTGCACTACGTCCGCAGCGGCGACTTCGTGCGGGAACTGCTGGCGCAGAGCCAGGACGCCAACGAGTACGCGTTCGCTCTGGGAGCACTAGCGCATTACACGTCTGATGTTGCAGGCCATCCCGCCGTCAACGAAGCAGTTGCGATCGAATATCCAAAGCTGCGTGCGAAGTATGGAAATTCAGTCAAGTACGCCGAGGACCATACCGCGCATCTGAAGACAGAGTTCGGATTCGACATGGTGCAAGTGGCGAAGAATCGCTACGCGTCGCAGCAGTATCACAATTTCATCGGGTTTCAGGTCTCCAAGCCGCTGCTGGAGCGGACGTTTCCGGTGGTTTACGGATTGGAGTTAAAAGATGTGTTGCCACAGGAGGATCTCGCCGTCAGTTCCTATCGCTTTGCGATCAGCCGGATGATTCCGGAGCTGACGCAGGTTGCGCTGCGGACTCATCAGAAGGACATGATGCGCGAAGAACCTGATTTTGCGAAAAAGAAGTTCCTCTACCGCCTTTCGCGCTCCGACTATGAGAAGGAGTGGGGCAAGGATTACGCGAAAGCAGGATTCATCACCCGGGTGAGCGCCGTGCTCTTGCGCTACACGCCGAAAATCGGGCCGTTCAAGGCGATGGCGTTCAAAAATCCGACTCCGGACACCGAGAACAAGTATTTCGAGAGCATCAATACGACCGTGGACCAATATCGCGCTCATCTGCAGGAGGTGCGCGCAGGCTCGCTGCAGTTGAGGAATATGGACCTCGATAGCGGCAAAGAGACCGTCGCAGCGGAGTACACACTCACAGACGAAGCCTATGCAAAACTGTTGTCGCAACTGACGGAGCGGAAGTTCGATCGGACCTCAGCGGAACTGCGCGACAACATTTTGAACTTCTATGCGGATCTTTCCGCTCCGATCGAGACAAAAAAAGACGCTGCTCGCTGGCAAAGCGTCTTAGCCAATCTCGATCAATTGAAGGTGGTTACCCCGGCTCCCATTCTCGCGGCCGGCGGCGCAAAGTGACCGCGCGACCAACCTTCCGTTGTGTGCACAAGTGAACAGATACCTTTGGCGATTCAGACTACTGTTTTGCTTAGCGTGAGGCTCAGGATTGTTTCGCAGGCCAGTTCGCGCGGTGCACCCCAGCCGACTCTGCCTTGAACCTGCACAAAGTAAGGGGAATAAGAGGCCAACATGCTTTGAACAATTTTCGTGATCTTGGTCGTTTTGTGGCTGTTGGGGATCGTGACTTCTTACACTCTGGGTGGATTTATCCACCTGCTGTTGGTCCTGGCGGTCGTGGTCCTGCTGATTCGGGTGCTACAAGGCCGCAGCGTAGCTTAGTGATCGCGGAGCGGAAGCAAACATATGAAACCGATCTCTCTGGCTGGCATTCTGTTATTGGTTCTGGGTGTGCTGGCGCTCGCGTATCAGGGCATCAATTATACGCATCGCGAAACCGTTCTCGATGTGGGGCCGATTCATGCCACCGCGGACACCCAGAAGCACATACCACTCCCCCCTATCGTCGGGGCCCTCTCGATTCTGGGCGGAGCTTTTCTGCTTTTCGCTGGCGCTAAGAAAAACTCGTAAAGAAATTTCTCGGTTGGGGATCGCTCGAGACGGTTTTCATTCGACGGCTGCCCCGGCTCACGGCGTGGTGTCAGGCGCCCTCACAAAGGTCTCGGAGAGCGCAACTTCGTGAGCGCAACTCTGGGGCCGCAACTCTGATCATGGAGGTCAGCAATGATACGTAAATCAATTCTAGTCGTAGGTTTAGGACTGCTCGCAAGCACTACGCTTTTTGCCAACAACAAGGAGCAAAGGCGCCTGGAAAATTCCGGCGTGGTGATGCAGGAAATCATGAACGTGCCGGACGATCTCCCTCGCGATGTGATGGAAAGAGCAAAGTGCGTTATCGTATTTCCGTCCGTGCTTAAGGCGGCATTCGTGGTTGGCGCCAGCTACGGCCGCGGCGCGATGGTTTGCCGCACCGGCAAGGACTTTCACGGACCGTGGGGCGCGCCGGCGATGTATGCGCTCGAAGGCGGCAGCGTTGGATTCCAAATCGGCGGACAAGCCACGGATCTCGTGCTGCTCATTATGAATGACGCAGGCGCACAGTCGATTCTCAGCAGCAAGGTCAAGCTGGGCGGAGATGCCTCGATCGCCGCGGGCCCGGTAGGCCGCGACGCTTCGGCGGACACCGATGCCTTCATGCGCTCCGAGATTCTCAGCTACTCGCGCACGCGTGGTGTTTTTATCGGAGTTTCCCTGGAAGGTTCCACGCTGCGCCCAGATGATGACGCTACTTTCGACGTCTATGGCCGCAAACTTACCGCCAGGGAAATCGTAATTGAAGGACGAATCGGAATACCTCCTTCCGGCCGTCACTTGGTTGGCGTATTGCAGAGAAATTCGCCGTACAACGAATCGAAAGAATCCGCGGGCAACAAGTAGCCGTTCAGGATTTGCGGTTGTATTTCGACTACCGCAGGATTGGGACCCGGTGAGAAGTCCGTCACCGGGTTCCCAATTTCTCCGGATTGCGTGAACGCTGCCGTGTTTTGAACACGAGTCGCCCCCACTGCCCTCAGAACGTCCCGTCTCGTTAGGTTCCTCGAAATTCAGTTGCTCGCCGCTACACACTAGTATGTTCGCACTATTGCCCGATTTTCCCTGCGTACTACAATCTCGCCACTTTTGATTCGTAACTGACTTATTGGCAGGCATTGCGTGCGTTGTGCCGTCGAGATTTCGCGACGGCTTCGCGGTTGTGTGTCCAGCGGTTCCGCGGCAGCCCGGATTTAGCGTCCGCTGGCAGTTTCGTTGCCGCGCCACCTAATTAAATTCTGGAGGGTTCCGTTGAAAACGTTCTGGGCGTGCATCGTGTTGCTTTTTCTGGCGTCACCCGCGCTGGCGCAGTCCGACCAATCCGCGCCGCTGGAAATCGACGGGGTGACGTTTTCGGGAAGCATTCGTGAGCGCTATGAGGCATGGGATTGGTTTACGCCAGCCGACGGCCAGAACCTCTACGGATACTCCGGCACGCTTATGCGTTTTTCCTTCTCGCAGAAAAAGCAAAATTACGACTGGAACATCGAGCTGGCCGTGCCGGTGCTGTTGGGTATTCCGACGGGAGCGGTGGTTGCGGCGCCACAGGGGCAGCTGGGCCTGGGAGGGAACTACTACGCTGCCAATCACGACGACAGGTACACAGCGTTCCTTTTTCCCAAGCAAGCCTATGTGCGTTTCAAATGGGATCATTCCAGTTTGCAGGCGGGCCGTTTTGAATTTACCGATGGCAGCGAGGTGAAACCCCTGGACCCCACGCTCGCTTCGCTGAAGAACGATCGCATCGGACAGCGCCTGCTCGGCACGTTTGGCTTTTCCGATGTGATGCGCAGCTTCGACGGGCTGCACTATGCTTATTCCAACGGTTCGTGGAATTTCACGGCGGTCAGCGCGATTCCGACGCGCGGCGTTTTCCAAGTGGACGGCTGGGGCTGGGTGGACACGCCAATCACTTACGTGGCACTGACCAAACAGGTGGAGTTGGAATCAAGCCACGCGGAATGGCGGGCTTTCGGACTGTTTTATTACGACGATCGCCAGGTGCTAAAGACCGACAACCGCCCCGCCGCTGTCCGTGCCGCGGATCACGACAGCATCGCCATCGGGACCTATGGCGGGCATTACATCATGGCGACGCCGACGGGCGCTGGTAGCTTCGATTTGCTGGGCTGGGGCGTTTTGCAGAGTGGCGAGTGGGGTGAGCTCGCGCAGAGATCGGGCGCGGGCGCGATTGAAGCCGGCTTCCAACCCAGAGGTGTCGAGCGCCTCCGCCCCTGGTTCCGCACGGGCTATTACTATTCGAGCGGCGACAGCAACCCGGCCGACCGGACGCATGGTACGTTCTTCGCGGTGCTGCCCACGCCGCGCGTGTATGCGCGGTTTCCATTTTTTAATTCCATGAACAACCGCGACCTGTTCGGCGAAGTGATTCTGAGGCCCACGAAGAGTTTCACGGTGCGCGGCGATGTTCACGGTTTGTGGCTGGCTAGTTCCAGAGACCTTTGGTACACCGGGGGCGGGGCGTTTCAGCCATGGACGTTCGGCTTCAGCGGCCGGCCATCCAATGGAGCTTCAAAGCTCGCCAACTTGTACGACATCAGCGGGGATTACAACTGGCGGCATGGAATTTCCGTGGGGCTGTATTTCGGTTGGGCGCAAGGCGGGCAGGTGATCAAATCAATTTACCCAGCGAACTCGAACGGCGCGCTGGGCTTTACCGAATTCAACTACCGTTTCTAACGCGACCGCGCCAGGAATATTAGGCGTTTGCGGCGCGCGCCAGCTTAAGGTCCGGACGCAATAGCGAGCCTGTCGACCGCGGCCGCGGCCTGGCCGCACGGGGCGTGCCGTGGATATTTACGACATCCTTCGCGCCATAGAAATTTTCCTTCTCGCAGGCCTTGCAGCGCAAATTAAACACGACCGGCCGGATCTCCGCCGTGGGGTCGGAAGCTTCGGCCTCGTGCGCCGCCAAGGCTTTTTCCGCCCGGCTAGGCAGGGAGATTGGCTCTCCACAGGCGCGGCAATAGACTCCAGAGTATTGCTGCGTTACCGTTGCTTGGGTCACGAGACACCTCAATTCGAAGTAAGTTTCTATCGGGCAGGAAAGGATAGTATACAATGCCCGGCGACGCGAAAGTAGGCTCATCCTGTGAATTCTACGCAACCGCTGTGAATTTTTAGGGATGACCGGCGAGCTTGTACCGAATTCGCAGTAACTCAATATATATCAATGGTTTAGCCTAGGCCTAAAACGGGACAATCGAGCATCTGCAGCGCCCATTTTCGCGCGAATTCCACAGGGGGCTCGGGTTAACCAGCCAACTGCGCCCCCGCCTCGCGCGAATGGTGGATTCATCGCTTGGCTTTGCCCGGGCGCTACGCCTCAGGACTAGAACTGCGCTTCGAAGCGGCTAAATTCGGTTTCCTCTACCCACTGGAGACGCGCTCGCTCGCTGCTCGCTAAGAAATTTCGGCATGCCGCGGATTGCGCTTCCGTTTCCGGACGCTCGCTTGAGCAAGCCGAAACCATCGTGAAATTCTCGGGTGCGATCCACAAACTTGCACCGGACACGAAGGCGTGCTCCAGGCTATCGCGCACCATGCGTTTCAAAGCGGGGTAGTCGACGTGATATCCCTCGACCGCGCGCCTGAAATACCAGGTCAACTCGGAGCGCGCGATGCCTTCGTCGTCCGTCGCCAGCGCCACTGGCACGCCTGCGCGCAGGTAAATCGGCAGCACATTTTCCGAACCGGTCAGACCACGTACCACTTCGTGGCTGTACACGCAGTCTTCCACGAGGATGTGGCGCCGCGCCATTTCCGCCAGCAGGCGCGGGACTTCGGCTTCATACAGCACATCCAGCCCGTGGCCGATGCGTTCTGCGTGGCCCACTTCGATGGATTCGCGAATGTGTGATGCGAGCAGTTCTTCCGGTTTCGTTTCGCCAGGGGTCAGCTCGCCCGCGTGCAATGAAATGTGCACGCCGGGATAAACTCCATGCAGATCATCGAGCATGCGCATGTGCAGATGGAAATCGTGCAGAGCGCGATACTCATCCTGTGATTGCACCAAATTGACGGCTACCACTCGCGGATCCGCGCTCGCAAGCTCAAATCCGGCGAGCATCTGGGCGAACACTTCTTCCCTGGGGAACGCGCGCAACACTTGATTCTGGAAACGCAGCGTCACGGCGCAACCGATGTCGGGTTTCGCCGTCGCGCATCCTAGGATCTCTCGCATGCCGCTTTCGCCGGTCTCTAGATTCTTGCGGGCGCCGGCGACGACTTGCGCCATGCCCGCGGCGAGCAAGCGCGAACGCATCGTCGCGAAATCGTCGTTCCAGCCGAGCGCGCGTCCTAGCTTTGCGGCTTCGCCCTGGTCGGGCGTCAGCATCGTTTCCAGGTAGATTTCATGCTGCGCCGCCGCGCGGTGCACAACTTCCGCTAGCATTTCGCCCCAGTGTTTGTTGGTCACGGGATCGAACTTTCCGAATGTAGCGAAAAAATGATGGCGCACGTCGCGGTCGTCCGGAGCCGGCACAAAATTGCGGATCGACCAGGTATCGATTACGTGGTTGCGCAGCGCAAAATCCGTCAGCGCCTGAGCGGCGGGTACTTTGCCTTGCGCGGGATCGCAGGGCGGCGGCGAAAGCGTCACAACGACGCGGTCAATGCACAAGCCATCTTCCACGGCATAGTCAATGTAGCTTTCGGCATAGACCGCACCGGTAAGGTGATGGTGCAGATCGCCGCCCTTGGGCATGCGCGCCAGGAAATCCATCAGTGCGGCGGGATTGTTGCGCGCCGACTCCAGAAATTGCGCGGTGCGATCTGCGGGTGACAGCGATTGCGCGGCCAGCCCCAGGCAGCAGCAAGCCGCTACTGCGAACGCAACGGTCTTATTAAGGATAGCCATTCAGACTCCCGCTCGTCGCCATATTGAATTTGGGTTCCGCCCACGCAATGGATCGTGCCGCGTGCTTTCTACGGCTTGCTCGGCTCGGTCTTCCAGAAGTCAATCCCGGCGGCTTGGGTGGGGACATCGAGAGTTGCGACGGTTTTGAGCGAGTCGAGGTCAATCACCTCCACCGTGCCTGGGTCCGAGCCGATGCCTTCCACCGAAATGAACGCGTAGCGATTATCCGGCGTGACCACTGCGCCGTGGACCACCTTGCGCCTGGTGGGCAGGCGCACAAGTTCTTTTCCGGACTTCGGATCGAAGACGGAAACCGACTGGTCGCGCTTGTTGGTGGCGACCAGGCGGCCATCCTTGGTCATCGCCAGGTTGTAAACGCCGTTGGCGGCGGGGAATCGCTTGATCATTTTCCAGGATGCGGCGTCCACCACGACGATGTCGTTCGCTTTGTTGCAGGCGACGTAAATTTGCGAGCCGTCGTTCGAAGGCTGCGCCCAGGTGGGCACGCAGGTGAGGTCGCCCATCTTCATCTGCGACTGCGGCGCGCCCGGCATGCCCATTTCTTTTCCCACGGAAAGCATGAAGTAACGCGAGACGGCGAATTTCTGCGTATCAATTTCCGCGAGCATGTCGTCCATCATGCAGGCGGAATAATGTTTGGTGCCGTCGGGGCTGAGGCGTGAGCCGTGCGGCATGGTGCAGGTGGTGATGCGTTTCACCTCCAGCAACGCGCCGGTGGCGACTACGGAAATCGACGACGGGACCATATCGCCGTGGAAATTCGCGTTGGCGACATAGAGAAACTCGCCATCCTGGGAGATGTCCGCCGTCGCGGGGAATAGGCCGAGGGGCGTGTACTGCACCACTTCTTCGGTGCCGGCCTTCAGTTTCCAGGCCGAGCCGTCCGGGCGTCCGTGTCCTACGGACACATACACAAATTGCTTGTCCGGCGATACGGCAATGCCGTGCGGACCATTGATATCGACGGGGAGCAGGCCGATGTGCGTTTCGTGTTCCTCGTGGAAGCCGTGTGGCCCGAAACGCAGCAGGACGACTTTGTCCGCAGACTCGCAGACCACGTAGACCAAATAATCCTGGGAAGGGCCCGCCGACGATGCCTGCAGAGATGTTTTCGCCGTTGCGAATGGCGCGATCAAGGAAAGAAGGAAAGCAGCAAGCGCCCGTCTAGAGCGGAACATCATCAAGTCACCTCGGCCGCGTCGCAGCAGTCTTCGAAAATTGGACCATTTGCCGCAGCCAAGTCTACATCCGAAAGTTTCCATTGTTGGAGAACAAATCGCCGGGATCAATCAAGGAATCCTAGCGGAAGCTTCGTGGGTATTTCGCGGGGATCGACTGGACGATGCCGATTACCGAAGGAGAAGAGCGCCAAAATCCCGGTGCGGATTGCAGAAATTCCAAGCCTGCCAGCACCTGGCCTCGTTCGCTGCGAACCAGGCGCGCTACGCGGCAAGTCAAGTCCTCGTCGGTCTGCAGGTTCGTCAGAATCAATTTTTGCGTGCGCACCACGTCGGCGGAAATCGGCACCAGTCCACCGCAGGCGCTCACGTTGATGGTTTCGGTATTTTCGGAAAACGGCACGCCGTCCCGCTTGCCATATACCTGCACCGGCAGGTAAATCGGCAAACGCTGCGCACGGCGTTGATCGTCGAGCAAGCCGATCATTTTCTTTCCCGCCTTTCGAAGAAAGCGGCGGACGTGCCTCCCCCCCATCCAGGAGAAAAACCTCGCCAAACCCACACGCACCCCAACAAAGGTATGCGCCGAACGAAACTTGGCCGCAAGGAATTTCGAGGTTGCACCGTTACCCACAGGTCACATTCTATCGTGATGATGCGGGCCCATTTGTAGCTGGAAGATTATTGACTTCAGGCGCAATGCCGCATATTGTTGCCCCGGTTATTTCCCCGGACCGTAAATCCCGTGAAATTCCCAACGAGAGACACAATCCACTCGCCCAACCACGGAAGTTCGGACCCAAGGAGGGTCACTCATGAAGCGTCTCTTACAGTTTGTCGCGATTACTGTTCTAGCGTTCGCTGGTTCCGCCGCTCTGCAAGCTCAAAGCAATCCGCTGGTGGGAACCTGGAAACTGAACGTTTCAAAATCGAAATTCGATCCAGGACCGGGATATAAGAGCCTGACGCGGACCGTTGAAGCGCAAGGCGACGGCGTGAAATATACGTTTGCAGGAGTCTCCGCCGACGGCAAGCCGATTGCGTACGGCTTCTCCGTCACATTCGACAGCAAAGATAGTCCGGTCTCGGGCTCCATGCCCAGCGGCGCAGATACGATCTCGGCCAAGCGCATCGACTCGAACCATTATGTGGCGACACAAAAAAAGGGCGGCAAGGAAATTGCCACATCCAAAGTGACAGTTTCAAAGGATGGAAAGGTCACGACCGTGGAGCAGACTGGCACGACCGCGAGCGGCGCAAACTCGCACGACGTGCAGGTTTACGACAAGCAGTAGGGAACGAATCCAGCGCCCGAGCATTCCGAATACTGGCGCGACACGGGGGCAGCCCGAAGAAGGGCCGCTTTTTCGTTGCTGCCGGGCGCGGCCGACGTTGCGGGACGCTTGGCTGTCATCGATGAGGATGATAGATTCGCGCCGCCTGCTTCCGCGAATCGCTGCGCTCGCCGCGGGCGTGCTTGCCCTTGCCCGACAACACTCCATCACGCGAGGCGCAAATCATCGCCCGGCAGCCGGAGCCGCGCCCGACCCTTGCGGCGCGCCTGGGGTTATTTGACGCGACGATGCTGGTGATGGGCGGCATCGTGGGCTCGGGCATTTTTATCAACCCTTACGTTGTCGCCGGGCTGGTGCACACACCTGCGCTGATTCTTGGCGCGTGGCTCGCCGGCGGAGCCATCGCGTTGGCGGGCGCGTTCATTTACGCCGAGCTGGCCGATCGCATGCCCCAAGTCGGCGGCCAGTATGCCTACCTGCGCGAGGCCTACCATCCGCTGCTCGGTTTTTTGTACGGCTGGATCTGCTTGCTGGTGATTCACGCTGGTGGCAGCGCCGCAGTGGCTGTAACATTCGCCAAATACTTCCGCGTATTTTCGCACGACGCAATTCCGGAAAAATTCATCGCTGTCGCGGTGGTGCTGGTGTTCACCGTGGTGAATTGTCTGGGCGTGCGCACCGGAGGCGGCGTGCAAAGTGTTTTCATGCTGCTGCGTATCGTGGCGGTTGCCATGATCGTCGCCTGCGGCGTGCGGCTGATCTTCTCACCGCCCGCAAACGCCGCGCAGACCTCGTGGTTTCCGCTGCTCGATCGTCCGCTATCGTTCGATCTAGTGACGGTGTTCGGCGCAACGATGATTCCGGTGCTTTTTGCCTACGGCGGCTTTCAGACCTCGAACTACGTAGCCGGCGAAATTCGCGAGCCGCGCAAGAATTTGCCGCAAGCGCTGCTGCTCGGCGTGAGCGGGGTGATCGTGCTGTATGTAGCCGCGAACTTTATCTACGTCCAGGCGCTTTCGCCCGCCGGCCTGGCGGCCACTGCCACTCCTGCATCGGCTGTGATGGGCCGAGCACTCGGTTCGCTGGGCGGCTCGTTGATCGCGGTGGCCATCGCGATTTCGACGCTCGGCTTTCTGAGCCAGGCGATGCTGAGCTATCCGCGCGTAGCCTTCGCGATGGCGCAAGATGGAGTGCTGCCAAGCGTCTTTGCGCGGCTGGGAACGCGCAGTCGCGCGCCGGTGGCGGCGATTGCGCTGCTGGGCGCATTGATCAGCGCAACCGTACTGCTCGGTACGTACGAGCAAATCCTCAGTTACGTGGTGGTGATGGACTGGCTGTTTTTCGGTTTCTCCGCCAGCTGCCTTTTCGTTTTTCGCGCGCGCGACGCACGACGAGGCGGCGCCGAACAGCAAGCCGGATACCGTGTTCCCGGACATCCCTGGACCACCGGCGTTTTTGTCGCGGTCGCCTGGTTGGTCGTCCTCAACACCATCTACAAATTTCCTCGCAATGCGGGCGTCGCTCTGTGTATCCTTTTCGCCGGGGTCCCCGTCTATTTCCTGTTCCGCGGCCGCGCACGGCGTCCGCGCAGTTCTGAGTAAGAATTCCGAGAGTCCACTCGCATGAGCCCACAAAGACGAGACATTCGGTCTGGCTATATTGAATGGGCGAAGCTGCGCTCGCAAGCCCGATATAATCTGGCGCAAAGCGACGTGGAGCATTTTCCGCTCGCGGATCTCCACGCCCAGATTACCGACCTGGAGATTTCCGGTCCCGGTGGCTACGGCTACGAGCCGCTGCTGCAAAAGCTTGCGGCGAAATCCGGCGTGCCGGTGGAATGCATCGTTCATGCACAGGGAACTTCGATGGCCAATCATCTGGCCATGGCGGCGCTGCTGGAACCGGGCGACGAAGTTTTGATCGAAGAGCCTTCTTACGGAGCGATTGTTTCCACTGCAGAATATCTGGGCGCGAAAATCCGGCGCTTCCCACGCAAATTCGAATCGGGGTTTCAGCTGGATCCGCGCGAAGTGGAGCGCAGCATTTCGGCGCGCACGCGCCTGATCGTCACCACCAATCTGCACAATCCCAGCGGCGTGCGTTCGGCGGACGCGAAATTGCGCATCGTGGGCGAAATTGCGCGCAGCATGGGCGCGCACGTGCTGGTGGACGAGGTGTACCTGGAAGCATGCTTCGATTCGCCGTGGCAAACGGCCTATTTGCTGGGTCCGAATTTCGTCACCACGAGCAGCTTGACGAAAGCTTATGGCTTAACCGGATTGCGCTGCGGCTGGATTTTCGCGGCGAAGCCGCTGGCGGAGCGCATGTGGCGGCTGAACGACCTGTTCGGAGTGATGGCGCCGCACCCGATCGAACTGCTCAGCGTGCTCGCGTTCGAGCATCTGGCGGAAATTGCCGCGCGCGCGAAACAGCTGCTCACGACGAACCGCGCTCTGCTGAAAGATTTCTTCAAGAGCCGCCGGGATTTGCTGGCGATCTGGCCCGAAGCCGGGGCGGTCGCGTTCCCGCAACTCACCAGCGGCCACGCCGACGCTTTTTGCCAGCTGTTACGCGACAAGTACGAAACCAGCGTTGTGCCCGGCCGCTTTTTCGAAATGCCGGAACATTTTCGCATCGGCGTCGGCGGGAAGACCGAGGACGTGCGCGAAGGCCTGGCGCACATCGGCGCGGCGCTCGATGAGCTGGCCGCGAAGAGTTAACGTTGCGGCGAAACGCTCTTCGCTTTCGGCGGCGCTTTTTTTCGCGGAAGTATTACGTCCACCAGCGCGCGCGCCGCGGCGGTCAGCGGGCGATCCTGTCTGTACACTAAATATAGCTTCCGCTCCAGCCGCATCTGCTTGATTCGCAATTCGCGCAAATCTCCGCGCGCCAGTTCGCCTTCGACGCACATCCGCGGCACGATGGCCACGCCTTTCTTCATTTCCACGAAGCGCTTGATGCTTTCGATGGTGGGCAGCTCCACTTCCATCCGCAGCGGCACTTTATGCTTGGCGAACAATTGCACCACGCGATGGCGATAGGGCGATTCCACGATATGCGCGACGAAAGTCTCTTCACCCAGCGCGCTGATATCCACGTCCTTGCGCTTCGCCAGGTGATGGCCGGGCCACACCACCAGCACCAGCGCGTCGCGATAGAATTCCGCCGTGGTGAGCTCGCGTTCCTCGGGCAAATACGAAATCACACCGATGTCCAGCTGATGATTCAGCAATTCGCGCGGGACATCGCGCGAGAACACGCGGTGCACGCGTATGTGAATCCCCGGATGCAGGCGCCGGTAATGCTCCAGGGCGGGTAACAGCGCATGGATCGAACTTTCATTCACGCCCAGCGACAATTGGCCGCGTTCCAGCCCGCGCAGTTCCTGCAAACCCTTGCGAATCTCCTCGCGCATGTTCAGCATCCGCTCGGCGTATTCCAGCAGCAGCGCGCCTGCGTCGGTAAGCGTGCGCGCGCCCGAGCCGCGCACGAAGAGCGGCTGGCCCACCCAGTCCTCGAGCTTGCGCATGGCAATGCTGATCGCCGGCTGAGTGCGAAACAGTTTTACCGCGGCGCGCGAGTAGCTGCGCTCGTTCGCGACCATCTGAAACATCTGCAACGCCGCCAAGTCCATGCCATGCACCTCCCGGTTGAACCTCTTGTATAAGAGAGATTTATCTCACATGCAAGAATTATAAATTGGACTCCTCGCAGCGCACAGGAAACACTGGTATGGTCCAAAGGAGTCTGCATGGAACACGTTCACATTTTTGACACCACGCTGCGCGACGGAGAGCAGTCTCCCGGCTTCTCCATGAATACGGGGGAGAAGCTGCAACTGGCGCGTCAACTGGAGCAGCTGGGCGTGGATGTGATCGAAGCGGGCTTCCCCATTTCCTCTCCCGGCGATCTGGCGGCCGTTCGCGCGGTTGCCGCGGAAATCAAGGACTGCCGCGTGGCGGCGCTGGCGCGCGCGCGACAGGAAGATGTGGACGCGGCGCTGCGCGGCATTGAACCCGCGGCAAAGCCTCGCTTGCACATTTTCCTGGCTACTTCGGATTTGCACCTGAAGCACAAACTGCGCATTTCGCGCAGCGAGGCGCTCGCGCAGATCACGAAGGCCGTGGCTTATGGTTGCGCGCACTGTGACGATGTGGAATTTTCCGCGGAAGACGCGAGCCGCACCGATCTGGATTTTTTGTTTGAGGCGATCGAAGCCGCCGCCGCTGCGGGTGCCAACGTCATGAATCTTCCGGACACCGTCGGCTACACCACCCCGGATGAATATGGAGACATGTTCCGCGCCGCCCGCAAACATCTCGCGGCGTACCCCAAAATCATTTTCAGCGCGCATTGCCACGACGACCTGGGCCTCGCCGTTGCCAATTCACTGGCGGCCATTGCCGCCGGTGCGCGCCAGGTGGAATGCACGATCAACGGCATCGGCGAACGCGCCGGCAACGCTTCGCTTGAAGAGATCGCCGTGGCGCTGCAGGTGCGCAAGAGCCACTACGCGGTGCGCACTAATATTTCGCTGGAAAAGATTTACGCCACGAGCCGCATGCTCTCGGCCATCACCAGCATCAACGTGCCGCCGAATAAGGCAGTGGTCGGCGCCAACGCCTTCGCGCACGAAGCGGGTATTCATCAGGACGGCATCCTGAAGAATCCGCTTACATACGAAATCATTTTGCCGGAAAAAGTGGGCGTCCCGGCGCGCCGCCTGGTGCTCGGCAAGCATTCCGGACGCAACGCTCTGCGCGCGCGACTGGAGGAACTCGGCTACACGACCAGCGACGCGGAACTCGCCGAATGCTACGGTCTGGCGACAACGCGAGCCGACGCGGCCAAACAGGTCACCGATCGCGACCTGCTTTCGATCATTCACAAGGTACGCCGTGCCCGCACGCAAGCGCCGGCGCGACAAACCGCAGCTGCCGGAGTGACGCGCTGAGCGGCACGATTTTCATCGTTACGGGAGATTACAGTCATGTCTGGAGTAAGGAAGACGATCGCCGTGTTGCCAGGCGACGGAATCGGGCCGGAAGTAACGCATGCCGCTGTGCAGATCCTGGAAGACTGCGCGAAATCCTTCGAACACAAATTTGAATTCCACGAACTGGCATTTGGCGGAGCCGCCATCGAACGCTATGGCTCACCGCTGCCTGCCGAGACGCTGGCGGGCTGCCGTTCGGCCGATGCAATCTTGCTCGGCGCGATCGGGGGTCCGCCGTGGGACGGTCTGGCGCTCGACAAGCGCCCCGAAGCGGGTTTGCTCGGCTTGCGCAAGGCGCTCGGCTTGTATATTAATTTGCGGCCGATCCGGGTGCGTCCCGCCCTGAGCGGCATTTCGCCCCTGCGCCGCGAGCGCATCAACGACTGCGATTTTGAAATTATTCGCGAGCTTTCGGGCGACATTTATTTTGGCGCGCATGAGCTGATCGGAGAGGGCAGCGGAGCACGCGCGCGGGACGTCGCCGAATATAGCGCGGCTGAAATCGAGCGCGTGGCGCGCTACGCCTTCGAGCGGGCCGCCGGGCGCAATCGCCGTGTGGCGAGCGTAGATAAAGCCAACGTGCTCGCGACTTCAGCGCTGTGGCGGCAAACCGTGACGCGCATCGCTCGGGAGTATCCCGAGGTTACGCTCGAGCATCTCTACGTTGATAATGCCGCGATGCAGCTGTTGCTGCGCCCCGCGCAATTCGACGTGATCCTCACGGGTAATCTGTTTGGCGATATTCTCAGCGACGAAGCGGCGGCGCTCGCCGGCTCGATCGGACTGATTCCTTCGTTCAGCCGCGGGCGCGACGGACAGCCCGCGCTGTACGAACCGATTCACGGCTCGGCGCCATCGCTCGCGGGCAAGGATGTAGCCTGCCCGCTCGGCGCGATCTTTTCCGCGGTTCTGCTGCTGCGCGAATCGTTCGGCCTGGAAATCGAAGCGCAGTGGATTGAGGCAGCCGTGGATCGCGTTCTGGATCACGGTTTTCGCACCATTGATATCGCCGAGACCGGCGGGCGAGTTCTGCGCAGCTCCGAATTCACCGAGCACATTCGCGCAGAATTGCACGACGCCTTGGTGCATTCCGAGCGTTACGGCTGGGGAGTGTAGGCGGCGGCTGGCCAAGGATGGTTCACGTTCTTCGCAGCACCAGGCAGCTGGCAATCATGTCGTGCAGCGCTTGCTTCTTCTCGGTGAATCCCGCCATCGCGTAACCAATCCCGAACGGAATCAGTCCAGTGACAATTTTTGCGAAATACCTGCCGCTGGCGTGGCCGAAACCGATGGGCCGTCCTTGCAAGTCCGTAACGAACAAGCCCAGCGCCATTTTGCCGAGCGTCCCTTGATGCCGGGAACTTTCCATTCCGGCATTGTAAATCCATGCAAGCAGCACCGACGCAAGGCCGACGAAGATGATCGCGGAGATCATTGCCGCCGGGATCTGGGGATTCTCTCCATTCATGCCTTCAAACATCGTTCGCAGGGACCCGACGCCGACAATCGCGACTCCGATCAAAACGAAAACCCCGATCCCGATGCCCAGCAGCACGTCGTCAATCAAATGCGCCACCACGCGCAGCCAAAATCCGGCGTAAGGCGAAGGCAAGGCTGGCGCGAGGGCCGGCGCAACATACGGCGCGGGTCGTCCCGCAGCCGGACGTGCGACCGCGGCCGGAATCGGCGTCGCGGCGGCGCCGCTGGGCTCCCCGCACGCACTACAAAATGCCGCGCCGTCGGTGACGTTTGTCCCACACTTTGAGCAGAACATGATGCTCCCTTAATCGCGCGACCGCGGCGGCAATTGCTCCTACACTTTGCGGATTACCAGCGTGCCGGCAAGAATATCGTGCAGCGCCTGTTTCTTCTCCGTGAACCCCGCCATGAGGTAACCGATGCCGAGGATGATGCTCGAAATTATTTTCGCAAAGAACCGGCCCGTGGCGCGACCGAAGCCGATGCGATTCCCATCCAAGTCGGTGACTTCCAGCCCCAGCGCCTTCTTGCCCAACGTGGCCTGCCACGCCGAACTCTCCAGCAGCGAAAAGTAGAGCCAGTTGAGAATTGTGCGCAGCAGCGTCAGCCGGATCATTGCGTGAATCATAGGCAATAGCCCTTCCAGATTCGGCGGGCGACCCGTCATCATTCCGCGCATGCCCATCGAGCCGGCAATCGGAAGAAACAAGATCATCCCGACGAAATAGAGGACGAGCGCGTCAATGATAAAAGCCACGACGCGCAACCAGAATCCCGCATACGCCACGGCGGGACGCGTGGCCGGAGTTTGCCACCCCGCTTGCGCGGGCGGCGCGTAAACGGTGCCTCCTGCCGCCGCTGGAACTGCAGCCGCCGCTGGCCCGACGGAGAATCCCACCATCGGCTGCCCGCACGCACTGCAGAAAGCAGTACCGTCCGCAACATTGGCCCCGCATTTTGAACAGTACATCGCGCCTCCACGCAGCCGCGCTGGGGCCGCGCATTCGAGAATATTGTTGCGCATCGTATCCAAGCGGGAAGCAACGGGTCAATGCAAATCGTGCTGCGTCGCGCGGCGAAGTTCCCTGCACGCAACGTGTTGCTCGCTTGCCGCGACCTCGCTTAAACTCATGACGATGACTCATCGCTCAGGAGAACCAATGCGAATCCAGTTTACGAACGCAGGAAAGATTTTCTGCGGCGTGCTTGCTGCCGCGGCTTTGTTTGCCAGTGGTTATCTGGCCGGGCAGAACCGCTTCGGCCAGCCGAAAACCATTCTGCACGTCGTCGAGCTGAAATGGAGCCCTGCGGCCAGCGACGCCGAAAAGCAACAAGCGATTGACGGCATCAAGGACATGGCCACGAAAATTCCGGGCATTAAAAACATTTGGATCAAAGGCGAACGCATGCAGCCGCGCGATTTCAATGCCGCGTACGCCATCGAGTTTCGCGATCGCGCCGCCGCCGACGCCTATGCGGAAAGCCCCGCGCACGCGGCATGGGAAGCGCAGTATGTTCCGCTGCGCGCCGCTAGCGTCTCGATTCAAGTGACCAACCCCTAGCGCTGCTGCGAATTCACGAACGCCAAACCTCTCCTAAATCGCCTAGCGGGCGATCTTCGGCAGAAACGCCTGACGGCCCCAGTGTTGCGCAAAAATCGCTATCGTCGCCACCCGGGCGGTGCTAGGCTGCGCCTACCGAGTGCGCCGGCACGCACTGGGAGCATTTCCTTCGCACGTATTTTCCCAGGGCTCAAAAATCCGGCAGCAGGAGGCAATCACGGCCATGAAGAAACTGGTACTCGCGATTGTAGCGGCTTACATCGTGCTCATGCTCACGAACTATCTGGTACATGGGGTCTGGCTGATGAGCGACTACGCGGCGATTCCCGCGAGCCATCGCTCTCCTGAGGGGATCATGCACCGCTTCTGGGCCATGGCCGTTGGCCAGTTCTTTTTCGCGGCGTTCTTTACGTACGTCTATACACGGGGGGCCGAGAAAAAGCCGTGGATCGTCCAAGGGATTCGTTACGGCATCCTGATCGCCTTCCTTACCGTGATTCCAACCGCGCTGACGGAATACGTGGTGTACATCGTGCCCTACCAACTGGCGATCAAGTGGATCGTAGCGGGCGGAATGCAAATTGTCATCCTGGGATTAATTGTCGCAGGCATCTGCGGCGATGCGGCCGCTTGAAATCGCTCGCAATTTCAGCGGAATTATTTTCGCGAGTCTGTTTGCGACGTTCGGTGAAAATCGGGGATGCCCATGGTCTTGCGCATCTGGCGGTCCAGCGCACGATCGGAAAGGAGCCGACGGAACAGGATGCCGATCTTCGCTTCCCGAGTCACGGGGTAGCGTGCTCGCGGCGGATCGTCTTCGACCGCGCGTGGAATCACCCGCGCACAATCTGCCGGCGTGTACTGCGAGGACTTCGTGGTTTTACTCCACGAGTTGAGAAATCCTTGATATACCGCTTTGTACGGACTTTGCTCCGCGCCTTTGGCGTAAGCAGACGATAGTTCGCCCGCGTTGCGATTCATACTGGTGGAAATGTAGCCCGGCTCAATCAGCACGACCTGAATTCCGAACGGATACACTTCCAGACGCATCGCGTCGCTCACCGCTTCTACTGCGTGTTTGCTCGAGCTGTAGGGCCCTAAAAGCGGCGAGACCAGTTTGCCCGCAATCGAGCTCATATTTATGATTCTGCCGCTGAGCTTGCGCCGCATTCCCGGCAACACTCGCTGGGACATTCGCACCAGGCCGAAATAATTCGTCTCGAATTGTTTGTGCAAATCCGCGAGCGTGATTTCCTCCATCACGGCAGCGATGGCGATGCCGGCGTTATTCACCAGCACATCCACTGTTCCGGCGCTCTTTTCGATTTCCGCCACGGCGCGGTCCACCGAGGCGTCGTCGCAAATATCGAGTTCCATCGCGCTGAGCGGCAATTTGCGCTCTCTTGCAAGTTGCCGCAGCGCCGCGATCCGTTCGGCGTTGCGCCCGCCGGCGAAAACGCGATAGCCGCGCTCGGCCAGCATCACGGCCGTGGCGCGACCGAGACCGTCGGTCCCGCCCGTGATCAAGGCGATTCGGCCGTCGCTCTGTTCTGTGTTCGGCATCAGCGCGTGCCTCCTTGCCGGGTGAGAACTTAGCGCAGAAATCGGCCGCTGGCGAGGAGGTCTACAGCAAGCAGCGTATTGATTCTGCGGAGTAGAGGAGGAGAATCGGCGCAAGGAGGGTAGCGCATGATCAAAAAAGTGAAAGGCGGATACAAAGTGGTTTCCGAGAAGAAGGGCAAGAATCTGGGCGGTCCTTACAAGACGCGCGAAGAAGCCGAAAAACGCCTAAGGCAGGTGGAATTCTTCAAACACAATAAAGGCTAGCAAGCGGTCAAACTCGGGCTCGATCCCCTGCGTGCGCGAATATCCACAGAAGCAGGTGAAATCCACAGAAGAACGCCGAAAAAATAAATCATAAATACTTGACGAAATTCCTAAACTTGCTATACTCCCCTGATGCGAGTACACACCTGAAATGGTGTGCGCTTCGCTGACGAACCGGTTTCCGCCTTCTCATCCAGAGGTGAGTTTGGATACAAACACCGGGTAGAAAGAAATCGAGCATCGAGCACGTCCGCCCTAGAGGCCAGCAGCATGGCCCGCAGGATCGGCGGATCCGCCCGGCGCTCGACGCCGGGTTTTTTATTGCAAAAAACAGTTTTCGCTTCAGCGGCTCCAAACCGCTAAAGCGCTCCCCCGGGAGGGGAGACAATCCTGTCGGAAGTTGTTGACAGGATTGAAGTTCTTTGACAACTGAAGGAAGCTGGCACTACGTTATGCGAGTTTCAAGTCTCGCATGGCGTAGTAAACCGCAAATATTTGCTCGAGAGTAGCGCAATGTGGAAAGGCGAATTTACTCCACGCGCGGTGCCGGACTTCTGCATGAGTGATCATCCAGGGGCCGGCGATGGCGACGTGTTGGGTAAGTTTTATGGTTAAGCTACTAAGGGCGTACGGTGGATGCCTTGGCGCCAACAGACGAAGAAGGACGTGGCAAGCTGCGATAAGCCTCGGGGAGCCGCAAGCAGGCTTTGATCCGGGGATTTCCGAATGGGGAAACCCATCCTGGTAAAACCAGGTTACGGCCGACTGAATACATAGGTCGGTGCG